>Ga0126371_10002724_pt1 | contig 15280 bp, 15 predicted proteins | sample PanSoiMetaPlot_4_FD_110145 | JGI IMG/M metagenome (GOLD analysis project Ga0126371, IMG submission 110145) | Tropical forest soil microbial communities from Panama - MetaG Plot_4 | ecosystem: Environmental > Terrestrial > Soil > Tropical forest > Bulk soil | place: Panama | collected 2016-02-17 | reverse complement strand
CCACTTGCGGAGAGTACTGACGGCCGTAACACTGGCCCCACCTTGGACCAGCTGGCCGAGGGGCTGCAGGCGGCAGCACAAGATCCTCGGCTGCGGGTCCTATCCGTCGGGGAGTTGAATCCAACCCGCAGCGCTGGAGATCCCAGTGCCATCGGCCGCTTCATCGGTGCCCTTGTCACGACGCTGAGCAGCACGGCGCTTGGGCATGCCGAGATATGAGCATGGATAAGGGTGCCTGGCCACGGGGTTAGCGCGACGCCGCGACACGCTCTTACACGGGGGCCGCAAATGACGGCAGAACTGAACCAGACAGGCAAGGTTGGACTTAGTCTGCGGCGTGGCGAGCTGGGACCGCTAGCCGAGCTCATCGAGCAGGTTGGACTGGCCGAGCACTTCTCCGGTGACGCCGTCGCATACGGCAGTGATCCTGTGATTCGGTCGCCGCACCGTCTCGGCGAGGCTTCCTGCACCGCGCAGCTCCTCATTGGCGCCGCTGGCGCGGCGATCTGGGAAGCCCGTGGCGGCGAGCAGACCGACATCTGCATGGACATCGTCCACGCGCTGCACTGCCTGCATCCGACCCACTACGTCGAGCAGTCCGGTTACCCGAGCAACGTCGGAGCCGAATTCGTCTCGGTTAACGGCGTCTTCCCGACCCGCGACGGCAGCTACATCATGCTCGAGGCCGGACCGCCATATCAGAAGCTCCTCAACGGCTACCTCAACTTCTTCGACTGCGGCAATAGCAAGCAGTCCTTCGCTCGGGAAGTTGCCAAGTGGAACGCACCGGATCTCGAACAAGCCCTAGCGAACGTGGGTCTCCCAGCCTGTCGGGCTTTCACGCGTGCGGAGTGGCTCGAGCATCCCCAAGGCAAGGCACTCGCAGGGACACCGCCGATTGAGATCGTGAAGTTGGCTGACGGTGAGCCGGTTCACTTCGGGGACCGCGGGGGCTCGCCGCTCGACGGGGTCCGCGTGCTCGACTTCACGCACGTGCTCGCAGGTCCCCGCAGCGCGCGCACGCTTGTCGAGTACGGAGCCGAGGTGCTCCACATCAGTTCGCCGTGGTTCGCAGACACTCTCCCCCAGCACCTCGGCGTAGACGGCGGCAAGTATGACGCCTACCTTGACCTGCGGAATGAAAAGGACATGGCAACGATGCGGCAGCTGGCGGCCACTGCCGACGTGTTCGCATCCACCTACCGTCCGGCAGTGAACGAGCGATACGGCCTGCTACCTGAGCAGCTAGCTGCTGCTAGCGAGCGCGGCATCGTGTACATGTCAGCCAGCGCCTACGGACATTCCGGTCCATGGAAAGACCGGCCTGGATTCGACCAGAACGGGCAAGTGGCTTCCGGGTTCGCACTCTCCGAGGGCCTGGGCGGTCCGCCGAAGTTCTCTCCGGTCTTCTACGTTGCAGATCTCATCACGGGGTGCCTGGCGGCCGCCGGGATGATGGCTGCGCTGCACCGACGTGCCATCGAAGGCGGTTCATACCAGGTGAAGCTGTCGCTGACGCGCAGCGTCATGTGGGTCCAGGAGCTAGGACTGCTCGACGTCGCCGCTCAGGACGGGGTGCCGGAGACCGACATTTACCCGGCCGAGACTGTGTCGATCGACACCACGTACGGCAGCATAACTTCGCTGGCGCCGCCACTGACATTCACGAACCTAACCCTGCCTACCACCGACCGCCTCGTACCCTACGGCGCGGACCCGGCAGCATGGCAAAAACGGGTGAGCGCCACTAGACGCGACGGCAGAACGCGGGTCGACTAGCCGATAAGGGCCGCTGCGCCAATATCGACGATCCGCTATAGTGATTTGCATGGATCGCGAAGAGCTAACAGCCGGTGCGCTGCTACGGCAAGCGCGCCAGCGCGCTGGCTTGTCGCAGGTCGAACTGGCGTCGAGGGCAGGCGTGACGCAGAGCGTAATTAGCGCTTATGAGTCGGGTCACCGGCAGCCTTCGCTGCCCACGCTTGCCGCGCTGGTCGGGGCGGCCGACCACGAACTGGTAACGAACGTCCGGCGGCAGCCGCGTCGGATGAGCAGGTTGTCAGGACCTGTAGGCCGACGAGTACGCCGCCGGCGCCATGACCTAGTCGCGGCTGCGGCGGTCCACGGAGTAACGGGCCTGCGTGTATTCGGCAGCGTCGCTCGCGGCCAGGACCAGGTCCACAGCGACGTGGACCTGCTGGTGGATCTGCCAGAGGGCATGAGCCTATTCGGCCTGGCCCGGTTGCAGGCGGACCTGGAGTCGATTCTCGGTACCCAGGTCGACCTGGTACCGGCGGCCGATCTCAAACCCGATGTTCGCTCCCGCATTGAGCACGACCTAGTGGCATTGTGAGTTACCGGGATCGCCAGCGGTTGGCCGACATCCAGGCCGCCATCGACGCGATCGGGTCCCACCTGCGACGCGGTACGCTCGCTGACGGGGCTGGTGTTCGATGCGGTCCGGATCCGGCTACTGGAAATTGGCGAGGCCGTCAAGGCGCTTCCTGGTGAACTGCTCGATGCGGAGCATCCCATGGAGTCAAATCGCTCGGATGCGCGATCACTTGGCCCACCGCTACTTCGATACAGCCCATGCGATCTTGCAAGCCACCGTCGACGATGACCTGCCTGAATTAGAGCGAGCCGTCCAGTCTCTAACTGAGACGCTCGACGATCAGACCAGAGCCGAATAGTCACCTGCATAATGGTTCATCGAACACAGGGAGGCACGTGGTGGCGGATCGGCTGGTGGATGACGCGGACCTGCCGTTTCTCGCCCACGATGACCCGGCCTTTGCAGGCGAACGGTTCCACGAGGTCCTTGATGACCTAGCCCGCCGCAACTGGCTGGCCCGCTCTGACCTTGGCTACCTGGTGCTCGGCCGCGAACAGGGCATGACGCTGCTCAAGGACCGGCGGCTGTCATTCCCCGCGGTCGAGCTGCTGGAGCTGCAGGGACTGACCGACGGGATCGTTTACGAGAGTACGACTAAGGGCCTGATGGCTGCGTCGGGCCCGCCGCACGCTCGCCTGCGCCGACTGGTGAGTGCGGCTTTCACTCCGCGCCAGGTCGAGCGGCTGCGCCCTCGGCTGCGTGCGTACCTGACTCGCCTCTGGCGCGACATCGCCCAGCCCGGTAGGTGCGACGCCGTGACGGCCCTGGCACGACCGCTGCCTTCGATGGCCATTGCCGAGCTGCTCGGCGTTCCCGGCGATGCCGCGCTACTGGCCCGGTGGTCAGCCAGCCTGCAGGCAGTGTTCGACATGGACATGACCGGTAAGCGCGCCGAGATCGAGTCCGCCAACGCAGAGGTACGGGAGTACGTACTCGACCTTGTGTCCCGTCGCCGGCAGCAGCCAGGCGAGGATCTTGTGTCAGCGCTAGCGCATCACGAGCAAGACGGTGACCGGCTCAGTGACGACGAGATCGTCACTCTGACGAGCTCGGTGATCGCTGGTGGCACCGATACCACCGAGTCACAGCTGGCACATGGCCTGCGGTTGTTCGCCGACCATCCCGACCAGTGGGATCAGCTCGGGGACGACCCGGCCCTGGCGGAACGAGCCTGTCAGGAAGTGCTGCGTTTCGAGCCGATCGTGCCCTTCACGGCCAGGCTCGTGCGGGAGGAACTGGAGCTCGCAGGTCTCGTTTTCCCGGCCGGAACGGTCGTATTTGTCTGCGCGGCGACCGCCAACCGCGACCCGCAGACCTACACCGAGCCGAGCCGCTTCGACATCAATGCGGATCGTGGCGGCGCGCAGGTGGTTACCTTCGGCTTCGGCGCGCATTTCTGCGCCGGCGCGAATCTGGCCAGGGCCGAGATCGTCGAAGCGCTGGCATTCCTGGCGCCACGCATGCGCCACCTGAAGCCCGACGGCGACCCCGTCTTTGGCACGCCGACCGGGATCTACACGATGCGAAGCTTGCCAGTTCGCTTCACACCACACGAGCCTGGCTAAGCCGCCTCAGCGGTGTACAGCAAGACCGCGCCAGCCGAAGCGATAATCAAGCTTGGTCACGCGTGAGTCGTTTCAAGACCTCACGGGCCGACCGTGCTGACGTGCGTGCCCGCTCTGCCCCGTCGAGGAATTCTTCGCGGCGCTCCGGGTTGCTGGCTGCTAGATCCTGAAAAAGGCGGGCGGTCTCTTCTTCATTGGAGGCGAATTCCTGCATGGCGGCCAGGGCCCGCTTGCGCAAGGCCTTGCTTCGCTCGCCCAGCGAGTTCGGGTCAGGCATCCAGTCGGCAATTTTCCGTTCCGTCTCCGCCGCCGCCCGGGAGACCTCGGCCTGCTGCCGCTCGCGACGCGCTTGCGCCCTCCTAACCCCTTCCTCCTGGCGGTCGAGGCGTTCGCCGCTCAGCGCCAGCAGGGCACGCGACCTCTCGATCGTATCTATCATTCGCTGCTCTAGCCCAGCGACAGCCGCGCCTAGCGCTCGCCCATGCTCCTCGAACTCACGCTCGCGCTCTTCGACTTTCCGCTCACGCTCGGTCGCTGCGGCCTCACGGCGGTCCGCCTCTCGCTCGCGCGCGTCCGCGAGCGCCTCCCGGTCGTCCGCCTGCTGCTCTCGCTGGTTCGCGGCAGTTTCACGCTCGTCAGCCCGCAGGTCGCGGTCACCGGCCATGCGGTCGCGCTCGTCGGCGGCGTGCTCCCTGGCGACCAGCGCCTCCGACCCAGCTGACGCCGCCTCGCCCGGCTCGCCAGCGTGGTTGCCCTCCATAGACCCATGATCTACCACGTGCAGCTCAGCTTTACATTGGCCAAAGTCCATCGGCATAAATGACCGCTGGAAGCCGCGAGATTCCTGGCTTGTGGGTGCTCAGCGGGGAACCGTCACGCCGGGACGCCATACTCGGCCGGGCGCCGGGGCAGGTCACGCAGGTGCCGCATGGGAGTCAGCAGCAACGTGAGGCCGGACGCCGCGATTAGGGCGGTGAGTATCCATAGCGCGCCCCTGACCCCAAGCGCGGTGGCGAGGGCTCCGGCGAGCAGCGCGCCGATGGGCATCATCGCGAACCCGACGGCCCTGGTCGCCGAGGTGACTCGGCCGAGTATGTCCGGCGAGACGTAGGTCTGTATGAAGCTGTCGACGATGACGTTCGCGATGACGATGACGGAACCGGCGTATATCATCGCTGCGCTGACGAGCGCGAGCCGCGGTCCCTTGTCCGCGAGTGGGAGCAGCAGCGCGAAGCACAGGCCGCCAGGGACGGCGATGAGCATGGCCCGCGCGGTGCCGAACCGCCGTGCCAGCGGGCGGGCGACAAGTGCGCCGAGGACGCCGCCAACGCCGAGGCTCGCCATGACCAAGCCGGCCGCTGCCGAGGACAGCCCGACGGTACGGACCAGGAAGACGACCAGGAGGGCGTCGACACCGGTGAGCGCCAGGTTGGCGAGCGACGAGAATGCCGTCATCGCGCGCAGGTAGGGATCCCGCCAGGCGAAACGAAGACCGTCGAGCACGCCGCCCGCGCCGGTGCCGCCCGACCGGCGATCCCGTGGTGGCTGCATGGCGGTCAGGCAGCAGAACGAGACGGCGAAGCTCACCGCGTCGGCCAGCAGCCCGGTCACGGGACCGGCCGCCTGGGCGAGCAGCCCGCCGAGCCCTGGCCCGCCGATCTGGGCGACCTCGCGGCTGCCCAGCAGCTTGGCGTTCCCCTCGGTAAGGTCCGCCTCGTCGACTACCCCTGGGAGCAGGACCTGGTAGGCGCTGTTGAAGAAGACCATCGCGGCGCCAGCGATTACCGTGACGACGATGAGTTGCGCCACGGTCAGCACCCCGCACCAGGCGGCGACAGGGACGCTAGCGTACACCACCACCGAGATCGCATCACTGGCCAGCATGACCGGCCGGGGTGGCAGCCGGTCGACCCAAGCTCCGGCGGGGATGCCGATGATGACCCAGGGCAGCCAGACCATCGCAGTCAGGAGCGTGACGATGAAGGTGCTGGTGTGCAGCGTGTCGATAGCGACCAGCGGAATGACGACGATGGTGACGGAATTGCCGACCTCGCTGATGCTCTCCCCGGTCCAGAACAAGCGGAAGTTCCGCTGCCGCAACAGGCCGCCCCGTCGGCCGGTCATCGCCGTGGGCTGACGCCGGTGAAGAAGATTACCCTCGTCCCTTCTTAGCAGCGTGCCCCCGCGGCGTGCTTATGACGGTGGTCAGGGGCGGGGTCGAACCGCCGACCTTCCGCTTTTCAGGCGGACGCTCGTACCAACTGAGCTACCTGACCGCGACGGGCACCTGACCTGGGTAGGTACGGCGCCCGCGGAGCGGTCCTGACGGGATTTGAACCCGCGACCTCCACCTTGACAGGGTGGCGAGCACTCCTAGCTGCTCTACAGGACCTTGTTGTTACATCTAAGCCAGCTCGTGCCCCCAACGGGATTCGAACCCGTGCCGCCGCCTTGAAAGGGCGGTGTCCTAGGCCGCTAGACGATGGGGGCTTCGACGATCGCCGCCTCTGCCCGTGGCGCCCGCCGTCGGGGACCGACCCAGAATAGGGCACGGAAGCCACTGCCGGCAAAGCGACGTCCGGCATGCTTGTCTTACCCACGGAGCGCTGCCTGGTGCAGGGCTAGGACCTAGTCCCGGTCTTGCTGTTGATCAGCCTCTCCGCGATCGAATCAGACTCTCCCTGTTCGGGCATCAGGAGCCATCCAGCCAGGTAAATCAGGATGCCCATCCCCCCAAAAATGGTGACGATGGCGAAGATTACCCGGACGAGATTGGCGTCCACGTCGAAGTATTCGCCGAGTCCTGCGCACACACCAGCTACCCAGCGACCCTCCCGTGGGCGTTGCAGCTTCTTGCCAGCCACGTTGCTCATATCACCATCATGCCCGAATCCAGTCCCATCCCGTTAGCCTGGGCCGGCGCGCGCATACGCTAGCGGCGAGGCCAGCCAGAAAGGAACCTGTCATGCCGCGCCCTACGGACTCAGCACCCACAGACCTGCTCCGTGTTGATGACGAACTGACCGACGAGGAGCGACTGGTCCGTGACACCGTCAGGAAGTTCGCGGCCGACCGCGTCCTGCCTGAGATTGCTGACTGGTTCGAGGCGGGGACCCTGCCGAGGGATCTCGTACCCGAGGTCGGCAAGCTCGGCCTGCTCGGCATGCACCTGCAGGGCTACGGCTGCGCCGGGATGGGCGCGGTCGCCTACGGAGTTGCGTGCCGGGAACTGGAGGCCGCCGATTCCGGGCTGCGCAGCATGGTCTCGGTGCAGGGGTCCCTTGCCATGTTCCCGATCTGGAAGTACGGCTCGGACGAGCAGAAAGACGAGTGGCTGCCCCGAATGGCGGCCGGGGAGGCCGTCGGGTGTTTCGGTCTCACTGAACCCGACCATGGCTCCGATCCTTCAAGTATGAAAACCCATGCGGACCGGAACGGGGCTGACTGGGTGCTCAGCGGCTCCAAGATGTGGATCACGAATGGCTCAATCGCTGATATCGCCGTTGTCTGGGCCGCTACCGAGAATGGCATCCGTGGATTCCTGGTGCCGCGCGGAGCCCGCGGCCTTACTTCGCGGAATATTCACAAGAAGATGTCCCTCCGCGCCTCCGTGACCTCAGAGTTGTACTTCGACGAGGTGAAACTGCCTGGCAGCGCCGTCTTGCCCGGCGTGCAGGGACTGAAGGGTCCGTTGTCCTGCCTGTCGGAGGCCAGGTTCGGCATCCTGTGGGGGGTGACCGGCGCGGCACGGACCTGCTTCGAAGCGGCCGCCGACTACGCGCGGACGCGTGAGCAGTTCGGCCAGAAGATCGGTGGCTTCCAGCTCACCCAGCGCAAGCTCGCCTGGATGCTGGCGGACTTGCAGCGCGCACAATTGCTGGCGCTGCACCTTGGGCGTCTCAAGGAAGCCGGGAAGATCTCGCCGGAGCAGATCAGCCTCGGCAAGATGAGCAACGTACGCACGGCAATCGACATCGCGAGGCAGGCCAGAACTGTGCTGGGCGCGAACGGCGTCACCCTCGAGTACCCGGTGATCCGGCACGCGAACAACCTAGAATCTGTGCTGACCTACGAAGGCACCGAGGAGATCCACACTCTGGCTCTCGGCCAGGCGATCACCGGGATCTCTGCCTACCGCTGATGAGAACGTCTGCGTGCGAGGGACTCGGGGCCCTCTTCGATTCGGCGGCGGCGGGGCACTACCCGCCTGCGGACGGCCGCGTGACCATCCTGCCGCAGCCGTCAGCCCGCGACGCGGGCGTTATTGGCTTTACCGCGCATTCAGTCGTGTTCGTCGATGCCGATCCTGATTGGGTCTGGGCGCAGCTACCCGCTGACGATCTCGGTGCCCCGCTGAGCCCAAAATTCCTGCAGGCGCTGGCCGAGCACACCGGCAGAGAGACCCATCAGACCGACATGCTCGCCTGCGCGCCCGCCCTGCCAGGGTCGCCGCCGATCGAGCTCACAGCCGAGGCCGACCCAGAACATCCTCGAATCGTCCGGGCGCTGCGATATCGCGACGATGTCCGTTCCTGGCGAGCTACCGGCGGTGTCGTACTGCTAGGCCGCGGACTTGGCGGACGGTGGGAGGTCGCAGTCGAAGTAGCTCCGGAGTCTCGCGGACAAGGACTCGGGAAGTTGCTGGCGATTGCGGCCCGGCACCTGGTCCCAGGCGGTGCACCGGTGTGGGCCCAGGTGGCGCCAGGCAACGCGGCGAGCGTCCGGGCGTTCATGGCCGCTGGCTTCAGACCGGTCGGCGCTGAGGCACTGCTCACCGCCCGATGACTGCGGCGCAGGATTGCCGGTCGCTATCTCGGCTGGCATAGCAGCGATCACGGTCGTGTCCGTGCGGTACGGCCGGGCTGCCAGCTACCCAGATAGATCCTGATGCGACGATGACAAGCATGACGCAAGGTCCTAAGGTCACCGATAACGCCGATCAGGCAAGGTTCGAGGTCACCATCGACGGGTCGCTCGCGGAGCTCACCTACCGGCGTCGGGCCGACCGGCTCATCCTTATTCACACCGAAGTGCCGGACGAGGCGGGCGGCCATGGCATCGGCGGTCAGCTGGTGCAGGCGGCGGTCGATAAGGCAGGGAAAGAGGGTCTCACCCTGATTCCGCTCTGTCCGTTCGCGCGGAGCTGGCTGGAGCGCCACTCCGAAATCGCGTCCAGAGTGGCTATTGACTGGAGTCAGCCTGCCGGCCGGTGATCACCACGCCGCGCATGAACACCGCAAGGTCGGTCCGCAGTCCTCTCCCCTTGCCCCGGCGAGCTAGCATGCTCGCCCGGCATCCTGCTACCTGCACGACCCGCGCCCTGGTTTCTGACAGCCAGCGAAGTGACAAGTCCTCAGTGAGCGATCCCGGCTCTGGGCGCAGGAGCGGCCGTCCTAGCTGCCGCGCTGCTCGCGCCGTCTCAAGACAGCCGCTGCCGCCGGCCGGGTCGAGCAGCAGGACGGCGTCACTGAGGTAAACGCACGTCCAGGTCCGGTCGCGAAAGCTTTCTTCACCGAGCTCGTGCAAGACGGCGCCGCGCATCCGACGACGCCGCGATGCGGTCAGGCGGCCATCCTCCTGGCGGAAGCCGGCTGGGAAGATGACGTGCACCGGCAGCCCGGCGCGAAGTGCGGCCAGCGTCGCGTAGGTGTCTACGCCTGTCTGACCGCCCGTGACGATGGTCATCCCGGGACCGCCCCGAACTTCCGCCGCAAGCCGCGCCGAGACGGCGGGCACAGTCATGACGGCCGCCGCGACGTCATCACACCGGAGCGACGGGCACGACGAGCTGCGTCTGGAGGCCGGTCCCGATGACGCCGTCGCGATCAGACAGCTGTGTCTCGGTCATCCCCGTTCCCTGCCCTCCCATCGTCGTGATGGCGTCCAGCAGCAGCCATTCGCCTATCGGATCCCGCTGCAGGACAACGGTCAGGTCGACGTTAAGGAACTGAAACCGGCTCGGGTCAAGTGTCATGCCGACGCCACTGCCAGAATCAGCCAGAAGCATGGTCCTAGTCATTGGCGTCAGCAGCTCTCCGTCGATCAGCGGTATGCGGGGCCGACTCCACGCCTTGCCAGGACCGGACTCCGCGAAGCCGCCAGTCAGGAACCGCCAGTCGATCGCGGCTAGGTAGCCGTCCATGTGCCCGCCGGGGAACAGGGGCGGAGCCGCACCATCGGGGATGCCTGGCACGCTTGCATTTGGTGCGATCACCGGAAGACCTTCTGAGCGGCCAATCCGCCAGCCCCTGGCGTACAGGACATCCTGGCCGCCCGCCTCTACGACCGTCTCGAGCAGTGCTACTCGCCTACCCGGCCGAAGAGTCCGGGTGCGGACGGTGAGTACATCGACCGGGATAGGCCGCAGGATGTCGACGGCTACTCGCCCGAGCCGCATGAGCTCGTTCGGCTCGTGCCGCTCCATGTCCCGGACGGCCAGCGCAGAAGGCGGGCCACCATGCTGAGCCTTCGGGCTCCACGGCCCGGCGGTCGCCTCGGTAGCGTGGAAGCTGCCTCGGCTAACTTGCTCGAAGAATGCACTGTGCACGAAGCGCGATGTTACCGGGACGCCACGGCAGGAACTCTGGGCCCCGTCTTGCCAATCTGCGGCTGTAACATCGACGCAGCCGACCGCACCGGGAGGCAAGCGGCTAGATTTGCGGAGATCCCAGGTCACCGAGCTGGGATGCACCAGGGGTGTTAGCTCAATGGTAGAGCAGCGGACTTTTAATCCGTTGGTTCTGGGTTCGAGCCCCAGGCGCCCCACCAGCCCCGCAGTTTTTACTTTTATGCTTGTGACCTGCGGGTTCTATCCTTCTGCATGATCAGCCGCGAAGTCACGCAACGCAGAATTCGTTGCCCTCTGGGTCCCGCATCACCACGGCGTGTCCACGTGCGTCGTTCTCGTGCCACGCAATCGTGGCGCCCATCTGGGTCAGTTGCTCTACCCGCTCCTCGATCCGCCGCGCGCGTTCCTCGCCGCCCACCTCGAGGTCGCCCACCCGAACATCGAGGTGCACGCGGTTTTTTGCCGTCTTGCCCTCTGGCACCCGCTGGAAGTACACGCGTGGCCCGATGCCGTCCGGGTCGATAACCGCGGCCTGATCTCCGAATCGCTCCTCGGACATGCCGATCGAGCGGCCGAAGTCCTCCCAGCTAGCAAAGCCTTCAGGCGGTGGTTCAGGGACATAGCCCAGGGCGAATGCCCAGAACTTCGCCAACTTGACTGGATCCGTTGCGTCGAAGACAACCTGGATCTTTGTGTACATGCGCCACCTCGCAGCCGGTGTTCGGCGTCCAGGACTGCATCATGCACCGGCTTGCCTGCCGTTTGCGTAGATCTCGCGGTCAACTGGGCCGATCTGGGTAGGTTTCGCACAGCCCGTGTCCTAATCGTAGGGAGAAGGTACTGTCGTGCCTGCACCCGCTGACAACCCACGAGGGAGTGGCATGCGCATCGCCGTCCGCCTGACAGCGCTCGCAGCGGCTGCCGGGATTGTCAGTGGTGGTCTCACCGCCTGCACCTCGCACGGTGCTTCACCAGGCGGTCAGTCACTGCCAGCCGTCATCGGGCAGCAGGGCAGGTCGCCATCGCTATCGCCCTCGCCGGGCGCGAGCAAACCGGCCAACCAGCCCGTCCGGGTTCCAACTGCGCCGCAGAAGATTGCGGCGAAGGGTGGCGCCCTGGCGGATGCGGCCAATATGCGACTGCTCTGGAGCCGTGAGCTTGACACCGAGCGGCCGATCGGCAGCATCACCAAGGTCATGACCGCCCTGGTGGTGATCCGGACAGAGAATCTCAACCGGCAGGTCCGCATACCAAAGGCAGTACTTCACTACGTGGCGAAGTATCAGGGTGAGAGCGCTGGCCTGCATCCCGGCGATCTGATGACGACGCACCAGTTGCTTGAGGCACTGCTGCTCGAGTCGGCGTGCGACGCTGCCTACGTGCTCGCCACCACTTACGGGCCTGGCATGAGTGCGTTCCTGGCCAAGATGAACGCTACCGCTCGTCAACTCGGCATGCTGCACACGCACTTCACCAGCCCTGACGGCCTGCCCTACCCGAACGAGTACGCCACGTACTCCACCCCGGCCGACTTGCTGACATTGGGCACGGCAGCCATGAAACTGCCAGCGTTCCGTGCAATCGTCGCTCAGCGCTTCTACGTCGTCCGCAAGAAGCTCGGCCATAATCACGCTTACTGGTGGGGCAACACCAACGAGCTCATAGGCACCTACAGCGGTGCCATCGGGATCAAGACGGGATACACAAATGCGGCCAAGCATTGCTTGCTATTCGAGGCCGTTCGCCACGACACAAAGTTGATTGGCGTTGTTCTTGGTAGCCCTCCTACCGGACCCTGGGCAGCCGCGCAAGCCGCAGCCCGCCTACTCAACTGGGGCTTCGGCCTCAAGCTGACACCTAGTGGAAGCGTGGTCGCATCGGGCTGACTCGACCGGACTGCACGGCAGCGCGCTAGGAGGCGCGCTTGTGCAGCACGAGAAGCAGGGCGTAGGGGTCGGCTCCGGCCGGCGCCTCAGAAGCGAGGTAGTCCGTGCCGCCCGGATAGTTGGCGACCAGGGCCAGCATCTGAGCGCGGAGCTCTTCTAGCTCATCGGGCCGCAGCCAGATAGCCATCCGCGCACCTTCGAGTAGCGCTCCAGGTCCGGCCTCATCGACCTCGGCGCCTACCGCTTCGAAGACAGCGCGAAGCGAGACCCCGTCAATCGCGTCATCGAGTGCCCAGGACTTGCCGGTGGCCCGATACGGTTTCTCTACGGTCCCGCGCGGGCCCGGGCGGGATGGTTCCTCGGCGAGGAACCCGGTCCGCAATAGCGTGCGGACGTGGTAGAGCATCGTCGCTGGCTTCTGGCCCAGTGCCGTGGCAAGCTCTGAGTTCGTCCGAGCGTTATCCAGGCACAACCGCAGGATCCGCAGGCGCAGCGGATGGGCTAGCGCCCTCGCCTCCTGCAATGTCGGCCGCCGTCCGGCATCTGGATGCTGGGCGGCTCCGGGCTTCCGGGCCGGCGACGACTCGGCGTGCGCTGCGCTGGCGATCGGCATGCCGGTAACAATACCAGTTGACAACTCTCTATCGATTGATAACACTCAACTGGTGACCGCCTCCCACGCAGCCGCGCGCTACAGGGGCACGCACCGCAAGCGAAACGCGAAGCTCATCGCGCATAGCGGATTCCGCCGACTGTGGTTCGGCCAGTCGGTCAGCGAGTTCGGTAGTCAGATAACGATCCTTGCCCTGCCATTGGCCGCGGTCCTGGTTCTGCACGCGTCAACCTTCCAGGTTGGCGTCCTTGCTGGCGCAGGGATGGCGGCCTTCCTGCTGATCGGCCTCCCAGCGGGCGTCTGGGTCGACCGGATGCGTAGGCGCCGCGTCATGATTGTGGCCGACGTAGTGCGCACGATCACCTTGGCGTCAGTCCCGGTGGCCTACGGCCTAGGCGTGCTTACGCTCTGGCAGTTGTATGTGGTTGCGTTCGTGACCGGGCTTGCCACCGTGTTCTTCGACGTGGCCTACATGTCGTACCTGCCTGGGCTCGTCGGCCGCGACTTCCTGGTCGAGGCGAACGCCAAGCTGCAAGCGACAGTGTCCATGGCACAGGTCAGCGGACCGTCCGCGAGCGGTTTCCTGATCGGCCTGCTCAGCGCGCCCGTCGCGTTCGTCGCCGATGCGGGTAGCTTTGTCGTCTCGGTGCTTTCCCTGCTTGCGATCCGCGAGCGGGAGCCAGCACCCGAGCGCAGCGCCACTCCGAACCTTAGGGCGGAGATGGCCGAGGGACTGGCGTTCGTGGCGAAACAGCCCATCCTGCGGAAGATCGCTGGCTGCACGTCAACGTCCAACCTGTTCTCCTCCGTCGTCTTTGCTCTCACCGTCGTCTTCCTGGTCCGCCAGGTGCATCTGGGCGCGAGTGCGATCGGCCTGCTTACTTCGCTTGGCGCCGCCGGCGGCATCGTCGGGGCCGTGAGTTGCGGTGTCTTGCGGCGCTGGATCGGCTCGGCCCGCCTCATCTGGCTGTCAATCACGGTGTCTGGACCGTTCGCGCTCCTGATACCGCTGACCTTTCCCGGCCCTGGCCTGCTCTGCTTTGCGGTCGGCATGTTCATGACCAGCTTCGGCGCTGTCGTGTACAACGTGCATCAGGCGTCGTTCCGCCAGCTTCTCTGCCCGCCAAGGCTGCTCGGACGGATGAATGCGACGATCCGCTTCATCGTCTGGGGGACCATCCCGCTTGGTGCCCTGCTCGGCGGCGCTCTCGGGACCTGGCTTGGCAACCGTAACGGACTCTGGGTCGGTGCGGTCGGCATGACAGTAGCGCCGATCTGGGTGATCGCCTCGCCCCTGCTGGGCATGCGTGACACCGAGGCCGTGATCGAACAGCACGAAGATGAACGAGCAGCTGAACCGGTGACAGCCTGATCTAGTCAGGGCCTGACACCGAAGGATGGCTTGCCAGGCTGTCCTGGCAGGACAGCGTAGGCATCGCGCACCCAGTCACACAGCAGCGGGCGAGTCTCGCGCGGATCGATGATCTCCTCAACGCCGAAATGCTCAGCCGTCCGCATCGGATTGCGTACCGCATCCAGCCGTGTTCTGATGTCCGCGAGCATGCCCGCTGGATCGTCGGCCCGTTCCAGGTCAGCGCGATAAGCGGCCTCAATTCCTCCCTCGACCGGCAGCGAGCCCCAGTCAGCGGACGGCCATGCCCAGCGCCGCGTCAGCTTGTGCCGATTGGTGAGCCCGGCCCCACCCACACCGAAGACCCGCCGCACGATGATTTCGGCGCCGGGCACGCCCGCCTGGTAGACGGCGCTGATGGCGCGTACGCCGAACCTGATCGTGGCGCGCTGCTCGGCGCGTGTTCCGATGAGCAGCCCGGGCTGATCGGTGAACGTCACAATCGGCAGGTGGAACGCCGCGCACAGGTCGGCGAGCCGGATCACCGCCTCGGCTCCTTCAACAGTGAGGCAGCCGCCAGCTACGTAGGGGTCACACGCCACGACTCCGACCGGGTGTCCGTCGAGCCTGGCTAGCGCGGTCACGATGGAGCCGCCATAGCGCTGGACCTCCATCACCGAGCCATCGTCGAATACCGCCGCCAGGATTGGCCTGATCCGATATGGCTGCCGCCGATCTCGCGGAATGGCATCGAGAAGCTCCCCGGCGCGGCGATCGGCCGGATCATGCGCCGCCGCGACCGGAGGCAGTTCGTACACGCTTTGCGGCAGGTAGGAAAGAAATCGCCGGATCATGGCGAATGCATCCGCCTCCGACGCAGCGATCAGGTCGACGGCCCCGTT
>Ga0126371_10002723_pt1 | contig 15281 bp, 8 predicted proteins | sample PanSoiMetaPlot_4_FD_110145 | JGI IMG/M metagenome (GOLD analysis project Ga0126371, IMG submission 110145) | Tropical forest soil microbial communities from Panama - MetaG Plot_4 | ecosystem: Environmental > Terrestrial > Soil > Tropical forest > Bulk soil | place: Panama | collected 2016-02-17 | reverse complement strand
GACGGTGATGCCCCAGGGGGTGGTCTTTTCGTCGAGGATCTTCTGTAATTCGTGGCCGAGGGTTTCGCGCTCGGTAATCATCTGCGCAAGGTGATGGCGGCCGATGGATTCGCGCAGCGCGGTTTGCGCGCTTAAGGTGATGGCCTGGACAAAGTCTTCCACTTCCAGAATGGATTTCTCCGCGTTCCAGACGAGCCAGAAAACAATCGCATCGACGTTGACCGGAACCGTGTCGCGCGTGAGGGTTGACTCGGCGCTTACGGTCGCGACGCGCACCCGCTGGTCCACATAACGGCTGATTGTGTCTATGACTGGAACGATGAGGAAGACGCCGGGACCGCGCAGACCGCGATAGTGTCCGAAGCGCAGCAGTGCGACTTTCTCCCACTGGTCGACGACCTTGATGGCGAACAGAAAGTAAGCGCCGACGAGAACGCCGGCGATGATAAAGTATGGCGTCTTCGTCCAGTGCGCCGCCTCAAATCCAATCCAAACGCAGATTAGTGAAACCACTATTCCGACGGTGCTGAATCGCTTACGAAGATACATGACTACCTCCTTTTGGAGCTGCCTTCCTGCGCCAGCTTGCGGAGCGCGTTTTGCAACTCCTCGACACTGAAGCCGGCAGAGCCGGCACGGGATACGAATTCTTCCACCAACTGCCCCAGCTTCCGCGCGCGTTCGTCCTTTGAATACTCAACGTTCCGCTCGGCGATGAATGTGCCTGAACCTTGCTGGGTATCGAGTATGCCGCGAATTTCCATTTCCCGATAAGCCCGGATGACCGTGTTCGGGTTAATGGTGAGATCGACAGCCACCTGGCGGACGGTGGGAAGCTGATCGCCAGCATGTAATGCGCTTGTGGCAATCGCGGCCTGCACCTGGTCGATCAACTGGCGGTATACGGGGACGCCGCTTTGTGAATCGAGTCGGAAGGCGAAGGCCGCGAGCTTGGGGGCTGAGTTCATCTGGAATAATAATGTACTAGTGTATTAGTACAATGTCAAGAAGAATTTTCCTTCTTTTTTGCTCTTTTCCTTGGTCAGATATTCTGAACTGCGAAAGCCGGGGCTAAAGCCCCTTTCATAGTGCCGCATATTTCACCGGCCTAAAGGCCGGTGCTTCTACCCAGAGCCTTTCTTAGATGGTGTGCCCTTGAAAATTGGGGTATTGCGCCTCTTCCGATGGCCTGAGACTATGAATTGGCATGGCGAAATGGCCAAAATCCAAAGGTGTACAGGCGACTATCGCTGTTGCCGCGCTTCTCGCTGCAATCTGTGTGTTCCTTCAGATAGCAATGACATCTTTCAATAATTTCTATTTCGGCCCTCATAAAGCGTACCCATATCCGTATCCTGACGCTCATACTGCTCAAATGGCGCTCTATCGTGATTGTGGCCTAACCATGCTGGCAGTTTTTGCTGTCGCGTTTACGATCCAGCGCCTATTCACTGCGTCTCATCGCAGCTAAATCCCAACCTGCACACCACCCAATCCTATAAAGTCGCGGCGACAAATTATTCGGGCGGGGGCGAAGGCTTTCCGTACAAATCGCAGGCGCGCCACAGGTACCAGCTTGCTACTGAGCGCCAGGGCTTCCATTTCTCGCTGCGACGCAGCATTTCGGCTGGTTTGGCGAGCATGGTTGCGTCGAAGGGTTTATGCTTTGGCAGTTTTTTGAATGTCAGGGAGAACCCTTTGCGAACGCCGTAGTCGGTCAGGGGAAATACATCGGGGCGGCCCAGGCGGAAGATGAGCAGCATCTCGACTGTCCAAGGGCCGATGCCGCGCACCTGCGTCAGTCGGTCGAGAATTTCGGCGTCGGGCATGCGGCGGATGGCGGTGAGCGTGGGCACGGTGCCATCGAGGGTTTTGGCGGCAAGATCGCGCAGCGCTTTACTTTTGCTTCCGGATAGCCCTGCTGAGCGCAGCATGTCGCCGCTTGCGCCCAGCAGGTGTTCCGGGCTGGGATGAATTTCGCCAAAGAGCGTGAGTAGGCGCTTAAGAATTGCGGCTGCGGCTTTTCCGTGGAGCTGTTGGTAGATGATGGATTCGAGCAGCGCTTCGAACGGTGAGTGCTGGCTCTTGAGTTTCAGTGAGTAGGGCCCGGCGCGCTGGATGAGCTGGCCGAGTTTCGGGTCGGCTGCGGTGAGTTCGCGGATGGCAAGGGCAGCATCGTATCGTACGGGGCGTCGTCCGTCGGTCATCGGTGACAAGTGTACGCGAATTTCGGGCCTAATGGAGAATAAACGGCGAAGAAAGAGGGCGTCTGGCTTCCCACTGTACGGGAACCTTTGAAGGCGAAGAGGTGGCGCCAGCTATAGTGAAAAAGAATGGCCACCAAGCTCACATCTATCACTTCACCGCAAGGCCCGAGTACCGCACTTATCTATAACGATTGGTATCCGGCGATGCGGAGCGAGTTGCTGCGGGGGAAGGAATTGGCAACGGCTATGCTTATGGGCATTCCGCTGGTGCTGGGGCGGCGCGCTGATGGACGACTCTTCGCGATGCGCGACAGCTGTCCGCATCGCGGCATTCCACTTTCATATGGATGGTTTGATGGGCGGAGACTGACCTGCAAGTATCACGGATGGAGCTTTGAGCCATGCAGCGGGCAGTGCGTGAAGATTCCTTCGCTGACCGGCCGCGACACGCTTGATCCGACGCGCATCTACGGAACGGCCTTTCCGTGCGAAGAGCGCGACGGTTATGCCTGGGTCTATGTTCCTGAACCTGGCTCTGGCCGAGTGCGCGCGGATGAAGCTGCGTTGCCATCTGTTCCGGAGACACCGAAATTCGGGCCGCGTTTTCGCAGCCAGCACCTCACCGCTGATCTCCCCTGTAACGTGGACCATGGCATTATCGGGTTAATGGACCCGGCGCACGGTCCGTTTGTGCATCAGGCGTGGTGGTGGCGCAAGCAGAGCAGCATTCACGAGAAGGAAAAGCACTTCGAACCCATCGAGCAGGGTTTCCGCATGGCCTCGCATACTCCATCAGCCAATAGCGCGCCATATAAGCTGCTCGGAGTTTACGGGGAGCCGATTACGACGACTATCGATTTCGTGCTGCCCAACCGGCGATATGAAGCGATTCGCGCTGGAGACAAGTGGTTTTCCAGCCTCACTACTGTAACTCCTACAGTTGCAAATGCCTGCCGTATTGATGTTTATGCGACCTGGAATGTGTTTTATCGCATTCCATTTGTAACTTCCATTGCTACGTTTTTCGGAAAACGGTTTGTTGAACAGGACCAGGTCACAATGATTCAGCAGGCGGAAGGATTGAAGTATGACCCTACCCTCATGCTCATTGACGATGCTGACCGTCCGGCAAAATGGTACTTCGCGCTGAAACAGGCGCGGCTTGAAGCGGCATCGACTGGCCAGCCTATGCGGCATCCCATGACTGGGCCAGTCACGCTGCGCTGGCGCAGTTAACACCTTTATCTTCAATAGCAAATAGATTGAATCGCCGCGAGCACAGTTGCATCTAAACGGCAATTGTTGAGCACGCGCTCATAACTTCTCCGCTAAACCAGGAGAACCAGATGGGAACCATTCCGATTTCTTCAGAAGACCAGGGAGTTTTGGCCTCGTCCACGCATGCAGCCTGCGAATTCGTTCAGGTATTGATGAAGATGCAGCGCGCGGCGCAGCTCATTACATCGACTCTCGACCTTGAGCAGATCCTTGACCGTGTGGTGAATGATCTGGCGAGTTCCCTTGGCAGCGTCGAGGTTGCCATCTGGCTGCGTCACCCTGACACTGACGAAATGGTGTTGCAGGGTGTTCGGGGATGCAAGCTCTTCAAAAAAGGTTCGCGCCTGAAAATCGGACGAGAGGGCATTGTAGGCCGTGTCTCTTCAACCGGGCAGATGTACTATGCTCCGGACGTTCGCCTCGATCCGTACTATATTGCCTGCGAGCCGGAGACGCGTTCTGAAGCCAGTATCCCGATGAAGATTGGTGGTCAGGTCATCGGTGTTTTCTCTGTGGACCATACCGAGGTGAACGCCTTCTCTGAAAATCAACTGCTCGTTCTCGAAGCGCTTGCCGGACATATTGCTGTCGCCATCGAAAATGCGCGCCTCTTTCAACTGGAGCGCGTGGAGCGCGAGCGGATGCAGCAGGAAGCTGACGACGCGCGCGCCATGCAGCAGGCGCTCTTTCTTAAAGCGACGCCACTCGTACGAGGTTTTACTTTTGAGACGGCATGGCATCCGGCAGGATCAGTCGCCGGCGACTGGTTCGACTTTATCGATCTCGGCGACGAGCGTTACGGCATTGTTCTGGCCGATGTTTCCGGCAAGGGCATGTCTGCCGCCCTGCTCATGTCGGCGACGCGCGCTATCCTGCGATCGCTTGTCAAGCTGCATCCGTCGCCGGGAGAAACACTTGCGCATCTCAACCAGACATTACTCGAAGATTTTCCCCCGGGAAAATTCGTGACCATGATCTATGCTGTGCTCGACGCCAATTCGCGGGAAGTGACCATTGCCAGCGCCGGACATCTGCGTCCTCTCGTGATCAACAGGCATAACCGCTTCCTTGATGTGGAACCGGGACTGCCGCTCGGGCTGGCTGCGGGACCGTATCCTGAAACCACACTCCGGCTGGATCCCGGTACGCATCTGCTGTTCTATACCGACGGCATTACCGAGGCTACGAACGGCCATGAAGAGGAGTACGGAGCGAACCGGCTGCTAGAACACTTTCAGCAGTATGACGCTTGCGTGAATGGGCTTATCGATGAAGTACGGGAGTTCGGCGAGGGATCAATCCGCGCAGACGACGCCACGGCTGTGCTCATTCGCAGCCGTTAACGTTGCGGCTGCTGGTCCTCGTCTTCTTCCACTACCAACTCGTCTACTCGAATATTCATTTGCCTGCCCAGTTCCAGGAATTTTTTCTCCCAATCTTCGGGCATTTCCTGCCTGCGCGAAAGTTTCAGGATGTCGTACCAGATGTTCTGCGCCTGCCAGATGTTCAACTCAAACGGCAGCTCCTTAAGCGTTCGCGCGGTGAGCAAGGCGTCATCCAGGAGCGCAATATTTTTGAAGTCTTCCTGCAAGCGCACCATCACTCGCTTCATTTTCTGGTCGGAGATGAAGCTGAGCGTGCTTCTATCTACTTCAACCTTGTCGCCTGCAGCCAGCCCGCGCAAGGCGCGCACCTGTAACGCATCGATAGGATCGCTTTCGAGAGCGCGACGCAGGCCGGCATTCACGGCAAAGGTTGCAGCCATGCTCAACGCAGGTGGTTTTGGCAATCCAGCCTGTCCCAGGAAATGCAGCAATGCCGCATGGTCCTCGTAGATTTTGATCAGGCTCGACTCCACTTCAGTAATCGTCGATTCCAGAATCAGCTTTATGATGCGGCGCTGCTCGTCTTTAAAGAGTGACTGGATGCTGTAGGTCTGACTGTTGAAGTGCTGGTCAAAGAGGCGAATCAGCGCGGGAAAATCCGCGCCAATTACCGCAGACCGGGCCTTCTCCACGAAATCTTGATATTCCTTGGCCTGCGATGGGTCGTAGGGCTTTACCACGGCGGTAATGTTCTGGTCGCCAAAGTGGACAACAGCGAAGATGACTGTCTCCGGCTCCTGGGTGATTTGAGAAGCGACGCGCGCCTGCCCGAACAGCAGCCGGCCACGGCCGGAGGTGACGACTTCGTAGGTGAGCCTGCGAATGGAATAACAGAAAAGCTCCGCCTCATCCGGATAGCTGGTGAAGATCGAGCTGATGGCGTAGTGTGCCGCCACCTGCTGCAATCCCACCTTTAATTTCCTGATCTCACGCTCATAAATGGCTGCGCCATCTTTCAGTTCGGGAATGTTGCTCTTAGCTTTGCGCAGAATCTCTATGAATTGTGGTTCCAGCTTTGCGCCTTCTTCACCGAATACTTCAGCTGCAAGCTGCAGCACGCGGCCCGCATAGGCAATGATCTGCACGGTTTCAATGCCGGAAATTTCATCGAAGAACCAACCACAGCTTGTATACATCAACAGCGCGTGGCGCTGCATTTCCATCAACTTCAGCCCTGTGATGCGCTCCTCGGCATTGAGCTCGTGGGTGGTCTGCGTTTCCAGAAATTTTGCTGTTGTTGCGGTATTGCGATCGAGAACAGCGGTGATGTAAGCGTCTCGTGCGGCCCACACATCATTGAAGAGCGGGGCTGCGGCTTTTTCCGTCAGTGGAGCAACGGCATCGCGAAGCCAGTCGAAGGCTTCGCGCAGCGGCTTTCTCCACTCCTGGCTCCAACCGGGATGAGAGTTGCATCCGCAGTTCGAGCGCCATCTCTCCACACCGTGCGCGCAGCTCCATGATGTGTTTTCGACGATCTGCGCTTCGTGTGCCGGGGGGAATTTTTCCAGGAACTCAGGGTAGTTGATCAACTGGGCATCGCCACTTTTTTCGATCAGTTTCAAGGCATAGGAGAGCGCCATTTCGCCGTGCTTGTGGTGATGGCCATAGCTCTCGCCGTCGGTAGCGATGTGCACGATTTGCGGCGTTTCATCCTCGCAGAAGCCGCCCATTAAACGCGCGGCGAAGTTGTCGCCGCTGTTCAAAATGCCTTCGAAGGCGACAGCGCGAGATCGTTCGCCGTCGTAGAAGAAGACGGCAATCTCACGTCCGGTTTTCAGTTTCACCGTATATGGATGGCGGGTATTGAGCGTCTCCGCATTCGTTTCTGTCCACGAGGTTTCCTCTTTGTCTCCATTCTTCGCAAGATTGCGTACGCGGGCGCACTGTCCCGGAGCGAGAACTGTGAAGCGGATGCCGTGATCGGCCAACAGTTCGAGTGTTTCCGTATTGACGGCGGTTTCCGCCAGCCACATACCCTCAGGCTTGCGTCCGAAACGCCGCATGAAATCGGCGATGCCCCAGCGAATCTGTGTGACTCGATCGCGCGTGTTAGCCAGCGGCATGATGATGTGGTTGTAGACCTGCGCCATTGCGGAGCCATGTCCGGAGAACCGCTTACGGCTTGCGCGGTCGCCTTCGATTACCATGCAGTAGGTGCGCGGCGCATTTGCTTCCAGCCATGAGAGCAGTGTTGGGCCGAAGTTGAAGCTGATGTGCGAATAGTTGTTCAGAATGCGCGTAATTTCATTCTGCTTATTTACGATGCGTGAAGCGCCGTTTACCGCGTAACACTCGGAAGTGATGCGCTCATTCCAGTCGTGGAATGGCGCGGCAGAGTCCTGCGTCTCCACCTGCTCGAGCCAGGGATTCTCGCGGGGCGGTTGATAAAAGTGCCCATGGACGCAGACAAAATGTGCGGGGTTCGGCATGGGAGAGTTTTGCTCCGGTTGATTCAGCATTCCATTGTAAGATGCGGGACGAATTTCCATAGGTCGAGGCAGACCTGTACACTACCTCTTCCAAAGCGGAGAAAAGGATCCTGATGAAACGCATTGCCGCGATTCTGCTGTTTGCCTGTGTAGTCCTGCTGCTTCAACGACCTATCTATGCCGAAGCACACACCTTCAAGGCAGAGAACGGCCACTTCACGCTCGATGGCAAGCCTTTTCAGGTCATTTCAGGTGAGATGCATTATGCGCGCATACCGCGGGCCTACTGGCGCGACCGGATGCGCATGGCCAAAGCGATGGGTTTGAATACGATCACCACCTATGTCTTCTGGAATGTGCATGAGCCGAAACCTGGGGTCTATGATTTTTCCGGCAACAATGATGTGGTCGAGTTCATTCGCGAAGCACAGCAGGAGGGGCTATACGTTATCCTGCGTCCCGGCCCCTACGCCTGCGCTGAGTGGGAGTTCGGCGGATTTCCTTCGTGGCTGCTGAAGGACCACAGCACGGTCGTGCGCTCGAGCGATCCGAAATTCATTGAGCCTGCGCGCCGCTGGATCCTGCGGCTGGGTAAGGAACTGGCGCCGCTGCAAATCGGCAACGGCGGCCCGATCATTCTGGTGCAGGTGGAAAACGAATACGGCTCCTTCGACAAAGATCACGCATACATGGAGCAGATCCGCCACATGCTGGTTGACGCCGGATTTACCAAATCGCAGCTTTATACCGCCGATGGTCCCGAGGAGGTGCCGAATGGCTCGCTGCCTGAATTGCCCGCGGCTATCAACTTTGGCCCCGGTGAATCGCAGAAGGGCTTCGCTTATCTCAAGAAGCTCCGTCCAGACGGCCCCTTCATGAACAGCGAGTACTGGGATGGATGGTTCGACCACTGGGGCGCGCCACATGCTAAGACCGATGCACAGCAGCAAGCGGCAGACATTGACTGGACGTTGCGCCAGGGTTATTCGATCAGTCTGTACATGTTTCATGGAGGAACAAGCTTCGGGTGGATGAACGGCGCCAACTCCAACGGCAAGAACTATGAGCCGGATGTGACCAGCTATGACTATGACTCTCCGCTCGATGAGAGTGGCCGGCCTACGGCGAAGTATTTTCTTTTCCGAGATACGATAGCGAAGGCAACTGGCATTACGCCACCGCCTGTGCCGCAGGTAGCTCCGGCTATCACCATTCCATTCTTCACGCTTACTCAATCGGCGTCGCTTTGGGACAACCTGCCGAAGCCTACGCACAGCGAGCAGCCACTTTCGATGGAAGACCTTGACCAGGCCTATGGCTATATTTTCTACCGAACAACATTGAAGGGCCTGGTTAGCGGCGATCTGGTGCTCGATCAGCTGCACGATTACGCCAGGATTTACATCGACGGAAAACTTGTCGGCACACTTGACCGTCGCCTCAACCAAAACTCATTGCCGCTGAACATTACAGCGAAGAATGCGCGTCTCGACATCCTCATTGAAAACACAGGCCGCGTGAACTTCACCAAGGTCATGCGAGGCGAGCGTAAAGGTATCACGAAGGAAGTTACGCTGGCGGGTAAGCCTGTTACCGGCTGGGATATTTATCCCCTGCCTATGATTGCGCCCGACAAGCTGACCCATAGCAACAAGGCCTGCATCGGCCCGTGTTTTTACCGAGCCACCTTCAACGTGGACAAGCCGGCGGACACCTTCCTCGATACCAGCGCATTCACCAAAGGCGAGGTCTGGCTCAATGGACATGCGTTAGGTCGCGTCTGGAATATTGGCCCGCAGGAGACGCTTTATATTCCCGGGCCATGGCTCAAGTCAGGCGCGAATGAAGTTGTTGTATTTGATCTGGAAGGAGCGCCCGGGCGGAGTCTTCAGGGACTCGACCATCCCATCCTGAACGGGGCTATCAAGAAGTAATCTGTCAGTATGGAAAAGCTCGACCAATTGCTTACTGAAGCGCGTAATCCGGCCACTGAGAACCTCGATCAACTTTCTACGCTTGATCTGATGAAGACAATGCACGCCGCCGATGGCGACGTTCTCATGGCCGTCGAACAAGAACTGCCGAATATTGCGAGAGCCGTTGATGCCATTGTGGCCAGTCTCGACAACGGTGGCCGACTTTTTTATATCGGGGCCGGCACTTCGGGTCGGCTGGGCGTTCTTGACGCTTCGGAGTGCCCGCCAACTTACAACACATCGCCTGAGTTGGTACAGGGATTGATCGCCGGCGGCGACGTGGCCCTGCGGCGGTCAGTGGAGCGCGCGGAAGATGACGCCTCGCAAGGTGAACGCGATTTGCACGCTCATGGATTCAGGGCGAAAGACGCGCTTGTTGGTATTGCCGCCAGCGGACGCACACCTTACGTTCTCGGCGGCATGGACTACGCCCATAAGCTTGGGGCCGTAACAATTGGCCTGAGTTGCGTGCCGGGATCGCAGGTGGCGCAGCGTGCAGAGATTGCCATCACGCCAACGGTAGGCCCGGAAGTTGTGACGGGATCGACTCGCATGAAGGCTGGCACAGCGACGAAGCTGGTGCTCAACATGCTGTCGACGGGATCGCTGGTGCGTCTCGGCTATGTCTACGGCAATCTCATGGTCAACGTGCAGCCGACCAATGTGAAGCTGCGCGACCGCGCGGCGCGGATCATCTCCGCGCTTACCGAATTGCCTCAGGACAAAGCGGCAACGTTGCTTGACCAGGCCGGCTCAGTGAAAACAGCCATTGTGATGCAGCGGCTGCGCCTTTCGCGCACGGAAGCGGAGGCAAGGCTGGCGCAGGCCAAAGGCAGACTGCGCCGCGCGCTCGAATAAGCTATTCCATGCGGAGCACCTGCATGGGGTCGATCTTGGTGGCGCGGCGCGCGGGCAGATAACAGGCCAGCAGCGCAACGGCCATCATCACCAAGGTCACACCTGACATCGTCCACGGATCGTAAGCATGTACGCCATAGAGCAATGAGGTAAAGCGCGCGATCACCTGAGTCAGGCCCAACGCAGCAAACAACCCGGCAACGGCGCCTATGATCGCGAGCCTGCCGCCGCGCACTAGGACCCAGCGAAATACATTTCGGCGATCCGCGCCGAGCGCCATACGGATGCCGATTTCACGCGCATGCTGCGCCACCAGATACGAAATGACGCCATACATGCCGATGCTGGCCAGAAGCAGTGCCGCGCCTGCGAACACCGCCAACAGAGTCATGGCAAAGCGCCGCCCAGTGAGCGTGTCCGCGATCACCGATTCCATCGACTCAGGGCTATAGACCGCCTGCTCATGATTCATCTGAGTAACTGCGCTGCGGATGCTCTGAAAAGCCGTGTCCGTGCTGTATTTCGAATGTGCAATCACATCCATGCCCATCAGCACCAGTCCCAACTGTTGCTGCGGGAGTTGCATCATCGCCTGGTAGATCTCCGCACGCAGCGGATTGACGGAGTCGTTGTCCAGCCCCCACTGGTTCACATGTCCGACGACACCCACGACTGTGGCCGGATCATTTTCAAACTGCTCAAGGAAGATGCGCTTTCCAAGCGGGTCCTGATTGCCGAAGAACTTCCGCGCAAAGACGTCGTCGATAACAACCGCGCGCGGGGCGTGCTCGTCGTCGCTTGTGGCGAGGAACCTCCCCTTCAATAGCGGAATCCCCATGGCCTTCAGGTATCCCGGCCCCACAATGTAGCGGATGGCCCAGTGCATCGCATTCTGGCTCTGCGGTTTCGGCTCGCCATCCATCCAGAAAAGCTGCTCGTCGTCGGACTGCATGGGCAATGCCGCCCAGGAGAATGAGACAGCATCCACGCCTGGCACAGCGGCAATGCGCGCATGCGCCTCGCGCAGATATGCTCGCGCCGCCTCCGGGGTTGCTCCAATCATCGCTGAAGAAGGCTGCATCCCGAAGGTGAGCACGCCTCGGGGCTGGAACCCCGCGTCAACTTCCGAGAGCTTCTCCAGACTGCGAATCATCAGCCCAGCGCCTGCAAGCAGCACCAGCGTCGTCGCCATCTGGAAAACCACCAGCCAGTTCTGCGCGCGCTGACGAGTGCTGCCTACGCTGCGCGCCCCATCTTTCAACGTGTCCTGCAGGTTCTGACGGAAGAGTTTCAAAGACGGCATCATCCCGAACAACGTCCCGGCGGCTAGCGAAATCAGCAGAGTAAAGCCAAGCACTGTTCCGCTCATATGGACTTCAGCAGCGCGGGGCAATTGCTGCGGCAGCAAATGTAACAGCACCTGTGTGCCCCATGCAGCCAACGCGAGGCCGAGCAGTCCGCCCGCCAGCGAAAGCATCAGGCTTTCGGTCAACAACTGGCGCAGCAGGCGACCGCGCCCGGCGCCCAGCGCCGACCGGACAGCAAATTCCTGCGCCCGCGCATTGGAACGCACCAATAAAAGATTGGCGATGTTCACACAGGCAATCAGCAGCACGAAGCCAACCGCGCTCATCAGGACCAACAGCAGGGGCTGCACATCGTGCACCATGGCATATTTGAATGGAACCAGCAATGCGCGAGTGCCCTTATCTGCCTCTGGATAGACCTTCTCGAGCTGCTCAGAGACTCGCAGCATGTCGTCCTGCGCCTGCTGCAGCGTCACTCCAGGCTTGAGCCGCGCAATTCCGTGAAGGCTCAGTCCCGCGGCGCGCGCAGTGAGCGCGGGATTTTGAAACTGACCGATAGGCACATACAGATCAGCTGCATGAAAATTGTTGATCCGGAGATCGAAGTACGAAGGCACTACGCCGACTATCGTGTAATTACGCCCATCAAGCGTAAGTGGCTTGCCCAACACGTCGGAGCGCGAGCCGAACTTGCGTTCCCACAAGCCCTGGCTGATTATTGCCAGCGGCTCGCGTCCGATCTCGTCTTCATGCGGCGCGAACAGGCGTCCGAGTAAAGGCTTCACGCCGAGAAGCGAAAAGAAGTCTGAGGAGACCAGCTCCGCGCGTATCTCCTCCGCATCACCCTGGCCGGTCATGTTGTAGCCCGTGCTCCGCGCAATAGCGAGCGCCGCCAGCGTCTTGTTGTCGCGTTGCCAGTCACGGAAGTTGGGATAGGAAATCGATCCCTCGGGAAAGTTCGGCTTGCTGGCGTGCACCGTAACCAGTTCTTCCGGGTGCGGATACGGCAGTGGATTCAGCAACACTCCATCGACAACAGAAAACAACGCTGTATTTGCGCCAATGCCAAGCGCCAGAGTCAGTATCGCGACAAATGTGAAGCCGCGACTCTTTGCCAGCATACGGATTCCGAAGCGGACGTCCTGCCACAAGGTCTCGAACCACGGCAGCCTTTGGCGCTCGCGATACGCCTGCTTCGTCTGCTCCAGGCCGCCGAGCTTGATGAGCGCCTGGCGCCGCGCTTCTTCCGGAGTCATGCCGGAGCGCAGATTGTCCTCGATGTGCATCTGGAGGTGGCTTTCGAGTTCGGCGGTAAGACTTTCATCTGTCTTGTTGCCGCCGAATAGACAGCGCAGCCGCATCCATAACGCTCTAAGCTTTCGCATCATATCTCCTACTCCGTTCGCAGTGCTTCTACAGGATTCACTGAGGCCGCACGGCGGGCAGGCAGAAAGCTTGCCGCCAAAGATGCAAACCCAAGCAGCGCAGCCACTTCGATCAGGGTGATCATGTCCCACGCGTGAACATCAAACAGCATCTTCTGAATTAATATTGAGGTTCCCATCGAACAGATCAGACCGATGACCAATCCGATTGCGGTCAGCCAACCCGCCTGCCGCAGAATGAGTCCATAAACAGAGTTACGCTGCGCTCCAAGAGCCATGCGCACGCCGATTTCGCGTGTCCGCCGACTTACCGAATAGGCAATCACTCCGTACAATCCGACTACGCCTAATATCAGCGCCATCGCTGCGAATCCACCCACGAGCCATGCCGAGAAACGGTGCAGCAATGCCGCCTGCGTCTCGCCAATCTTCTCATTCATGGTTGCTTCGTCCGAGATACCCAAGCCAGGGTTTATCTGGTGCAGTGTGCTCACCAACACTGGCAACAGCGCACCGGGTTCCTGCCTGGTGCGCACTGCCAGACTGAAATAGTGATCGCGTGTCTGATTGATGGGGAAATATTCTGCAGGCCACGTGTCAGCATCGAGCGGACCTTCACGAACGTCGTCAATCACGCCGACAATTTCCCATTCAGACGGCAGGCCGCCTTCATCGTCAGCGATTCTTTGGCCGATAGGGTCTTGTCCAGGAAAATACTTGCGCGCCAGCGCTTCGTTGACGACAGCTACTCCGGGTCTGGAAGCATCATCAGAATCGGCAAAGAACCGCCCGCGCCTCAATCTGGCCTTCAGCGTGGGCAAATAGTCTTGCCCCACATGCTTCTCGACCACGTCATTCTCTTCGTCGTGATACGGTCTTCCTGGGAAATGAATCCGGTCGACGGGGCAGTTACATCCCACAATAGGGAGCAGACTTGTAAGGCCTGCCGACTCAACGCCTGGTAGATTAGAAACCCGGCGCACAACTTCCTGGTAAAGAGCCGCTATCTGTTCATCACTCTTATAAACCGTACCGGGAGCCATGACGCTCACTGTTGCCAGACGGTTTGGATCAAAGCCTAAGGGCACATGCAGCAAGCGGTAGAGGCTTTTTCCCAACAGGCCTGCTCCGGCGAGCAGCACGACAGCCACTGCCAGCTCAACCACTGCCAGGTTCGCTCCCATCCTCTGCCACAGCCGGTTGGCTGCACCGCGATCTCCTTCGGCCAAGCCATCGCGAATCTTTTGAAATGAGAGTCGCAAAATGGGCGTGACGGTTGATAGCAATGCAGCGATCAAGATGACCGCACCCGCAAAAGCATATGTGTGTACATTCAAGCCAGCGCCTTTAAGGAATGGCGTATTTAATGCCATCCCCTCGGAAATGAAGCGTGCAAGAAGCCTCACGAGTCCGGCCGCGACAGCTATCCCCGTTACACCGCCAAACCCGGCAAGCAAAACCGCTTCAGTAAAGAACTGGCGCACTAAACGAATTTGAGTTGCGCCCAGAGCTCCGCGTAGAGCAATTTCGTGCCTGCGGCTCTCTGAACGCGCGAGAACGAGACTGGCCACATTGACACAGGCAATCAACAGCAACAATCCTGCACCGCCCAGCAGCGTCAGCAGGATTGGCTGCACACCTCCAATAATGAATTCGGAAAGAGGGACAACACTGGCGCTGAGATTGCGTCCAGTGATGCCATATTGCTGCTGCAATCGCCTGGCAATGGCGGTCAGGTCGGCTTGCGCTGCTTGCACCGTGATGCCGTCGCGCAGTCTTCCGACTCCCGAAAAGGCATAGAAAGTCCGCGAATACTCGTGAGTACTCAGAGCATTGATAGGAACCCAAAACTCCACGTTGCCGCTGGGCGCGAAGGAAAATAAACGAGGCAACACCCCGATAACCGTGAAGGCCGTGTTATCCAGATCCACAGTCTGGCCGACTACGCCCCTCCGTGCGCCAAAGCGATGAAGCCAGACCCCATAGCTGAGGATCACCACATTCGGCCCACCCAGCCGATCCTCATCGGGATGGAAATCACGCCCAAGTATGGGCTCTATACCCAGCGTTTGAAAGAATCTGCCGCTTACACGCTCGCCTTGAACCGGCTCCGCGCCTGAGGAAGTGCGGAGAAGAAACCCGCGACCACCATAGATGGCAAACGAACTGAAAGATTTGTTCGCCTGTTGCCAGTCGACAAAATCTGGATAGGAAAGTGGCCAGAGCTCAGATTCTACGTTTCTGCTTTCGTTTACTGACATCAGGCGAGCCGGATTTACATAAGGCAGGGGTTGCAGCAGAGCTGCGTCTACAAAAGCGAACATTGCCACGCTCGCGCCAATGCCTAAAGCAAGGACCAGGACAGCCGTGCAGGTAAAGCCCGGATTTTTCCTCAGTTGCCGCAAAGCAAAATGTGCATCCCGCAGCAGGCTGTCAAGCACGGGAAGAATGCTGCG
>Ga0126371_10002722_pt1 | contig 15281 bp, 14 predicted proteins | sample PanSoiMetaPlot_4_FD_110145 | JGI IMG/M metagenome (GOLD analysis project Ga0126371, IMG submission 110145) | Tropical forest soil microbial communities from Panama - MetaG Plot_4 | ecosystem: Environmental > Terrestrial > Soil > Tropical forest > Bulk soil | place: Panama | collected 2016-02-17 | reverse complement strand
TGGTGACGTCTTGACCCAAAATATCCTTGACGGCAGGCTCCTTGTCGGTGCGCTTGCCTACGGTTTCGTCCTCCACTTTTTTCTCGGCCCTGCTTCTTACGCCACACGAACACCCGGGGGGCTGTTTGCGCCGATGCTGGCCGTGGGTGCCCAGGCCGGAACTCTTTTCTTCATGTTGTGGGCGCACTTTGTCCCATTCCTCAACGCCACCCCTCAGCATTGCGCCATTATCGGAATAGCCGCTTTCTTCGCTTCCGTCGTGCGCGCTCCCCTCACTGGCATTATCCTCGCTGTCGAACTTACCGGAAGCTTCGCTCTCTTCTTGCCCATGCTTGGCGCTAGTTTCGCTGCTGCTTCCATAGCTTCGCTTTTGAACAACCTGCCCATCTACGAATCACTTGGCGAAGTCCGCTGATCCGTCAAAATTGAGCGCGGGATCCGGTCGCACTATCCGAGTGAGAAAGTCAGCGGATGCGGCCCGGCCGGGTGGAGAACAGATTCACGAAAGCTTCAACGGCCGCCTCCGGGCCCTTCTAAACGCCACCAGAGCAGACCCAGTTGTGACCAGCTTTGCCGAGTTTAGAATCGTGCGCGCGACAACTCCATTTCTTGCCCTGCTCGCATGCCTGAGCGTGACAGCGGCGGCGCAGACCGCGGGTTGATGGCAGGTTCCGCGGCGCCGGCCGTCAATGGCAGAAATCAGAATGCTTCTCCCACACCCACGCTCCAGGTGAAATTGTCTTTGCCCCATGCAAAATCGGTGCGGAAATTGACGTGGTACTTCTTGCTTAGCATGTAGCGGATGCCAGTTCCTCCAGCAGGGAGAAACTGGTTGAGCCTTAGCTGGTTTCCGCCAGGCATAACGGAACCGACACCACCAAAGCCCACGACTCCGAATCGCCACGGTAGAACCCGGCGGTACTCCAACTGGGTCGCAAACATATAACGATCGAGATACCGGCCTGCGGTGTAACCGCGAAGCTCGTTGCTGGCGCCGTAGATGCAATTGCCATAAAAAGGCGGCGCGCCGCCCGTTCCGCACCAGTTGAAGTTGTAGGCGAGCACCTGCTTATCAGTGAGGCTCCAGTATTTGTTGAAGGTGAACTTGTAGGATTGGAACGAGTATTTGCTTCCCAGGTCTTTTCCGAAAAAATCGCCAGTAAAGTCGATCACACTGCCTTTCAAGGGATAAAAGCGATTGGGACGAGAGTCACGCCATATTTCTATGCCAAGCGCTCGGAGATCTGTGTGCAAGCCTACGTCTGGAGGAATCGGAGGCGTCTTGCCGGAGGTCGGCTTGAGGGTGATGAACGAGCTGCCGTCGATGAAGCGTATGCCCGCGTAAAAGTCCCAACCGATACGGCGCAGTGTTTTGAAAAAAAAGAGATGGCCTGCCTGCTCCAAAGGCAATTTGAAGCCGGCACTTCCATTCGCAAATCCCGGACCATATAGGTTGTAGTCGATATTTCCCTGCGCGTACACCGATTCCACTTCGTAGCGGGCCTTGTCGAGATATAGATCTGCTCCCACGGCCCAACCACGGCTGCCGTCGTCGGTAATGAGTCCGCCCGCCCCCATCACCGAGGGGGTTAGTTTGCGGTCCTTCGCTGGAATCGGAGTGATGAAGCCTAGAACGGGAATGATACCGGCGCCGAGTGCGGGACTCACGATGGGCAGGGGCGCAGCCACAATGGATCCATTCGGATCCCCCAGATTCCATTTGTGCTTCTTCTCTTTTTTTTGGCCCGAATCCTCTCCCGATGCTTTATCGGTCGAGGGATTCGACGAGGCCTGAGGGGTGTTCTTTGAATCCTGTGCTATCGAAACAGGGGCGCGATCGTTTTGCGCGGTCTCGTCATCAGACCCCGCCTGTGCGTAGCAAAGAAGGCCTCCTCCGGCCACGTAACACAAGAGCAAAATGCGGGCCGAGAATTTGCTTAGGGTTTTAGTAGCATCCACGAGACTCCCCACAGGCCAGGTGTCCGTTGAGAAGCGTTCGAGGCTTAAATAGAAGGTTATCTGGCACCGGGCGAGCCTCGTCAGGCCGATCCACGTCGCAACGGCCACAGTCGCACCCGCCAGCAACGGCTACAACTGTCACTAGTGACAGCTGAATGTGACCAACGCTTGACCGCATGAAACGTAGAAGTTTTTGTCTTAACGGTCCCGCATGGCAGTTGTCATCAGTGTTTCTTCCCGATGACATGGCAATCGCCAGAACAGAAACCGAGTGGAGCAGCTTAACCGACATCGTTGCCTGCTTCCTTTCGCGGATGCCAAACCAGTAAATCAATTCCAAAAAAGCTATCAGACCGATAAAGGTTCCCATCCAATCCGCTCGCGATGCGAATCGAGTGTTCGGCTCCTTCCGTCCTTGTTCCTGGTGCACAAGCCAATATGACAAAACCTCTGTTACCTGTCCCAAGTGACAGTTCCAAAGGAGATTTAACTGTTGTTAAGTGATAGTGGGATCCTCTGGAACTCACGGATCCTTCGTCTTTCCGCGCCCGGCTTGGTGACTGGACTCTTCACCGGAATTGTTGGTGGACTGCACTGGCACGGCGCTAGCACTGCTCTTCGTCGCCATCTTTCTAGCTCTCGGCGCATGGTGGCTTCTCCCCGCGATAGTTGCCCTCGCACTGGTAGAGGGTCCGACCGGCTCCGGTGTAAGGATGAATCTGGATCATATAGCTCAGAATTCGCCCCGCGGCTGTCGCGACTTTTTCTCCGCGATGAAACTGCCAAGCGGGCGGTGTTCGGATCGTGCGGAAGTTTCTGCGAAGATCCGCATGGCCATGACCTTGTCCCGTTCCACATGAACTTTCACGCTGACACCGGGCGAGGATATGGCGCAAATCATCAAACCGGCTGGACAGGTTGATCGCACCTATTTTTATTTTGTGACAAAGGAAGGTACGTTTGGATTCACCGAACACAATTTCTGATCTTGACCGGCGTTTTGGGGCGCCCGGGCTTGCGAGAGTGCTTGCCGGGAATGGTGGCTTGCCCAAGGTTGTGGTGTCAACTCCCTCTGCCGTTGGTGAGATGTATCTACACGGCGGTCATATCACGTCGTGGATCCCTGATCGATTACGCGAGGTTTTCTACGTCAGCCCCAACTCGATTTGGAAGACTGGACACGCCATTCGGGGCGGTGTGCCGATTTCGTTTCCTTGGTTTGCTGACAAGGCTGACGACCGCACTGCGCCGCCACACGGGTTTGTTCGCACGAAGGCTTGGCGCCTGTTGTCCATCGACAACACCAGTCCCGACGTCGTCGTCAGTATGTCCACTGAAAGCGATGAAGATACTCGGAGATGGTGGCCATTCGATTTCCGCCTCGTCTGTCAGGCAGCATTTGGTGATCAACTCAAGATCGAGCTAGCCGTTACCAATACTGGCGCGAAAAGCTTTTCCTTCGAAGAAGCGCTTCACTCGTATTTCAGGGTCGGGGACGCAGAAACAGCATTCGTGCAGGGGCTCAACGCGACGGGGTACATCGATAAGACCGACAGGCGCATCGAGAAAAAGCAAATTGGCGCGGCGCGAATCTCCTCGGAGACGGATAGCGTTTACCTGAACACGCAGCATGAGCTGGACCTGATTGATCCGACGCTCCAGCGCCGCGTTACTGTTCGCAAAGAAAATTCCTTGACAACAGTCATCTGGAATCCTTGGGCGGAAGAATCGAAAGTTCTGAGTGACCTTGGCGCTTCCCAATGGAGGAATTTTGTTTGTATTGAGACCAGTAACGTCAGGCCGTTCGCGGTGAATTTAGACCCCGGCCAACGGCATACGCTGGCTGCGCATATTCAAGTTGCACCATCGCCAACGCTGAGCTCCTCTGCTACGAGCCCAGTTTGAGCTGACCAAGTGAAGCCCGCGAGAACAATGAGCACTGGCATGTAGAGTTCAAGGTCGTTTCAACGATTTCGAGAAACTCTTATATCGCGAAAATGCCGAACCCGATGGTGGATCTCAACGTGATTCGCCGGGAAATATCACCAGGCCGCTGAAAGAATCAGAAAAGAAGACCACAAATGGCGACGGGAAGTGCAAAAGATCCGACACGACGAACGACAAGAAAGGAACGACGGATAAGGTCCTAAAAGTAGTCTGATCCGGCGTGAAGACCAGAATGAAAGGTAACATCTCCTTCGCCTCACGTTTCGGCCTTTTCCGAGGAGTTCTGCCAATTCAGCGCACGCAGACCCTAAAGGACGCAGTCGCCGGCTTCCAACTGGCGGCGATGAACATTCCTCAGGCGCTGGGCTACACCAAGATCGCGGGAACTCCCCTGGTAACAGGGTTCTACACTTTGCTGCTGCCGCTGCTGGCATTCGCAGTGTTTGGTTCCTCGCGCTACCTCGTGGTAGCAGCTGATTCCGCCACGGCTGCCATCCTTGCCGGCGGGTTATCACACTTGGCGCCAATTGCCAGCCCGCATTACATGGAACTCGCCAGCATGGTTGCGCTCTTGACCGCTATCTTGCTGCTATTAGCTTGCCTTCTCAAACTGGGCTTCCTGGCGGACTTCCTCTCGCAAACCGTACTCGTTGGTTTCCTTACGGGGGTCGGATTCCAGGTCGGAATCGCCGTTCTGGGAGAAATGCTCGGTCTGCAGATTCAATCGCGCCGTACCGTAATTCAACTGATCGAGGTGATTCGCGACCTTCCGCAGACCAACCTGCTGACGGCAACGATCTCAATCATTGTTGTTGTAGTTGTCTTCGTCAGCGCGGGCTTCGCTCCTAAATTTCCTGGACCACTGGTCGCCGTTGTTGCCGCCATCTTGGCAAGCAAAATGTCGAGCTTTGAGAGTCGAGGCGTGGATATCGTGGGCCCGGTGGCCGGAGGATTGCCCCATATCGGGCTTCCCGCCGTGCGTGGACAAGAGATCCTCAGGTTGATTGGATTGTCTTTCTCTTGCTTTGTGATGATCGTAGCCCAGAGCGCGGCTACTGCACGTTTTTACGCTGCGCGTCACCAGCAGCAATTAGACGAAGACGGCGACCTTGTCGGACTTTCTGCCGCCAACGCGACCGCCGCTTTGAGTGGCACATTTGTCGTCAACGGCAGTCCGACCCAAACCGCCATGGTGGAGAGCTCAGGCGGGAGCAGCCAACTGGCGCAAGTCTCCACAGCCATCGTGGTCGCTGTCGTTCTTTTATTTCTGACGCAGCCGCTGCAATATCTCCCACGCTGCGTTCTCGGCTCCATCGTGTTCTGCATCGCACTCCGCCTGATCGATATTCGAGGTCTTAAAGATATTAAGCGTGAAAGCCAGGGCGAATTCGCATTGGCGGTGATTACCGCTGCCATTGTGGTGCTCGTCGGAGTGGAACAGGGCATATTGACGGCAATGATCTGGTCCCTTCTCCGAGTCGTGAAACACAGCTATCGTCCTCACACCGGTGTGCTGGTTGCGGATGAGCGCGAAACATGGCGGTTAACTCCACCTGTCGAAGGGAGTGTTACCCAACCCGGGGTAACTATCTATCGTTTTGGAGCTGCGCTTTTCTATGCCAACGCAGGACGGTTTTCTCAGGAGGCTCGTCTAATCGCGGGGCCCTCGCCCTCAAAAATCCGATGGCTCGTCGTGGATGCTGAAGCCACCACGAATGTCGACTACACTGCCGCCTGCATGCTGCGGCAGCTTCAACCTTATTTGTTGCGCCAGGGCGTCCGACTGGTTTTCGCAAGAGTGGATGCTTCATTGCAAGCCGATCTCGTTCGGCACCGCCTCCTGGATGTAATCGGATCGCAATTCCTATTCCCGCGCCTGCACGACGCATTGGCGGCTTTTGCTCGGGAAGAAAAGTCAGCAGAGCGTGCGGCACAGCAGGGGCAATCACCGAAGCAATCAGAAGCGATTGGGCATTAGCAATTGTGGCAACCTCTATCCGCGTTCCATGCTGATCAGTGGCGCCCGTGCAGTGACCCGGCCTCCGAAACCGCTATCGCATGAGTCAGTGTCCTTCCGTTCTTCGACCAAGAGTCGCGAAGGGATAACCCCTGTACACGTAACAGAATGAGTCGATTTCTTCGAGTTGGTCGGAAGGCATCATGACCGATCGTTTCTGATCATCGTATGCTGTACAGATTTAACGATCGAAGGTTTCTTGAAGCTCTACAACTTCACCCTGCCCTCCGTCGTCGCCAAGTATGCATACCTGCTACCTGTCACAAGGGACAGTAGCAAGTAAACCACGGCTGTGTTGCACTAGCGCGCAATACGGAGACGAACGGGGTTGAGTCGCCCAATAGTGAATGGTTGCTGACTTTCCTGGGTGCGACCCCGATCTGAGGAGAAGACTCGGAAGTCCTTAATTTGTCCAGACGAATGGCCCAATCGCCGGATTGCGTGACCGTCTGTTCGAGTTTGGCGCCATTGTCGTGCTTTAAAGGTCGACTGGAGGGATGGACTGCCCGTGGCCCCTGGCGTCGAGAACGAACAGGGATTTTGGGCCACGGCGAAACGTGTCGGAGTTGAGTTTGTGCCCTTCTTGAGCGCTCGCGTTTTGCACGCGATACGTCCAAGCTTCGCCAAACTCAGTCAAACTTACTTTCGAGAAGAACCTGCGCATGAAAGACAATAATTGATTTGCTCTGGAGGGCAGGCCGATATGCGACCGCAAGGATCGAGAGAAGAAAACCAAGAACCGAAGCGCATCGTCATCATTGGCGGCGGTTTCGCCGGGCTGACCTGCGCCAAGAAGCTGGCCGAGCATCCTGCACTTCGCGTCACACTGATTGACAGAAACAACTATCAGCAGTTCCAGCCGTTGCTTTACCAGGTTGCTTCATCGGCGCTGTCGCCCAGCAACATTGCCTTCAATCTGCGCGGTGTCCTGCGTCATCACCCCAATGTGGACGTGAAGCTCACAGAGATTGTCTCCGTTGACCTTGCCACGCGGTCGGCGACGAACGCCGACGGGCAAACCTATCAGGGTGATTTTCTGGTGCTCGCCGCTGGTTCGCAGGCGAACTTCTTCGGCACGCCAGGAGCAAACGAACACAGTTACCCGCTGTACTCGCTATGCGACGCCGAGGCGCTGCGTTCGCGCATCATCGCCGTCCTGGAATCGGCAGATCGCGACCCCTCGCTTATTCAAAAAGGGGCCCTGAATTTCGTAATTATCGGAGCTGGGGCTACCGGAACAGAAATGTCAGGGGCCTTTGGCGACGCATTTCAGCACTCCCTAAAGAGAGCATTTTGCGATGCGGACCTCTCGCGAGGGCAGGTTTTGCTGGTAGACGGAGGTCACACTGTATTGCACGGTTTCTCTCCTGAATCCCAGGCTTATGCGGCCAGGATGCTGGAAGAGCGGGGTGTACAGATACGTCTGGGCACCACGGTCAAAGAAGTGGGTGCTGGACATGTGATCCTCTCCGACGGGAGCAGAATCGACACCCATGTCGTCATTTGGGCCGGGGGATTGAAAGCCTCGTCCCTATCCGATCATCTGGGAATCCGAACAGGCAAAGGCGGACGCGTTGATGTTCAACCTGATCTTACGGTGGCCGGCTTCCCTGGGGTGTACGCTCTCGGAGACTTCGCGAATATTGCAGGCGATGACGGTAAGCCCCTGCCGCAGCTTGCTTCGGTCGCAGAGCAGTCCGGCAAATGGTGTGCGAAAAACATTCTGGCAGATCTTGCGGGCGAGGCAAGGAAGCCCTTCGCCTATTTCGACAAAGGAATCATGGCGATGATCGGGCGCAATTCAGCCGTTGCGGAGATGGGCAAGCACCGGCACGAATTGAAAGGCACACTGGCTTTCGCCGCTTGGCTCGGCGTGCACGCCTCGTTGTTGTCTTCGACGCAGGCGAAGATTGAAGCGTTCGTGGACTGGGCCTGGGACTACTTTGGTGGCGGTCGTGGTGACGCCATTCTCGACCGCAATGATGAAGATCAGATCAACTGGAGCGAAGATGACGAATCGGCAACTTCGCCATCAACGACGCCAGCACCCAGGCGCAAGGTTTCCTGACAAGAGGTCTCGGTGCCAATCCAATCCATTTCAACCGCCCTCGTTGATACGGCTCTGACTTGGAGCGTCGACTGGGCATGGGGCGTACCCTTAATCGTTCTGACCGTGCTCATCCATGTCGTGGGCCTCGGTGTGACTTCGCAAATAGCGGTGAATGTTTTCCGCCGCACAGCCGAACGTTTTCACCCGATCGCTGTGTCTGTGGTGCTGGTTGGTACCACCACCTTGTTGGCTACATCGCTACACGCCCTCGAGGCAATGATTTGGGCCATCGCTTACACCCTCCTTGGTGCGATACCCAGCTACAGGATGGCCATGCTCTATTCATTGAACGCTATGACCAGTTACGGTCACACCAATCTAGAGCTTGAGGACCATTGGCATCTCATGGGCGCTATGGAAGCGCTTAATGGATGGCTCGTGTTCGGACTTACTACCGCGTTTCTGTTTAGCGTGATTGATAAGGTTTGGATTACGGAAGAGAGAGTCAAGCGTAAACACCTATCCGACTCGATAGCCAAACTGGAGGTCTGATATGCACAGAATGTGGCTGACTTAATTTAGAAAATTCTTGACAGAGCGGGAGTTAAACGCTGCTACGGCATTATCGGACACTCACCGAATCTGCTTTCGCGGATGCCAAACCAGTAAATCAATCCGAAGAACGCCACCAGGCCGATAACGTCCCCGATCCATTCCGGCCGCTATGCGAATCGAGTGCGCCGCACCTTCCGTTTTTTGATTCCTAGCGCATGTGACAGCATGCCAAACCGCAGTCACCTGTCCCAAGTGACAGTTCAAAAGGAGATTTACCCGTTGTTCAGTGGGAGTACACGGCCCTTCCCCTGCCCAAGGTAAGGGGGCGCAGCTAAAGTCTGGAGCAGTCGTTTCAGTGAAAACAGATGTTCCCGGGCCACTGCAGTAGGATCCTCTGGAACTCACGGATCTTCGCCTCTCTGCGGCGAGCCTGGTGACTGGTCTGTTCACTGGAATTGGTGGTGGACGGCATTGAAGGAGCACTTGCGATGTCGAAACGAGCGATCATCATTCCGTTGATAGTACTGGTTGTCGCCGCACTTTTATTCTTCGCGATCAATACGAGGTTCACTTCGTGGTATGGCAGCCGCGCCGAGCAAGAGACCGACGACGCCTACGTCCAGGCTGACATGACTCCGTTGAGCACCCGTATCTCTGGAATAGTGCGGAAAATGAAGGTCGAGGACTTCGATAGCGTAAAGGCAGGCCAGGTGCTGGTTGAGATCGACGACGACGACTATCGCTCGATCGTGGCGGAGGCAAAAGCGGCGCTAGCCGCATCGCAGGCGTCGCTTGAAGACAATCAGGCCGCGAAAAGGGTCCAGAAAGTCAAGATCCAAAGCGCGGAGGCGATGGTAGCCGAGGCGGAAGCGGCGGTCAGCACCGCGCAAGCTGGCATTGCCTCCACGCAGCCCGACGTCGAGCAGGCGGCAATTGAGCGCAAACGCCAGGATGCGCTGCTGGCTTCGAAGGCCGCGACCGTGCAGCAGCAGGAATCTGCAGTGGCGAAAGCCGAGAGCTACTCTGGACAGCTGGCCAGCCGTCAGGCCGACTTGAGCCGGGCACAGGCCGTCCTGGCGAGCAGCCGCACGCAGGTCGAGGCCGAGAAGCAAGAGCTCGCCGCACTCGACAGTCGGGATGCAGTCTACCGGGCCGACATTGAAGAAAAAAGGGCGGCCATCATCGTGGCCGAAGTCAATCTCAGCTACACCCACATCACCGCACCCGCTGACGGCGAGGTCGGCAAGCGCCAGGTGCAGGAAGGCCAGTTGGTCACGCCGGGCATGGAACTGGTCGATTTGGTCAGGGGCGACGCGTGGATCCTGGCCAACTACCTCGAAACGCAACTGACCAACATCCGAAAAGGCGATGTAGCCGACATCAAAATCGACGCCTTTCCAGGCGTCGTGCTGCACGGGAAGGTAGTCGAGATCGCCCCCGCCAGCGGTTCGCAATCTGCGCTTCTGCCGCCCGATAACGCCACCGGGAATTTCACCAAGGTCGTGCAGAGAATACCAGTGAAGATTGCGCTGGATCCCGGGCATCCCCTGCAAGGCAGGTTACGGCCTGGGCTGTCCACGGAGGTGACGATCCATTCCTCTGGGAGGTCTTCGGGTAAGAACGCGAATCCGGGAGGCTCTCAATCTTGAGCACCCCTCTCGCATCCTCGTCGCAAGTGACCCCCACTGCGTCCGCGACAGTCGCTTCAGCGATTACGACCCATCCGATATTGGGCGTCTTAGGCGTGCTGTTTGGGGCGATGATCTCAAAGTGCGCTGGACAGCTGCTCAGCGTGGGTCTGGCGGACTTGCGGGGCGCCTTGCACCTCGGCGTGGACAACGCATCCTGGCTGGGTACGGCGTTCAACGCCTCGATGATGTTCATGGGGCCACTCTCTGTGTACCTCAGCGGTCTGTTCGGCGTGCGCCGCGTACTGCTGACGTGTGGGGCCCTGTTCACGTTCACCAGCGTCCTGCTGCCATTTTCTGGGAGCTTGCCGATCACGCTGGCGCTGTTGGTGCTTGCGGGTCTTGCGGCGGGGACATTTTACCCACTCACATTGTCTATTGTTCTGCGCAACCTGCCCATAAAGTACGTACTGCTCGGGATTGCGATGTACGCCATGGACGTTGTCATTACATTGAACGTCTCAACTTCGCTCGTAGCCTGGTTCATGGATCACCTGTCATGGCGTTGGATCTTCTGGAACAGCGCGGTGCTCACGCCCGTCATGATGGTCTTCATTTACTTTGGCGTCCCTTGGCAGCCGTTGCCAAAACCCAAAGAGGGACAGCCCAAACCGAGCTGGCAAGGATTTTTCTATGTGAGCCTTGGATTGACGCTGCTGTATATAGCGCTTGCGCAGGGGCAGCGGCTGAATTGGATGAACTCCGCGACCATCATTGCGCTGGTCGTTACCGGCCTCTTCCTGTTGCTGGCGGCGTTCGTTCACCACGTGACACTGCGACACAGCCTGATCAATTTAAAGTTCTTAGTGCGGCGAAACACCCTGTTGCTCGGGTTGACCGCAGTCGTCTTCGAATTCTTGATGCTGGCGCCGCTTTTTCTGCTGCCAAACTATCTCGGATCCATCAAGGGCTATCTCCCACTCCAAACTGGGCCGGTGATGCTTTGGGCAGGTCTGCCTCAGTTCATCTGCGGGTTGCTTGCAATCTACCTGCTGAGGTACATCGACGCCCGGTTGATCCTCACTGCAGGCTTCACTCTGATAGCGATCGCCTGCCTGATGAACGCACAACTTTCCTCAGCTTGGTCAGGCGCCAACTTCTTGCCTTCGCAGGTGGTCATGTCCGTTGGTTTGGCACTCGGCTTCAACGCTCTGGTGGGCGCCATCATACTTGAGCTAGTTAACAGCGGAACCCTCAAACACCCAATCGACGCCCTGACCTTTGGTGCGTTCTTCCAGACGGTGCGCCTCATCGGCGGTCAGTTAGGGTCGGCGTCCATCGGTCACTTTCTCTCCATGCGCGAGCAATTCCACTCGAACATTTTGGGTCTTGGAGTACAGCTGGGCAGCACGGCGACACGGCAGCGCCTCTCCTCATTGAGTGCAGCAATGGACCATCATTCGGCGGGGGCCAACATGGCGATCGGGAGGGCGTTCGGCATTTTAGATTTGCAGGTGCGGCAGCAAGCCTTCACCCTCGCGATCGCCGACAGTTTCCGGCTGATCGCCTGGGCGGCTTTGTGCTGTCTGGTTGTCGTCGCCTGCGTGTCGCGCGTCCCAACCCAGTTCCGGCAGGTTGTATCAGCCGCAAAGGCGCACTGAGCAAACTGAGAGGGAGCTTCAATATGCAGCTGAACCTGAAACGACGATCCTTGGCAAGATTCATCTTCATCGTTGTCGGTGCGTCATTGCAACTTGGCCTCCTGGGAATCGCGTCCGCTCAGGGCAATGCCGCGATGGAATTGACGCTGTCACAGGCCATCGATCTCGCCCTCAGACAAAACCGAAGTCTCAAGATGGCGCAACTTTCGGTAGTCGAAAGAGAGCAAAAGAAAAAGATCGCTCGTTCTGATTATTTTCCGCAGATAGGTAACCAGTCCTCCGCTTTCCATCTGACCGCGGTCCAGCAATTGGTGATTCCCGAGGCGACCCTCGGGGCCGGTATTCCCCCCAAGACCGCGGTCATCGGTCAGGGAACGTTTACCGCCTACACCAGCGGCACCGGACTATCGCAGTCTCTGACGAAGATATTCAGGACCCACCAGGAAACCCGCTCCGCCACGGCCGACATCAACTCCGCGAAGATCCAGATGAAGCAGGCGGAGCAGGATATCGCACTGAAAGTGAGACAGCTATATTACGGAATTTTGATCGCCCAACTACAGCGCGATGCGGCAAAACAAGGGGAATATGCCGCACAGGTAATCTTCCAGGAGAAAACCAGCTCTGTCGAACAGGGGAGTGCGCTGGAGGCCGCGGCGTTGCAGAGCCATGCCGAGCTGCTCAGCGCGAAAGCAGCGGTCCAGGCGCAGGACCTGCAGATCCGCGATCTGACTCTTGAGCTAAACGACCTGCTGGGCCTGCCATTGAAAACACAATTACAGCTGAGCGAAGAGTCCTCCGCTGTCGCGGAATCAATTCCTGCGCGCGACGAGTGCATCCGCACCGCACGCGAGCAGAGCCCCGAGATACGCGTAGCCCAGCAGGCAGTCGAAAAAGCCAGGGCGGTCCTGGCGGCTGCAAAAGACGCATATATCCCGGATGTGAGCGGATTTGCCAGATTTAGCTATCAGAGCGGGATCCCGTTCCTCGTGCACAATTTCGGCTCCTTTGGAGTCTTATTCACCTACGACCTTTTCGACGGCGGACGCCGCAACGCTGAGATCAGCGATTCGCGCACAATGCTTTCCCAGGCCGAACTCAATCTTGCCAATGCGGAGCAGGAGGTCACAATCCAGGTTGAGACCGCCTATGACAAGGTTGAACAGATGCAAAGCTTGGTGACAGCGGCGGAAGAATCCTTGAAGGCGCAAACAGAAGCGACCCGGGTCGCAGAACGCCAGGTCGAGCAGAATGAGGCCCTCGGCTCCGCTAGCGCCGAGGCGGCTGCAAAGACGAGTTCGGCCAAAGCTTCTCTGCTCGAAGCGATCTTGGGATTGTCGTTAGCCCAAGGCGAGCTGAAACGGACAATAGGAGAGATCCCACGCTAGCATCTTCGTTGAGCAATTTGATAACAATGCGACGACGGCCTGAAGGTTCATCGATCCGGTTGCAGAATCCTGTCCCTGCATCCAACCTCAGATCGGTAACTCGATCCACGCTGAATAGCCGCTCGATTCCAGGTTGGCTGTTGCTGCGACCGCTCCCCCGGCACCAGCTTCGATTCAACGGCCTTGCCTACAAAATCTTGATCCCCACCCGCGTATATCCCTGCACCGCCCCCAGCAGCTCGTACTTCAGGTAGTACGAGTGGACAAACTCATCAAATGCCCGGTACTCATCCAGCGGACAGGAAAACTCGTCAAAGAAGAGAATGTCTCCGCGCTTCAGCACCCGTGCCAGCGTAGTCAGCACAAATAAAGTCGAGGTAACTAGGTCGGCATCCAGATGAAGCACCAGTTTCCCCGATAAATCATGCGTTCCGACGAAACCAGGCAGCGTCTCCTGAAACGTTCCAACTTCAAAACTGCACCGCGAGTCCGTTATGTTCGAAGCGTTCCCCCAGTGCTGAAGTGGCCCTCCGGTTCGGTCGCACGCCAGAATTCCGGTAGCCCGGTGAAAGTGTCGAACCCCACAAATCTGGACTCTGGATGCGGGATGCGATGCAGCCACCAGCTGAGCGAAGCGCCCCGGTACACCCCAAACTCCAAATAGGTGATCGGCGTGAGGTCCAGTCCCTCCATGTGGATCACCATTTCATGCAATCCCTCTCGATCCTCTGCCCTCTGCCCGTTGATCGGTGCGGGAACCGGGTGTGTCCAGCACCAGCGCGAAAACTGCACCCAGTAGGCAATGGATGTCAGGCCGCCGGCGGGCCGTTGCAAATCCACATGCCCCAGCGTGTTCGATAGCATTCGCGATACCGCTGGCCGAAACCGCTGCGGAATTTGGAACCCCCTCTTCACTGATAACAGCACCGCTCCTCCTCAACCGGCAGTCGCTTAGACCGCCTCTCGCAGTTCGCTCGCCCTGCCCTCGACCTGCAGCACCTCGCGGAAGCAAAAAGTCACGTCGCCGCGCTCTTCAAAGTGAAAGCTCCTCGCGACCCTCTGCAACGCAGTTCTGCACCCAGGCTTCACTCGATCATGCAACTCGATCGCAATCGTCCCAACTTTTTCGATCCAGTCACATGCTTCGAACACTTCTTTCTCCGCCCCTTCAATGTCCATCTTGAGAAGGTCAATAAACCCGATTCTCAACTCGCCCATCAGCGTGCCGATCGTGATGGCGCGCACGCGCGTTTCGCCGTCCTCGACCACCTGAAACGCTCCCTTGGGATGCGCGTCCGAAGGTCCCAGGCAGACCTCACCATCCTGTTTCCAGATCGCCGCCCGCAACGGAACGATTTGCCGATACGCGCTCACATTTCGACAGAGCAGCGCAAAATTCGCGGCCTCGGGCTCCACGGCGAAAATAGTCGCCTGCGGATAACGTCGCGCAAACCCAATGCTGGCCATCCCGATATGCGCCCCGGCATCTACAATCACGCGCGGACTGAAATCGGCCGTGCCGGGCTCATACTGCTTGATCCGGCACACCAGAACATCTTTATAAGCGCAGAAGTCCGACGTCCCCAATCGAAGACGCACCGCATGCTCCGCGCCCGGCGGCAAGACCGTGAACTCTCGCGGCCGTCCCATCAGCCGGAACGACGTGGCTGCGCAGACTCCACGAATCCCACACAGTTCGTAGTACCACCTGAGTCCGCTGATCAAGCTCACGGTCCAATCCTCAATTTGTCGTTGTGCTGGGGGGCGCAGCGGTTGGGAACGCGAAGACTAGGGCTCGATTTTATCCAGCGCCGAAGGCTTCGACAAGGAGAAACCTCGTCCGTTCGGCAAGCTTGCAAAATTTTGCAGTCAACAACACAGGAGCGCGCCAACCCAATCCGGCTGTTCTGGCCCCGGCCCGCAGCCCTCCTACTTCGAGTCCGTCTCGGGCAGCAACCCGCGATACTTCAGCATCGGCTCAATTTGCGGCGGTCCCCCGAGCCATGCTTCATACATCTTTCCCAATTCCTCCGTATTGCCGCGCGACAGCACCATTTCCCGGGGGCGATCGCCATT
>Ga0126371_10002721_pt1 | contig 15282 bp, 14 predicted proteins | sample PanSoiMetaPlot_4_FD_110145 | JGI IMG/M metagenome (GOLD analysis project Ga0126371, IMG submission 110145) | Tropical forest soil microbial communities from Panama - MetaG Plot_4 | ecosystem: Environmental > Terrestrial > Soil > Tropical forest > Bulk soil | place: Panama | collected 2016-02-17 | reverse complement strand
ACTTCTGTCAGTGAGACGCGCTTGGCTGTTTTCGAATTGAGCACGTCGAAAATTTGTTGCGCGCGAGACACCTGAGTTGAAAGCTGTGTGACCTGATAGCGTTGCGCATCTAGCTGCTCTCGCAGATCGTGCGCCGTATTGCCCAGGTACGCGGCCAACAGCAGAGCGGCCGCAGCCGCAATCCAACCCAGTCCGCCGAACAGGTTCCACGAGCGTGCGGGCGGCTGCGTCCTTGCTGGACTGGTTGTCTCTACATTCTTTGCGCCGGATTCTGCGCGCAGGCGCCTCATAAAGCGCTCGCGTGCTTCTGCCGGAAGCGGCTCCTGCGGCACGGTGAGGCTAACCAGAGATAAGTCCCCAAGAATATTGGCAAGCTTCCTGCGGCAGTCCGCGCATCTGTTCAAATGCTGCTGTGCTGCCGCGTCAGCAGGCGCGAGTGAGCGCAACGCGTAAAGCGCCAGGTCTTCTTCCGGAATGTGGTCGCTGTAAATCAAGCTTGCAGGGCCTTTCGTAGCGAAATTAAAGCAAGGCGAATGCGCGTCTTGACCGTGCCCAGCGGGTCTCCGGTCTTTTCCGCAATCTCCGAGTGTGTCATGCCCTCAAAGAAGGCCAGTTCTAATGATTTCTGCTGCTCTTGCGGCAGATTTTGCATGATGGCGCGAAGCTTCTCCATCATCGCGCTCCGCTCCGCCTCATTGGCCAGATCTAATGACGAGGGCAGCGCCACTTCGTCGACTGGATCCGACGGATGCCGTCGGCGAAGCACATCGATGGCCCTGTTCCGGCCAACGACAGCCAGCCAGCCACCAAACGATCCGCGCCCAACGATAAACGAAGAGGCGCCGCGCCACACCTGCATGAGCACTTCCTGCATCACATCTTCCGCTTCATGTGGATCGCGCAATACTCGCAGGGCAACGGAGTAGACGATCCTGGCATAGCGGTCGTAGAGGGAGGCCATTGCCTTCTCGTCCTGCTGCGCTATGAGTCGCAGCAGTTCGGCGTCAGTCGGGCTTTGCGCGCCGCTGTCTTTCATACGCGCCAGTCCGCCCTCCGGATTTTGCAAACTCTCAGGCATTAGTGTGCAAGCAGGTATTCTACATAAGGGACAAGTATCTCTCTATGAAGATGCGTCTGGATAAGTTATTGTTGGCGCGCCGGCTTGCCCCCACGCGGGAAAAAGCGCAGGCCCTGGTGCTTGCCGGCAGAGTGCTGGTCGACGAACAGAAGATTGACAAGCCAGGCAGCAGCATCGCTGAAGACGCCGCCATTCGCATTCTCGGCGATCATCTACGCTATGTCAGCCGAGGAGGATTCAAGCTGGAAGCGGCCCTGCGGCACTGGAACATCGACTTGACCGGGCGCTTCTCCCTGGACGTTGGAGCGTCCACCGGAGGCTTTACTGACTGCATGTTGCAACACGGCGCGGCAAAAGTGCTGGCCATTGACACGGGTTACGGCCAGATCGCACAAAAACTGCGCGCCGATGCGCGCGTGACGCTGATGGAGCGCACTAACGCCCGGCATATCAAGCCCGGCGAGCTGCCGAAGGGCATCACATTTCTCGGCATGGACGTTTCTTTTATCTCGACAACACTGGTTCTGCCGGCCATCGTTCACGCCGCATTTGAACAATCAAACGTTTCTGCTGAGATCGTGGTCCTGGTCAAGCCGCAGTTCGAAGCCGGCCGGGAACATATCACAAAAGGAGGCATAGTGCGTGATCCGGCAGCGCATCAGTTGGCTATCGACAGGGTCGGCGCATGTGTTGAGTCTCTGGGTGGTGAAGGCATCGAGGTGATAGATTCACCAATCCTCGGAGCGGAAGGGAACCGGGAATTCCTGCTGCGCGCCCGCTTCCTGCACAAGGAAAACGTACTGGCGGCGTGAATCCATCCTGCACCTGAAAAATGTGTCCCCAGCGCCTTGCCCTGAGAGAAAGCGAAGGGTCTCGCAGAGACTTGGGGCGTATTGCGATTACACTGGAAACCTGATGCGACGCATCGCCATTATTTCCAAGCCGCAGAAAGAAGAGCTGACTACGCTTCTCCCTGAGCTGATTCTCTGGCTGCGGGCTCGCGGCTTTGAGCCCATCCTTGATCCCGTCAGTGGAAACTATGCGCAGGAAAAGAACGTCATCCCACGCGACGAGCTTCCGGCCGCCGACCCGGAACTGGTAGTTGTATTAGGTGGCGACGGCACACTGCTGGCGGCGGCGCGCGTCTTTGCCAAGACAAGCGTTCCCATCATGAGCGTGAACCTCGGCTCGTTGGGATTCCTCACGGAAGTGCGCCTTGCTGACATCTATTCCACTCTGGAAGGCTGGTGTGAAAGCTGCTGCGCCATTGAATCACGCGCCATGGTTCACACCGAGCTGTGGCGCGACGGCAAGCTTTTCTCCGACCACGAAGCGCTGAATGACGTAGTCGTCGCGAAGGGCGCAATCGCCCGCATGGTGAACTTCACTATCAGGCTCGACAATCAGTTGGTCGCTTCTTTCCGCGCCGATGGTGTCATCGTCTCCACTCCAACAGGTTCCACGGCATACTCGCTGGCTGCCAACGGCCCCATCGTAGTGCCCAACGTGGACGCGCTTATCGTCACCCCAGTCTGTCCACACCTGCTCACGCTGCGCCCAATCGTCATGCGCGGCGACAGCAACCTGAACCTGAGCGTCGAAGGCATTCCTGACCAGACATATCTGACGATAGATGGACAGGAAGCAATTCCTCTGAAACTAGACGACGAGCTGCGCTGCCGCCGTTCCGATTACGCCGTGCGTCTGGTCCGTCTCGGCCATGGATCGGCCGGGTTCTTCGATGTACTGCGTTCTAAGTTGAAGTGGGGAGAACGCTGAGTAAGAGCGCAGTCCCTTTTTCTGCTCCTCCCCGTCTAACCAAGAAGCATGGCCTGAGCGTTCTCGTTGAGGTTTAGGTAGGTAGAGGTTTTAGGCAAAAGCACCGGGGCTTTAGCCCGGTGAATAATGAGGACTAAGGAAGGGCTTTAGCCCTGGAGCTTTTTCCGGTTTCAAAGATGGTCAGCCTTTTCCAAAGCGAAAAATCCCAACGACGAATCAGCAACACCGCCGCTCTGTCGATAGCGCTGCATGCGCTGCTGCTGGCGATTATCGTCGCAGGTTCGATCCATGCGCGTCATATCGTCATCTTCAGACCCATGACTCAGGGATCATCGCAGCAGATAGCCGTGGTCGCGGTCAGCCGGGGCGCTTTAGCGGCAGTATTGGCATCTGAGCATCCAGCACTCACTGAGCAGACGAAAGCAGCGCAAATCAACATAACGCACCACCTGCCCCCGGCAAAACCAAAAACCACAAACCAGGCCTTACAGTCATCTCGCGCTCAAACCAATCAGTCTTCGCCTCGAGTAAGCAATTCAAACGTTACCGGGCAGGGAAGTGACGCGCAGAGCATGTACCCGGCCTACCCCATTCTCTCGCCGTCACCGCAAGTCCGCGACCGCGCTCTGCTGCCGCAAACAACCCAGAGAATCATCGTAGATGTGGATCTCGATTCAAGCGGGCGCATCACGCAAACCATTCTTGTAAAAGGCATGGGAAACGTCCTTGATCAGCTTGTGCTGGACACGGTGAGCGCGTGGCAATTTCACCCAGCCATGGTCAACGGCCAGCCGGTTCCGTCCAAAATCGAGCTAGTCTTTCCCTTCGACCGGAACTACCCGGAGATCGATTAGCTACTTCTTCGTAGTAAGTTCCTGGAGCAGCACTTTAGCCTTGTCCGCCAATGTCTGAGCGCCGTCGAGATCATTCTCCGCCAATGCCTGTTTCGCCTTGGTCAGGAATGTCTTGATCTGGGTAGAAGTCAACTGTTCATCGCTGCTGAGTGAGCGTTTGATTCCGTTCAGTCCGTTTTCTGTGTCGTTGATCTGGCGCTCGATGTTCTGCCGCCCCTGGGAGCTCACGGCTTCTTCCGTCGATGAAAGCTGACCAATGGGCGAAGTGTCTACTGCCGCGTTGTTCCCGGCTTGCGCTGGCTGCTGCTCGTTCTTCTCCGTCCCTTGCGTGTCACTCTTCGCTACTGAAGGTTTATGGCGTGCAACTTTTCGCGGATGAGCAGGCTCCGGCATTTCCGGCGGCGCAGTCGCAACGGCGACATCGGGAAGAGATGGCGGCGGCAGCGCCGGAAGATTCGGAATATAGACCATCTTTGATGGCGGAAGAATAGGCGCCTGGACCTGGGGCTGCGCGGGTGTTTTGACCTGCTTCTGGCAGCCAGACAGGGACATGGCTAACAATGCAACCACCGCAACTTGACTTGCGGTTTTCATGCCCAAGGCTCCTTTGAAAGGGTCGTACCCGTAGCGGCGTCTGCTTCCAAATGGCCGCGCAATTTCACATCTGAAGGGGCTGCGACTGGTATTTTCAACGTAAATGTCGTCCCCTGGCCTACTCGTGATTCTACGTCAACATGGCCATTATGAAGCTGAATAATTCGATAAGTCATGGCCAAGCCGATACCGCTGCCGCCTCTCTTGGTCGTGAAATAAAGATTGAAAATCTTGGGCCGCACTTCATCCGGGATACCTTCCCCCTCATCGGCAATGCTCAATGCCGCCCAGCGTGAGTCTTCCGTAAGCCGGACTCGCAGTGTACCACCCATGACCATCGCCTGCGCCCCGTTCAGCACGACATTCAGGAGTGCCTGCTGCATAAGATCAGCATCAATCTTGGCGATGACCGCGCGCCCCGGCACTTCGTTAATGACGCGCACGTCGCGCGTTTCCAGTTCCGCCGAGGCCAGCATCAGCACGGAATTCACAACCTGTCGCAGGTCCTGATCATGCAGCTTCAGTTCAACTGGTCGCGAAAAATCGACCAGCGTCTGCACTACGCGGTCGAGGCGCTGAATCTCGTTCTGAATCACATCCAGATGACGAAACGCGGGAGCGTCCTGCGCATTCATCTTGTTCCGCAGCAGCTCCAGATGCACAACAATGGCATTGATCGGATTCTTTACCTCGTGGCCTACGCCCGAAGTCAACTGCCCAATAGCTGCCAAACGGCGCGATAGCTCCAATTCAGATTCGATTTCCTGCACCGACTCGCTGTCGTGCAGCGTGAGCAGCGCCCCCAGGCCCTGTCGCTGTTGCGGGGCCCGGTCGTCATAAATGAAGTCGAGCGAAACCTCGACCTTCCGACCCGTCTCCGTTGTGATTTCTTCCTGCACCAATGAAATGCCGCGATCGAACGCCTCGCGCACAATTCGACCGAGAACCGTACTGCGATCAAAAATTTCCGGCACCTTTGCGCCCAGAATGTGGTCCCGGTCCACGCCAAGAAAGCGCTCAACTGAACTGCTCACCAGCACCGCGCGTGCGTCCTGCGTAAACAGCATCATGCCGTCCTGCAGATTGGAGAGGATCTGGTCGAGGTTTTCTTTCAGGGCCGAGAAGACCTCCTCCACATTCTTCATGCGGCGGCCCAAACGCTCGATCTTGTGCGAAACCTGCACGACGGTGTCGCCCGAGTCGCCTGAATCGCTAGAATCTCCGGCCTCCAGTTCGCCGGCGGGCCCGGATTCAGGCATCTGCAGTTGGGACAGCGCATCCAGTCGGCGGCTGATCTGTTCAATCGGCTGGAAGGCGAGATTGCCGACAAAAACCGAAACAATCAGCGCGACCATAATCGCCACTACAATCAGCGTTGCCGCGTTTTCAATCCATGGGCGGAATGTCGCGCTCAAAAATGTCGTACGAACGCCGATGCGCACGCTGGCTATCGTCTGCCCCTGGCGCACCAACCCAAGAGTGACGTTATAGACTCGCGGCGGTCCGAAGACCACGTCAAGGATCTGCTTCACTGAGGCGTGAAGCAGTGAAGCATAATCCGGACGTTGCGGCAGCAACTGGTCCTGCTGGGTTGGGTCGGTGCTCAGATAAGCGCGACCTTCGCCGTCCGCAATGGCCACGTCAAACACGGTAGGCGAATAGCTGATAACAGAACCAAGAGACGCATTTAACGCCGCATCATTACGCAGCGCCGTGGCCACAGCTGCCCGCAACTGGGCCGGGTCATTCGCATTGATGATCACATTGCGTGTCCCGTTTTCAATGGCCTGCCGGGTGGCGAACTGAAGTTGGTGCGCGATGATGTCAGTCGCGCTGTAGGACTGCTCGATGTGCTGCTGCAGCATCTCGCCGAAATAAAGCCACGAGAGCACGCTGACCACGACGAACACCATCACGGTGATCGCCACCACGAGTTTGGTCTTGAGTCGCATCTGCCTTTTCGAAAACGCCCGTCGCTACTCTTCGGCAGCGTCCGTATTGCTGCTTGCGCTTCCGTACTCCTTCAACTTGTTGTGCAGAGTCTTGAGGCTGATACCCAGAATTTCAGCAGCTTTTGTCTTGTTGTTGTTCGTCGATGCGAGCGTCTTGATAATCAACCGGCGCTCGGCCTCATCTACAGTCGTGCCTACTTCCACCTGAATCGAATTCCCGTCGTCGAGCGGCTGCCGCGTCGGCCTGCTTCCGAATCCCGGAGGAAGGTGCTGGCTGCCCAGATAACCTTCCCCGCAAAGAATCACGGCGCGCTCGATAGCATTGCGCAACTCGCGCACATTACCCGGCCAGTCGTATGCCGTCAGGCGCGACAGCATTTCCTCGCTGATCCCAGCCACCTGGCGGTCATGCTTCTGGTTCATGTCCCGCAGCATCGAATCAACAATCGCCGGAATGTCTTCCTTGTGCTCGCGCAGCGGCGGCATGTGGATGTTAAAGACGTTTAGCCGGTAATAAAGGTCGCCGCGCAAGTGGCCGTCGGCCACTGCGTCATCTGGATTCTTGTTCGTCGCTGCTAGAACACGGACATCGACTGGCGACTCAATCTTGCTGCCTAGACGCCGCAGCTTGCGGTCTTCCAGCACCCGCAGCAGCTTGGCCTGTGTCCCAATGGGCATTTCGCCAATTTCATCCAGCAAGAGCGAGCCTTCCTCGGCCAGCTCAAAGCACCCGGCGCGGCGCTCCAGCGCCCCGGTAAATGCTCCTCTCTCGTGGCCAAAAATTTCACTCTCGATCAGCGTCTCGGGAATCGCCGCGCAGTTCACCGCGACAAACGGCTTGTTCTTGCGCGGACTCAGATCGTGTAGCGTTCGCGCCACCAGCTCTTTGCCTGTTCCGCTCTCTCCGGTAATCAGCACAGAAACATTGCTCGTGGCCACCCGCTCGACAAGCGCGAAAAGCTCCTGCATCTTCCTTGACGACCCGACCAGCGATCCAAGCACGCCTGTATCGCGCAGCTTGCGCCGTGTGACTTCAAGCTCCTGCTGCGTCTCGCGCTGGCGGGTGGCGTTGGCAAGGATCGACCGCAGCCGGTTTGGATCAATCGGCTTCTGGATGAAGTCGTACGCGCCGATCTTCATCGCTTCTACGGCTTCCGCAATGCTGCCCTGCGCGCTGATTACGATTACCGCCTGGTCCTGCTGCTTCAGCTCGCTGAGACGTTCCAGCAGCTCCAGGCCGTCCATGCGCGGCATCTTCAGGTCCGTAAGGACAATGCCTGGCTGCCACGCCTGCGCGCGTTCCAGCCCCTCCAGCCCGTCGCGAGCCGTGTCGGTGCGGTATCCCCACCCTGAGACGAGTTCAGCTAGCCCCATCAGGGCGTTTTCCTCGTCTTCTACGATCAAGACTTTTTCTTGTACTGGCATTCTTTCGGGCGTTACGACCTCATCTGGGGGCTTCTTCGTTTGTAACACGGCAGCCTATCGTTTGACTTGGGTATAAGCAAATGAAGGGCCACTTTCATTGCATGACCGCATTTCCTGACCAAGCAAGTTTGATTAGCGAGACACCTGCAGCGATAAACCCCACATAAGTGACAAAGTTCCCGGATATGATGACGGTGATGACTGCCGATGAGATCAAGAAACTGCTCAGGCTTGAACCGCATCCGCGGGAGGGCGGATGGTTTATTCAAACTTGGCGCGCGGAAGAGATGATCCCAAAGCCCGCGTTGCCAGCACGCTATCCCGCCGAACGCACTGCAGGAACCGCGATCTACTACCTTCTCGAATCCCACACGTTTTCCGAACTGCATCGCCTCGCGTCTGACGAAATATTTCATTTCTATCTCGGCGATCCGGTGGAGATGCTGCAGCTCTGGCCGAACGGCAGTATTAAGACCGTCGTCCTCGGCCAAGATATTGGCGCGGGTCAGCATGTGCAGTTGCATGTACCGAAAAATATTTGGCAAGGCTCGCGGCTATTTCCCGGCGGCGGCTTTGCGTTGCTTGGATGTACGGTGAGTCCTGGGTTCGACTATGCCGATTATGAATCAGGCAAAAGGGAAGCACTGATTGAGCAGTATCCGCAAGCGCAGGAGATGATTAATTTGCTCACGCACATTTAGCGGAATTGCAAAGAGCAACGACTACTAAAGTCTTGTCATCCTGAGCGGGGCGTAAACGAAGTGAAGTCGAAGAGCCTGCCCTGAGCTTCCCGAAGGGACCTGCATTTTGTTGCCCACTACGAATCCTGGTAAAACGACTTAGATCCTCAGGCATCACGCCGAGTGCGGAAAAAATCCTTAAGAATAGCGCCACATTCTTCACCAAGAATACCGGCCGTCACCGGCATCTTGTGGTTCAGCTTGGGATGGTTCATCACTTCCAGCACCGACCCGACCGCCCCAGCTTTCGGATCGGCTGCGCCGTAGACGATCCGCGCCAGGCGGGCATGAATCATGGCTCCGGCGCACATGGCGCAAGGTTCGAGCGTTACATATAGTTCGCAGTCGAGTAAACGATAGTTGCCGATTGCATACGCGGCTGCACGTATGGCTACAATCTCGGCGTGGGCAGTCGGGTCAACATCACGCAGCACTCGGTTCTGACCTCGCGCGATGATCTTTCCCTGCTTAACGACGACCGCTCCGATCGGGACCTCTCTCGCTGCCGCTGCCAGACGCGCCTCTTCAAGCGCCTCCTGCATGAAGGGTTCATCCAGCATCTTGTTATTTGGCAGCTGGCTTTTCCAGATGGCCACCGAAGGCGAAGCGCATCGCGGAGAGAAGCTTGTCAGAGTAATCCGCCAGTCCGCGTGAGCTGAATCTTTCATAGAGCGCGGCGGTGAGCACATGTGCTGGCACGCCCTCATCGATAGCCGCCTTCACCGTCCAGCGGCCTTCACCGGAGTCGGAGACGCGGCCGCCGAATTTAGAAAGCTCGGGGTCTCCCTGAAGTGCTGAAGCCGTGAGATCGAGCAACCATGATGCGATGACGCTGCCGCGACGCCACACTTCAGCGATGTCCGGCAGGTTGAAGTCGTACTGGTAGTGTTCGGGGTCGCGAAGAGGCGTGGTTTCTGCGTCGATCTCGTGTGTATCTTTGCCAACATTGGCTGCTTTTAATATGCCGAGGCCTTCAGCATAGGCGGCCATGATGCCGTATTCGATGCCGTTGTGTACCATTTTTACGAAGTGGCCGCCACCGCTTTCGCCGCAGTACAGGTAGCCTTGTTCCGCGGCCGTCGGAGTGCCTTCACGGCCAGGGGTGCGCGATATATCTCCAATGCCGGGGGCAATGGCATTGAAGATGGGATCGAGATGCTCGACGACATTCTTGTGACCGCCGATCATCATGCAGTAGCCGCGCTCCAGCCCCCATACGCCGCCGCTGGTTCCCACGTCGACGTAATTGATGCCCTTGGGTGCAAGTTCTTTGGCGCGGCGAATATCGTCGATGTAATAGGAGTTGCCGCCGTCGATAAGGATGTCGCCCTTCTGGAGATGAGGAACGATCTCGGCAATCGTGTCGTCGACGACTGCGGCAGGTATCATCAGCCAGATCGCGCGTGGAGTACTCAGTTTGCCAACGAAATCCGCGATTGAAGCGGAACCACCGACGCCCTTTTCCTTTGCCAGATCTTGAACGGCTTTCGCCGATCTGTCGAAGACGACGCACTCATGGTTATTGCGCGCGAGGCGACGAACCATGTTCGCTCCCATTCTTCCCAGTCCCACCATTCCGAGTTGCATAACGCTTCCTTTCGATTCGTTCGTGATGCGTTTCCTGAAGAAGTATCGACGCTCTAAAGATTAGCTTATTTCATTTTGTAAATACGTGAATTTGGCTGACGGTTTCAAAGATTGGGATTAGGCTGGACGGAACGCTCCTATTTGCGCGTGCTGACGCGGATTTGAAGGCAGAAATCGATATGGCGGCTGTTGCTTTGTGCACACTAGTGGTTCAGCCCTGATAGGATTCTGGAGCGCCTAAAAAGCAACAAGCTCAAATGCTTGATTGATTTCGCATTCCGATGAGACACGTCTTTATCTCGTATTGCCACGAGGACGCCGATTTTGTCCATGTGCTGGAAGACCAGCTCAAGCAGGCCAGCTTTGCCGTCTGGAAAGACCGGGAACTGAGGGCTGGTGACGACTGGCATGCAGAGATCGAGAGCGCAATCAGGCTCGCTTCGGCAGTCATTCTTGTCCTTTCCGAGACGGCACTGACATCGGAGTACGTGAATTTTGAATGGGCCTTTGCTGCCGGTGCGGGAGTTCCGATCCTGCCGCTGCTGCTGAAGATAAAAGCCGATCGTCTGCATCCGCGGCTGAGGGCTTTGCAGTTTCTCGATTTTTCGAATTACATGCTCCGTCCATGGGACGAGCTGACACGGTCTCTGAAGGTCCTGGCGAATGTAGAGCGGCAACTCACGATGGCAGTTCCAAGGGATGCTCCACGGTTTATTCAGAAGGCTGCACAAGAGTTGGATAGCCCGAATGCTGACGAGCGTATAGCTGCGATTGAGATGCTTGCTGAGAATCACGATCCATCGGTGTTGGAGATCCTGGCGGAGGCTTCGAAGCATCCTGCGCCGGACGTGAGGGATCGAGCGGCTGAGGCGCTGGCGGAGGTACAGGATCTGCGCGCGTTGCCCGCAATCATGGATGCGATTCGATATAAGCGGTGGGATCGGCTGAATGTGTCCACGCTGGCGAAACTGGGCGATGCCGCTGTACCGAATCTGGTAACCATGTTGCGTGATCCCGCCCAAGGTGTCCATGTACGCAGGTGCATTGCCATGGCGCTGGAAGATCTGCGAAATAACGAGGCGGTAAACGCATTGCATGAACTGCTGAAAAGTCCGGAAGGAGAGTTGCGCATACAAGCTGTGAAATCACTGGCCGGCGAACCGCGGGCTCTGCCCTGGATTCTCGAAGCGCTTCAAGACAAAGACACTGACTGGGCGGCGATAAAGGCACTACAGAAGTATCGCGGGCCCGAAGTTGTGGCTGCACTAGTGGAAGGCTTGAAAAATCCGGAGCTCAGCATACGTCAGGCGGCAGTCGGAGTACTGAAAGAGGTGCCGGATGCGAATGCTATTCCTGCGCTGATGGAGGCACTTCGGGATGAAGATAATGTCGTAAGCTGGGATGCTTGTGCAGCAATAGAAAAGGTAATTGATTCTTCTACAATTCCAGCCCTCTTCCAAGTACTGGAGCAAATTCCCAATACTTATACCGGGGGCAATATCAATACCCGGGACAAGATCATCGATCTTCTGGTTGGGTTTAAAGGTGAAATTGTATTGAATGGCTTACTTGCTTTGCTAAAACATCCGGATGTTAGTTTTCGTGGCCGTGCCGCATACGCGCTTGGAGAACTCGGCGATCAAGCCGCCCTCCTTGCCTTGCATCTTGCGTTGAAAGATCCAGACGAAAGAGTTCGAAGTCGGGTCGCGCGTGCAATCGGAATGCTCAAGGACGCAAGCGCTGTACCCGACTTAATCGCCATTTCGCAAAATGAGGGCGAGTTTCATGGAGTACGTGAAGCTGCTGCGAATGCACTCGCAAGTATAGGTACTCGAGAAGCCCGCATAGCCCACAAAGACTGGCAGCGTTACGATAAAGAAAGATAACAGCAAGTTAATGCCACTTCTGCCTACCCAGGATGCTGCTGCGTCATACAGTGGAGAGCTCCCAGTCCCCAGATGAAATCGCCACAGTGGATGCCGATGACTTCGCGAGTGGGGAACAGGTCGGCGAGGATGCTTAGGGCTTTGCGGTCGTTCCCGTCGTTGAAGGTAGGCACGAGGACGAGTCCGTTGGCGATGTAGAAATTCCCGTAGCTTGCTGGTAGACGCTGCCCTTCAAAGACGACAGGCGCAGGCATGGGCAATTCAACGATGTTGAAAGGCTCGCCTTGTAGATTGCGGGCTGATTTTAAGCGATCCAGGTTTTCGGCGAGCGGCCGGTGGTTGTCGTCGGCGGGGTTTGGTTCGACGACGGTGACGATGGTGTTTTCGTTGACGAAGCGGGTGATGTCATCGACGTGGCCGTGAGTGTCGTCACCAGCGATGCCGTGATTCATCCAAAGGACCTGGTCGATGCCGAGATAGTCGTGGAAAACTTGTTCCATCTGCTCGCGACTTATGCCAGGATTGCGCTGCTGGACTGTGCTGAGGAGACATTCTTCGGTTGTGATAAGCGTACCTGCTCCGTTCACGTCAATCGATCCGCCTTCAAGCACAACACGGTGCTCTCCGATCATCGGTGTCCATTGCTGGAGACTGAGTTCCTTGGCAATTTTATTGGGGACTTCGTTATCAAGTTGCCAGTTATCGTATTTCGCCCAGGCATTGAACTTCCAATTAGTGATGGCCATTGAGTTTTCGTTCTTGATAAAGATGGGACCGGAGTCGCGCGTCCAGACCCGATCAGTGGGCCACTGGTGGAAATAGATGTTGGCAATATTTGCGCCGCTGCGTTGGAGGATATTGCGCGCGCGCTTGGCGGCAGCTGCATCGTTGACGAGAGTGTGAACGAGTTCGACGCGGGAAAGGTGGCGAACGATGTCGGCGTAGACCCATGGGATGGCCGCGAATTTTCTCGGCCAGTCGGAAGCGTTGTGCGGCCACGCGATCCAAGTGGCGATGTGCGGATGCCACTCGGCGGGCATACGGTAATTGTGGTCTCTCGGCGTGCTCATCATTTCTCCAGCGTCGTCGCATCAAGGAAGCGATGGACAATGGGTGAATAGGCATCGATGCGGCGATCGCGCAGGAACGGCCAGTTGCGGCGCACGCCTTCTATCGAGCGGATATCGACTTCGCCGATCAGAATTTCTTCCTTGTCGTGCGATGCTTTTGCGATGATGCGGCCAAAAGGATCAGCGATGAAAGAACCGCCCCAGAATTCAAGCCCCAGACCTTCGACCCGATTGCCTCGCACGTCGCCTTGCTCGTGTCCTACGCGGTTCACAGCTCCGACAAACACCCCATTGGCGATGGCATGAGCGCGCTGGATAGTCTGCCAGGCTTCATACTGCGCTGTGCCGAATTCTTCTTTTTCTGCCGGATGCCAGCCTATGGCCGTGGGATAGAAGAGCACGTTTGCGCCTTGCAGCGCCGTGATGCGCGCCCCTTCCGGATACCACTGGTCCCAGCAGACAAGCGTGCCGATTTTGCCTACGGCCGTATCGAATGCTCTGAAGCCGAGGTCGCCGGGCGTGAAGTAAAACTTTTCATAGTAGAGCGGATCGTCGGGAATGTGCATTTTGCGGTAAAGGCCTGCAATCGAGCCGTCCTGCTGAATGATGACCGCAGTATTGTGATAAAGTCCGGCGGCGCGACGCTCAAAGAGGGAAGCGACGATGACGACTTTCTCCTCGCGGGCGATGACGCTCAGGCGCTCGGTGCTGGGACCGGGAATCGGCTCAGCGAGATCGAAGAGGGCAATATCTTCGCGCTGGCAAAAATACTGAGCGCGGAACAATTCGGGCAGGCAGACAACGTTGGCGCCTTCGCGAGCGGCTTCGCGGACGCGGTCCGCTGCCTTGTCGAGGTTCGCGTCTGGGTCGGGCGTGCAGGACATCTGCACCAACCCGATTCGGTAGCTTGGATTGGAGGGCATGTTAATTCTCTTTCAACGACACATTACAAAATGTTTGTTTAAGGACAGAGAAAAGGCGCAGGCACTTTGGCCCGCGCCTCGATTTCTCACTTAAATTCTATTCAAAAATCAAAATCGCTGCTGCGATGGTGGTTGTCCAGCGTCCGTGTTTGTCGCCGATGGCCGATTGGGTGACGTTTGCGGTCCGCACAATCTTATTTGAGATGCGGTAAATTTCCTTCTTCTCGTCCCAGCTTTTGTCGGGGTCAAAGTCTACATCGAGTGTGGTAGCAAGCATCTCAGCAGCCAGCTCTTCTGCATATTCACCAGCCTGTTCTTCGGTCTCGCCGAAGCTATGGTGCTCGCTCAGGTAGCCATAGGTATTGCGGTCGCTGGGAATGGCGACGCCGATGCTCGATGCGACGAGCCTGTGCGGTTCGCGCGTCGAGTTTTCGGCGACGACGGCAAAGACAACTTCGCCTGGAGAAAGATATTTCAGGCCCTCTTTGCGCGGAATGAGCCTGGCCTGCGGTGGGAAGATCGATGACACGCGAACCAGGTTCTGTGCGGCGATTCCAGCGTCTCGGAGCGCTAACTCAAAGGAGGTGAGGCGTTCCTTGTGCTTGCCAACGCCCTTGGTGAAAAACAGCCGCTTCGGGACCATGCTTTTTCCCAATTCAGATTTCCTCCGGGGATCTTACTTTGTGTTTGGATGCAGGAAAAATGATACGGCAGATTCGGGAGAAATTTCGACGGAAGATTGAGATTTGTGCATGTCCAGTCAATGCCCCATGGCCTCTTCTGGAGGCTTTCTCATCGCCGGCGGCTTGCGCATGACGAAGGGCAGAGGAATCAGACAGGCGATAATAACACTCAGCCACCAGAAGGCATTCATGTAGCTCAGCATGGAAGATTGCTGCACTAGCACCTGATAAGCGTGGCCGACAGCGATCTGCGCGGCCTGGTCAGAGCTTTGACCGAGTTGCATCAGGGAGTGCTTAGTGGCGTCGATGAACTGAGAATAGCGCGCGCTTCCCGCCACAACATTGGCGCCGAGCACGGACTGATGTGTCTGCTGCGTCCGCTGCAGAAAGGTCGTAAGCAGGGCCGTGCCCACACTGCCACCCAGGTTACGCGCGAAGTTGGAGAAGCTGGAAATCTGGTTGTTCTTGTTATAAGGAACACCGACGTAGTTCAGCGTGCTGATGGGGATGAAGACGAAGGCCAGGCCGCAGACCTGGAACATGCGCCAGAGCACGATAGTGCCAAAGCTGGTTTCAAGATCGAGGCGGGTGAGATTGTAGAGGCCGAGCGCCGTAATTGCGTATCCAATGGCGACCAGCAGCCGCGCATCCATTTTGCCGATAAGGCGTCCTGCAAGGGGCATCATCAGCATCAGGATGAAGCCGCCGGGT
>Ga0126371_10002720_pt1 | contig 15282 bp, 12 predicted proteins | sample PanSoiMetaPlot_4_FD_110145 | JGI IMG/M metagenome (GOLD analysis project Ga0126371, IMG submission 110145) | Tropical forest soil microbial communities from Panama - MetaG Plot_4 | ecosystem: Environmental > Terrestrial > Soil > Tropical forest > Bulk soil | place: Panama | collected 2016-02-17 | reverse complement strand
CCGCCGAAGCGCACGTTCGAGCGCTTCATGGGCTCGACCGGCCCCGTCACCAATCCGGCCTCGATCACGCCCGGCGTGATCAGCCCGCTCGATCCGCGTTACGCCAACTACAACGCCGTGACCAACAAGGCCGGCCTGACCACCGCGGACACCGCGCAGTTCGTCATTCCGTTCTATTTCAGCAGCTTTTCCGTGCCGCCCGCCTATTTCAACACCGTCAACTGGGTGCGGGGATTCACCGTGACGCAGACGATGGTGGACGCCAATGGCGGCAAGCCGATCACCGTGCCCGAGGTCGGAAGCTTCGATCCGTCAGCCAATTTCACGCCCACGCCATTCAACGTCGGCGACTACGTTCCGGGCATCGGCACCGGGCCACGCCCGTACCGGCTTTCGACCGCGGTGAACGTTCCGACCCTGCTCTGGCAGATCACCAACGGCACCAATCCTTACGCGGACGGCGCCTTCGTCAGCGGCCACACCAACCTCGCCTACAATCAGGCGCTCGGCCTCGCCTTCCTGGTGCCCCAGCAATATCCGAGCCTGCTGGTCCGCGCCGCCGATCTCGGCAACAATCGCATCCTCGCCGGCATGCATTCGCCGCTCGACGTGATCGGCGGGCGCATCGAGGCGACCGCGATCGCCGCCACCAACATCTACAACGCGCTCTACGATGCGAACGGCAACCGGCTGGACTGGACCAACCCCGCCAACGCCGCCGCCTTTGCGGTCTACCAGGCCTTCACCCAGACGCAAAAATACCTGGCCCAGTCCTGCGGCACCCGCAGCGTGGAAACCTGCATCGCGCGGGTGCAGGCCGACCATGACACGCATGGCGACCGGGACAACGACGATCGCGCCGGACGCGACGACGACGATCATGCCGGCCGCGACCACGACGATCATCACGACCATGAGGATTTCAACCTCGATCCCGACGATACCCGGGGTTACACCTACCGCTTGACCTACGGGTTCGCGCTCGCCGCCGCGATGCACGTGCCGGAGACCGTGCCGGTGCAGGCGCAGGTGCTGCTGTTGACGCGCTTCCCCTATCTCACCGATCAACAGCGCACCGAGATCCTGCGCGACACCGCGCTGCCGTCCGGCTTCGCGCTGCTCGACGGCAACACGTGGGATGGCTGGGGCCGGCTCAATCTCTATGCCGCCGTCAACGGCTATGCGCCGTTCTTCCGCGCCGTCAGAGCCGTCACGGAGCGCTGACCTCCGATCGGTGCGAAGTAGAGCACAGCAAGGACGAGTCAACCGGATTGGCGCCTCGCGCGAGCGCCGATCCGTTTGGCCTTCGCGGTCTCTCCCTTGGTCACCCGGCGCGTGACGGCGCCAACCTGCAAGGCCTGCTTGCCCGGCGCGAGGCCGGTCATCAACAACGTCAACGCCCGCCGCAGCCGATCCATTCCGTCGCGCAAGGCGAGCTTGTCCTGCGCGAGCCACCGGCGCAGCTCGACCTGATAGATGCAGAAGATCGCCCAGCCGACGAACTGCGGCGTCTCGGCGGTCGCGATCGACTTGCGCGCGATCGCAAGCCGCACGACCTCGCCGATCAGGTCGAGCAGGGCCACGCGCGTGCGCTGAAATGCACCCGCCTGCGCGCCGACGCCGTAGAACGCCATCTCGCGCAGGACGAGGCGGGACAGCCCCGGCTGACGGGCAAAGAACGCATAGTGGGGGCGAAACACGTTGAGCAGATTCTGCAGCATCGAGGCGGCCCCGCTGACGGAGGCCTGCGCCCGCTTCTCCACCTCCTGCAGCCCTTCGTTGGCGATCAGGAAGAGGAGATCGCGCTTGTTCGCCGCATAGACGAACACCGTGCCGAGGCCGACCTCGGCCGAGGCCGCGATCTCGCGAATGGTCGTGTCGTCGAAACCCTTCGAGGCGAACAGGTCGCGCGTCGCCTGCTTGATGCGGCGCAGCTTGTCGAGCTTGTTGCGCTCGCGCCGTCCCGGCGCGGCAGCACCCGCACTCGCGGCCGCGCCGGCGCGAGCCGTCACGGATTTGCGTCCAGTCGTCGTCCCGTCTCTCATCGCGATACTCCGGCGCGTCTTTGCGGCCATCTTGACAGATTATTGAACACGTTCAATTATGAACATGTTCAAAAAGACGTCCCGTCACGCGCGATCATGCGACGACGCGCGCGTCGAAAACGCCGTCGATACGGGTTCTCTACGTCCTGACCGTGCTGGCGGGATTGCTGTTGTCGCGCGCCGACGAGTTCGCCCCCGGCCACATCGCGGTGCCGGACCCGCGCGCGCGACCGGCCGCGGCCGCAACGTGAGTGGAGCCATCCGATGAACCCGCAAGACGCGCTCTTCGCCGCCGGCGACCGGCCGCCGGTCGCCTACGATCGGGCGCCGACCTATCAGGGCATGATCGCCGAGAAGGACGTCGCAGTGGCGATGCGCGACGGCGTCAACATATCGGTCGACATCTACCGGCCGGATACGACGGAGAGACTGCCCGTCCTGCTCGCCTTCTCGATCTACAACAAGGATCTGCAAGGGCCGGATGTCGCGGCGGCCCTGCCGCCGCAGCCGGCCTGGTCGTCGTTGTGGGCCGGGCTGCTCGAGGCGGGCGACACGAAATTCTTCGTCTCGCGCGGCTATATCCATGTCATCGGCTCGCCGCGCGGGGTCGGCAAGTCGGACGGCGGCGGCTCGCGGCTCTGGGACAGCTACGACCTGATCGAATGGCTGGCGCAGCAGCCGTGGTGCGACGGCAATGTCGGCATGGTCGGCATCTCGGGCTTCGGCGCCGAGCAGCTGCATGTCGCGCGGCAGAACCCGCCGCACCTCAAGGCGATCTTCCCGCTGGATCCGCGCGGCGCGTACGGCATGCTCGGCAGCTTCCGCGAGGAATATCCGGGCGGCGTGCTGCATCTGTTTCGCTACCTCATCATGCATTTTGCCGCGATGCATGGCGCGCGCGGCAAGCCGGGACCGCTGCCGCCCGAGAAAGAGGCGCTGTGGCGGGCGGCGATGAGCAATCCCGACTACAGGATGTATCCGCACATCTACAATGTGCTCACCCAGAAGGGTCAGCACATGCCGCCCTATTTCGAGCTGCTGATCGATCCCTATGAGAAGGCCGGAGCGATCGAGGAGGCCGAGAAGAGTCTGGCCGCCATCGCGGTGCCGACCTACACGGGCTCGGGCTGGTACGCCTACACGTACAAGACCCACCTCAACGGCGCGCAGAACTATTTCGAGAGGATTTCCGCGCCGAAGAAGCTGATGTTCGCCGGGCCCGCGCACCTCGAGCGCCCGTTCCACACGCTGCACGGCGAGATCCTGCGCTGGCACGATCACTGGCTCAAGAACATCGACACCGGCATGATGCGCGAGCCGCCGGTGCGCTACTGGGTGATGGGCGCCAACGAATGGCGCAGCGGCAGCGACTGGCCGCTGCCGGAGACCCGATGGACCAAGTTCTATCTCAACGGCTGGGAGCGGCTGCAGATCGCGCCGTTCACGCCATCGAGCGCCGACGACGATCTGCCGCCCGACGCCTTCGTGCAGATGCCGCCGATGCAGACCAACGCCGTGGCGCGGCTGCGCTACATGACCGATCCGCTGCCGGCCGACGTGCTCATCGCCGGGCCGGCGGTGCTCAACCTGTTCGCCGCGATCGACCAGGACGACACCAACTGGATCATCGTGCTCAAGGATGTCGGACCCGACGTCTCGGTGCGCACCGTGCGCGACGGCGAACGCGAGCTGCCGGTCACCCTGGTCGAGCGCGAGGTGACGCGCGGATGGCTCAAGGCCTCGCACCGGGCGATCGATCCGGCCCGCTCGAGACCCTGGCGGCCATGGCATCCGCTCACTCGCGCGGCGCAGCGGAAAGTCGTGCCCGGCGAGATCACCGAATATGCGATCGAGATCCTCGCGACCGCGAACCTGTTTCGCCGCGGCCACCGTATCTGTCTCGACATCACCTGCGCCGACATGCCGACCGGCGTCGGCGGCGCGACCAATGCGGAATACGTCCCCAATCACATCGCGAGCAGCCGCACCACGCTGCACATGATCTATCATGACGCCAGGCGGCCCTCGCATCTGCTGCTGCCGGTCATCCCGCAGGACTGAGCCTCCACCCCCAGCGGAGTTCCGAAGATGAGCGACCAACCGACCCGCGCGGCCGTTGCGCCCGGCCCCGAGATCAAGCGCTTCCGCGTCATCGTGACCGGGCACGACGCGCAGGAGCGATCGATGATCCTGACGGATCGCCTCTCGCCGCACGTCATGCCGATCATGGATCAGCCCAACTTCGCGGTCACCGATTTCTGGAAGACCCTGGCGACGCCGGCCGACAACGGCGCAGCGGCGGCCGCCGATCCGTGCAGCCTGCCGATCCAGGTGCAGCCGCCGGCGGGCGGCAGCGCGTTTCGGGTGGTGCAGTTCCCGCCCGACAAGGACTGGGCCGCCAAGGCGGCCGCGATGGGCGGCGTGGTCCCGGTCGACGAGACCGCGAAGTCGGCGAGCAAGGGCGGCGAGGTGCGCCACGCGCACATGCACCGCACCCGCTCGATCGACTATGCGATCGTGCTCTCCGGGGAGATCTGGGCCGTGATGGATGTCGGCGAGACCAAGCTCGTCGCCGGCGACGTGCTGGTCCAGCGCGGCACCAACCACGCCTGGGCCAACCGGTCGGACGCGCCCTGCCTCATCGCGTTCGTGCTGATCGACGCAAAACCGCTCGCCTGAATGCGGGCGCGCATGGGACGCATGATCGGCACGCATTCCTCACGCCGATCAGCGTAAACAGATCGTAGCGCTTGGCGGAATTCCATGAGGTCGGGTTAAATCGAGCGTGAGCCTTCCGGCGTAGGACTCGCGGGTCATGAGCCTGCGATCCATCACCCTGCCCGCGTCACCGCGTCCCGCGTCTTTGCGCGCGTCCTGGCTCAACTGGACGATCGCGTTCGCCCTCTGCCTGTCCGCCGCCCTGGTCGGCATCGAGAGCTGGCAGATTTGGCACGCACGCGACGCGAGCCTGCGCAGCGCCAAGGTGGTGACGGAAAGCCTCGCCGAGACGGTCTCGCAACAGGTCGAGACGACGCTCAGGACCGCCGACACGGTGGTGGCGAGCCTGGTGCAGCGGGCGGAGATCGACGGGGTCAGTCCCGAGAGCCGGAAACGCATCTACGAGCTGATGACATCGCTCGCCGCGGCGCTCCCGGCGATCCACGAGATGGGCCTGACCGACAAGGACGGCAATGCAATCGTGAAATCGCTCGTCCCCAATCCGAAAGGCATCAACTACTCGGAACGCGACTACTTCCGCTATCTGAGCAGCCACGACACGCGCGCGGTGTTCATCGGCGCGCCGGTCAGCAGCAAGATCGACGGATCGGTCAACATCACGGTCTCGCGCCGCATCAACGCCCGCGATGGCAAATTTGCCGGCATCGTGGTGACGAGCGTATCGATGGAATTCTTCCGCAAGCTTTTCGAGCAGGTCCAGCTCAAGTCGGGCGGTTCGATCGGCATGGTGGCGGACGACGGCATGCTGCTCGCCGCGAGCCCCCTCACCTTCGGCGACGGCGAACTCAAGGCGCTCGCCGGCTCGCCTTCCGACGCGCTCGAATATGTCTCCCCGGCGGGCGAGCGCCGCGTCGGATCGTACAACCACCTCACGCGCTACCCGATCACCGCGGTGGTCGCCCAGGACAGCGCGGCGATCCTGCGCGAGTGGTACGGCCAGCTGCGCGTGCACTTCGCCATCGTACTGAGCATCCTCGCGGTGATCGCAGCGGTGGCTTATCGCCTCGAGCAGGCCAATCGGGCGACACGCATGCAGGCGCTGCGGGACGGCCTGACCGGCCTCGCCAACCGCCGCTGCTTCAACGAGACGATCGAGCAGGAATTCCGTCGCGCCACACGCCACGGGCAAGCGCTATCGCTGATCATGATGGATATCGACCTGTTCAAGAACTTCAACGACCACTACGGTCACCCGGCAGGCGACGCCTGCCTGCGTACCGTCAGCGCCGCCGTGCAGGGCGCGCTGCGCCGCCCCGCGGACCTCGCGGCACGCTACGGCGGCGAGGAGATCGCGGTTCTGCTGCCGGGCACGGACGCCGCCGGGGCCGTGCAGGTCGTCGAGGACATGGCGGCCGCGATTCGATCGCTCGCCATTCCGCACGCGGCGAGCCCGCACGGCGTCGTGACGCTGAGCGCCGGCGTCGCATCGTGGCACCCGGGCCGTCGGATCACGACCTCGGTGTCGCTCGTCGAGGCGGCGGACACGGCGCTCTATGCCGCCAAGGCGCTCGGCCGCAACACCTTCACGATCCATCCCAGCGTCGAGACGTCGGTGCGGGCGCAGCGCGTTGCCCGCGAGCATGCCGCGTAGGGGCCGCCGACGACTTCGGCTCGGGCACAAAAATGCGACGGATGGCTCTTTGCCGCCCGGCGCGCTCTCGTGGCGTCCCAGATCAGCCTGTGGCCGAGGCGGGACCGTTACCAGCCGGAGTCGTATCCATACGGGCCGTAACCGTAGGCATACGGGCCGCAGTAGCGCCGCCAACGCCAATCCCAACGATTGTAGTAGGAACAATCGTTGTAGGCGTAGTCGTCGTAGTAAGAGTCGTCGTAGGACGGACCGAAGCCGAACCCGAAGAAGGCGCCGCGGAAGCGGCGGTGATCGCGGCCGTGATCGCGGTGCCACCGGTCGCCGCTCCAGGTGCGGGCGAAGCGGTCGCTGCCGTTGAAGGTGCGGCCCTGGACGCTGCGGCTGAAGGTGCGGCCGCCGTTCGGGCCGCCCGGTCCAATCATGTTGGCGTGAGCGCTCGGCGCCGCGCCCACGGTCGCACGGCCGCCGAAGCTCGGGGCGCGCCACCCGGTCCGCCATGCGACGCGAAGCTTCCGCCGCCCGTGCCGCCACCACCCCCCATGCTGTGGCCCATTCCGCCACCGCCCATGCCGTGACCGCCGCCACCACCACCGGGACCGTGGGCCAAAGCCGCACCCGTCATCGACGCGCCGGCGAGCGCGGCCGCGGCGACGCCTGCCAGCAGTAATTTCGATACTCTCGATACCATACGCGTTCTCCTTTGCGGGGTTCCGGTGTTTGGAACGCACCCGTCCTTCGATCGGTTTGACCGGGCAGCCGCCTTGCTCCGGGACGCCGGAGCCGCCTGCCCGGTCCTCGTGGGTAATGCCCGCCTGATCGCGTCGTTCCGAAATTCACCGCGCCAAACGCGATGCGTCGCACGCCTGGACATCGTGCGACGGAGAGCCCGCCAATCCTGTCGATTCAGTCAGAATGAAACTCGCGCGCGTCCGCCGCCGCGCACGCTCAACGCCCTTTCGCGTCGCGCAGCACCTCGAGCCGCAGCGGCAGCACGGCGCCGAGCCAGGCAGCGTGGGCCGAATGATCGGCGACGTCGTCGCCGGTCTCGGGATGAACCAGCACGGTCAGCCCGTCGCGATTGAGCATCAGCCAGGGCAGGAAGGTCGCCAGCAGTGCGCGCGGAAAGGCGACCTGGTACATCGACTGCGGATGCGGCCCGACCAGGGCGTCGTGCCAGCGCCCGAGGATGGCCTCGGGAAACTCGGCCGCGATCCGCTCGCGCAGGCGCGCGGCGCGCTCGCGCGTCGTCGCCGGATCGTAGTAGACATGAGCGTGATAGTCCCGGATGGCGGCCGGGTCCGCGGCTTCTATCCGCATGGAATGCTCCTGCATGCCTCGACCGCCGCGCGCGGGCTCGACGGGCCAGCAACTGAATTGGCGCACGTCGTTTCGGCAAACGCTATTCCGTACGGCGAGCCAATTCAACCGCACCGTGAGTCGACGTTCAGGTCTCCAACCGCCGCAGGGATGACGTTGTCGGCGAGCAATGCGATACTGGCGGCCCAATCCGTTTCCGAGCGAAAGGCGGGCCTCATGTCGAAATATCTTCTGGTCAGCTTCAAGACCTGTCCCTGGGTGCAGCGCGCCGCGATCGTGCTGCGCGAGAAGAAGGTCGACTTCGAGTTCCGCCACATCGAGCCCGACAACCGTCCCGATTGGTTTCTCGCCATCTCGCCGCACAGGAAGGTGCCGGTGCTGCGCGTCGACGATCAAGTGTCGCTGTTCGAATCGAACGCGATCAACGAGTATCTCGACGAGACGATCGCGCCACGGCTGCACCCGGAGGACCCGATCGCCCGCGCCGTCAACCGCGCCTGGACCGACTACATCCCGACCTTCTCGGAGGGCGTGACCGGGTGCGCCTATGCGGACGACGAGGCCGCCTACACCGCCGCGGTGGCCAAGATCCCGGTGGCGTTCGACCGGCTCGAGAAGGCGCTCGAGAAGCAGGGCAGCGGACCGTTCTTCAACGGCGCGCGCTACTCGCTGGTCGACGCCGCCTATGCGCCGTTCCTGCAGCGCTACGTCTTCCTCGACCGCATCCGGCCGCTCGGCCAGATCGAGAAATTCCCGCGCCTCAAGGCCTGGGCGGAGGCGCTGATGGCGCGGCCGTCGACCCATTCGTTCCCGCCGGCCGAGTTCGAGGCGATGTACCGGGCGAACGTGAAGCGGCGCAACAAGTGGATCTCGCAGTTCGTGCCGAGCGAGGCCGTGGCGGCCGAGTAGCGGCGCGGCCGGCGGTCACTTCTCGCCGGCCACCACATAGGCCCACAACGCCTCGATCTCGTCGGGCTTGATGAGATCGCCCCACGGGGGCATCTGGTTCTTGCCGTGCGTCACCGACGACACGAAGCGGTCATGCGCATCGTGGGGAAACTTGCGCAGGTCGAATGCGCTTTCCGGATCGCGCATGTGCGGACCGTGGCAGGGCGAGCAGTTGCGCGCGAAGATCCTTGCGCCGGTCGCGATCTGCTCGGGCGAAAAATCCTGCGCGCCGGCGCGGGCCACCGCGATGAGCGCGAGCGCGGCCGCCACGCGCCGCAGGCTCGCGAAAAACCGGGGAGACCCTGCGCTCTCCCCGGCGTGCACCGTGTGCTTCGTCACCTGCTAGTCCGGCAGCAGCGCGAAGGTCCACACCGAGCCGCCCTGCGGCACGTTCTTGAGCTGCTCCTTGGCGATGTTCCAGTAGAGCCCGCCGACGCCGGAGAGCACCGTGACGTACTGCCGGCCGTTGTGGGTGTAGGTGACCGGCTGGGCGTTGATGCCGGAGCCGGTCTGGAACGACCACAGCGTCTTGCCGTTGTCGGCGTCGAGCGCGATGAACTCGCCGGTCTCGCGGCCGGTGAACAGCAGGCCGCCGCCGGTCGTGAGCATGGCGGACCAGTTCTGCAAGTCGGTGAGCGGCACGCGCCATTTCTGCTGGCCGGTGAGCGGATCGATGGCGTCGATATGGCCGATCGGCTCGCCCGGGGCGCGCGCCAGCGGCAGGTTCTCGATGAACTGGTAGCGCTGCCCCTTCACGTACGGCTCGGTGGGCAGATGCTTGTACATCCGCCCCTCGTGCAGCGTGTTGGCGTAAAGGAGCCCGGTGTCCGGATTGTACGCGGCATGCGGCCAGTTCTTGCCGCCGCGGGTCGAGGGCCAATGCTCGACGGCCTCGCCGCCGGCGCGCAGCTTCTTGGCGACATCGGTCTCGACCGGACGGCCGGTCTCCGGATCGATGTGGCTCGCCCAGTTGACCCTCTCATAGGGATTGGCCGCGATCAGCGCGCCGTTGGTGCGATCGAGCACGTAGGCGAAGCCGTTGCGGTTGAGCTGCATCGCCACCTTGCGGGTCACGCCCTTGACCGGGATGTCGGCGAGGATCAGCTCCCAGCACGAGTCGTAGTCATAGGCGTCGTTCGGCGTGAACTGGTAATGCCAGACGATCTCGCCGGTCTTCGGCCGCAGCGCGAGCACCGACGACGTGTAGAGATTGTCGCCCGGCCGCGACTGCGAGGCCCACGGCGCCGGATTGCCGATGCCCCAATAGGTGAGGTCGAGATCGGGATCGAACGAGCCGGTGATCCAGGCCGAGCCGCCGCCGACCTCCCAGGCATTGGTGTCCTGCGGCCAGGTCTCGTTGCCGGGCTCGCCGCGCGCCGGAATGGTGTAGCGCCGCCACAGGTGCTTGCCGGTCTCGGCGTCCCAGCCGTCGATGAAGCCGCGAATGCCGAACTCGGCGCCCGAGATGCCGGTGATCAGCACCCCGTCGGCGACGAGCGGCGCGACCGTCATCGAGTAGCCGTCGCGCCACTCGGCCGCCTTCTGCCGCCAGACCTCCTTGCCGGTCTTGGCGTCGAGCGCGATCACGAACGCGTCGAGCGTGGTGCGGTAGACCTTGCCGTCGTAGATCGCGGCGCCCTTGTTCGACACGCCGCAGCACACCACGCGCGGCGTCTCGGGCAGCCAGTCGACCGGCGTCTTCCAGATCTGCCGTCCGGTCGCGACGTCGATCGCGACCGTCGCCTTGGCGTCGGTCACATACATGACGCCGCCGTAGATGATCGGCTGCGCCTGCTCGCCCCATTGATTGTCGAGGCTCAGATTCCACACCGGCACCAGCCGCTTCACCGTCGTCTTGTCGATCTGCTTGAGCGGGCTGAAGCGATGCTGGCTGTAGCCCATGCCGTAGGTAAGAATGTTGTCGGTGTTCTTGCCGTCGTTCTTGAGATCGTCGAGCGTCTGTGCGGACGCCGCGCCGCCGAGCGCCAGAACGCCGGCGGCCGCCGCGATGAGCAGCCTCATGGTCCTTCCTCCCGGGTCCGCTATGGGCGCTGTGCGACGCCGATCGGTCGCCGACCGGCTCCGGCCCTTTTTTGTGCGGAACCATCGTGTGCAAATGACGCGCCTTGAGCCGCGCGCCTTGCAGCACGTTAGCGCCCGCGTTCAACCCGGTACAGAGAGGAGCGCGCGGAGCCGCGCGGGCAGGGTCCCACCCCTTACGGCTTGTTCACCAAATTCTGCTTGAGTCCCGGCACGCCGATCGCGCGGCGCGCGAGGCATGCAAAATGGCCGTGACGGACAGCAGTGGCAGCATGGCGCAGCGCTTCGGCGCGGGCGCGCTCGCGCGCCGCGTGCGGCAATGGCGGGCGGACGCCGGCGACCGTGCGGTCGCGCGCCGCAACGCCGGTACCGCCTTTCTGATTCGTGTGGTCAGCGCCGCGATCATCTACGCATCGCAAGTGCTGCTGGCGCGCTGGATGGGCCGCTTCGAGTTCGGCATCTACGTCTACGTCTGGGCGTGGGTCGGCGTTCTCGGCGCGCTGGCGCCGCTCGGCGTCGCCTACTCGGCGCAGCGCTTCGTTCCCGAATACCGCGCGCGCCACGACAATGCCGGCCTGCGCGGCTTCCTGCGCGGCGGCCGCCTGCTCTGCTTCGCGCTTGGGACCGCCGCGGGAGCGGCGCTGGCCACCACCGTCGTCCTCCTCCGCGGACAGATCGCCCCGTACTACGTCGCGCCGTTCCTGATCGCGAGCCTCGCCCTGCCGATCTTCGCAGTCAGTTCGGCGCAGGATGGGATCGCGCGCGCGTTCGACTGGATCGATCTCGCGCTCATCCCGGGCTTCATCGCCCATCCGCTCATCCTCATCGCCGCAATGGCGTCGGTTCACGTCCTCGGCGCGCCCGTCACCGCGCTCGACGCCCTCATCGCAGCCTGCGCGGCCTTCTGGCTCGTCGTGCTGACGCAGGTGGTGCTGCTCGGGCGCCGCCTCGGCCGCGGGGTCGAAGCGGGCGCGCGCCGCTACGATGCGCGCGCGTGGCTCACGACGTCGCTGCCGATGTTCCTGGTCGACGGCTTCTTCATCCTGCTGACCTGCGTCGACGTGCTGGTGCTGCAGGCGTTCGTCGGGCCGGCGGAGGTCGCGGTCTATCATGCGGCGACCAAGACGCTTGCGCTCATCAGCTTCGTCTACTATGCGGTGTCCGCCGCCTCGGCACACCGCTTCAGCCGGTATCACGTCGCGGGCGAGCCCGAGGGGCTCGCGACCTTCGTCACCGACACCGTGCGCTGGACCTTCTGGCCCTCGCTTGCGCTGGCGATCGGCCTCATCATCGTCGGCAGGCCGCTGCTCGCGCTGTTCGGCCCCGGCTTCGCCGAGGGATTCCCGCTGATGTGCGTGCTCGTCGTCGGCCTCATGGCGCGCGCCTCGGTCGGACCGGCCGAGCGCCTCCTCAGCATGCAGGGCGAGCAGCGCGCGAGCGCCGCCATCTATGCCGGCGCGTTCGCGGTCAACCTCGCGCTCTGCCTGCTCCTCATTCCGCGCTTCGGCCTCATCGGCGCCGCGACCGCGACCGCGACCGCGATCGTGTGCGAGTCGATCTTGCTGTTCGCCGTTGCCAAGCGCCGCCTCGGGCTGCACGCGTTCATCGTCGGCGGGTGAGCCGCTGCCATCGTGGCCGCCGCCATCGCAAAGCCACGGAAACTTGTTCAAGCATCCGGGCGTTAGCCGTGCAGGGGCCCGCCTTCGCCGCGCTTCGGCGGGTGCAGGCTTCGGCGATCGCGGGCATGTCGATGTTGCGCTTCCGACCATGGCCGACCTTGCTGCCGATCCTGCTGGCCGCCGCGGGCGCGGCCGCGCAGGAGAGCCCGCATGTCGATCCGCGCGGCAAGGCCGGCGCCGTGACAGCGGCGGCGCCGCCCGCCAAATCCGCGTCGGACGCGCTCTGCCTGATGATGGAATCGGCAGCCTCCGCCAATGACCTGCCGCTCGAGTTCTTCATCCGCCTGATCTGGAAGGAGAGCCGGTTCCACGCCGACGCCGTCGGGCCGCTGACGCGCAGCGGGCAGCGTGCGAGGGGCATCGCCCAGTTCATGCCGGGCACCGCGGCCGAGCGCGGACTCCTCGACCCGCTCGATCCGATCCGCGCCCTGCCGAAGTCGGCCGAATATCTCGGCGAGCTGCGCCGCGAGTTCGGCAATCTCGGGCTCGCGGCTGCCGCCTACAATGCCGGGCCGCGCCGCGTGCACGACTGGCTCGGCGGGACCGGCGGCCTGCCCGGCGAGACGCGCGACTATGTCCTGGCGATCACCGGCCGCACGGCCGAGGACTGGAAGGCGGCGCGCGACGCGCCGCGCGCCGCGTCGCCGGATTGTCCGACACTCATGGCGAACCTCAAGGCGACGCCGACCGGCTTTACGGCGGCGCTCGAACATCGCATCGAGGCGGGCGCCGCCAAGCCGTGGGGCGTCGAGCTCTTCGCCGGATTCTCGCGCGATCGCGTCGTGCACGCCTATGCGGCGATCGCCGCGAAATATGCCGAGACGCTTGCCGGCACCGATACGCTGATCCTGCGCGACACCTTCCGCAGCCGCGGAACGCGCGCGTTCTACCAGGTGCGCGCCGGCGCCGACTCGCGACGCGACGCGGATCGCATCTGCGGGCGGCTGCGCGCGGCCGGCGCCGCCTGCCTGGTGCTGCGCAACCTGCGCGGCACACCGGAGGCGATGGAGGGACCGTCGTAGGTTGGGCGAGTTGTAGGTTGGGTCGAGCGTCAGGGAGACCCAACGGCGCCATGTTGTTGGGTCTCGCAAGAGCTCGACCCAACCTACGCGCTCAATGCAGGCTCGGCGCCTTGAAGAAGCGGTTGCGGTCGGACGAGACGACGTTCTGCTCGAAGGTGCGGCCTTCGCGGTAGATCGTCAGCGGGATCTCGACACCGGCGACGCCGCGCGCCCAGATGCGGCGATAAAGGCCGGCGAGATCGCTCACCTCCGCTCCGCCGACCGAAAGCACCACGTCGCCGGTGTTGATCCCCGCCTTCTGCGCCGGGCCGCCGCGCGCCAGCCCGACGACCACGATCTTGTCCTCGATCTCGGTCGCGTAGAGGCCGAGCCACGGGCGCGCCGGCCGGTTGGCGCGGCCGGACTTCTGCATGTCGTCGAGGATCGGCTTCAGGAGATCGATCGGCACGATCATGTTGAGATCCCCGCCCGGCTTGCCACGCTCGGGCGCCTGCTGCATCTGCAGCGAGCCGATGCCGAGGAGCTCGCCCTCCGGGCCGATCAGCGCCGTACCGCCCCAGTTGGGATGGGCCGGCGACGTGAAGATCGCCTCGTCGAGCACGTATTCCCAGTAGCCGGCGAATTCCTGCTTGGCGACGATGCGAGCCGCGACCGAGCGCTTGCGGCCGCCCGCACCGCCGACCACCACCGGATCGCCGACCCGGGTATCGCTCGACCGGCCGAGCGGCAGCGCCGGCAGGTCGAGATCGGCAAGCGCCTGCACCAGCCCGAAGCCGGTCTCCTGGTCGTAGGCGAGCACGTGCCCGGGCACCGGCGGGCCCTCGGAGGGGGTCAGCCAGACCTCCTGCGCCTCGGTCACCAGATAGCCGATGGTCAGCACCACGCCGCGCTCGCGAATCAGCACCCCATGACCCAACCGCTCGGTGCCGAGCGTCTCGGCCGTAAAGGCATCGTCCGGGATCTTGGTGTGGACGCCGACCACCGCGAGGAGTGCGTGGTCGAGGTCGTAGCCATAGTCCTCCGCCTTGGGACGGACCGACGGCGGAACCTGCCAGTCGCCTACCGATGCCATGCGGCAACTCCCCTATCCATCAGCCTTGCGCGATCAGACGGCGCGCATGGGTCTCGGCGCCGCGCTGGGTGTCGAACACCCAACGCGCGATCTCGCCATAGGACGCAAACCACACGTCCGGATATTGCGCCATGTATTTAAGTATCTTCTCCATGATTGCCGAGATCAACGGGCGGCCGCCGAAATGGCAGTGCATAGACATGACCAGCAGGGCCGGCGACTCGCGCCAGTAGAGATAGTCGAACGTCTGCGTATAGACGTCCCACAAGTCCATCGGGCTCGCGCGCAGCACGCGATTGTCGGTGAAATCGCTCGCCGGGATATGGATGATCGGCCCCGCCGGCGTCTCGACCACGCTCGGCAGATCGCTGTCGCGCGCGTCGCCATGCCACAGAAGCCCGGCTTCGGCCAGGAACCCGCGCGTGTGCTCGGTGAATGCCAGCACGGGGCTGAGCCAGCCGAGCGGCCGCGTGCCGACGACTTTTTCCAGGATATCGAGGCATTTCGCGATGGTCGCGCGCTCCTCCTCGGGAGCCAGATAAGCGAGCAGCTGATCCTGCACGTAGCCGTGGCCGGCGACGTCGTGGCCGGACTTGACGATCTGCGCGACCGCCTCGGGAAAGAGCTCGGCGCAGCGCGCGTTGACGCAGAAGGTGCCGCGCATGCCGTTGCGGCGCATCAGCTCGATGATCCGCCACACGCCGACCTTGCCGCCGTAGCTGCCCCACGCAATGCCGCCGTGGTCGACCGTGCCGGGCCGGAGCGGCGTCGCCTGCACGCCGTAGGGCGGCGCCTTGCCCTCCGACCAGGTCTCCAGCATCGCGGTCAT
>Ga0126371_10002719_pt1 | contig 15285 bp, 13 predicted proteins | sample PanSoiMetaPlot_4_FD_110145 | JGI IMG/M metagenome (GOLD analysis project Ga0126371, IMG submission 110145) | Tropical forest soil microbial communities from Panama - MetaG Plot_4 | ecosystem: Environmental > Terrestrial > Soil > Tropical forest > Bulk soil | place: Panama | collected 2016-02-17 | reverse complement strand
CTTTGGGCCCTGGAACATCGTTATTGCACTGGCGATTGCCACAAGCAAAGCCACGCTTGTCGTCCTTTTTTTCATGCACGCCTGGTACAGCCCCAAGCGCACGCACCTCGTGATCGTTTCCGCCGTATTCTGGCTAGCGCTTCTCATTGGTCTGACCGTCTCCGATTATGCGATGCGCCAGCACGACGTGCGTAATGCCGGACCACCCCCAGTGTCCCGCCTGCACTAGTCCACCCTGAGGTGAGCGAGCCGTCTCATGGATAGGGGGCCGGTCGGGTCCCCCAAGCGGGCTCCGCATGAAGCGCCTAGTTCAGTTAGCTGACAACGGGCTCGTCGGCCTGAGCTCAGCACAAACGGGAAGCGCTGCTGAGGAATTGTGTTTCGAACTTTGCCGCCTTGAGCCGCGCCGTAACTGGCGTAACAGCAACAAGGCTTTAGACTGCCTACTAGGCGGGCCACTAAACGCAGCTTTTGCGAGTCTTCACACCGCTCTGCAGCCTTTGAGGAAACTCTTCTCTTGTTCCGAAATCATTGCTGAGACAGGTGGCGCGGTCGATACATCCAGGTATTGTCGCTGGCATCCCAACCGAGCCAAATGGCTTGAAGAACACGAGCTGAAGCGCCGGCTGCGAGAGCCATCCGACCTTGACACCGAGCGTCCCTAAATTCTTTAAACGAGGACGACTCGAGGGACGTTGATCTGCAAACCCCGGGTAGAACCTGGAGGAACCGCACAGGAGGAAGGCTAAACAAAACGGGGGGAGAACGAACCGGCCCAGCCCTCAATCCCCTAAAGGGATCCTCGGCTCGCTTCCCCCACCGATCTTAGGTTTGCATGCACTTCTCCACTCTTAAAGCCTTTTCTTTCAGCGCACTACCTGAACCGTACTCTGTAAAAATGCTCCACCCCCTATGAAAATTTACCGACTTCTTGCGAGTGGAGATTATTTTCCCGTGAGCGAATCGAATTGCACCGCGCATTGTTCGATTATGGTTATCATTTGGATGGAAGGTTAAGGAATGCCGGGCCAGCGTTCGCATGTCCCGCAAACTGGGCTTCCCGGTTCCTAAGCTCCCGGCACTTAGGCGTTTGACTGCTTGGTCTATCATGATTACACTGGGTCTACCTACAGGAGAATCCCTCTATGGGTGTCCTTGATCAGCGCTTTGAAAAGAATTTCATAATCACCTCGGTCGACTATGTCTTCAACTGGGCACGCAAAAGCGCAATCTGGCCCCTGACCTTTGGTCTCGCTTGTTGTGCCATCGAAATGATTGCTTCCACTACCTCCCGCTTCGACATGGCACGCTTTGGCGCCGAGGTGTTTCGGCCTTCGCCCCGTCAAGCCGACCTGATGATTGTGGCGGGGACCGTGACCTTGAAAATGGGCCCGGTCTTGAAAAGGGTATGGGAGCAAATGCCTGAACCCAAGTGGTGCATCTCGATGGGAGCTTGTTCGAGCGTAGGTGGGCCGTTCAACGCTTATTCGGTCTTGCAAGGTGTAGACAGAATTGTTCCCGTCGACGTGTATGTCGTAGGTTGCCCTCCTCGGCCCGAGGGCCTCTTTTACGCACTGTTAAAGTTGCAAGACAAGATTGACCAGATGACTCTAGCCAAGCGGCCGACGGAAGTGCGTTTGCGCCCGGAAATGGTAGAGGATTTTAAGCGCGGTGTAATGGTGGCACAGACACCGCAGCCTCGAGACTAAAACACCTGCAAGTCAGCGTCCATGCTTCATCAAACTGTTCGTAGAACGGCCGGTACCAGCGCTTCCAAAATCGCCTTCACGAATTTTGCCACTCGGGATACAATCTCGATCCATGTCTACTGAGCCACAAGTGCAAAGAGCAGTCGGATTGGTTCCCGATGAGTTAAAACATGAACCCCGTTCCCAGGGTATTACCACGCCGCGGAAGAAGAGGCCCAAAGAGCTTGCTGTCATTACGGAGTGTTGCACGGGTTGCGCTGGATCGCCCGCCTGCGTGGAATACTGCCCCGTGGCGGACTGCATGTTCTGGGTTCCGGACGAAGACAATCCTCCATTCGGGCGAATCCAGATTGACCCTCTCCTTTGCATCGGCTGCAAAAAATGCCTGAGCAAAGGTCCCGACGGATGTTTTTTGGATGGCTGTCCGTGGGACGCCATCGTCATGGTGGACATCGCAGAAGTGGAGAGAGAAGTGGGGCCGATGGCCATCTGAGCCTCTCGGTCCGGTCTTTACTCTCGGTTTAGCGTCGAGTATCGGCGCGCCCGCGGATGGCCTTTTCCGTCAAAATTGCCTGCTGTCGCACTCGATCGGATACCTCCGGGGATTCGCGCTCGTACAGCCGGACCGCTTCCAGGTCTTCCGCTTCTCCTATGAGATAAAGAGCTCGCAGCGCTTCCCAAATTTGCTCCGCACCTGGCTCGACGGTTGCGAGTTCGTTTCCCGCATCGACATGGGCTCCACTCGCTACGGTGAGCGCCCCGATACGGCCTCCAATAGGCGAACGCACTTCCGCTGTCTGTTCGCCTCCCCTAATTTTGGCGATTAATCCTCCCTGGTGCACAGCCGTGCCAAGCTTGTCGGCGTCGATCACCTGCCCGGCGATTGGCGCGATAATTCTGGCCGGCTTCAATAGCGCAACAATCTGGGCACGGCCCGACGCATCACCGAAACGTACCAGCGAAAGCGCGGCGTTTCCTTGTACCATGGCCGAGGGGTCATCGAGCATCTTCAGCAGCGTTTCGTGGAATCCCGCTGCTGAAGTGTCTTGTCCCATCACCCACGCATCCGTATTGCGCACTTCTTCCACCGGATGCGATGCCAGCCTCGCCAGATCCGGATACCACCGCGTCGCGATTGGGTCGCGCCTGCCCATGCGTTCCCCTAGCTGCACGAGCGCGTGCTGGATGTGTCGAGGATGCTTTTCGTCATTCAGGTATGCGCTGATTTGCTTGTCCGAGAGCGGGCGGCCAAACCAAGTGCCCCACCAGAACAACCCAGGCATCAGCACAATTAACCAGGCAACCAGAAAAAAAAGTAGTCGGTTGCGTACGGACATGCTTCGATGTGCGACGGCTGGCTTCGCGCTGGAATCCTGCCTCGCGACGCTCCGGTGCCCCGCCGATTCCGCAGAAAAAGATTCAGCCGGCATTGCTCATTCCCTCTATCAACTCTCATCTCCTGGCGGAGGTTTTGAACCGCCCTGGTCCTTTGAGAGGAAGGGTAGGAGGCCACGTCCGCGCAGTTCCCAAAAAACGTTGAGGAAAAAGATGCCTGAAATGGTCAACAGAATCAAACTCCCGAATAAGCCATCGACAGTCGTTATCGAGCCATGGATGAGAATCCAGGCGATTCCGGCCAGAGGGATGATGGCCAGAAGTATAGAAACCAGCAGAATCACGGGAAGCAACGCACCTCCTCGAGTTCCTTAGCCTATGACTCAGCGTCGGCAGTTGCCTGTTCGCTCAGTTCAAACCAAGCACGCAGCTCTAAGGCTTGAATGTGACATCTACGCTCTTGCTATCTTTGGGCCCCAGGGTAACTTTTTGTGTCTGTTCCCCAAGTTTCTCCTGCACGAAGGCCAGCGTGTATTCACCGGGCGGCAGGCCCTTGATCTCGTACTTCCCGTCCGGGCCGGTCACCGCATAGAACGGGTTCTTCACCACATTCACAAACATTTTCATCCACGGGTGCTGGTTGCATTTCACCGGCAGCATGATTTCCTCGCGGGCGAACGTCTTTTCAAGCGGAGCAGATTGCGGCGGCTGCGACTCATTCCACTCGCGGTTGTCCTTGGGCGTTGGGTGAATGTTGTGCGTGGTTGGATCGCTGTTCACGATCTTGACGGTCTGGCCGGCCATCACACCGAGAACGTGCGGGTGATATTTGCAGCCACTTTGATCGAGCACCACTGGCTGCTTGGGCACATCGAAGGTGCGGTTACCTAGTCCCTCCTTCACGTACACAAAAACATTCTCGAGGTCTCCTCCGCTGACGACGACGGTCTCCGCCGTATTCTTGCCCTTGCACGTTGGATCCTGGCTCATATCAATGGCCATCGCTTTTGGCGGCGCGCCTTCGAACTTCACGGTGCCGCTGACGGTTGCTGCCGTAGCGGGATCAATCAGTGTGGCGGCTGCGGGGGCGGGAGTCGCAGCGCTCGGTGCGGGCTTTTCTTCTGGGCTTTCCTTCTTGCCGCATCCGGAAAGAAGCAGGACCCCTAATATGGCCAATCCGCTGTAAAGTGTGATTACTGTTTTCTTTTCCATTTTCTCGCTGTACCTCTCTATGAATTTTAGAAGCATGGCCTAAGGGTATCGTGTTTAGGGCGCGTTGCGGCCAGCACCGGTGCCGGCCGTGCTCGGCGAGCTGCCCCCGCTCGCTCGAGAGCCGCGTCCCATCGCTGCACCCACGCGGCGCTGCTCTTCCGGGGTAAGTTGCAGGATGTAGTCCACAAGCAGTTTGGTCTGATCCTTGTCGTAGCCTTGGAAAGATGGCGGTTTGGGCCCCGAAAAGACCCAATGATTGTTTTCCCGCTTGAACAGCCCCGAAGGCATCGACGTCCCAGGGCTGATGGCTTGCGGATCGATCACCCAGCGCTCCATCCAGTCCGGTTTCAAGCGTCCCCTGGCCTGGAGAAAATTGGGCGCAGTGGCGAAGCGGTCGTGGGCCGGGTCGCCCGTCGCATGGCACTTGAGGCAAGGCGCCGCCGTGCTGCTGAACAGGCTGCGCGCCATCTCCGTTTCTTTCGCGGTCAACACCGGGATCTCCTCGGGTATGTACGGGAAAGGCTGCCGCGAAAGCGCTTGGAAAAAGCGCACCAGTTTGCCCAATTCGTTTTCGGAAAAAGAGAACGTGGGCATGCGTACTTGCAGATAGGACCGCACGCCATTGCGGTTGGTGTCCTTCTCGTTCAGTGCTGGATTGCCAAGGAAACCTAGCATCCACTCGGGATTGACCCGCGCGCCTTCTGTCAGCAGCTTAGGCGGCAGTTGCTCCTGGCCGTCCGGGCCCTGGTACCTCGCCATGGTCATCAATGAGGTGCGCTGGCCGGGAACCAGTTGGTGACAACCCATACAGTTATATTTTTTGATCACCCACCAGCCTTCCTGGATGTCTCGGCGATAATCGAGCGGGCGATACTGATAATTGGATGGCAGCGCGTTTTCCTGACTGCCCATCAGAAACGTGGTGAGTGAGCGAATCTGTTCTTTAGACAAATGCAGGTTGGGCATGCGCAGCTTTTCTATTTCCGGCTTGATTTTGCCTTTGTCCCAGATATTCGGCTCGGCGAGCTTGTGTTCGAAAAAGCCTTTGTGGTCGTACCAGGGGTTCTTGGCTGGTCCTTCGGGCAAGCGCGCCAGATCCTCTGGATCGGTGATCGGTTCGCTGCCGCCGCGCTCTGCCGTCTCGGTCAATAGAGCGAAGTCCAGTCTCTCAACGGGTTTGCTGCCCTCAAACGTCAGCTCGGTCCCGATTCGGGCTTCCTCCTCCATCCCCGAAATTTCATGGCAACCAGCGCAGCCGAAATTGCGAATCCATCTCTTTCCTTCTTCCTTCAGGCTGGGATCGTCCATGAACGGCGCATCGGGATAGGTGTCTCGTTCCTTCTTCCTCAATGTGATCAGATAACTTGCCACGTCCTGCGCGTCCTCAACCGAAAGCCGCAGGCTTGGCATCACCGTCATGTTCTGTACTTGCAGTTCATGTCCGTCGTTGGGGCACCGGGAGTGCTCCAAATCAAAAACGAAAGGCAGGCCCTTCTTCTTATAATCTTCAGGCCCGATATCCTTCTTTTCATAAGGACAATACGGACGCGTGCGTTCCCGAGCATTGTGCACCCAGCGCACCAGATAGTCGTAATTGTCCTTCTCTCCGACTCGCGTCAAATTCGCCGCGAAGGTTCCCCCTTGCATCTGATCGCCTTCGCCGATGGAGTGGCACGCCAGACACCCGCGCGTCTCGAACAACTCCTTTCCGTGTGCCGCATTCCCCGGAGCATGTTTCGCAACCGGATCGGTGAGGCCCGATTGCCACAGATACGCGGAAATCGCCTTGATCTGATCGTCGTTGAGCCGGAAGTTGGGCATTTTCGTTGTCGGGCGGAAATCCGTCGGCTTCCTGAGCCACACCGGAATCCAGTTTTTGTTCAGCTTCAGGCGAACATCTTTGAGGTTCGGGCCGACCTTCTTCATGTCTTGCAGCAGGCTCTTGGTCGTGCGGTCAAGTTGCACGATGCGCAGATCCAGCTTGCTGTTCGAAACCTTGAGGGCCACCGCGCGATCATTGAGCCGATTGGCTTCCTCGTTGCTTTCCGCGGCATCGGCTTGTTTCATGAGCGCGTTCGCCAGCTTTAGATTGTCCTTTTTTTCTTGTTCGAGCTGCTTGACCTGCTGCCCGATGGAGAGAAGTTCCTCCGGCTCCTTGTCGTAGCCCTCGTAGCGATGGCATCCGACGCAACCCCGCTGCCGGTAAAGGTCCTTTCCCTCACTGAGCACCCAGCCCACGTCGTCGACCACCAGCACCATGTCCGCGGCGTGGCAGGTCTGACAGCCGGCTTCCATATTTTCTCTTGGGAAAAGCGGCCAGAGCCAATGCTCGTAGGTTCCATGGGCTTTCTCAACGCTGGTAGTCGCGCGGCCGTTGCCCTGGTGACACGGGGAGCAACCGTACTTCTCAGGATCGTGAATCTTCAGCAAATCCGGTTCGGGATGGCTGCTGAACGCTCGCGCATAGTCGTCCGGCTTTTTGCCTTTTGCCGACATGGCCGCGGCCGTCAATTTAACCGGTTCTCGAATGCCCATGTGGCACGACTCGCAGCGGTCCACAATGTTCGCTTCGGGAACATTGATCTGCAGAATTCTGAGCGACCACGCTTCTGTCTTATTCTGCAAGCCCGCAAGCTGCGATGGCGTCAGGTCCACCATGTGATCCGACACGTACGCATCCAGCACTTCCTTCGCTTCGTTGACCGGTTTCAGCGCTTCTCCGAGCTCAAGGCTCAATTGCGTTCGTTCGTTCTTGAGCTCACTATAAGTCTCCTCGAGCTCACCGAAGCTCTTGATGGTTTGTTTCGAACCATCGGGCATTTCTACTATGCTCGGTTCCCTCTTGTATTCTTCGAGCTTTTGCTGCTTGCGCCGCTTGGCGGATAGGTTTGTCTCCGTCTCAATGTCATATGTCGAAGCGCCGACATACGCGCGCCGGTCTGTAAACACATTCTGTACCGCCAGTATTTTCGCGCCCAGGTCACGAAGCTTCTCGTTGACCTCCTTGACGCGAGCAGCGGCATTCTGGTTGGCGGTGTCGTAGGTCTGTTTCAGTTTCTGATAATCGGAGCTGGCCTCGATCTCTTTTTGCGAAGCGCGCGAATTGGAGCGCGCGGCGTTCAGAAAAGCGGTATAACGGCTCTTCCACTCGCGTTGGAATTCCTTCCAGGGGCGCTGCCCGAAGCCCTCGTCCCACAGCGCCCAAAGCAGTGTGGCGATCAGGACGACCATGGCCACAAAATAATGTGGAGCCAGAGACTTGCTGACAATCGGGTCGGGCTCGGCAGTGGGCTTTGCGGGCACCGGTAACTCCTAAACGTTGAACCAGGGAGTGATCCACACGTACTTGATATGGAAGAGGTGCCGTATCATCATTTTTATGGGCAATGCCAGCATCGTCAGCAGGAAAAACATCAGAATCGAGTACTGCATCAGACTCATGCGCTTGAAGTCTTTCGCGTTGTGACGCCTGAAAATGGCGGTCACCAAAAATCCGCCCGCGACGTAGAATCCACCCACCACGATCGCGCCGAAGATGCCCTTCACCCAGTTGGAGGTGATTCCAAAAATGTCCGGCAAGTCGCGGTTCACTTCGTAAATCAGCCGGTTGTGGTCCCAGGTTTGCCCCGGCCAAAACCACTGCCAGCCCGGTCCGCGGATAAACGTCCCGATAAAGATCATCGTGACCCACAAAACGATGAACCCGAAAAGATATGTGCTGATGGCAAACTTCCGCTGCTTCCAGGTGTAGTAGCCGCAACCCAACGGGTTCGTGTCGATGTACGGAATCATCATCAAACCGAAAATGATCAGTGTTGGCATCACCACGCCCGCAATCCAGGGGTCGAAATACACCAGCATTTCCTGCAATCCCAGAAAATACCAGGGTGCCTTGGCCGGATTCATCGTCAGGTTTGGATTGGCCGGCTCTTCAAGTGGCGCATTCAGCGTGATGGACCACACCATCAGGATAATGGTGACAATGATGGCCGCCAGAAACTCCATGCGCAGCAGGAACGGCCACACGTGCAGTTCTTTCTGCCATCCGGGTTGAAAGGGCCACGCTTTGCGGTGATGCGTCTTCGCCAGCGCCGGGTTCGTTTCAAGCTCGGCAATCAGCCGGTCATTCGCATGCGCCTGTTTCCACGCCAGATAAATGTAGAACGCCAATAACGGGATCAGCGCAACAATCGGCACGTTGTCTGGCGCGGAAACGATTTCCCACAATTGCTTCCAATCCATGGCTATTTGCGCGCCTCCTTAACCTCGGAGTCGAGCATCACTTGTGCCGGGCCCGATATGCCGCCGTCCTTGCGCACGCGCCAAAAGTGCACGATCATAAAAACCGAAGCGATGATGGGTATGCCGATGCAATGCCAGATGTACGACCGCAAGAGCGCGTTGGCGTCCACGATCGATCCGCCTAACAGCCCAAACCGCACGTCGTTGTACGGCGTCATGCCCAATTGCGCCCCGAACGGTCCTTCGTGCCCGAGTAACGGCGTGGCCCGTGCCATATTCGTGCCCACCGTCACGGCCCAGAATCCCAGCTGGTCGTCCGGCAGCAAATAACCGGTAAAGGAAAGCAGCAGCGTCAACACCAGCAGGATCACCCCGACATTCCAATTGAACTCCCGCGGCTTTTTGTAGGAGCCCGTCAGGAATACACGGAACATGTGCAACTCCACGGCGATCACCATCAGGTGTGCAGCCCACCGGTGCATGTTCCGCAACAGCCTTCCAAAAGGCACGTCATGTTCAAGATAAAGCACATCGCGAAAAGCCTGGACCTTCGAAGGGTGGTAGTAAAACATCAGCAGCACACCCGTAAAAGTCAGCACAATGAACAGGTAAAACGTGATGCCTCCCATGCCCCACGTGTAACTGTAGCGCACGGCATCGCGGTTGATTTTTGCGGGGTGAAGGTGCAAGAACACATTAGAAAGCACGCCCAAAGCGCGATTGCGCGGCGTGTCATCGTGCTTGTGCCGGAAGATGGAGGTATACACCTGGGTCTTTGTCGGCTTGCTGAGAAGCTCGACCTGTTCCTTCATCTTCGCCGGAAGTTCCGCCTTCAGGGAGTCAATGTCCTCCTTCACGCCAGCCTTGACGCGCTCTAGTAGACCCGTCGATTTTCCATTTTTGCCGTTTTTGGCGTTCGGGTTGGTTTCGTCGGACATTTTGTTTGCTCCCATCTACCCGAGTGGCTGGATCTTGCTTTCTTCACGTCCTCCGCAGAACAGCGCGCCGGCAGCCTTTGCCGCTCAGACGGGCAAAAAGGCTCCTGGATCCCCAAAATGACTGGCTTGTCCTTTCGGCCACTGATACAGCCGCGAGGTGTCCACAATGATCTGGCCGTCTGGAGCCAATTCGACGTGCGCGCGGTCCATCGGACGCGGCGCCGGTCCCTCGAAATTGACTCCTTCATTGTCGTACCCGCTGCCATGGCACGGGCATTTGAATTTGTTCTCGCTCGCCTTCCAATCCGGTGTACAGCCGAGATGCGTGCAACGCGCGTAGATGACGAAGATGCGGTCAGGCGAGCGATCCACCCAAATGCGGTATTTCTGCTGCCACTTCGTGTCCACTCCCAGTGCGTAATCCGAGGGATAGCCGATTTTGAACACCGTGGGTGGCTCGAAAAGCGTGCGCGGCAGGAAGAATCTCAAAAAAGCGACGAACCAGGCCGTCAAGAAAGCAGTAACGGCGCACCAAACAATCCTGCGCCTGCGTTCGTTGACTTGGCTGGCTTCGGGTCCAACCGAGGCTACGCCGGCGGCAGCGGCGGCCTTGGAGGTGCCCACGGCGGGCGTGCCGACGTAGCTCGTCGCCGCCGCCCCTGAAGCACCCAGTGCTTTCGTTACAGGCGGTTCAGGTTTGGCTAATTCCTTCTCCGACCCGGCCATGCCCACCTCCAGCCAAATGCTCTTCGCAGTCCGTCAGCGGCCAACAAAACAATCTCTTCCTGCTTGTCGTTGCTTTCCCCTTAACCTAGTCAGCTTGTCAAAAACCTGTCACTTTGTCGAGCGCTCGTACGGTTGCGCCACACAACCCGAGCGCGCCTTAACCCGCTGTTCAACTCTGTGTGCAGACTCTTCACATCTGCAAGCTGGTTCGTGAAATTCAATTGTAATAGGAAAGGGGCCGCTCCGGAATTTGTTGCTCGCTCATCAGGTTGGAAAATCGCAGAAAAAAACCATTGCGACGTCCGCAGCATCTCACTGGCCCCTTGGGAACGGATGGGATGTTACTCAAATCAATAGCGTTCGTCAATCCGTGATTTGCCCATGTGTGATTTGGCCGAAGTTGACTCGTCCCATTCGACAACAAATGTTGTGCGCGTCGCGCCATTGGTTTTAACGAGCCATGGTTGCTTTGAAATTGTTTTTCAATAAGCCACTTGCGCTCGGAAAAGGCTGTGATAGACTCACCCTCGATTCCATGCCTCACTTCTTTGGGGATAACGGAATTTCTCTTGGGGATCGAGGAGTTTCCGCAAGTTTCTGTGAGGTAGGCTCAAAAACAAATCCAGGAGGTCGCGCTCCATGGGGCTCGTTCTTCTGATCGTCATTTGGTTGATTACTTTAGTCAGCACGTATTTCTTCGTTGCGAAAACGTGGTGGTTTCCCCCGGGTGCCTCTGCCGCAGCCCCTCTGATCGATCATCATTTCACCGTTACATTTATTCTCATGGGCATCGTCTTTGTTGCCGCGCAGCTCTCTCTGGGTTTTCTCGTTTGGAAGTATCGCGATCGCGGCACTTCTTCGAAGGCCGTCTATTCCCACGGCAATACAACTTTGGAGGTCCTCTGGACGGTGCTCACGGCCGTTCTTTTTATCGGTTTGAATCTCATGAGCAGTTCTATTTGGGCTTCAGAGCGGTTCCGTCCCGCCGCCGCCGATGCGCAGCGCGTCGAAGTTACTGCCATGCAGTTCGCCTGGTATTTTCGCTATCCGGGACCCGATGGCAAGTTTGGCGCAACCCGCCCTGAACTCGAAGACGCCTCTACCGGTGGTGAAGGCGCTGTGGGTCTCGATACGAGCGATCCAGCCTCGAAAGACGATGTCGTGTCTGGAGTGATGTACCTCCCCGTGAACCGCGAAATCGAGCTGATTTTGCGTTCCCACGATGTGATTCACAGTTTCTTCGTCCCTGCCATGCGCTTCAAACAAGATGCCGTGCCCGGCCTTGCCATTCATATGCATTTCACTCCAACGCGGACGGGTGATTTTGAAATTGCCTGCGCGGAACTCTGCGGGCTCGGGCATTACAAAATGCACGGTATTGTCAAGGTCGTGAGTCAGGAAGACTTTGATAGGTGGATGGCCGCGAGGGAGGCGGAGAATCAATAACATGGCTACTCAGGATCTCGCCGCGAAACAAGCCCATGCGCACGCGGCACCGCAAGGCTTCCTTCGCAAGTGGGTCTTCAGTCTCGATCACAAAGTCATTGGTTTGCAGTATTACTTTCTCGCGCTCATCGCTGTGTTTGTCGGCATGTTCCTTTCGCTTCTGATGCGCATTCACTTGATTTGGCCCACCGCTGTCTTGCCCCTCGTCGGTGAGATCAAGCCAGAGAACTATCTGAGCCTCCTCACCATGCACGGAACCATCATGGTGTTCTTCGTGCTTACCACCGCGCCTCAGGGCGGTTTCGGAAATTATTTTCTCCCGATTCAGATCGGCGCCCCAGACATGGCGTTTCCGGTCCTCAACATGCTCTCCTTCTGGACTACTTTTCTCGGTTTCCTTGTTCTCATCGCCGCCTTCTTTGTGGCTGGGGGGGCTCCTTTGCACGGTTGGACAGGTTATGCGCCTCTTAGCGCGCTGCCCTCAGCCGGACCGGGCCAGGCCCTGGGCGCCGACCTATGGATCATCAGTATCGCCATTTTTTGCATCGGCGCTCTGATGGGCGCTCTGAACTTCATCACCACCACCCTCGACATGCGCGCCAAGGGCATGTCCCTGATGCGCATGCCTCTGACCTGCTGGGCCTGGTTCATCACCGCCATTCTCGGCCTGCTTGCGTTTGGCGTGCTTCTCTCCGCTGGCATCTTACTGCTGATGGACCGCAATCTCGGCAGCAGCTTCTTTGTGCCCTTGGTCACGGTTAACGGACAAATCTTGAATCACAAGAGCGGCTCACCCCTTTTGTGGCAGCACTTGTTCTGGTTTTTTGGTCATCCCGAAGTTTACATCGCCATTTTGCCCGCCATGGGGCTATGCTCTCAGCTTATTTCCGTCTTTTCGCGCAAGCCCATCTTCGGATACAAGGCCATGGTTTACGCCATAATGTCCATCGGTTTCCTCGGTTTCATGGTCTGGGGACATCACATGTTCATGAGCGGCATGAGTCCCTATTCCGCCTTCGCTTTTTCCGTGATGACCATGGCCATCGGCGTGCCTTCCGCCATCAAAACCTTCAATTGGCTCGGCACTCTTATGCACGCCCGGATTCATTTCTCTTCCCCCATGTTGTTCGCCATTGGATTTGTCTCCCTCTTTGTTTCAGGGGGTATTAGTGGACCTTTCCTTGCTCAACCTGTACTTGACATCCCCCTGCATGACACCTATTTCGTTCCTGGCCACTTCCATCTCATCATGGGAGTGGCTTCGATCTTCGGCATCTTTGCGGCAACTTACTATTGGTTCCCCAAGATGTTTGGGCGAATGATGAGCGAGTCTCTCGCCCGTTGGCATTTCTGGTTCAGCTTTATCGGCACCTACGCGATTTTTATGCCCATGCACTATCTCGGGCTGGCCGGTCATCCGCGCCGCTATTCCCAGCTCACCGAAGTCGCCTATCTTCACGGCCTGGTTCCGCTGCAGAAGTTCATCACCTTCGCGGCGTTTGTCACGATCGCCGCGCAATTTATCTTTTTGATTAACCTGTTTTGGAGCATGAAATTCGGAGAAAAAGCCACTGACAACCCCTGGAACGCCACGACTCTCGAGTGGACCACCGCCACTCCGCCTCCTCACGACAATTTCGGCGGACACACCCCCGTGGTTCATCACGGTCCCTACGAGTACAGTGTGCCGAATGCTCCGCGGGATTATGTAATGCAAACGGATCCGGAATCCGTCCCGGCTCATTAGGCAGCCTATGACCAGTTTCGACTCTACCGTTACGATTGAGCCCCCGCAAATCTCTTCGGGTGATCGAGGGACTCCGCCGGCAGTTCTCGATGGCGGCGACAGCGACCGTCCGGACTCAGGCCGGCCCGATTACGCCACCCGTTTGCGCCGCGCTCGCATCGGCTTGCTGGTTGCCTTGACCCCTGTCCTCATGCTCTTCGTGGGTTTTACGAGTGCTTACATCGTGCGCCAGGGACTCCCGAGTTTCGATCCTCGCACCAACACCATGGTCAGGGATTGGATTCCGGTGAAGCTTCCTATCCTTCTCCTCTTTAACACTTGTATTTTGCTGCTCAGCACCTTCTGCATCGAATTCGCACGCCGCCGCGCGAAGACGGAAGCTGTGCCCGAATCTCCCCCGCCGATTCCTGCTGCATCCGACCGTGACGAAGAGAAAATTCCCTGGCTCGCTGTCACTCTGGTTTTAGGGCTCTGCTTTCTTTTTGGACAGGGGCTCGCTTGGCGCCAACTCGCCGCAAGAGGCTTCTACGTTTCGACGACCCCCAGTAGTTCTTTTGTGTATCTGCTTACGGGTGCACATGCCGTTCACCTGGCGGGCGGCATCTTTGCGCTTTTCGTGGCCGGCCTCGCCGCCCTTTTTCACAGTTCCGCAATCCGACGGTCGATCGTCGTGGATGTCACTGCGTGGTACTGGCATTTCATGACCGCGCTGTGGGTCTACATTTTGTGTTTGTTGGAGTTTGCTCGCTGATTTAAGGAAGAGATTTCTTAGCACATACCTCGAGAGGAGCCGAAAGATGGCTGAGTCTGCATTGCCTGGCGTGCAGTCGGTGTACGAACCGTCGCTTTTTGGCACTTACTCCAAAAAGGTCGGCATGTGGCTGTTTCTGCTATCGGACTCGCTCACCTTCGGCGCTTTGCTTTATGCCTACAGCTACGGTCGAATCTCGACAGCCAATTGGCCGACCCCGTTCCATTCCCAGAGCATCGTCAACGCGACAATCATGACCGCCTTTCTGCTGAGCAGTTCCCTCACCATGGTGTTGGCCGTGCGAGCCTCCGTTGACCGTGATGCCAAGGCCCAGACGCTATGGCTGTTGGCCACCATGGTTTGTGGAGCAGCGTTCACTATTCTCCATGGCCGTGAGTGGACCAAATTGATCGCGGAGGGCCTGACTTTGCCGATGTTCCCTGCACCGCCGGGAAGCGATGCAACCGGCGAATTCGCGAATGTAGCCAAGAGTGTTCCGCTGTTCCCCGCGACTTTTTTTGGGCTCACTGGCATGCACATGTTGCACGTCACGATCGGAGTGGTCTACCTCGGTGTCGTCGCCTTGCGCCGCAAATTCATCCCCGTCCTGTTGGTTCTTTGGCTGGTGGCCTGGCTGGCGACCCCGTCCTACAGCCCCTTCCACTATGCGGCTCACGTTCTTCTCCTTGCCGCCGTCGTTTGCAGCATTATCTTGTGGCTCAAACCAAAAATTTACGATTCGTCCGATGTGGAAGTAGCGGGTCTTTACTGGCACTTTGTGGACCTGGTCTGGATGTTCATCTTTCCGCTGGTCTACTTGATGTCCGCAAAGATCATCTAGGAGCGAAGGAATATGGATGCGACTCAGCTAGCCATTGAGGAACGCGTCGCCGAGCAGCACCGCCATCACAAGAAGGCGCAATTCTTTTGGGTTTGGGGCGCCCTGCTTGTTATGACCGCCATTGAAGTTTATCTGACCTACCAGAACATGCCTCCGGTGAAGATGCTCACCATTCTAATGGGCTTGTCGCTTATCAAGGCCGCTCTCATCATTGGCTTTTTCATGCATCTTCGCTATGAAATTTCGCGCATGAAGTGGTTGACCATGTGTTCGGTCATCGCCTGCCTCATCTTGATGACTATTTTCTTCTTCCCTGACGCGCATCGCATAATTACGTT
>Ga0126371_10002718_pt1 | contig 15289 bp, 11 predicted proteins | sample PanSoiMetaPlot_4_FD_110145 | JGI IMG/M metagenome (GOLD analysis project Ga0126371, IMG submission 110145) | Tropical forest soil microbial communities from Panama - MetaG Plot_4 | ecosystem: Environmental > Terrestrial > Soil > Tropical forest > Bulk soil | place: Panama | collected 2016-02-17 | reverse complement strand
TAGAACAACACGGAGCTTTAGGGCGAAGCCTTACTCGCTTTGCGGAAGGGCAACTGGCTCGGTTAGCCGGAAGGTCAACCGGTGATCCGTACCGACAAGTACATCTTTTGCTGTCGGCTCAGCGATCAGGCGTGCATCCGCCGCCGACATGATTCCTGTTGCAGTGCTCTCGTCCGAGTAGGCTCCAGGAGTAAGTTGAGCTCCGCCGCCCCCCGCAAGATGAGCATGGGATAGATCAATCCTTGGAACACTTGCGCCCTTTAGAAAGGCGCTGGAAGTCTGAACCAGCTCCACTTTCCCGAGTACGGGCAGTGCGGTGAGCACTAATCTCAGATATCCCGGGGATTTTGAATGAGATGCGCGTCTTGCCTCGATCACGCGGCCAGTCACGACCGTTCCAGGCTGCAATAGCGTCTCTCCGTTCAATACCAGTGGCTCATCCAGAAGTGCCTCGAACCGATCTCCCGTACGTTGTCGTGCACTCGACAGTGCGTACTTCAGCCGCACCGAGATGGCAGTTCCTATGGGAATGTTCGCGCCCGAGGGTATGACGGAGCTGGTAGGCGAGATTCCTGTCTTTTGCGCTGTTCGTTCGAACGGCAGGTCGGCTTCCTGTTTCGCCGGAACGACGCCCGCATCCACTGGCGAAACGGTCGCCTGGCGGCTACAGGCAACTGCAAACACAACCGCCCCCGCGACTGCCACCCCTACTGCCGCACGCCACCTCACCATGGGATCGATCCTCACCGCAACTTCGTTGCCTGACAAGTCGCAAGGCAGATGCCAATCGAATTGAGTTGAAAGCAATGGGCTTTGAACGAGGCACAACAAGACATGCGTGTATTTTTTGCGGGGGATTATCACCGGATCTACGTGTTCGGTGATCTCGCGAGACCTAAAAAACAGAAACCCGGAGAGCTTGCGCTCTCCGGGTCTTGGTTAAGGATGTAAACGACTGCTAACAACCGAACTAGTTGTCGCCGCCTCCAGATCCAGCCGCCGCGCTCTGAGATTCGCTTTCCGGCTGAACGATCACGCCGTCAAAAGGAGTGGCACCGACAAACCGGCCGTGCACCACGCTTACCTTGCGGAGCGGGTAGCCCGAATCCGGTCCGCGCTGCCAGGTGCGGCCGTTATCTGTACTGTGGAATACCACGCCCGTCTGCATGCTCGTCGCCAGCATCCGCTTGCTGCCACGATCGTAGCTGATGGAGGTGATGTCCTTGTCAGGTAAGCCAGTCAGAATGTGCTCCCAGGTCGTACCCGCATCGCCGCTATGGAAAGCGCCTTCGCGCGAAGCCAGAAAGATCTGCGAGTCCGGCATGACCGTTACGCCACGTATGTTCGTGACGTATGAGGCCAGGCTCTTTGAGGTGAACGTTGAACCCTTATCGGTGGACAGGAAGACCTTGGTGCGGCTGGCCGCGACCACAGTCGTGCCATTCGATCCGATCGAGACGAAATCTTTCTCGCCTTCCACAGGACCGCCCACCCAGGATTTACCCTGATCTTTGCTGAAGTACACGCCGTTGGTGGTCGCCGCCATCCAGTGCTCTCCAACGATTTCAAGATCGTTGACCTTCGCTTCGAGAACGGAACGCGTGACCGTCTTCTTGGCAACCTGAGTCTTCTTGGTTCCCTTCTTTACCGTCGTGTACGACACCTTCTCAAACACAACGTTGTTGATCGGACGCCAGATCGTGCCATTGCGTTCAAGCAGGTACGCGCCGTGGTTCGTTCCGGCGACGAGCGATCCGTTGCTAGCCTGCTTCAATGTAAATACGTCCTTGCCACCAAGTCCGGTGGCCTTCTGCATCCAGTGCTGGCCACCGTCTTTGGAGTAGAAAACTCCGCCAAACTCACGGTCATTCACCACGCCGACATACAGCGTGTCCGCATCCTTCGCGTCCGCCACGATCGACGTGACGTAGCGGTGTGTGTATCCGTGGTTCGATGCAGTCCAGTTCATCGCGCCATTGGTCGAAACCAGAACGCCGCTGCGATCCGTCGCCAGCAACACGTGATCCGAATTCCGCGGATCGACTAGAACGTCGTTCACGACAACTTCCGGATTACTGACGCGCTTCCATGTCTTGCCGAGGTCCATCGTCTTCCACAAGCCCTCGGTCGTTCCAGCGTAAACGATGTTTGGATTGGTCGGATCCTGATGCAGCACACGGGTCCGGCGAGCCGAAAACGGAATGCCTTGGATCTTCGAGAACTGTTCGCCGGCAGTGGTGCTCTTATAAATTCCGGAGCAAGCGCTGGCGAACACGTTCGAAGGATCGCTGTGATTCACGATGATCGAGAAGACGTCCGAATCATCGATCATGCCCTTGTTGATATGTTCCCAGTTCGCGCCACCGTCAGCCGTCTTCCAGGCCAGGTGCCACGTACCGGCGTAAACCACATTCGGATCTTTCGGATCGATCGCGATCGACTCGATGTTCTTGATCTCCGCGTGATTCGCAGGAGAAATCCGCTCCCACGAGTCGCCGCCATCGCGACTGCGGAACACGCCGTCCAGCGCGCCCGCTACCAGAACCTTCGAATCGGAAGCGGACATCGCCATCGCGCGGATTGATTTGTTGTGCATGCTCGGCAGCGTCTGCCAGGTGCGGCCACCGTCATGCGTGCGGAAAATATCGCCAATCTGCTGGCTCTGCACGCTCCACGCCGACGCGTACATCACATTTGTGTCGTGCGGGTTGAAGACGATGTGATCAAGAACAAACTCGTCTCCGAGGTGCGCGAAACGCGACCAGTTCTGGCCGCCGTCCATCGAAACAAAGATCGCCCCTGTGCTCGTGCCCAGGAAGATGCGGTCTGGATTGTGAGGATCGTACGTCAGGCTGCGAACATCGCCACCGTCCGGGCCCATTGCGGCCCATTGGCCGGCCCATAGCGAAGCTGTGCACAGCACCCCAAACATCAACACTATCAATAACTTACCTGCCATGGTTCTCGAAATCATGTGTCTTCCGACCCCTGTTGCGGACAAGTATAGCTTGCCGTTCGAGAGTGACAGCGTCTTGGTACCCCAGCAAGTTACCTTAGGGCAGCAAAAAAAATAGGCCGGTCGGGGTTCCGACCGGCCTTGGTGCCTTCAGGACTATTGAGCCTTCTTGGCAGCTTTCTTCTTGGGCGCGGCCGGATGATCAGGAACTGCCTTCACCTTGGTTTCATCCACTGCCTCAGTGCCGGTCGAGTCAAACGTCGCACCCGCCGGAACCACCCAGTATTCCGCCGTCTTGCTGCCACCGTTGCCGGTGCGCGTTTCAATACGGCTCGGATCAATCGACTGCTTGGCTTCGCCGCCCGTCAAGTACGCCTTCGAATCGACGGCTCGTTCAGCAGCCAGATTCTTCCGCTTCTCGCTTGGGTCGGCATTGCCAACGATGACCAGCTTCGCATCCGCTTCCTGCTGCAGACGCAGAGCCACGTCATCGAGAATAGCCTTGCAAGTGTTATCCACACGCCACGGCTTCTTCGTATTCGGGAAGTCGCACTGGCTCAGCTTGCTCGCCTTCGGTGGTGGCGGTGGCGGATTCTCAACTGTGACCTGGGCCGAGCTGTTCGCTGTCAGGCCGCGCGAATCGGTACATGTTGCGTTGATCGTAATTGGTCCTGGCGACGCGCCGCTCGTATTCAGAGTGGCAACGTTGCCGTTTCCAGAGATGGTGCCGCCGCTCGCGGTCCATCCGGAAACCGTGACCGGGACATTGTCCGGGCTCGTACAAGTACAGGTGACAGTCGCCGTGCCGCCCGTCTGCAACGACGTCGGACTCGCCGAGCAACTCATCGTCGGTGGATTCTTCGGAGGCTCCTTGACCGTGTAGTTCGCACTGCAGGTCGCATCCCCGTTCTTCTTCGCCTTCGGATCGGTTACGTGTGCGGTAACCGTATAGTTGCCGCCAGCGACGCCTTTGGTATCGATCGAAGCAGCATTGTCCTTGCCGTTAACCGTCCCGCCGTTGCCGCTCCACGCATAGGTGAGAGTGTGTTTCGGATTGAAGTTGGTTGCGTTGACCGACGCTGTGACAGGCTCACCCTGCATAACCTCGCTGTGATCCACAGAGCATGAGGCGGCTGGAATCAGCGGTGGCGCCCCGCCAAAATTGAACACAACGCCGGTGCGCAGACGCGCCCCTTCGTAGCTCGGACGGCGAAGATCGGGCTGGCTTGGAGGAACCTGTTTTGCGAAGTTCTGCTTCGCCCACTGATAGTCCGCTTCGATCAGCCGGAGGCTGACGTGCTTCGTGATCGTGAGATCGATGCCGCCGCCGAGAATCGCACCGATGCCCGTTCGCGCGCCGAAATTCGCGGTATTCAGATGATTGGCACCCAGCAGCGTGTGTGCAAAAAGGTTTATGCCTTCCCCACGCCACGTGAATCGAGGACCAAGAGAGTACGTGCTTATGTCGTTTCCGTTTTTGTAGTTCGCTCCGAAGTCTCCTTCAAGAGCGAAATTAGGATGAAAGTTATAACCGAACGCCAATCCGAAACCAGCGGGCATACTCGGCAGTTTGAACGGAAGAATATTGCCGCTTGCATCCGTTCCATCTGGAATATTTCCGCCCGGATTGAGCCACTGATAACCAGCAAATACGTCCGCCTTGGGAGGCGTTTCTTGCTGCGCTAGCACAGCACTCGAACTTAGAATTAGCGACAGCGTAAGAATCAGGCCGAGCCACGTTCTCCGGCCATAGCGTGCAACGCAACAAAGTGACATGTAATCCTCCGGAACTAGACCATCAATGCCATTCAACTAAGGTTTAACCGATGTGCTTTGGAACTTCTTGAGACAACGCGAAAGACGGATAGTGTTGTTAAGACGCAAAATTCTACAGCAACAAAAGGCCAAAAGCGAAGCGCCCCGGCCAGAATAATCGCGTAAATAATATGGAGTGCACCAATCTCTGCAACTGTTAGAACAACCCGTTCGTTCCCTGTCTCAAGTTGACATACAACTTTTAGAATCGCGGTTGCATTCCGTTGCGCATCAGACGAAGTTTGGCGCTGCGGACCGCTCAATGCACCGCGTCTGGATCGCTTGCGGGACTGCATTAAAAACCTGAATAATGGGCTGGGAACCTATGAGCCAAGAGAAAGTCCTGATCGTTGAAGACGAGGAAAACGAGCGCACCGGCCTCGCGGAACTGCTCTCATCGTGGGGATTTCGTGTCGAGACCGCTGCCGACGGCATGGAAGGGTGGGAAAAGGTCGGGCGCTGGTCCCCCAGCATTATCGTCACCGACCTCAAGATGCCGCGGTTGGGCGGAATGGAGCTACTCGAGCGCCTGGCAGAAAGCCAGACCAGCCAGGCCAGCGCCGTCATCGTCATGACTGCCCAGGGAACCATCGACAGCGCCGTCCGAGCTATGCGGATGGGAGCCTACGACTACATCACCAAACCCATCGACACCGATCGTCTGCACACCATCCTTGAAAAAGCCAGCGAGCTTCTCGGCACCAAGGTCGAACTCGAAGTCCACCGCCGCAAGTTGCGCGATTCGGGCTCACTGGGCCAACTCGTCGGGTCTTCCAAGAAAATGCAGGAGATTTTTCGCCTGGTCGACATGGTAGCGCCGAGCACTGCCTCGGTGCTCATCACGGGTGCGAGCGGAACCGGCAAAGAAATGGTCGCCCGTACGATTCACGAGCTGAGCACGCGCCGCTCCAAGCCTTTCGTTCCGATCAACTGTGCCGCCATTCCCGAAACGCTGATCGAAAGCGAAATCTTTGGCCATGAGAAGGGCGCATTCACTGGCGCCCTTGAGCGCCGCACGGGATGTTTCGAACTCGCCGAGGGCGGGACCCTTCTCCTCGACGAGATTGGCGAGATGCCTGTTGGTACGCAAGCAAAACTGCTGCGTGTACTCGAAGACCGCAAACTCCGCCGGCTTGGCAGTAAAGTTGAGACGTCCGTCGACGTCCGCGTGCTTGCTGCCACCAACAAAGTTCCCGATGAGGCAGTCGCCCGCGGAGAACTCCGCAATGATCTCTATTACCGGCTAAACGTCTTTAACATCCACATGCCTTCCTTACGAGAGCACAAGGAAGATATCCCCGAACTTGTTCAGACCTTGCTTGCTGAGATGAACAACAAGCACGGCCGGAAGGTCGCCACGGTCAGCGAAGCCGTGCTGAACCAGTTCAACAATTACTCCTGGCCGGGCAACGTCCGCGAACTTCGTAACACCCTCGAACGCGCAGTAATCGTCTGCGAAGGCGCCATCGTCGAAACCAAGCACCTGCCGCCCGGATTCGGGCAAATCGCCGTCCGCCAACCCGCTAACGATCCCGACGCTGTCCGCCTCGGCGTGGGCACCACTGTCGGCGAAGCCGAGAAAATGCTGATCCTCAAGACTCTGGAAGCCACCAGCAACAACAAGACCAAGGCCGCGGAAATACTGGGCATCAGCCTCAAGACGTTGCACAATAAGTTAAAGGAATACGGCAGCGCGACCGCCGATGCGATGACGGGGAAGGAGGAATAGACGCCGCACGTGAGTGTTTCACGCCGGGTTGGATTTCCGGACGCGACACCGTTAACCCCGATCAATGCGCCGCAAAACTAAAATCGTGCTCGCCATCACCTTCCTGGTCACGGTCATGGTCTCGGCATTTTCTTACCTCTACGTCTCCCTGCTTGTTCGGAACTGGATCTCTCGCGCTGACGAAAGCGCGAAGATGTTCAATCTCACAGCCGCCTATGTAGCCGCGAACGCCGTTCCAGATCTTGCCAGCACCCGAGTCGATACCGATAGCCCGAAAGCCGTTACGTCCGCCATCGAAACTTACCTGCGCGAGGACGCGAACCTCAATGACATGATCGATTCCATCGCCGGCAGCAATACGTCGGTGTATGACGCAGCGGTCGTGGACCTCGGCAATCGCGCGCTGCTGCACAGTAACTCTCAATTGATCGCGAAGGTGCTCACCAACCGCCCGGACTTGTCCGATTTGCAGAACGCGCACCTGCGTGACCAGTTGCGAATGATTTACAGCGCACCCACTGTCTACGACGTGAGCGCCCCCCTGGACCTCAATCGCACCCGATTCGGAACCGTGCGTGTGGGCATCTCAACCGTCTTTCTCCGCGAGGAACTGACGTCACGATTGCGGCACGCTCTCGTGTTCTCCTGCGTGTCCGTTTTTGTATCGCTGTTTCTTGCTGCGTTCATTGCGAATGTTGCTCTTGGCCCCCTGAAGGAGATCAACCGCAATTTGGACAGTGTGTACGAAGGTGGCTCTGACAGCATCGCCAAGGACGACTCCGAACACGACGAATTCGGTCTCGTCACGCTCAAGATCGCGAATCTTGGGCGCCAGATGCGCGACACGAAAGAAATCTTCTCGGCTCTGAAAGACAACGTCGATCAGTTGATGGCCAACTTGCAAGACGGCCTGATGTTGTTCACCCGCGACTTCCACGTTGTGCTGGTTAGCGCCCCTGTCGAAAGATTTCTGAACCGGCCGCGGCGCGAGATGTTGGGCCGCCGAGCGAGCGAGGTGTTCTCCAGCAATAGTTCCCTTGGGGCCATGATTCTCGACAGCTTCGAGCGCCGCCGCCCACTCGCCCAGCGTGAAATGGAATCCGCCAATGGGCGGCGAGTTCAGGTTTCCCTCGACTTCATCCACGACCAGACCACCCAGATTGGCGCGCTGCTGATCATGCGGGACTCAGAATCTGTCCGCCGGCTGGAAGACGAAATCGAAATGTCCCGCCGGATGTCGGCGGGCAGCCGCCTCACGCGTGGCGTCGCCCACGAGGTCAAAAACCCGATCAACGCCATCGTGCTGCATCTCCATCTTCTGCAGAACAAATTACAGCAGGCGGATCCCAGCACACGTCGCCACATGGACATCATCGGCAGCGAGATTCACCGGCTCGATCGCGTCGTGCAAATTCTTGTCGACTTCACACGCCCGCGCGACCTCAAGCTCGAAGAAACCGACCTGCGAAAGTTGCTGGACGATGTCATGCTGCTGGCTGCTCCCGACGCTGAACAGCGCGGAGTTCGTATGATTCGCGACCTCCCCAATCAAACTCTGCCCATCAAAGTCGATTGCGATTTCATAAAGCAAGCGATTCTAAACATTGTGATTAATGGCGTGCAGGCCATGCAGGAAGGTGGAACGCTCACCATAAGTGCTCGCCGCGAGGAGGGAGTCGCTGTTACTGAAATCCGGGATACCGGAAACGGCATCCCGCGAGAAGTCCAGGAAAAGATTTTTGAGCTCTATTTCACCACCAAAAAAAACGGAAGCGGCATCGGCCTCGCCCAGACTTATCAGATCCTGCAATGGCATTACGGATCGGTGGACTTTGAGTCAGCGGAGGGCCAGGGAACAGCTTTCCGGCTCCGCATCCCGCTGGCCGAACCTGGTCCTGAAATCGTGCGCGAAGTCGTTTCGCGCACATCCGTAAGTTAGTCGCAGTACTGCCCATCATCGTTGCCGGCACAGACGGAATCACCTATCCAACTCGACAGTTAATTGGCCTTAAATCAGGTTGGCAGCGGCTCGCGACGAGACTAGAATTAGAAAGTTGTTGACGAGTCGAGCAACACACAGGAAAAGTATGTATCTGGCCGGCATACTAGGACTGTGCGCGCTACTGCCCCTTCCCAACGCTGTTTATGCGGGCAGTGCCGCCCCTTTCCTCCAAACCGAATCGCAAACATCGCAGGCTCCTGCGCAGACGCCTTCTCAACCGGCCAGCGCCGGACAGGCGCCGAGCGTAAAGCCCGATGCATCCGCAACTCCGGCAACGCCTACCAAGAAACCTGGTTCGACGAAGAAGCGCCGCAAGAAGACTTCCGCCAGCAGTCAAGGGTCGAAAACGGTAGTGCGCCAGGGCGGCACCGGGGATAAGACTCCACAGCTGACACCGACCGTCAACGAAGCGGACGTTACAAAACAGCGGGAGACTACCAAGCAGTTGCTTTCCGCGACTGACGTTAACCTGCAGAAGTTATCCGCACGTTCGCTTTCGAAGGATGAGAAGGACGCCATCGCACAGATTCGCGAATTCATGGATCAGGCGAAGACCGCCGACTCGAAAGGCGACCTCGAGCGGGCCTCCAAGCTCGCCGCAAAAGCTCATCTGCTGTCCGAAGCGCTCGCGAATCCTTAAACAAGCAACCGAACGCCAGCAACGAACATCTCGCGTTGTCGACTCCTCCGCATCCAACAACGACCGCCTTATTTCGCTTTCGCGCGAACGGGCGCTTCCACCTTATCCAGCAAATCCTGCGCCGGCTGTTTCAACGGACTGTTAATCTTCACGACCTCAACCAACACATCCTTAGCCTCGGCTTTGCGATTCAGCTTCGCGTACGCATATCCGAGCCGATACAGCGCAGTCGCGTACGCTGTGTCATCCTGCCCCTTGAGCAGTGCTGACGCCGCCTTGAATTCTGGAATCGCGGCAGCGGTCTTGTCCTGCTTCATGTACGCGTAACCCAGCGTCGAGTGCGCTACACCGGCCGACAATTTGCGGGAACGGTCTGCATCGGCCGCATCCGCTTTCGCCAGCGTGACGATTTTCTGAGCATAGGTAACGGACTTCGCAACGCTCGAAGGCTTCGCGTCTTCTACATATGCGTTCGACAGCATCAGCAGCGTGGGCAAACTATTTGGATTCGCCTGCAGGCTCTTCTCGCCGAAAGCGATTAAACGGGCTGAATCGTTCAATTGTCCGGGCCCCAGCGTGTACATCGCGTACTGGGACACCTGTTCCGCATACTGCGAATTCGGAAACGCCGCCGTGAAGCGCTCGATGTACGACATGCGGGTCTTGGCATCCTTTTCATCCGCAATCGCATTGAACCCCACTCCTTCCAGAAAATCGTGCGCCGATTTTGCCGCTTCCTTGTCGGTGGCAACTTTGTTCGTAAAATCCTGATCGCTCATGCCGTCCGGCTTGGGCTGCTTGGCAAGCCCCTCATAGAGTTGGCCGCCCTTTTCAGCGTAGTCCATAATTTTCGCGTCATTCTTCAACTGTTGCGCAAGCCCAGCCTGGCTAACCACAATGTCGAGATCACGCGGAGCACCGGCAAGTGCCTTATCCCCATAATCGAGTGCTTTGGGGAGGTCTCGGGCTGCCTGGTACTCCTGCGAGAGTTGCCAATTGCCGTACGCGACGGCTGCCGGATTGGACGAGAATTTCTCCACAAACGCCTGGTAAAGAGTGATCTTCTTCTGAGAATCAGTTTCCTTGGAAATCTCCTGAAGGGCCTGATCCTCTGGCGTCCCGGCAGCGATCATGATCTTGTCAATCTGCGCAGCACTGAGCCATGAGAACAACACCACGAATACTGACAGAATCCAGCGATTACCCTTCACGGCCGCACCTCCGCTCGTGGAAGAACAAACTCCAACTTGATTTGACGCGCGCCATGCTAGCGCTGAAAGGTCAGGCAGACAAGGAAAACATCGGCTGAACTTGTTTGAGCTTCACGGAGTTGGGTTTGCCGGAAAAGCTCCCGAGGTCAGTGGTATCGTCATCCGATATCCGCCTCGCTCTATGTCCCCGGTAATCAATTCTCTCGCCCCACGACCGTAGCTCGAAGCTCGTAGCTGCAGCTCATAGCTCGGTACTCCCCGCTCGAAGCTGTTATCCTCTCCCGTTCGACTTCACTCAGGAGACCGACATGTCCTACCAGCTCGAAGGCCGGAACGCCGTCGTCTTTGGGGTTGCCAATAAACGTTCCATCGCGTGGTCCATCGCGCAGGGCCTACACGCCGCCGGAGTGAATCTCGCTATCACCTACCAGAACGAACGTCTGGCAGAGGAAGCCAAAGACCTGATCGACTCCTTACCCGGCGCACAAGGCTTCATGTGCGACGTCTCCAAGGACGAAGACATCGCCAGCACCTTCGCCAAGTTGAAACAACGCTACGGCAAGCTCCATGTGCTGGTACACAGCGTGGCCTTTGCTCCCGCTGCGGAACTGGAAGGTGAATTCATCAACACGACGCGCGAGGGATTCCGGATCGCTCATGACGTCAGCGTCTATTCGTTAGTTGCCGTTTCTCGCGCCGCTGCTCCTCTCATGGAAGACGGTGGCAGCATCATCACCATGACCTATTACGGCGCGGAGAAAGTCGTGCCGCACTACAACGTGATGGCCGTCGCCAAAGCGGCGCTCGAGTGCACGGTGCGTTATCTCGCGTTTGATCTGGGAAAGAAGCGGATTCGGGTGAATGCGATCTCAGCAGGGCCGATCAAGACCCTCGCTGCTCGCGGCATCTCCGGCCTGAGCGACATGCTGAAGGCGCACCGCGAAACCGCGCCCTTGCAGCGCAATGTGGAGGTCGCGGAAGTTGGATCGGCGGGAGTCTTCCTGGCGTCCGACGCAAGCTCGGGCATCACGGGCGAAACCCTTTACGTCGATTGCGGGTACAACATCATGGGATTCAAGCCAAATCCCCAAAAACCTTCGGCATGAAAGCCGCATCCAACTAACGGGTTTCCATGAACAGAAATCTCATCCTGGCTGCTTTTGCGTTGGCGATTTTATTCTCGATGGTCAGGGAGTGGAGTGCGCCTGCTGCCTGCCCGTTTCCTGCTGTCATTCGACCTAGTCGCGACAACGTGGGCCGATCGAACTAAGGCTTCTTTGAGGACGAATCCGTCTCCAGTGCCGCGGAATCCGTCGAATCCGAACGTGCGGCTGCTCGCCTCGCACCTTTGGAGATCTTCGTGATGACGAACTCTTGAACTATACCTGCCAAAGAACTCTCTCCCATTCGAATAAAGCCATTCGATAAAACAAACAACCCTCGATTGGTCGTCGGGTAGAAAGTGGAAGAGACCGCCGCCCCGCCATAGGCGCCGGCAATATTCGAATAGTTGACCTGCCAGCGTCCGTTATCACCCTTGCAAAGAATCGAATTGCTCGTTGCTCGCCAAATACGCGAGCTGGTGCTGCCAGTTCCCCTGTAGTAGTAACGCGGATCTTGCTTAAGAAGAGATGGAAAAATTGCGCCGGACAGAAACGTCGAGGCGGCAACATCAGCGTATCCTGCCCCGAAGCGCTTGCCGTATCCCAGAGCCCCCTGTCCAAACTCAGGGTATTGGTCACCCGCCTGCTGAAGTCCGGCAAGAAAAGCAGTTCCTGCGATCGTCACCGGATCGGTCGTCGATTTCCAAGCCAGTCGAAACTTCAATTTTGTAGTGAGCGGGGCAGCATCCGGGTGATAAGTGACGTAGAAATTAGGAAAGATTCCGAAAACGCGTTGCTGCTCCTGCTCCTTTACTTCCTCCGTCGCCACTTCCACCGGATCAACTGCCACTTTCACATCGGTCACCACCGTTGCGATAGAAATCACGATCGGCTTCACAAGATAGGTTTGGCCGGGCGCGAGCTCGCCCGAGCATCCTTGGTCGCCGAACCCTTCGGCATTCACCGTGATCTTGAACGCACCGGGAGGAACGTTCGTAAAGGAGAACTGTCCGTTGTCCCCAGACACGACTTCGCGCGAGAAGGACGTATCCTCCGTTGTCAGTCGAACGACTGCACCAACAGCGACGGAGCCTGTCTGATCGAGGACCGTCCCCAGCACGTTTCCGGGTGTCACCGGCGATCCACTGGTTTGCGCGGTGCCTGTCGGCCGCTTGGCGGTAGTCTGTGCCGGAGCGTTGACCCCCAAGAGAACTAGACTCACGCTGAGACAAATCAGAAAAACCGTGTTTCGACTCAAGAAACCGTTGACCTTCCAAGCAACAAATCGACTTACTTTCACAAACAAAATCTCCCCGATTCGACCTCAAACTCGGCCGGAAAGAAACTGCCAAAATTAACAATGTGTCTGCCTGGTGACCCTATACCGGACTTAGATGCACACTCCCAAGATCGGATTTTTTTGGTGTAAAAAAAAGAGTACGGAAGGAATTGTGCCTTTGATTGTCTCAGGGAGCGATCCCAGATAAACTTCTGCAGAAGAATGACTTAGGGGACACTATCAACGATCGGAGATTCGGATTCGTCTGTCGAATTCACCAACGCGGTCGATGGAAATCTCGACATCCCGATCGCGCGCGAACCGCGAGAATTTCTCCCCCCACTCAATCAGAAGGATGCTGTCCTCGCTGATCAGGTCATCGAGACCTAAGGTCTCTAGTTGCCGTGGTGTGTCAACCCTATATAAATCAATGTGATAGATGTTTGCAGTCGGGCCGTGATATTCGTGCACGAGCGTAAAAGTCGGGCTGGTCACATCCTCTTCTGAAGCAGCCTCAAAAGCCGTCGCGATGCCTTTGATGAGAGTAGTTTTACCAGCCCCAAGATCGCCACGAAGCAAGACGAGCTTCGGTGGCGCGAGCAGTCGCTTAAGTGTGCGCCCGAACGCGATGGTTTGTTCGGCTGAGTGGGTAGTAATCTCGCGGGTCGTCATGCCGGAAGCTATACGGCACAAGTATATCGAGTGTTTGATAGACCAGACGAATTTCAGACTCTCCGCTTCTCGTTCTTGCTCTTGAGTGAACCGGCCTAGGCAGGCGAGAAGGGCGCGGGAAGACCGCGCCCTTCTTAAGGATTAGTCGCCCGATTCAGTCTCAATTTCACCTGACGAACGACACGGGTTGTTCGCCAGCACCTGGCGAAAATTGTTGTAACGGGTACTTACACTGCCCGGAGGTGTTGCCGCCGGGTAAGCAAGCACTAACAGCGGACCGAACTCAGTAGTGGAACTCCCGCCAAATGTATTCCTCGTACCTGGGATGAACTTGCCACCCTCCTGCCAGATGCAGTCGTCCTGTCCACCTCTCGTGCTGAAGAACGGATAGAAGTTCGCTCCAACCGGCGGGTTGACGCAGCCCTGCCCAGGATCCGGGTCGGCCGGATTAGCGATATGGCGTTGGCAAGGAGGATTGGTGTTGCTCTCAATCCTCGGCAAATCGGCTTCGAAAGCAACGCGTTCATAGTTCCGGCTGTGGCCGTTATGCGAGTCTGTGAACAAAGGACTTGTGAATAGCACCGAACGTGCGTGGAATTGATGATCTTTCCCAGGATTGGTGAACGTGCCCGGCCAAACCAACTGGTAGGGAACGCCATCAAAGTCGAAATCCGTGGAAGTGCAACCGCCAATTGGTACCAACCCCAACAGGCTCGCAAAACCGGCATCGAAGCAGCCGAAATCGTCCTCAGCCCCAGGAGGAAGGCCATTATCGAGATCGTGCACACCGTCCTGAGTGCATGTGCCACCTTCTTGATTAACGGCATTGCAGTATTCGAAGTGGCCGACTTCATCCGAGAACGCGATGTTGTAGGAATGAGCCGCCCAGGCCACGCGTGTATGCTCGCTCGACGTGGAATACATCGGATGAAAATCATAGGGAAGATTGTGAGTGGCGGGATCGCAGTTTGTTCCAGTGGGATCGTACAGGATCTGGGCAAATCCATTACTGGCACTCGCTGTCATCGAACCGCTTTCCTTTGTAGTGAGATCCGTAATCGTGATCTTCAGTCCGTGTGCCGTATCTTGAAGCTCGATGCGCAACACGTCGCCGGGATTGTAAAAAAGGGTATCGGTTGTCGGTGTAAACGTACTGCTGTTGCGGAGCAGCGGACTGGGAGGACCCACCGGCACTCCGCTCTTGGTGATGAACGCAAAGTTCACGTACTCAATTGCGCCCCCGCAAGCCGAATTGTTACCTGCTCCGGTGTTCTGGTTCAGAGAGTCGCTGTCGATGTTCAGCGCCGAGCACCAGCGATCTGTCAGGTCGCAACTACTGAACCAACCCGGCGGGTAGAACTGCATTTCCATGAAAGCAGTACCCGGATGTTTGCCGATGTAGTCGGGCTTGCTCGAATCCGTTCCATCAAAAATATTGGCGTCGCTGTCAGGTGCGCAGAGGATATTGGGACCAACTGACGATCCTCCTGGATTTGGCGCCGACTGGTCATCGCAGACGGCCATGCCAACCCAGAACGTGGGACGAAGCTGAAAATTGAAAGTTCCGCCAGTTCCATCTTGTTTGGGGAGCTTGGGTGGATCTTTCGGCAATTGCATTAGGTAGACCATTTTGTTTCCAGAACCCGGAACGCTCGAATAGAACAGAACCGAAGGTTCATCGTGGCCGGTATAAGCACCGTTGTACCCGATGAAGTCGTAGGCTTCGGTGCAGAGAATGCCAGTCGGGTCGTCACAAGCAAGCGCCTGCTGGCGAAACGTCAAGGCGCCGTTCTGGCCGAAAGCCACGGCCGCAAACAGCACAAGAAAACCGACGATGTTGATCGTTTTGCGCATGGGAAATCAATCCTTCCTCGTGTGAATG
>Ga0126371_10002717_pt1 | contig 15293 bp, 14 predicted proteins | sample PanSoiMetaPlot_4_FD_110145 | JGI IMG/M metagenome (GOLD analysis project Ga0126371, IMG submission 110145) | Tropical forest soil microbial communities from Panama - MetaG Plot_4 | ecosystem: Environmental > Terrestrial > Soil > Tropical forest > Bulk soil | place: Panama | collected 2016-02-17 | reverse complement strand
CTTCAGCTCCAGGATCTCGCCCTTCACGTTGACGGTGATCTTCTTCGACAGGTCGCCCTTCGCCACCGCGGTCGTCACCTCGGCGATGTTGCGCACCTGATCGGTCAGGTTGGCCGCCATGGCGTTCACGTTGACCGTGAGATCCTTCCAAATGCCGGCGACGCCGCGCACATGGGCCTGGCCGCCGAGCTTGCCGTCGGTCCCGACCTCGCGAGCGACCCGCGTCACCTCCGCGGCGAACGAGTTGAGCTGGTCCACCATCGTGTTGACCGTGTTCTTCAGCTCCAGGATTTCGCCCTTCACGTTGACGGTGATTTTCTTCGACAGGTCGCCATTGGCCACCGCGGTGGTCACCTCGGCGATGTTGCGCACCTGCCCGGTCAGGTTCGCGGCCATCGTGTTCACATTGTCCGTGAGATCCTTCCACGTGCCTGCGACGCCGGGCACGTTGGCCTGGCCGCCGAGCTTGCCGTCCGTGCCGACCTCGCGGGCGACGCGGGTTACCTCCGACGCGAACGAGCCGAGCTGCTCCAACATCGTGTTCACGACCTTGCCGATGCGCAAAAATTCGCCGCGCAGGGCGCGGCCCTCGATCTCGAGATTCATCGTCTGCGACAGGTCGCCATTGGCGACGGCGCCGATCACGCGGGCCATTTCACCGGTCGGCTGCGCCATGTCGCCGACCAGCTCGTTGACCATGGCGATGTTGGCCGCCCATGCGCCGGCCGCGTCCGGCAGGCTCGCCCGGTGTGCGATCTTGCCCTGCTTGCCGACACTGCGGCTCAGCTGCTCGATCTCCCGGCTCATGCGCTCGTTGAGCGCGACCACGTCGTTGAACGCGTCGGCAATGTCGCCGTCGAGCCCGCCGGCGTCGGTGGGAAGCCGGACGGAAAAATTCCCGTCGCGAAATGCTCGGAGCGCGGCCAGAAGCTCGCCGCCACCCGGATTGGTCGGCTTGATTACGGTCCGGTTGCGCATGGATGAAGTCTCCCAGCCGCTGACGACAAATCGGAGTTCCACGGGAAAAACCCCGCCGGGCAGACGGTTGGGGAAAGCAATCCGGCGCAACGTCGGGGACACATCGATCGGCCTCGGCTGCGTTACCGGCCGGCTCAACGGCGCGCACTGCCTTCTCGAACTCGCGAACGAAACGGAGGTAAGCCCGAGTGAGCCAATGTGCCGAGATGCGAAAAGTTCCTGACCGGGCGCGCTCGCGGCGGCGTGCCGCACAAAAAGTTTCGCGGGCTGTACCGGAATGCCGATCGAGACAATTCGAGCGACACCGTTACCGGGAGCGGCAAGCGTAGCCCGGATTATCGCTCTATCAATCCGGGGGCCTCGCTGTGCGCGACCTGCCTCGGTGCAGCCTGGCAAATGTCACGCGGCGGTCGGGAACCGACGCTCCTCGCGAGTCCTTCATCTTCGGGACGTTCGAGCTCAGGAGAAACGAGATGGCATTGAGGACCGCCGTTGCTGCCGCCGCGCTGATCTTCGCCGGAATCGGCAGCGCATCCGCCCAGACTTTCGTCGTCGAGGACGCCTATGGGCCGCCGGCCTATGGCCCTCCAGCCTATGCGGTCGCCCCCGCGCCCATTTATCCCGCGCCAGTCATCGTCGCGCCGGCGCCAAATGTCTACGTGAGCCCAGCGCCGATGTACGCGGCACCGGTCATCGCTCCTCCGCCCTACTGGGGTGGGGTGGTGGTCACCGCGCCGCTGCCCGGTTGGACGGCAGGCGGCGGCTATTCCGATTGGTGAGGACAGCGCGCGAAAGACAGGCCGGTCGCCGTGGCTCGGCCTCGCGGCCTCCAGCAAGCGCAGCCCGGGTTGCTTCGTCGCACGCAAGTCGGGCCTGCCCGACTTGCGTATTCGAAATGCTGATCTCGGGTAAACCCGAGATCAGTGCGCTCCTCGCAATGACGGAGCAAGCATATCCCGGGTTGCGGCCCGACGGCCCGCGCTCAGTGCCGGGGCATGCCCTGCTGGATGAGATCCACGATGTTTTTCCAATAGCTCTCTTCTTGGGTGCGCGCTTGCACATCGCCTTTCTCGCGGATTGCGTCTCCGAGCAGGATTGCGGAGCGCCCATAACGATACAAGGCGTAGTCCAAGAGACCATACAGGTCGAGATGGCGGGTCTTTGCGTAGTCGATCATGTCCTCGATCGGTGGCGTCTTGAGCGGAATGTCGATGATGAGCGTGCGCAAGGTCGTGAGATGACGTCCGCCGCCACTGAAGCCTGAAAATGTGTCGACTAGTTCCTGCGGCACCGGCTGGTAGTGATACGAGATGGTCAACAGATCGTACATGGGCGACGAGCTGCTCGTGGTCGGTTCGGCCGATATGCTGCCTGCCTCGAAGAACGTGATCACCGCATTGGACAGGTGGACCCAGGCAAAGACCCTCACTTCCGGTGCGACCATCATCTTCTGCACGGCCTCGTCCGGATTTTGATTTATCTGGTTCTTCGCCCACTCCAGCAAGGCATCGATCTGCTGCGCAGCCTGCCTTTCATCGACTTTTTGCTTGAGGTAGGCACTGAGCAATCCGAGCCCGATGCTCGCGAGCCCGGTGCCAAGGTCGAACGCCACCCCGGTGAAGCGGCCGGACCGCGACATAGACGCGGTGGCTTTCGTGGCGGGGGCGGTTTGGCCGCCGGCCACCGGGCCTGCCGGCTCGGCATGGGTCTCGGTCGAAGGCGCCGCCGGTTTCGCGGGCGCTGGCGCGGCCGGCGTGGACGGCTTGCCGGCCTGGCCTCCTGGCTCGACATGCGTCCCCGTCGAAGGCGTCGCCGGTTTGGCGGGCGTCGGCGCGGCCGGCGCGGACGCAGCGCCGGCCTGGCCTCCTGGCTCGACATGCGTCTCCGTCGAAGGCGCCGCCGGTTTCGCAGGCATTGGTGCGGCCGGCTTGGACGGCTTACCGGCTTGGCCTCCTGGCTCGACATGCGTCTCCGTTGAAGGCGTCGCCGGCTTCGCAGCCGTTGGCGCGGCCGGCTTGGACGGCTTGCCGGCCTGGCCTCCCGGCTCGACATCGGTTCCGAGCGTGCCCGGTTTCGCAGGCCCTTGCCCGCCCGGCGCGGACGGATCGCCACCCTCGCCGAGATCTCCGGTGGCGAGCGGCGGGTGCACCGGCGCCTGGCTGACCAGGTCGACCTCCCCGATCAGGCCAGCCGTCTCGAAGCTGGCACGGATGCAGCCCGAACAGGCCGGGTATGGCTCCAAATTCGGCGTTCCGTTCACCATGCGGACGCGCCAGCTGGTGAACCAGATGGTGCCCTTGGCGCCCTTCGGCAGCCGCGGAATGATGTACTCGAAAAGCTTCACCTCCACGTCGTTGAGATGCGGATTGATGGACTCGCGCCGCGGCCCCGTGATGGATGGCTCGCGCCCTCCCCGCGCGGTCCGCGCGCCCTGCGTCCCCGTCAGCGCGCGGTCGGTCGGGGTGGGCGCGTGGAACACCGGCGCTCCGGCTCCCATCGCGTCGCCGTCGATGCCGTTGATGGCGCGCAATTCGGTGTGACCGTCGTAGCCCTCGACCTCGACGATGGCGGCTCCGATGACTTTGGTCGTTTGCGGAATCGGTCCGCCATTCTCGATGATGTTCGTCAGGCGTGCCTCGGCGGCAGGCCCATTCTCCTCGATGACCCTCAAACGGTCCCCCAAGTCAGGGCGTGGCGGCGGCGGTGGAGGCGGATCGGGCGCCCGTTGCAGGCCCGCCGTGCCGCCCCGCTGCTGCAGCGTGTGGGCGAGCTCATGCGCCAGGAGATGACGGCCATCGGCGGTGCCGGGCGCATACCGATCGCGCCCGAACACCACATGCTGGCCGACCGTGTAGGCGCGGGCGTCCACGGCGCGCGCCGACTCGGCCGCGCGCGTGTCGGCGTGGATACGCACCTGGCCGAGGTTGCTGCGGAGGCGTGGCTCGAAGAAGGCCCTGCTGTCCGCATCGAGCGGCTGCCCCGGCGTGCGCAGAACATCCTGCACGATGCCCGGTGCCGCGCGGACTGAAGGTTGCGAGGTTCCGGCCGTCTTGGCCTGCAGCGTTTGCGCTTGCTCCTCCTCGTCGCAGGCGGCGCACTTGCGGCTGATCTGCGCCGGCGCGGGCGCGACGGCAACCGCGGTGCGCGGCCCGCGCACCACCTGATCAGCGATGCGATCGGCCTCGTGCTCGAGCGGATCGTCGGCCCGCTCGATGACGAGCTTCGGCTCGATGACGGTCTCTCGCGCGGTGTGCTCCGGGGCAGCTTCCGACGCCGCCCGCCAGGCCCGCCGGCTCAGCAATCGCAGCGTCCCCTGATTTCCGATCGAGCGTTGAAGAAACAGCGCCTGCTCGATCGGATCGCAGCCGACGCGATGTCCCATCAGGGTCGAGGGCCGGGGCGCCGGCCCGCTCGGCGGATTTTCGGCTGCTTTCGTCTGCGGCGTGGCGACCTTTGGAGCAAACATCGCTGCACCTTCCGGGTCGATGCGACTGAAAACTCCCCTTCCCGGCACGACTTACTCGGTCTCCCGAACGGCAGGATAGCGCGTTTGACGGCGAGCGAGGCGGTATGGAAATCTGCCGCCGAGACCGGGACTACATTTTGTTACGCGCTCAGCATCGGCTCCGCGTCGTGCTGCGCCACGCCCATCTCCTGCGCCAGCTTCTCCAGGGCCGCGATACGATTCTCCGTCGACGGATGCGTCGAGAACAGGTTGTCCATGCCGCGCCCGGAAAGCGGATTGATGATGAACATGTGCGCGACCGCGGGATTGGCTTCGGCCGCCTCGTTTTCGGTCTCGTGCACGCCAGTTTCGATTTTCTCCAGCGCATCCGCCAACCATTCCGGGTGACCGCAGATCTGCGCGCCGAGCCTGTCGGCCGCATATTCGCGCGTGCGGCTGATCGCCATCTGCACCACCATGGCGCTGACCGGCGCGAGCACGCTGATCGCCACCTTGGCGATCGGCCCGGGGCCTTCGTGGTGGTCGCGGCCGTGGAAAAGCGCGCCGAACTGCGCGACCATCGTGATGGCGCCCGCGATCGTCGCCGTGACGGTCATGATCAAGGTGTCGCGATTCTGGATGTGCGCGAGCTCGTGCGCCATCACGCCCGCCCCCTCCTCGGGCGAGAGCAGGTCGAGAAGCCCGGTCGTCGCCGCGACGGCGGCATGGTGCGGGTTGCGGCCGGTCGCGAACGCGTTCGGCTGCGGATCGTCCATCACGTAGACCCGCGGCATCGGCAGCCCTGCCCGCTCGGCGAGATCGGCCACCAGATGGACGAGGTCCGGATTGCTGTGCTCGTCGACCTCCTGCGCGCCCTGCGTGGACAGAACGAGGCGATCGCCCTTCCAGTAGGCCATCGCATTCGTTGCGGCCGCCACCAGGAAGGCGATCGCGGCGCCGCCCCGTCCGCCGAACAGATAGCCGAGGCCCATCAGCAAGGCCGTCAGGGCAGCGAGCAGGATTGCGGTCCGCAGGTAGTTCATCGCGATCGTTCCTTGGCAGATGCGCCGAACGCGATCGATCGGGGGCGCGCGCGACGGCGCTCGTCAGAGCAGCGTCAACGAAGAACGCGCTGAAACAAGCCCGCCGACGCGGCCGGCATTTCTGCCTACTCGCGCGATGTCGCGGCCGATTGATCTGGATCAAACCGAACGTCGTCTTGCCGATCGCGAGACGGCAGTCTTGATTCGGCGCGCTCTGGCGATGAGTCAATAATATTGACTTATACCATCGGCGGTATCTGGCGCCGCGAGTTTCGGTATGAGGCAAAGTTATTGGCTGATACCGCCCGTTATCAACGCCAACCACGCACTTATGGCGGCGCCGATAAGATTAGGTAACGAGATGTGGCAGCCGCATGCCGCCGCGTAAAATCTACATAAAATATCTGCTTTTATTTTCACACTGTCACTCGCAAGGCACATCCGGCAAGGACAATCGCTGGTATAGAGAGCAGTGGGGAATCAACTTGGCTTGATTCGTGGTGGAGGAACTTACGATGAGGAAAAGCTTATTGACGGGCGCCTGCGCACTTGCGCTCGCGGTCCCGGCGTATGCGGCTGATCTTCCGCTCAAGGCGCCGCCGGCGCCGCCGCCGCCTCCGATCTTCAACTGGAGCGGCTTCTACGTCGGCGCCAACATCGGCGGCGCCTTCACGCACGATTCGCTCACCGACAATCTGAGCGGGGCCAGCCTCGGCTCCGACAACAACGGATTCATCGGCGGCGGCCAGGTCGGGTTCAACTGGCAGGTCGACAGCTGGGTGCTCGGCGTCGAGTGGGACATCGACGGAACGACACTGAGCCACACCGGCCCCGGCGTGGTGACCGCGCTCGGCACGCTGCAGGCGCACACCAGCACCGACTGGATCTCCACCTTGACGGGCCGCGTCGGCTACGCGGCGGACCGCTGGCTGCTCTACGCCAAGGGCGGCGGCGCCTGGGTGCAGGAGAGCGCCACGATCACCAATCTCGGGACCGGCGCGGCGGTCGGCGCCTCGCGCACCAGCTCAGGCTGGACGGTCGGCGGCGGTGTCGAATGGGCGTTCGCGCCGCAGTGGTCGGCGAAGCTCGAGTACGACTTCATCCGGCTCGACAACTTCAACTTCAACACCTTCGCGGGCGACAGCCTGACGTTCAGCCGCGACATCAACATGGTGATGGCGGGCGTCAACTATCGGTTCAATTGGGGCGGGTACTAGGCGTCATCTCAAAGCGAGCACGCCCCGGGGCCGCGGCCCCGGGGCGTGATTTTTTCCGGCCATCGGGCGCCGGCCATAGAGCGCATGTGAGCCCGCTTCCTCGCTAATCGAACACGTCCGGATTGACCGCGTTCTCGCGGATCGGCTTGCCGTCGAATACGCTGAGCACGTTCAAGGCGGCCTGCACCGCCATGCGGTCGATCGACTCACGCGTCACCCCCGCCATGTGCGGCGACGTCACGAGATTGGCGAGCCGCAGCAACGGATGATCCGCCGGCGGCGGCTCGGGATCGAACACGTCGACGCCGGCGGCCGCGATGGTGCCGGCGCTCAGTGCCGCGTGCAGCGCGGCTTCATCGACGATGCCGCCGCGCGCGGTGTTGACGAGGTATGCCGTCTTCTTCATGCGCCCCAGCCGCGCGGCGCCGATCATTCCGATCGTCTCCTCGTTGCGCGGGCAGTGAATGGTGACGAAATCCGCCCGCGCGAGCGCGGCATCGAGATCGGCGACCGGCTCGCATCCGGCCGCCCGCACGACATCGGCCGGCAGATACGGATCGTGGACGATCACCGTCATCTCCATCGCGAGGCAGCGCTTGGCGACCCGCGTGCCGGTGCGGCCGAAGCCGACGACGAGCACGGTCTTGCCGAGGAGATCGACCGGCACCGCGGTCAGACGGTCGGCCCAGCGGCCGGCGCGCACCAGCGCGTCGTTCTCGGCGGCGCGCTTGGCGAGCGTGAGCATGAAGAAAAGCGCGTGCTCGGCGACCGAGGAGGAGTTCGCCGTCCCGACCAGCATCAACGGAACGCGGCGGCGGGTGAGCGCGGGCACGTCGATCGCGTCATACCCGACCCCGATGCGCGCCACGACCTGCAATCCCTGCGCGGCCGCGCACTCCGCCTCGCCAAAGCGCGTCAGTCCGAGGATCGCGCCGTGCACCTCGCCGCCCGATCGCAACAGCGCCTGGAAATCGGCCGCCGAGATGGCGGGCGGAAAAGCGACGACCTCGACGTCGTCGCGCGCGTCGAGCAGCCCCCGGCCGCCCGCGCCCATGGAGTTCGGCACCACCACCCGCTTCGTGTTGCTCGCCACGCCGCCCCCCGCTGGAGAATTGTGATCGCACGCCCGGCTATGCGTATGACAGGCGCCGCCGCTTAACAAGCTCGAAGGAAGCGTAGCCGGGTCGAGCCCTCGGGTCACCTGCTTGGCCCAATCGAACAAATTTTTGGCGCGCGCCGACAAGCCATGGCGGCCCGCGGCATGGCACGTCGATCGCGACTGACCGAACGGGACCTCCACGACATTGCGCAGGTCCCGCGTCGCGTCGTTCTCAAACCAGGAGAAACTGAATGGTGGTGCGCTTCGGCGCCGCGATTTGCGCGGCCGCAACGGTGTTCGCTTGTGCGTCGTCTGCATTCGCGGACGGCGTGATCGTCTCTCTCGCGTCACATGCGGCCGAGGAATTCTCGATCGGAAGCGGCACGGATCTCGACGCGCGCTCCGTCGCGTACGGCAACGCCAGCTCGCTTACGAGGTCGCGTGAGACCACGGGCAGGAAACGAACCACGCCGACCGCGATCGCGGGCACCACCCCCATCAGCGGCGCCGCATCGACGTACAATCCATATCGGCCCGGCTGGCGCGAGGGCGGCAGGCACACGGCATCCGGCGAGCTGTATGATCCGGCCGCGTGGACCGCGGCCATCAAAACGACGCTGCGTCACCAATTCGGCGGCGTCCACTACGGCAGGGACTATCGACCCGCATATGCCCTGGTCGAGAGCGCCGACAAGCAGGTCATCGTGAAGATCAACGACGTCGGACCGCTGACACCCGGCCGCGTGATCGACCTCAACGAAAGAACGATGCACTATTTCGATCCGACGCTGGAACGCGGCCTCATTCGCCGCGTCAAGGTGACCCCTCTGCTGGGGACATATTGGACGCCGGGGCCGGTCGAGGTGACGGCCAAGATGGCGGTTCGCAGCAGGCGGAGCCCGGGCTGAGCTCCCATCAAACGCTCGCCTCGTCCTGATCTTGCGGCACGGCAGCGGGGAATTCCAGGTCCGGGGCTCGATCCGGGCCGCCCGCTTGCGTGATGTCCATCACAACAATGACGCTTCCGCCGGTCCTTCGTCGAACGTGGGGAACGCGCCGGTCGACTTAATGGTCGTGGCGGCGGGGTCGAACAGGCCATCGGCCGCACCCGTCAAATGCTGAAGTCGCCGGGCGACTTCGGCTCGAGGCGAACCACCCGTTCCCCTTGGGCAAGATCGACAGGAGTTGGCAATGACCGCGTCGTCTTCATTCCTCGCCGCGCTTTCGGCCGCAGCCCTGCTGCTCGTGGCCGGCAATACGGCCAGTGCTCACTCCCACAAAAAGCCCCCCGTGCACGGGCAGGGTTCGAGTCACAACCCGATCGTTCGTCATCCCGTCCATGGGCAAGGATCGTCTCACAATCCGATCGTCTACCGCCCGAAGCCGCCGATCTGCCCCGGGGCTGGGCCTGCCAAATGCAAGCCGGTCCATCCGCCGTGCCCTGCCGGAGACACTCGCATCGTCAACGGCCAATGCATGCCGTGACCGGCGCGCCGCCGCGGTTCAACGCACGCGTCGCGCCAGGTGTCGCATCAACGCGCCCACCCCGAACGTCCACGGCTCGCACGCGTCACTCGTGCGCATGCGATTGATCAGCCGGCCGAGCTTCGGGCTCGCCACCGTCACGACGTCGCCCGCGTGGTGGGTAAACCCCTGCCCGGCCGCGTCGCGATCCTGGGTCGGCGCGAACATCGTGCCGAGGAAGAGCACGAAGCCGTCGGGGTACTGATGCACGGCGCCGATCGTCTGGCGCACGAGGTCCTCGGGATCGCGGCTGATCAGGCGAATGGACGACACGCCGTCGAGCCGGAAGCCGTCCTCGCCCTCGACGGCGAGCGTCACGTCCATGGCGCGGACGTCGTCGAGCGTGAAGCGCTTATCGAACAGGCGCACGAACGGGCCGATCGCGCAGGAGGCGTTGTTGTCCTTCGCTTTCGACAGCAGCAGCGCCGAACGCCCCTCGAAGTCGCGCAGATTGACGTCGTTGCCGAGCGTCGCGCCGACGATGCGGCCGGCGCCCGAGACCACCAGCACGACCTCGGGCTCGGGGTTGTTCCAGGTCGATTTCGGATGCAGGCCCGCGTCCATCCCGGTGCCGACCGCGGAGAGCACGGGCGCCTTGGTGAAGACCTCGGCGTCGACGCCGATGCCGACCTCGAGATACTGGCTCCACGCGCCCTGCGCGATCAGCACCTCCTTGAGCCGCATCGCTTCCGGCGATCCCGGCCGCAGGCGCTTGAGGTCGTCGCCGACCAGCTTCTGGATCTCCGCGCGGATCGCCAGCGCCGCCGCCGGATTGCCGCGCGCCCGTTCCTCGATCACCCGCTCCAGCATCGAGACCGCGAAGGTGACGCCGGCGGCCTTGATCACCTGCAGGTCGATCGGCGCGAGCAGCCAAGGCTTGGTGGGATCGCGTCGATCCGGCGGCGTGTTTTTGGCGATCGCGTCGAGGTCGCCGATCGGGTCCCCTGTGGTCGCGCGCAAAGCCGCGGCCGGATCCGCTTCTTCAGCCAGCGCGCTGACGGTCGGAAACCGGCGCGTGACGTCGAAAACTTTGCCATCGCGAACCGCGACGACCGACGGACCGTCCGCCGCCGGGAGCCAGACACGCCCCACCAGCACGGCAGCTTCGGCGTCCTGCGGCAGGATCGCGGTCGCGGTCAACGAGATCATGGGCGCAAGCTTTCCGACTGGGCGACCGCTGGTCGCGCAATGCATTCCCTGCTGTTAGTGTAGATTCAGGTTACGCAGCAGCAAAGAGAAGCGCCATGGCGGCATTGACGCGCCGAGCTCTGACGGGTGGCCTTGTCGGGATCGCGATGACGCGGGCGGGCGCGGCCGCGGAGTGGCCGGCGCGCACCATCGCGATCATCCACGGCTTTCCGCCGGGCGGGCCCTCCGACGTCGTCGCCCGTATCATCGCCGACGGCCTCGGCAAGGCGCTCGGCCAGCCGGTTATCGTCGAGTCGCGCCCGGGCGCATCCGGCACGCTGGCGGCCGCGCAGGTCGCGCGCGCCGCGCCCGACGGCCATACGCTGGCTGTGATCCCGTCCGGCCATCCGGCGGCGGCGGCGACATTTGCCAAGCTGCCGTTCCGCGCCATCGCCGACTTCACCATGATCACGCTGGCATCGACCTACTCGTACGTGATGGCGGTCCCGAGCGCGACCGGCATCAAGAGCGTTGCCGAGCTCGTCGCCGCCGGACGCACGCGCGGAACGCCGCTCATCTACGGCACGCCCGGCACCGGCTCCGGCCCGCACCTTGCCATCGAGCTCTTCGCGCTCACGACCAAGATCAAGGTGCAGCACGTGCCGTTTCGCGGCAGCGCGCCGGCCGTGACCGAGCTGATCGCCGGCCGACTCGATTTCATGATGGACCCGCCGGCCACCATGATGCAGTTCATCCGTGACGGCCGCTTGCGCCCCCTCTCGGTATCGAGCGCCGAGCGTTATTTCGCGTTGCCCGACACGCCGACCTTGGCGCAGGCCGGCGTCCCGGGTTTCGACGTCACCGGCTGGCAGGGCCTGATCGCACCGGCGGGCCTTCCCGCACCGATCGTCGAGCGGCTCAACCGCGAGGTCCGGCGCATCCTCGAGGAGCCGGCGTCGATCGCGCGGCTGCACGCCTTCGGCAACGAGCCGCAGCCGAGCAGCCCGGAAGAATTCAAGAAGCGCATCGAATCCGACATCGCCAAATGGACCGCCGTGGTCGAGCAGATTCACTTCGAAAAGATATAGGCGGCGCGGGGGCGCGCGGTCGCATGCAGGTCCCTGCGAAGGCCTCTCGGCGAAAGGAGTTGACGGGTGTACCGGCGCTACCGCGATATTCTCTCGCGTATTGCTGAAGAACCGGCCTGGTTCGACGAACACGCCGTGCCGCGATATGGCGAATTCGCACCGGACAAGATTGCGAACATCTATGCGGACGAGGCGGCGCTGGCGGAGGTGACCTGCCAATGCTGCAGGCATGTTTTTCGCGTCGCGTTCTCGCAAGACAATAATCGGCCCGCGGAGGTGCCTTCGGAAACCATCGCCGAGGCGATCAGAGCACGCACCCTGCACTTCGGCGACCCTCCCAACTTCTGCTGCGACGTCGGCGCGAGCATGAACAGCGAACCGCGCCGGGTGGTCGAGTACTGGCGCCGGCACGATTCAACATACACATGGCGCCGTGACTCTTCTTTCGAGGTCGACATCCGCCCGGATTGGGTCGAGCCGTAGCACCGCAACAGCGTTCATCCGCGCGGCGCGCCGCATCGTAAAGCAGGTTCTTCAAATTGACCGCATTTTGCAGCCGATAAATTTCCCCCTATGCGGTTGAATCTACGTGCGCTGGTCTCGAGCGACGGGAGTTGGCTGGGATGCGAAAACGCATTCTCATCGCGGGTGGCGCCACTCTCGCCATCGCCGTGGCTTTGTGGATCGCAAGCCTCGACCGGCTTGACCAGCTGGAAAGAACCTGCCGTGACGAGCTTCTGAAAACCGCCCGCATGCAGGGCACCACCGATCTGCGAATTGAAAAGCATTATGACTTTTGGACCAAGACCATCTCGGGCGGCGGCTTCTTCATGCCCTGGATATCCCGGCCGTACGAGACGCCGAAGGTGTCGCTGATCGTGCAATTCACGCGGGAGCAGCGGCCTCGCTCGGCCTGGATCGACTGCGTCTTCTCCAAAATTCCGAACAGCGGAGAGCCGCCGCAGATCGCGTTCCAGGAGGTCAAGTTCTCATGGGAGAATGTCGTGCCGGCTCGCAAGGATCACTGATCCAGCAGGCGCAACGCGGGTCGAGCCCTCGGATCGTGCCCCCAAGGGTGAACTCCGCGAAACCCGAGCCAGTCGGCAACGTGTGGCGGCGGATGGCGCGCCGCAGCCCGCCAGCCACCAATGCCGTCGGAGCTACTTTCTGAGCGCACCGCGCGCAGCCTTGATGAAGTCCAGGCACTCGTTCCAATCCGCCTCCATCACCTCGTTTTCCGCATCGCTGAGCGCCTTGCGCAGCGTGGCGAGCACGGGCTCCGGATGTTTCTTCTTGAGCTCCGCCTTGATCATCGCGACGCCCCTTCGGCAGTCGGACTGGCTGTCCGCCATGGCCGCGGACGTGGTCGTCATCACCGCCGCCGTCGCGATCAACAGGATTGAACGCAGCATTGTGTCGCCTCCCGGTTTCTGTCGATGAGCCGCAACCCGGATGGACCCGGCTCGTGTGCAGGAGGATGAACACTGAAAACGATGGAAAAATGATGGTAGCTGGCGCGCCCGCCGCAGCCGCCGACACCCTTGTTGACACGACTGAGCCCGATGCGATTCTCTTTCTCTCGAGGCGCCCTCGATCGGATCATTGCAGCATGTCGACCCTGGAAGCCGCATTGCGAGGCGGGGCCGTCGTGGTGCTCCTGCTGCGCATCGTGGTGCTCGCCCGAAACGCGCGTAGCAGTCAGGCAAGCCGCTATTCGGCACTGCTGCTGACCGGTATCGCGGCTTATGTCATCGAGTCGGCTCCCGGCTTCGGCGCGCTGGCGCTGAGCTTGCGACTTCCGATCCACGTCGTCAGCTGCGGCACGCCAGTCGCCTTCTGGATCGCGATGGGCGCGGTATTCGTCGATGAATTTCGGGCGCGCTGGTACCACGCTCTCGCCTGGCTGGCGCTGGCTACGCTCGGAATGGCAGAGTTGCTGGTTCGCTCGATTTCCATCGGTGCGGCGCAATCCGCCTTGTCGGCGTTCTTTGTCCTGCTCGGGATCTGGCACGCGCTGGCCGGCCGGGCGACCGACCTGGTGGAGGGGCGGCGCCGGCGTCGCCTCCTGCTTGCGTTTGCGACCGCGCTTTACACGGTGCTGATCGTCGCGTCGAACTGGGTTTGGCCGGGCGGCCTGTCGGCTGCGTCAGTGAGTCTCGCGAATGCGATCGGCCTGGTCACATTGATCTTCCTCGCCGCCGTGTTGGGCTCGCTTCCGTCGACCGGAGAGCCATCTGTGCCCGTGACGGCGCGAGCCGGGTCGACGCCATCCCGCAACGACGACCCGTCTCCTTCTCCCACCGGAGCCGATGCGGCGCTGATCGAGGCGCTGCGCAAGCTGATCGAGCACGGCAAGACCTATCGTGATCAAAACCTTGGCATCGCGTCGCTGGCGCAAAAGCTCGACGTTCCGGAACATCGTTTACGCCGTTTGATCAACCGGCGGCTTGGCCATCGCAATTTCAGCGCCTTCATCAACGGCTATCGCCTGGCGGAAGCCGAGACCGCACTGAGCGATCCCGGTCAAGCCGAGGTGCCGATCCTGACGATTGCGCTCGATGCCGGCTTCGGCTCGATCGGGCCCTTCAATCGTGCCTTCAAGGCGCATACCGGGCTCACCCCGACGGAGTATCGGCGCACTCGCCTCGATGGCGCCCAAGGCCCGGCGCCGATTCCGAAATCGACCAGCCGTCTGTAGAATTCGGCTAGCCGCGCTCGAAACTCGGCGCGCCGCATGGCTCCACATATGCCACTTTCGGCTGGCAGATACCCGCCGTGCGGAGGCCCGCCATGTCGCAACTCCTTCAGGTGCTGAAATTCGCCCTTCCGGGCGTGATCGTGATTGCGACGCTGGAAGCCCTCGTCATCGCCGTGGTGATGCGGCGGAGTTACAACTGGCGCGCCTATCTGGCCTCCCTCGCCGATGCGCTCGGCCGGCAATACATCGTCATGACGCTCCTGCCGCTCAGCCTCGCGGGGCCGGCGATCAGTTTCGCGTGGACCCATCGTCTTTCCACCGTGCCGCTCAACAGCGCCGCCGTGGTCGTGCTGCTCGTGCTCACCCAGGATTTCAGCTATTACTGGTTCCATCGCTGCAGCCACCGCGTCCGCTGGTTCTGGGCGACGCATGCGATTCATCATTCCTCGAACGAGCTCAATCTCGCGGCCGCCTACCGTTTCGGCTGGACCGGGCGACTGACTGGGGCCGGAATCTTCTACGTTCCGATGATCTGGATCGGGTTTCCTCCCGGCCCGGTGTTCATCGCCGCGTCGATCGCTCTCCTCTATCAATTCTGGCTGCACGCCGAGTGGATTCCGAAGCTCGGCTGGCTGGAATACGTGCTCAACACACCCTCGCACCATCGCGTGCATCACGCCGCCAACCCGGAATACCTGGACCGCAACTACGGCGGCATCCTCATCGTGTGGGATCGCCTGTTCGGAACCTTCGTGGCCGAGCGGGACGATCTCCCATGTCGCTACGGCCTGGTGACGCCGCTGCGCTCCAACAATCCGATCATCATCGCGTTTCACGAGTGGGCCGCGCTCGCGCGCGATCTGTGGCGATCGCGCTCCTGGCGCGAGCGATTCGACTGCCTGATCGGCCCGCCTAAGCCCAGTCCGGCGGCGCCGTCGGTCACGACACCGACAGCGCACGATCCCGGCCGGGAGGCCGGTACTGCAGCTGCATGACGGGCTCGTACGCGCCGCCTTGAGAGATTCGAACTCCCGACGCGGCGAGCCGCGCCGGCCTCGCCGCTTCGCGAGATG
>Ga0126371_10002716_pt1 | contig 15293 bp, 10 predicted proteins | sample PanSoiMetaPlot_4_FD_110145 | JGI IMG/M metagenome (GOLD analysis project Ga0126371, IMG submission 110145) | Tropical forest soil microbial communities from Panama - MetaG Plot_4 | ecosystem: Environmental > Terrestrial > Soil > Tropical forest > Bulk soil | place: Panama | collected 2016-02-17 | reverse complement strand
CCGGAATAGATCGAGACGCCGAGGTTGTAGTCCTTCTGCAGGAAGTAGCCACCGCCAGCAACCGTGGCGCCGGTCAACGCGCCTTGCGGTGTGCGCACGATCTGGCTGCAGTAGAGCGGGTTGTTGTCCAGCAGACACCCATTGAGGATCACGGCAAACGGATAGTTGTTCACCTGATCTTCGAGCCGGATGTGGTAGTAGTCGAGGCTGGCGTTGAACGACGGCACTCCGACCGGGGTGAAAGTCAGTCCCAGTGACCAGGTATTTGCGACCTCGGGTTTCAGCTGCGAATTGCCCTCGATCACCTGGCCGCACTGACCGGACACGCATTGCGTAATGTTGTTGGCGGTGACGCCGTTGCCGTACTGCGCCGGGGTTACCCCGGTGTGTTCGCATTGCACCAGGGTCGCCGTTGGAATACCCGCGCAGGGATCGACACCGACGACGTTTTCCTGCCCGTATGAAGGCGCCAGGTTCAGCTCGATGAGATTGGGCGCGCGCACCGCACGGTCGAAGGAAAAGCGTAAGCGCGCATCCTGAACGGGCGCGTACTGCACCTCGAACTTGTAGGTATTGGTCGTGCCCGTCGTATTGTAGTTGGAGTAGCGATAGCCGGTATCCAGGGTCAGGTCATAGGCTCCCGGCACGTTGTGGGCAATCGGGGCCCTGACCTCTGCGAAGGCTTCATTGATGCGGTAGCTTGCATCGATCGGTACCACTGCGCCGGAGAAGCCAGCCAGATTCCCGGCCAGCTCCGTCCCGTCGGGTCTGAAGGTGACCGAGTCCATGCGATGCTCGGCGCCGATGTTGACGGCGAGCCCGTCCTTCGCCCACGGAAATGCGAGCCCGTAGTTGCCCAGCTCACCGGTCAGGTCGATGTGCTCGATCTGCTCGGTGTTGTTGCCGTAGGCCGTGCCCGGAGTCTCGAGATAGTTGAGGGCCGCGGGGGTCACGCCACCGGTCTGAAAAATGTTCCACGGCACGCACTGACCGCCGCTGATGCACACCGGGGTGCCGGCGGCATTAGTCGTGACCTGCAGCGCATTGCCGGCTTTGGCGTAGTCGAGGTAGTTCGATTGCCCCTGGAAAGTGGTGGTGTAGTAGTACGAGGCGTACAGGTCGTAGGTCCACGCCTCGCCCACACCACCCTTGGCGCCGGCCACGAGCCGGAAATTCTGATGCTCGTAGAACGACAGGCGCCCGCCACCCTCGATGTTGCGCCGGCCGATCTGAACATCCGCGCTATTGCCCGGCGAGCCGGGACTGGCGGTGTCGCCGGCGATCTGGGCAGGCGTGCAGATCAGCGCCTGTTCCTGGGGGCTCAATAACGGGTTGCTGCAGTTGACGAGCTCGTTGTTGTCCGCCGTGAAGGGATAGCCGGCGACGAACAATCCCGAAGGTGCGACGACGGCTTGTGTTCGATCGTCCATCCAGCCGAATTCCATATAGGGCTTGACGTGATCGTTCAGGTCGATGTGGCCGAGGAAGCCGCCCTGATAACGCTGGTCCTGGCGCTGCAGATATTCGAACTCGTTGAAGTCGAATACCGCGGGGGGGCTCGAACCCGGCTGGGGCCAGGGCAGGAATTGATTACCCACCACCGTATAGCGGGTTTTGAAACCCGTCACGCCCGGCGTCTCCGGCGTAAAGCGGTTCGAGTTCGAGCTGCCGAGACATTCCAGGCCGGTATAAGTCGGCGAAGCGATGTCACCATTGGAGACCAGCTGGCAGGCGGAGAAGTCGCGCGCGGCGGCCGCAATCGGCTGCTGATCGTGGTACACGAAGTACCCGGTCACATTGCCGGCGCCGTCGGCGAGGTTAGTACCCATGAGTATCGACAGATCGTGTTTGTAGCCGTCACGAATGCTGCCGGTCGGGGGCGTGATCGCGGTAAAACCGGTGTTGGGGTCGTTCTGGCTGAGGAGCCCCTGGACGTAGCTGCTGTGCTGACCGTGCTGGCTGAAGCCGTACGTTCCGTCGATCTGAATGCCCTGGAAATCCTTCCTCAGGATGAAGTTGACTACACCGGCGATCGCATCCGAGCCGTAAGTGGCCGATGCGCCGCCGGTCACCACGTCGACCCGCTCGATCAGCGGCACCGGAATCTGGTCGATGTCGGGCGACACAAACTGATTGGTCGTGCTGGGGTCACCGGCGCCGAGGCGCCGACCGTTGACCAGCACCAGAGTGCGCTGGGGTCCGAGGCCGCGAAGATCCACGGTCGAGAAGCCGCCGGTCGACGTCAGGGGGCTCGACGTGTTGCCGAAGTCGGAGTTGGCGCCGATGATGTTCTGGGGCAGCTGATTGATCACATCGGTGATGTCGGTGTGCCCCTGCAGCTGAACTTCCTGACTCGACACGATGGTCGTGGGGCTCGTGGCCGTGATGTTGGCCGGCACCGGAATTCTCGAGCCGGTCACCACCACCTCCTGGATGGGAGCGGTCGATTCCGCGGCCGGCGATGCGGCAGGCGGCTGCTGAGCGAGAGCGTCGGGCAGGAACAGGCTCGCGAATACCGCGAGCGTGGCCCCAATCAGCGCGTGGCGCGTGCGAATCATGTGTGTCTCCCCTGAAGAGCTTCGTTCGGCCTGACCGTTGCTCTCGTGCCACGCACATCGCGTCGGTGTTTGGTGCGCGGCCGAGCACGGGTTCAAAGTGCAGCGGACGATAACCGGCGGAAACTCGGGCAGTGCTTCAATGTGACGAGGCCGCGAGGGCGTGTGAGGAAGGCACCGGTTGTCGTGATGTTCCGGCGCCGTGAGAGCCGATGTTGGTTCTGGCTTCCGACCAGAGCCGGTTATGATCGCTCACGGGCTTGTTTTACCGGCGAATCGGAAGGAGCAGTCGTGCAGCGTGTTCGCATCCTGGTTTTATTGGGCGCATTGCTGCTGAGCGGATCCTCGCAAGCCACGGAGGAGCGCGACGGGCAACACGACTTCGATTGGGATATAGGCGCGTGGCGGGTACACATGCAGCGACTGCTGCATCCACTCACGGGCTCCAGCAGCTGGGTGGAATACGACGGCACCGACGTCGTGCGGAAGGTCTGGGACGGCCGGGCGAACCTGGGAGAGGTCGAGCTCGATGGCCCCTCGGGGCACCTCGAGTACCTGACGCTGCGTCTCTACAACCCCCAAACCCGCCAGTGGAGCATGAACATTACGAGCAGTGCGGCGGGCGTCCTGAGTCCGCCGGCCGTCGGCAGCTTCGATCGGGGTCGCGGAGAATTCCTGGACCGCGAGGACTACAACGGCCGCAGCGTGCTGGTGCGCTTCGATGTCTCGGTGCTCACGCCCACTACCTGTCGCTTCGAGCAGTCCTTCTCGGCCGATGGCGGCAAGACCTGGGAGTTGAACCTCGTGGTCAACGAGACCCTGGTACGGGACTAGGGGCGCGACGCCGCAACGGCAGCGCCGCGAGAATCGTGTCGCGGTAGGCGTGACCGGAGTGCAGCCGCGCGCCCGTCGTGAGCGTGAATACGAAGGAGCCGTGGCCGAGCGGCTGGGCGTAGGCGATGGCGCGGACATTCAGCAGCAGCGAGCGCTCGATCCTCACGAAGCCATTCGGCGCCAGGAGAGCCGCGAGCCGCTTGATCGACTCACGGCAAATGTACTCGACACCGGCCAGATGGTAAGTGACGTAGTTGCCCGCCGATTCGACGTAGTCGATCGCGTTGGGATCGAGCGGATAGAGGCGATGCTCGCGCTCGCCGACGAGAAACAGCGGTCGGTCTGGTCCGCGCTCCCCGGGCGCGGCGGCGGGCGGGGCGGCATGTGGCCTGGCACCATGGGAGGCACGCGGCTCAGGAGTCGCCGGCTCGTCATCGACCATGCGGAGATTCATGGCGAGTATCTCAGCGGTTGAGGCGCGATGAGTCCAGAGCGGATTCTCGCGCTCGTCCGGGAATCGCCTACGCTCGTCCCCGGATCACTGGGGGCGTGCCGGGAACGCCCGGGCGCCGGGAGTCCGGGCGGTCAGTCCTTCAGGCCGCCGACGGCGAACTGCCCGATGCGCTCGCGCACCTTGTGGCGGAAGCGCTCACTGCTGGTCACGGTGGTGCCACCGCTCAGGACGAACACGTAGTCGCCACGCGGCGTGCGACTCACCTGCCGCACATGATTCAGATTCACCAGCGAGGAGCGGTTGATCTGCAGCATCGGCTGCGCGCGCATGGATTCCTCGGCCTGAATGAGCGTGCTGCGGGCGTGGAAGCTCTCCTTGCCGACCGTGAGCACGACGTAGTTGCGGTCCGCGGTCACGAGCTCGATCTCGGCGACATCGACCATGTGCAGCGTGCCACGGGTCTCGGCCAGCAGGCGCGGCCGCACCTCGAGCCGGCCCTGTGACAGGCGCTGAAGCTCCGCGAGAGTCGCGGCGGCGATCTGGTAGCTCGCGGAGTTGCGTGCCGCATAGCGCTCGCGCACCCGGCGCAGCATGGTGCGAAAGCGTTCCCGGTCGAAGGGCTTGAGGAGGAAGTCCGCGGCGTTCACCTCGAAGGCCTGCAGCGCGTATCGGTCGAACGCGGTGACGAACACCACCAGCGGGGCATTGCGGGGCTCGAGCGCCTGGGCGAGCTGCATCCCGGAGGCCTTGCCCATCTTCACGTCGAGGAAGATGAGATCCGGCGAGAGCTGTGGCAGCGCCGCGAAAGCGCTCTCGGCGTCGGCATACTCCCCGACCACCTCGATGTCCTGCTCGGTGGCGCAACGGTCCCGCAAGACCTTGCGGGCGGCGGCCTCGTCGTCGACGATGATCACCTTCATGACGATTCCGCCGCGGTAAGCGCCGGAGCCCCGGGACGCCATTCGCGCAGCACGGGCAGATGCAGCGTCGCCACCCAGGTCGACGCATCTCCCGGGCCGGAGGAGAGCACGGCTCGTCCGCCGAACTGCACCGCGAGCCGCTCGCGCACGTTGCGCAGTCCGAAGCCCCCGGCGCCTGGAGACCTGCCGGGCCGACCGAGTTCACGACCTTGAGCTGCAGGCGGTACGGCGAGAGGTCCCAGGTGACGTCGATCCGCACCGGCCCGCCGTGGTCCGCGAGGCCGTGAACGACCGCGTTCTCGATCAGCGGCTGAAGGATGAGACTCGGCACCCAGACGGCGGGCACGTCGGCGCCCTTCTGGACGTGAACGCTCAGGCGATCTGCGAAACGCCCGAGCTGCAGGCCGAGATAGAGCTCGCCGAACTCGAGCTCATCCCGCAGCTGCGCGTAGTCACGTTCCCCGGCCCGCAGCAGGCCCCGCAGCAGGTCGCCGAGGGATGCGATCAGGCTCTCGGCCACCTCCGGCTCGCCGCTGATGCGCGCCTGAATGGTGTTGAGCACGTTGAAGAGCGTGTGGGGGGAGAGCTGGGTGCGCAGGGCGGCGAGGCGCGCGCCCGCCCAATCGCGCCGCAGCTCGGAGCTGCGCAGCTCGAGCGCGTGGTAGCGCCGCCAGATCACCGCCACTGTGAGCAGGGCCAGCCCGAAACCGTAGGTGAGCAGCCCGGTCACCGTGCTCGAGACCCATACTCCCCAGTCACCCCTGGTAAATACCCCGAAGGGCTGTGCGGGCCAGGCGTACAGCAGACGCATGATGCGGTCGGCGATGAGCATCGCCCAGTACATGAGGAGCGAGAATGCGAGTGCCATCGCGATCTGCTGCGGGACGCGCCTTCTCGCCGGCCGCCAGCCGATGCGCGCCGCGGTGGAATAGCAAAGCAGCAGCAGCGGCAGCATCAGCGCGTGCTGCACTACACGGTGCTGCCAGGGGAAGAAGACCATGACGCCGGTCATCTCGGCGACTTCGATACGCATCGCCTCGTGGTAGACGATGTCGCCCAGCGTGACGTAGGCCCAGAAGAGGGTGATGAGCAGCAGCAGGCGGGAGCGGGAGGGGAATCGTTCCCCGTCCTCGGCCCGGGGAGCGGCCCAGGACGTGAAAGCGGAGGGGATGGCGACCATGTGGTGATCATGGCACAGGAGTGCTGCGCCAGCCGGTCCTGTCGGCGATGGCGCGGTACGGACCAACCTTCTGCTGGGACGAGCGCGGCATTTCTCGGGACGACTGCGCGAAGTGCGCCCGGAGCCGCCGGCACGGCTAGGATTCGCGGAAATCTCAGGGGAGGAACTGCATGAACGCCAGAAGCTCGCATCGATTGGCCGGAGCGGCCGCAGGCGTCGCGGTGCTTTGCGCGATGACCGCTGCGGTGGCTACCGCGGTAGCCGGGGACCTCGCGAGGAGCGTGGCCGCCTATGAGCACATGGCGCCCCTCGAGCAGTACCTGATGGATCCCGGCGCCGAGATCGCGCTGGCGCGCAGCGCCGCGCCGGCGGCCGTTTCCGCGAAAGCGACGATCCTCATTCTCAAGCCGCCGGGGTACGCAACGGCGGTCTTTGGGACCAACGGGTTTACCTGTGTCGTCGAGCGGTCCTGGATGGCGCCGTTCGACAGCCCGGAGTTCTGGAATCCGAAGCTGCGGGCACCGATTTGCTACAACCCGGCGGCATCCACGTCCATCCTTGCGTACACGCTCAAGCGGACGCAGCTCGCGCTCGCCGGACGTTCCCGGGAGCAGATGCTCGATGAGACCCGCGCCACGCTCGCACACAACGAGCTCCCGCAACCTGCGCCCGGCGCAATGTCCTTCATGATGTCGAAGGACGGGTACCTCGGAGACAGCCAGGGTCACTGGCACTCGCATCTCATGTTCCACGTGCCGAAGGCTGCGGCCGCGACCTGGGGAGCCAACCTTCAGGGCTCGCCCGTGGTTCTCGACGACCGGCCGACGCCGGAACCGCAGACCATCTTCCTGGTGCCGGTCGGGCACTGGTCGGACGGAAGCGAGGCGCCGCTCTTGTAGCGCACGTCCGCGGGCGTCATCACGGCAGTGCCCGAGTTCATCACATTTTTTCTTGGGTCCCGCTACGCGCTGCTACGTTGGCGGCGTGAATCTCCTCGACAGCGTCGCGCAGTATCACACGCCGTTCGTGGTACGCGACCGCAGCAGCGGCAGAGTGACGGCACTCAATAACACCGCGGACTGCGCCGGGCCCGTCGCCCGCTCCTCCCTGCGTTATGTGCTGAGCGATGACCTGACGCGCCTGTGCGCCGATCTCGCCTACTCCAAAGGCGCGGGCAGCGTCGCCTGCGCGGATCTGTTGCACGCTCCGGCGCAGATGCTGTGGATGGAATGGTGCAACGGGCCATGGAGGAACGCTTTGCAGGAGTATGGATTTCCCCTGATCCCGACCGGCAGCCAATGGGTCGGCCGCCGCGGGGCATGGGTGCGAGCGACGCCCGACGGCCGGCGGGGCCTGGTCCGCACGTTCTGGAGCGTCTCGGCCGCGGATGTGCTCGCGAGCAGTGTCGAGGCGTACTTCGACTTCGACACCGAGTCCGGCGAGGAGCCGAAGCCCGTCGACGGAAAGAGGGGCACCCGGGTCGTAGATGCCGAGCGCCCGGACGATGACGTTCTCGGGCGCTGCTTCCGCTTCCGCTACGAGCACAGCTGGTCGGAGTATTACGGCGCCGCGGGACTCACCAGCGAGGTCAGCTTTGCGCTGTGGCGGCACGCGGTCGGCACGATTGCCATGGACATTCCGATGCTCCTGTCGTTCTTCCTGTTGCTCGCGACCCGCAACGGCTTGCCGCAACGGAGGCAGGCATTCGAGCGGCTGAATCTGCGCCGCCGCCAGAGTGGCAAGGCGCCGCTGCTCGATCACGTCGAAGTGACGGCGCCGTTGCTGCCGGAGTACCGCGACTACCGCTGCAACGCGCCGGTCGTCGGCAGGAGAAGTCCGCGGCTTCATCACGTGCGCGGTCATCTCGTGCGCCGGGGCAGCCAGATCTTCTGGCGCGTGCCGCATCTTCGCGGCAGCGCGCGCTCGGGCGTCGTTCGCTCGCGCACCGTGACCTGGACTTTCGACCGGGCGGCCGCGGGCCGAGCGCATTGATACGGTTGTTGCCGCCGCAGGCGTGTGGCGCCGCCCGGTCCGCAGTGTGCGCTGCCGGTCAGGACGGTGCCCGCGCCCGCGGCGGTGACGCCGCCGCGAGCCCGAGTCCGTCGGGAACCGGTGCCGCCGGTCTGGATTGAACAGACGACCTGCCGCTTACAAGGCGGCTGCTCTACCACTGAGCTACGGCGGCGCAGCGATGGATTGTACGCCAGGTCGCTGATTCTCCAGGATCGTGCCGCGCTCGCTATCATACCGGCGATGCGTCCGCGACCGACCGCCGTCCACCGACTCCATCGAGCCGCGAGGTGGCTGACGGTGTTGTTGGTGGCAGGGCACGAAGTGCGCGCCCAGAGCACTGACACCAACGTCGTCACGGCTTCCGCGGATGCGTTTGGCGTCTCGATCGGCATCGAGACCCTCGGGGTCTATGGGCCCAGTCAGGTGCGCGGCTTCGATCCGCTGGCCGCCGGCAACGGCCGTATCGAGGGACTCTATTTCGACGTTCACGGCCCGGTGATTCCGTACGGGCCGTTGCCAGCGCGTCTGGTGCAGGACACGAGGATTCGCGTCGGCCCTGCGGCGGCGGGGTTTCCCTTTCCGTCACCCACCGGCATCGTCGACTTCAGCCTTCGCAGTCCGCTCGGCGCGGCCGGGGTCAGTCCCACGATCTATGTCGGCCCCTTCGGAACCCACGGTGTCGATGTCGACGCACACGCGCCGATCGCCGGTGATCGCTGTGGTGTCGGTGGGGGATTCACCCGCCGCTGGGACGAGTTCGCACCGGCAGCCACCCAATACACGAGCGACGTCGGGATTCTCGCCGCCTGTCGGGGCTCCGGCGATTCGCGCTTCAGCGTCTTCTACGGACGGACCACCGAGACTCAGGTGGCGGTATATCCAATCATCTATCTCACCACCGCTTCGCTCCCCGATCCGATCGAGTCCAGGGACTTCGCGCCCACCTGGGCATTGGGAACCACGGTGCTCACTGACTATGGGGGCTTCTTCAGGCTCGAGATGCCGGCACACTGGACGCTGCGCGCCGGTGTCTTCCGCTCGATCTACGATCAGCCGAATTCAGGCTCGGATCTTCTCTATGACCCGGACACCGCCGGCATCGCCCAGCACCAGTACGTTTCCTACCCCGACCAGTTTACCGGTTCGACCTCGGGCGAGCTTCGTGCCACGCATTCGACGACCAGCGGCCCGCGCGAGCATGAGGTCATTTTCACCCTGCGCGCCCGCGATGTGACGGCGCGCTACGGTGGCTACGATCAGGTCGACCTCGGCATGGAGCTGCTCGGGACCCGACCGACCGTGGCGGAGCCGCGGTTCGCCTATGGGCCGCTGAGCCACGACCACATCCGCCAATGGACCGCGGGCGCCGCGTACTCGCTGCACTGGCACGAGCTCGTCGATCTTGCCGCCGGACTCGAACAAGTGCGCTATGAGCGCACGGTCATCGAGCCCAACACTGCGCCCGCTGCTCGTTCCGAGACGCCGCTGCTCTATTACCTGTCGGCGAACGTGCCACTCACGACCTGGGCGAGCGCGTACGCCGCGCTGACCCGGGGTCTCGAAGACTCGGGGCTCGCCCCGGCAAGCGCCTCGAATCGCGGCCAGCTGCTCCCGCCGAGCCGCACCGGGCAGGAGGAAGCAGGCGTGCGCTACACCTCGGGAGCGACCACCATCGTCGCGGGCCTCTTCGAGGTCTACAAGCCTTACTACAACGTGGGGAGTGACGGTTCCTACACCTGGCTGGGAACGGAGAGCCATCGCGGCGTCGAGCTGTCGCTGAACGCCCAGCCCCTCCCGGGGCTGACCAGCGTCGTCGGCGCCGTCCTGATGTCACCCCAGGTCGCCGTCGCGACCGGAGTCGTGGGGGTTGGATCCGCTCCCGTCAGTCAGCCGCGCCGCATCCTGCAGCTGGCCCTCGACTATCGCCCGCCGCTCTGGCCGCGGCTCTCGCTCGATATGACGGCCACACAGCAGGGTCGCGTGCCGGTGCGGCTGGACGATGGCGTCTACAATCCCGCACAGACCATCGTGAATGTCGGCGCCCGCTATCGCTTCGGTGCAAGCAGCCGTCCCGTGACCCTGCGCGTGCAGGTCCAGAACGTCACCAATCAGACGGTCTGGTTCGTCTACGATCTCAGCGGCGGGCTCACGCCTTACCCGCCGCGGCACATGGCGCTCGCCTATCTGTCGGCGGATCTCTGAGTCAGTTATCGGACCCGAAACCTGGTGATGCATAGACCAGCCAGATGCTGCTCCACACCCCGAAAGTGAAGTAGAGCGACATCCACGCGACCTCGCTCCTCCAGTCCTTCCAGCGATAGGACACCGTCCACAGCCCGCGGACTTCGGCCATTCCCTCGGCGACGCTCAGGTATCTGCGTCCGCTGGCTTCATCGGCACGCCATCGCGACCAGTACATCGGCACATCGTAGGCAAATATGAACGCGACATAGGCGGCGCCACCGGCGATCACCGGGAGATACAGAGCCGCCAGTTGCTGCGGGCCGATCACCCGGACGCCGGCAACGATGAGCGCTGCCGACAGTCCCCATAGTGAATTCTCCACCGCGTGAGCACGCTGCTCGGTGGTGAGTACCGCGTACCACGAGCATCCTTCGGCGAGCACGATGAGCGGCACGACCGCCAGCGACACTGCTGCAGCGAACGGGCTATGGCCCGACACGGCGAGACGGTGGAGGAGCAGGGCCCATTGCGCGGCGAAGCACAATTCAGCCACCGTCGCGACCGACCGGCCGACGAGCACGCTCGACAGTCGCGAGTCGACGAGTACCAGGCGCGGGATGTCGATCACCGGCAGGGCGGAACGGAATGCGCAGCCCGCCACGTAGATGGCGGACAGCAGCATCTGCACAAACCAGGCGGGATCGCTCGCGACACCGGGCAAAGCGTGCTCGCGGGTAACTGCGACGGCGGCCAGCGACCAGAGAGCTGCATTCAGCACAGCGGTCGCACGGAGCGCCGTGTGCCACCAGGCGACGGCGTGCGACGTCAGGCGGCCCGCTCGATGACGGGGTGTTCTGCGGCGCTGCGCGGCAGCGGCCCGGGACGGCAGTTGACCAGGTTGGCTTCGAACTCGCGTGTGCACGCCGTCCAGCTCGACTGCAGGGCGCGGGCGCGGCATGCGTTGGGATCGACCTGCAGCGCCCGCTCCGCCGCTTTGCCGAGATCGGGATCGAGCGCTCCGGTCACGCCATCTTCGACGACATCGATCGGGCCTGTGACGGGGAACGCCGCCACCGGCACGCCACAGGCCATCGCCTCGAGATTCACGAGGCCGAAGGTATCGGTGAGACTTGGGAAAACCATCACGTCGGCCGCGGCAAGATGGGCGGCGAGATCCTCGCCGTGGCGGAAACCTGCGTAGCTGGCGCCCGGGTACTGCGCCTCGAGGCGTGCCCGCTCCGGGCCGTCCCCGATCACGAGCTTCGAGCCGCGCCACGGCATCTGCAGGAACGCGTCCACGTTCTTTTCCACCGCCAGGCGTCCCACGTACGCGGCGACCGGTCGTGGCAATTGCAGGAACTCCTTGCTGCGTGGCCGGAACAACTCCGTGTCGACGCCGCGCCGCCAGCGCACCAGATTGCGGAAGCCGCGCTGATGGAGCTCACTCTCCACCGACTGCGTGCTCACCATGCAGCGGTGCGCGGCCGCGTGGAAGCGGCGCAGCGCCGCATACGAAAGCCACAGCGGAATCGGCCAGCGGGACTTCAGGTACTGCGGAAACTGTGTGTGATAGGAGGTCGTGAAGCGCCAGCCCTTCCTCAGGCAGTAGCGCCGCGCGGCGAATCCGAGCGGGCCCTCGGTCGCAATGTGTACTGCCTGTGGCCGGAAGAATGCGAACTTGCGTGCCAGAGCCGGCATCGGCCTCACGGCCACGCGGATCTCGGGGTAACTCGGGCAGGGGATGGTACGAAAGTCACGCGGCGAGGCGATCATCACCTCGTGCCCGAATCTGACGAGCCACGCGGCAGTCTGCGCCAGAGTGTTGACCACTCCGTTGGTTTGCGGAAACCAGGCGTCTGTCACGATCATGATTTTCATGGTGCAGCGCACATCCTCTGCCAAGATCGTGACAAAGGTGTGAATGAGGCGCGCAGAAACATCAGCTCACACAGGCTCTTGTCATCTGTTCTTAACATTCTTCCTATAATTCGTTCACGCAGCGCAGCCGCGCTGACGCATGGATATGGAGTGGAGATCCGAATGCACGCCTTTCTTGCCGAACTCAGCAAGCAACGCTGGGATGACCATCGTTACTACCACCACAGCCGCATCAACCAGAGCCTGCACCTCGTGAGCGCGCTCAGCTTCCTCACGACCTACGTCTTCATCTTCACCAACCCGGTCGCCGCCGCGCTCATCGGCTGGCTGGTAGCCATGGTCACGCGCCAGGCGGGTCACTTCTTCTTCGAACCCAAGGACTACGACGAGGTTAACCACGCCACGCATGCACACAAGGAAGACATCAAGGTCGGTTACAACCTGAGGCGCAAGGTGGTGCTGCTGTCGATCTGGGCGGCCTCACCGCTCGTTCTGTGGTTCGATCCGACGCTGTTCGGCATCTTTCCCCAGACGCAGGGCAACGCCGACTTCGTACGCCACGTGTGTCAGATCTGGCTCGCCCTGGGCGTAGGCGCGGTGCTCTTTCGCACGGTGCAACTGTGCATTTCGCAGAGTGTGCTGACGGGCGCCGTGTGGGCCACGAAGATCCTCACCGACCCCTTCCACGACGTCAAACTCTACTGCCGGGCACCGCTGTACTTGCTGCGCGGCGAGCTGGTCGATCCGATGGACGACGTGGTCCACCACGCCTGAAGCAGCTCACGCAGGACGCGTCGACGGATCGCCTCGTTGGTGAGCGCCGGATTCTGCCACCACCAGCCATCGCGCCGCATCGCCTCGGCCGCCGCCACCACCCGGTCCGCGACCGCGGTGAAGTCGGCGTCGCCGTAGTTGAGGCTGAAGATGAGCCGTGCAGTGCCGATCCAGCTCAGGGACAGGCCCTGCGCGCGCAGGTAGTACTGGAACATCCAGTTGTAGCGCGAAGGTGTGAGGTAGTTGAAGGTCCAGATGGACGAGAGATTCGCGACTTGAACCGGGAGCCGCGCTGCCTCGAGCCGCGCGTTGAGCCCGGCTGCACGGCGCTCCCAGACGGCATCGAGGTCGCGATAGAGCGCACGGATCGGCTCGCTCTCCAGGCACGTGAGGAACTCGTGCATTGCGCCGAGCACGTAGGGATGCGCGTTGAAGGTGCCGCGCGCGAGGCACACATCCGCCGGGTGCTCATCGTCGTAGCGCTTCATGAGATCGTGCCGTCCGCAGACCACCCCCACCGGCAGTCCCCCGCCGAGGCTCTTGCCGTAGGTGACGAGGTCCGCGCGCACGCCGAAGTACTCCTGCGCGCCCCCGCGGGCGAGACGAAAGCCGACGAACACCTCATCGAAGATGACAACGATCCCGCGCGCGGAGCACACCGCGCGCAGCTCCCTGAGCCAGGCAGCGTAAGCCGCGCGATCGAAATGGGCACTGCGTCCGCTGTCGATCAGTGCCGAATCGCTCGGCGCGCCCGCGTTGGGGTGCATCGCCTGCACGGGATTCACCAGCACGCAGGCGATATCCCGCCGCGTGCGCAGCACGCGGAGCGAGGCCGCATCCATGTCCTTCAGCGTGTAGGTGGCGTCGGGGGACAGGGGGTTACCGACGCCCGGCTGCACGTCGCCCCACCAGCCGTGGTAGGCGCCGCAGAAGCGCACCAGGTAGCGGCGGCGCGTGTGATAGCGCGCGAGGCGCACCGCCTGCATCACGGCCTCGGTTCCCGACATGTGGAACGACACCTCGTCGAGTCCCGAGATCTCGCGCAAACGGCGGACGTTGTCGGCCACGAGCGGATGGTAGGCGCCGAGCACCGGCCCGAGCGCCCGCACCTTATCGGCGCCGCGCTCGATGCACTCCTTGTAGAAGTCGTAGCCGAACAGGTTCACTCCGTAGGAGCCGCTCACGTCGAAGAGGCGGTTGCCGTCGATGTCGGTGACGGTGACTCCCGAAGAGGACTCGAGGAATGTGCCGCCCGGCAGGTTCTCCCGCACCATGCGGCCGAATTGAAAGGGCACCCGATAGCGGCTCGTGAACTGCAGGTCCGACACCGAGCGCGCCACCTCGCGCGCGAGTGCCGTCGCCTTCGCGAAGCGCTGCGCGAACAGCTGCGAGAGCTGCGTGAAGCCCGCGCGCCGTGCGGCCGCCACTTCCGCGGGAGCATCGTCCGCGGTGAAGAACTGCGCCTCGTCGTATTCGTAGTAGCGAATGAACCGCACCACGCCCCTGGCGAGACGCGAGTGACCGGCGAGCGAGGGGTGCTTGGCGCGCGACAGCAACAGCCGCAGCCACAGGCTCCGCAGTGCCGGCAGCGCGAGCAGCGCGCCGGCGATGTACCAAAACAGCATGATATTCAGACTCAGGTCCTTCGAGCCTCGGGGCCGATCGCCCGGGCGGCAAACTATTTCAGTTTCGTGACAACCCGATGACAGTCCGCAAGGCCATCACCCGCATCACTCAGCAGGAGCAGCTGAATTTCCTCCTGACCAATCGGTTGCCCCGTCGCTGGCTCACCCTGTTCATGGGGTGGTTGAGCCGCATCGAGCAGCCCTGGCTGGCGCGCGTATGCATTGCGATCTGGGGGCTGTTCACCGAGCTCGACTTGAGCGAGGCCCGGAAAACCCGCTTCGGCAGTCTCCAGGAGTTCTTTACCCGGCAGCTGAAGGACGGTGCACGCCGGGTCGATCCCGATCCGGACATCGTCGTCAGCCCTTGCGACGGCATCGTGGGCGAAGTCGGCCAGGTGCAGCAAGGATCCGTGCTGCAGGCCAAGGGGTTCCCCTACACGCTGATGGATCTTCTCGAGGATGAGGAGCTCGTGAGCAACTATCTCGACGGCTCCTTCGTGACGCTGCGCCTCGCCTCCAACATGTATCACCGCTTCCATGCGCCTTACGACTGTCGCGTGGAGCAGGTGACCTACGTCTCCGGAGACACCTGGAACGTCAATCCGATCGCGCTGCGGCGCGTCGAGAATCTCTACTGCAAGAACGAACGCGCCATCATTCGCTGCCGGTTGAGCGCCTCGGATTACCTCGTCACCCTGGTGCCGGTCGCGGCCATCCTGGTGGCGAGCATCCGGCTGCACTGCGCCGACGTGCTGCTGCATCTGAAGTACCGCGGACCCAACCACATTCCCTGCGACGCCACGCTGCGAAAAGGCGAAGAGATGGGCTGGTTCCAGCACGGCTCCACCATGATCGCCTTCGCGCCGCCGGGCGTGG
>Ga0126371_10002715_pt1 | contig 15295 bp, 13 predicted proteins | sample PanSoiMetaPlot_4_FD_110145 | JGI IMG/M metagenome (GOLD analysis project Ga0126371, IMG submission 110145) | Tropical forest soil microbial communities from Panama - MetaG Plot_4 | ecosystem: Environmental > Terrestrial > Soil > Tropical forest > Bulk soil | place: Panama | collected 2016-02-17 | reverse complement strand
GGCCGCGCGCTGGCCGGAGGACATCAAGATCGCGATCAACCTGTCGCCCGCGCAGTTCCGCCGGCGCAATCTCGTCGACGTCGTCATGAGTGCGCTTGCGCGCTCGGGCCTTTCGGCGCAGCGCCTCGAGCTCGAGATCACCGAGTCGGTGCTGCTGCAGAAGAGCGAGGGTAACCTCGCGGCCTTGCACGCGATCAAGCGGCTGGGCGCCTCGATCGTCCTTGACGATTTCGGCACCGGCTACTCGTCGCTGGGCTACCTGCAGATGTTCCCGTTCGACAAGATCAAGATCGACCGCTCCTTCGTGCAGGATCTGGCGAGCCGGAGCGACTGCGCCGCCATCGTGTGCGCGATCACGGGGCTTGCCCGCAGCCTCAACATCGTCACCACCGCCGAGGGGGTCGAGACCGAGGAGCAGTTCGCCCTCGTGCGCGCCGCCGGCTGCAACCACGTGCAGGGCTACCTGTTCGGCAGGCCGGGCGGTGCCGACGCGCTTGCCTGGAACGGACACCCTGGCGTCCGCAGCGCCTGAGGCTCGGGCCGCGGCAGCTTTTCCTCACCCGCCCAGGTCGCGACACGTCGGAGCTCGTGACGCGGCCTTTCTGGGGAAATTTTTTTTCCGGTCGGCAGCTGAAACGGTATGCAGGGCAAGGCGGGTCCCGACCGCGGCTCTCGTCTATGAAGAAAGGCGGCGCAACGCGGCTCGGCGGCTGCATCGGGGCGCATTTTTTTGCATTATGAAATCCAATTGCGACGATCTAAAAATTCACTTGACTTGCGCGGCCACACGGGCTTTTTCCAATGGCAATTCAAGCAAATAGGCCGGTCGGCCTAGTCATAGGAGTCGTCCTGATGACCGACGCGACCGCAGCTGTTGCCGATAAGGCGAAATCCGGTGCGGACGGCCAAGCCCGCCGCAACTCGGATGGCGCCAGCATCCAATCGGTCGCGCGCGCCCTTACGCTCCTGGAAACGATCGCCGAGCTTGGCGGCGAGACGACGCTCTCCCGGCTGGCGGCGCGCACCGGCCTCAATATCTCGACCTGCCATCATCTGCTGGCGACCCTCGCGCAGCGCGGCTTCGTCACCAAGGGGGCCGGCCGGCGCGGCTACGCGCTCGGCGCCCGCATCCTCTATCTCAGCCATATCTGCCTGCAGGTCGACCTGCCTAAGCGCGCACAGGCGGCGCTCGACCGCGTGAACCAGGCGACCGGCGAGACCGTGCATCTGGCTGCACTGCACGGCGACGAGCTCGTCACCGTGCTCAAGCGGGAGGCGCACCATGCCGTGCGGGTCGACGCCGGCGCGGTCGGCACTTCCAGCGCCGCGCACGCGACCGCGACCGGAAAGTCGATACTGGCCTGGCTGCCCGAGCACGAGATCCGCCGCATCCTGGCGGCGCACGGGATGACCAAATTCACGCCCAATACCATCACCGACTTCGACGAGCTGATCGAGAATCTGCGCCTGGTGCGGCGGCACGGCTTTGCGCTCGACCGCGAGGAGTTTCGCCCGGGCGTCGTTTGCGTCGGGGCCGCGATCCGCGACCAGTCAGGCGCGGTCATCGGCTCGATCAGCGCCTCGACGCCGAGCATGCGGGCGAGCGATGATCACATCGCGCATATGCGCGACGAGGTCGTGGCCGCGGCGCGCGCGCTCTCGGCCGAGCTCGGCGCGCCGCCCGCGACCCAGGAACGCGCGCGGGCGCTTTGACCGGCCGCCTTCGGCCGCAGGGCGCCTTGCGAAAGATCAGGAGTATCCGATGTACGCGCCTGCCAACGTAAAGACCAGCACGGACTTCCCGGTCCCCGACACCATGAAGGCGTGGGTGCTGGGCGATCCCGGCGAGCTCACGCTCGAGCAGAAGCCGGTGCCGGTGCCGAGGAAGGCCGAGGTGCTGGTGCGCATCGACGCGGTCGCGATCTGCGCGACCGATCTGGAGAACATCTATCACGGCCCGCCCGCCATGATCCAAGGCGGCCTGCCGTTCAACAAGAACTGGACACCCGGCCACGAATACATGGGCACCGTAGTGGCGCTCGGCCCCGGCGTCGACGAATATCGCATCGGCGAGCGCGTCACCGTCGAGATCCATGCGGGCTGCGGCCAGTGCAAGCGCTGCCGCGAGGGAATGTACACGTCGTGCCACAACTACGGGCTCAATTACGGCGACGTCGACAAGGGCCATCGTGCCAACGGCTTCACCACCGACGGCGGCTTCTGCGAGTACCAGGTCAACCACATCAACACGCTGGTCTCGATTCCCGACGAGATGTCGGACGAGGAGGCGACGCTCGTCGTCACCGCCGGCACCGCGATGTATGGGCTCACCGAGCTCGGCGGTCTGGTCGCGGGCGAGAGCGTCGTCGTCACCGGTCCGGGCCCGATCGGGCTTCTCGGCGTCGCGGTCGCCAAGGCGATGGGCGCGAACCCCGTGATCCTCACCGGGACGCGCGACAACCGGCTCAAGATCGGCCGCGAACTCGGCGCCGATCATGTCGTCAACGTGCGCAAAGAGAACGTCGTCGAAGCGGTCAAGCGGCTCAACGGCGGCAAGGGCGTCGACTACGTGCTCGAATGCTCGGCCGCGGCCGATGCCGTCAACGAGGCGGTGCACATGGTCAACCGCGGCGGCAAGGTATGCCTCGCGGCGTTCACGCACGAGAAGACGCCGGTCGACATCGCGCATATCGTGCGCAACAACATCTATCTCTACGGCATCCGCGGCGAGGGCAAGAGCGCGACCCATCGCGCCGAGGCCTTCATGCGGCAGAAGCGCTTCGATGCGACGAAGATCCATACGCATACGTTCGCGCTGGACGACCTGCCGACGGCCCTGCGCTACGCCAAGGACCGCGTCGACGATGCGATCAAGGTGGTCGTGAAGGCGCGCGGCGTCGCGGCGCACAAGGTGGCGGCGGAGTAGGGGCGGCGGACGGTCCGCCGGGTTGCAAGCACCCGCGTACGCTGGAGGACACATGTTGCGTAAGCTTGTTTTCGGTGCGCTCGCCCTGATCGCAATCGCAATCGCAATCGCGCTCGCGGGTGCGGCGCCCGCCGTCGCGCAGGAATACCCGACCCGCACCATCACGATGATCGTGCCGTATCCGGCAGGCGGGCCGAGCGATGTCGTGGCGCGCATCATCGCCGACGGCATGAGCCGGCGGCTCGGCCAGACCATCATCATCGAGAACGTCGGCGGCGCCGGCGGCACCATCGGCACCGCGCGCGTCGCGGCCGCGACGCCCGACGGCTACACGCTGCTCGCCGCCAGCATGGGCTCGCAGGTCGCGGCGCCGTCGCTCTATCCGCATCTGCGCTACGATTCGGCGAAGGATTTCGCGGCCGTAGGGCTCACGGCGCATGCACCCGCCGCGATCGTGGCGCGCAAGGATTTTCCCGCGAAAAACCTGCGCGAGTTCATCGCCTACCTCAAGGAGCACGGCGACAAGGTCAAGCAGGGGCACGGCGGCATCGGCGCGTCGTCGCACATGGCGTGCCTTCTGTTCACGTCGCAGCTCGGCCTCAAGCCGCAGCTCATCGGCTACCGCGGCACAGGTCCGGCGCTCAACGACCTGATCAGTGGCCAGATCGATTTCTTCTGCGAGCAGGTGGTCAGCGTCGCGTCCGCCGTGAGGGGCGGTACCATCAAGGCCTATGCGATCTCCGCCGACCGGCCCTTGCCGGCCTTGCCGGGCGTGCCGCCCGCCAAGGACGCCGGCGCGCCCGACTACCGGATGAGCATCTGGAGCGCGATCTTCGCGCCGAAGGGCACGCCGCATCCGATCGTCCTGCGGTTGAGCCGCGCGCTCAACGAGACGCTCAACGATGAGGGCGTCCGCGAACGCATCGTCACACTCGGCGGCCGCATTCCGGACCCGGACGAGCGCGGCCCGGACAAGCTCGAGACCCTGCTCAAGGCCGAGATCGCGCGCTGGGCACCGATCCTCAAGGGCGCCACGGCGGGCAACTGACGTCTCGTATGGCAAAGCGCGGGCCGGACCCGGCACGTCGGGGCGCGAAATCGCTTTAGACTTTTCCGCTGATGCACGCGCGGATCCAGCGATCCCGCCTGATGAAGTGCACGCCGAATTTCTTCGCCTTCGCGCGTTCGAGGCACTCCTCGGTCCTGGTCTTGTAGTGCTCGCCGCCAGCCGCCATGGCCGCCGTCGTGCCTGCGGCAGCCGTCAGTGCGATGACGGCGGCGATCGCGATCATCCTGCGCATTTCCGTCTCCCGTCCGAGCGAACGCTCAGTACGTCAGATTGCCCGCATCGGGCAAGCCTGCTGGTCAGACGGTGCCGCCATGACGTCGGCGATCTCCCCGACATCGGCCAGTGTGTCGAGCCGGGCGGCGAGCAATCTCAGGCGCTGGGCCACATGCGGGCTGAGCAATCCGTCGACATTGGCGGCGAATTTCTCCTCGACCTCGGCGCGGCCGACCGGGCTCTCGGGGCTGCCGCGCCGGTGCCAGACGTCGCGGCGCAAGCTCCTGCCGTCGGCGGTGTGCACGGTCACGCGGGCGGCATGCCGGAAAGCGGGGCCGCGGCTTTCGATCTCGGGATCGACCGCGACCTTGATGCGTCGGATGAAGGAAAGAACGTTTGGGTCGGCGATCCTGGCGTCCGCATAATCGCCGGCCGCAACGTTGCGGCGCTGCGCCATCACGGCGAGGCCGTAATAGATGTTCATCTGCGCCGCCGTGATGCCGACCGGCCGGTACTCCCACGCGGTGTGCACGAAGGTCATGTGACCGCAGCCGACATGGACCTCCGCGATTGCCTCCGCGCGCACGTTCTCCTCGACCAGGATCGCGCGCAGCCCGTCGAGCGCCGCATGGATGCTGGTGACGTTCGGATACATCTTGAAGCCGACCTTGCCGGCCTCCCAGTCGCTGCCGAGGCCGTCCAGAAGGCGCGCGGCATTGGGCGTGCGCGCTAGCGAGCTCAGGAAGCCGCCGTAGCCGGCCTCGACCACGTCGGAAATTCCGGTGAAGCCGCGGTCGGCGAGCAGCGCCGCCATCAGGCCGCTCTGCGCCGCGCGCCCGGCGTGCAGCCGCTTCACCATGGCGCCTTCCTGCGCCGCCATCAGGCCGGCGCCGAGCGATCCCGCGATACCGAGCGCGTGCTGCATTCCTTCCACATCGAGACCCAGCAAGCGGCCGGCGGTCGCGGCGGCGACGAAGGCGCCGGTGGTGCCCTGCGGATGGAAGCCGTTGAGGAAAAGCGCCGTCGTGGCCGCGTTGCCGATGCGCAGCCCGACCTCGTAGCCGAGCGCCAAGGCGGTCGCGATGTCGCGGCCGCTCAGCGAGGGATCAGCCTCGGCGAGCGCCAACGCCACCGGCACGGCGAGCGAGTTGGGATGGACGATCGACTCCTTGTGGATGTCGTCCATCTCGAACGCGTGGCCGGCGGTGCCGTTCACCAGGACGGCGTTGGTGAGCGACGTGCGGGCGCCGGCGCCCCACAGCGACGCGACGCCGCCGCGGCCCTCGTCCTCGGCGAGCTCGCGCACCGTGCGGGTCCACGCGAAGGTAGTGCCGCGCAGGCCCACGCCGAGCCCGTCGAGAAAGCTCAGCTTGATGCGGTCGATGACCTCGCGCGGGATGGCATCCGCGGACGTCTCGGCCGCGAAGCGCGCGAGCGCGCGCGTCGCATTGGGCAGGAGAGGGGCTTGTGAGCTGCTCACCGCGCCGCCGTCGTTCGGCTCACTCCACCTTGATGTTGGCGGTGCGGATGACCTTGCCCCACTTCTCGGTCTCGCTGGCGACGAACTTGGCGAAATCCGCGGGCGACCCGGTGAGCGCAGTCGCGCCCCATTCGGAAAAGCGCGCCTGCAGCTTGGGATCGGCGAGCGCGCCGTTGACCGCCTTGTTGACCTTGTCGACGACCTCGGCCGGCGTGCCTTTCGGGCCGGAGATGCCGGTCCAGAAGCTCGCCTCGTAGCCGGGCACGGACGCGGCGACGGTGGGCACCCCCGGCAGGGCGGCCTGCGGCGTCTTGGTGGCGACGCCGATGGCGCGAATTTTGCCGCCTTTGACGTGCCCGAGCGAGGCCGACATCGTGTTGAACATCATCTGCACCTGCCCGGCCATCAGGTCGACCATGGCGGGACCGGCGCCGCGATAGGGCACGTGCACGATGTCGATGCCGGTCATCATCTTGAACATCTCGGCGGTGAGCTGGTTGCCCGAGCCGACGCCGCCCGAGCCGAACAGCACCTTGCCGGGATGCGCCTTCGCATAGGCGATGAGCTCCGGAATCGTGTGCACCGGCAACGACGGCGTGACCTGAAGTACGAAGGGGTCGAGCGCGATGCCGGCGATCGGCGTGGTGTCGCGAATGAAATTGAACTTCAGATCCTGGTAGAGCGTGGCGTTGCCCGCATTGGCGAGGGTCGCGGCGAGCAGCGTGTAGCCGTCCGGCGTCGCGCGAATGACGGACTCGGTCGCGATGTTGGTGCCGCCGCCCGGCCGGTTCTCGATGACGATCGCCTGACCAAGCCGCTCGGCCAGCCCGCCCTGGACCGCGCGCGCCATGACGTCGGTGCCGCCGCCGGGCGCGAAGCCGAGCACCCAGTGCACCGGCCGCGTCGGGAAGGCTTGCGCATGCGCTACGCGGGCGAGCGCTGGCAGCGCCGCAGCACCGGCCGCCAACGTCAGAAACTCCCGCCGTCCAAAGCTCTTCATCGAGTCCTCCAAGAAACGCATACGCGTGTGAGTGCCAATTTTGATGCCGGTCCGTGTGCGAGGCCGGCGCCGCGCGCCCGGCGGCCTGATCGGGGGCGGTTTAGCGCAAACGCATGCTGCGGCAAAGCTTGATACCGGCCCGGACGATGCATCGCTGCGCATGCCAGGGCGCATTGGTTGGCCGGGTGGCCTTTATTGCGCAGGGTGAAATATGTCTCGCGTGCCGCCCTCGCTACAATTGACGGCTCGTCTTCGCGCGCGGCAGAACGTCGCCATGAGCTCGCGCGAACGCATCGTGATCTGCGGCGGCGGCGCGATCGGCGCCGCAATCGCCTATTTCGCGAGCCGCCGCGGCGCGCAGCCGATCCTGATCGAGCGCAACGAGGTTGGCGGCGCGGCGTCCGGCAAGTCGGGCGGCTTTCTGGCGCTCGACTGGTGCGCTGGAACTCCGCTCGATCGACTGGCGCGGCGCAGCTTCGCGCTGCATGCCGAGCTTGCCGCGGAACTTGGCAACCCCTGGGGATATCGGCGCCTGACGACCTACGGCGGCTACGCGATCGAGGGCGAGACTGTGCCGCGCGCCCGCGGCCGGCCGTGGCTCGCCGAGACGGTCGCGATCACCGGCAGGCTCGGGACGCCCGAGACCACCGCGCTGGTCGAGCCGCGAGCGTTCACTACGGGGCTCGTGCGGGCGGCCGAGGTGTATGGCGCGGAGCTGCGGCACGGGGCGGTCGTCGACCTGGTGCGCGGGCCGGACGGTGCCGTTTGCGGTGTCAAGCTCGCAAGCGGCGACGTGGTCGACGGCGACGCCGTGGTCATTGCGATGGGGCCCTGGTCGATCCTCGCGGCGCGCTGGCTGCCGCTTCCGCCCGTCATGGGCTACAAGGGCCACAGCCTGGTGTTCGACACCGGCGCGGCGGTCCCGGCCGAGGCGATCTTTCTCGAGTACCGCGAGGCGAGCGGCGAGGTGCTCAGTCCCGAGGTGTTTGCCCGCGCGGACGGCACCACCTGGGCCTGCGCGATCTCGACCACCGGCCCGGTGCCCGTCGATCCCGCCGACGTCGCGCCCGATGAGGGCGCGCATGCGCGCCTCGAGGCGCTGTGCCGTAACATTTCGCCGGCGCTCGCGGCTGCCCCGATCAAGGTTCGGCAGGCGTGTTTCCGCCCGGTCACCCAGGATGGGTTGCCGCTGATGGGCGCGGTGCCGGGTGTCGCGGGCGCGTATGTCGCCACCGGTCACAGCGTGTGGGGCATGCTCAACGCGCCCGCGACCGGCGAGGCGATGAGCCAGTTGATCCTCGACGGCGCCGCGCAAATCGACCTCGCGCCATTTGCGCCCGCGCGGTTGCCGCCGCTCAATCCGGCGCGCCTGCGGCTCGTCGATCCGCGAACCGGGTGATCGCGCTTCAGCTTATTGTTTGAGCATGATCTTTTCCGACCTGCCTTTGCCCGCCGAAGCGTCAAGCCCAATGCCGAACCAAGCAACGGGCTTCGCGCAGGCGGGAAACCGCGACACACTTTTCGGGATCATGCTCTACTGGGGCTGGATCCCGGCGGCCTCGATCACCTTTGCCCACTTGGCGATGTCGGACCGGATGAGCGCGCCGAATGCATCCGGCGGGTCGGCGGCGGTATCGAAGCCGAGCTGCGCGAGCTTTTCGCGCACGTCGGGCTGGGCGGCGATCTGCACCGCCTGGCGATAGATCTTGTCGATGACCGGGGCGGGCGTTCGCGCCGGCGCCATCAGGCCGAACCACGAGATCGCCTCGAAACCCGGAAAGCCGGATTCGGCGACGGTCGGCAGGTCGGGCAGGAACGGCGAGCGCTTGAGCGACGTCACCGCGAGGGTGCGCAGCTTCCCGTCGCGCACGATGGGCAGGATGGATCCCATGTTCTGCAGCGCGACCGGGACGCGCCCGCCGACCACGTCGGTGATCACGGCGCCGCGGTATGGCACGTGCACGATGTCGACGTGCGCTCGCTCCTTGAGCAGCTCGCCGGCGATGTGCTGCGGCGTGCCGACGCCCGGTGTTGCGTATGAGAGCTTGCCGGGCTGGGCCTTGGCGAGCGCGATCAACTCGGCGACGTCCTTGGCCGGCAGGTCGTTGTTGACGACGAGCAGGCTCGGCACCACGAGAAGGCGCACGATCGGGGCAAGATCACGCACCACGTCATAGGTCGGATTGCGCTGGAGCGTCGGATTGATGGTGAGCGCGCCGTTCGCGCCCCAATAGAGCGTGTGTCCATCCGGCCGCGCCTTGGCGACCCGGTCGCCGCCGAGGCTGCCGGCGCCGCCCGGAACGTTCTCGACCGTCACCGGTACGTTCCAGGCGTCGCTGAATTTCGCCGCAAACAGCCGTGCCGTGATGTCGGTCGCGCTGCCGGGCGTGAATCCGACGATCACGTGCACCGTCCGGTCCGGATATGCGGTCTGCGCGACGGCCGGCGTGGCGAGGAGCCACGCGGCAAGACCCGCGGCCAGTGCTCGGATTGTGCTCATGGGGATCACCTTTGCGGGCGCGGTATCCTATGCCTTCTTCCCCGCCTGATGCTTGTCGATCGCGGCCTGCACGGCGGCGCGCGACTGGGCGCCGGCGCTCGCGTATTTCTCCTTGGCATCGTCGTAGCTCGCGCGGCGCAGTCCGTTGGCGTCGCGCTGGAAATGCGGATGGACGTAGCGCGCCATCAGCTCGTAGCTCTTCTGGGTCGCGGGCCAGTCGGCCCAATTGTGGGCGAGCAGCAGGATGCCGCCCAGGCCTCCGTTCGAGCCCTTCCACAGGCGCTCGAAATGGCGGATGCAGTCGTCCGGCGTGCCGATGCAGGCAAGACCGGTCGAGATCAGGTACTCGGCCGGGTCGCCAGTCACGTCGGGCGGAATGACCGGAAAGGTCGCGACCTCGGTGAAGTATCGGCGGAAGTCGTCGAGACCGAACTTCACGTCGGCGCGCGCCTGCTCGCGCGTCTCGGCCACGTGCGCGAAGGTCACGATCCGCCAGTTGCGCCGGTCGGGCGTCTTGCCGTGGGCGCGCGCGCTCTCCTCATAGAGGCCCCAGTTCTTCGCATGTGCGGCGAGCGCATCGTCGGACGTGCCGCCGATCGACAGCATGCCGATGCCGTGGCGGCCGGCCGCGACGGCGCCGACCGGCGAGCGGTTGGCGGCAACCGCCATCTCCATCATCGGCTGCGAGTAGCTGGAAAGCTGCAGCCGCGCCTCGTGCAGGTCGAACCAGTCGGTCTTGCGTGTCACCGTGCGGCCCTGCATCAGCTCCATGATGACCTCGAGGGCCTCGTCGAGCTTGCGCCGCTGCTCCTCGGGCTTGAGGCCCATCTTGATCGCGTCGTAGACGAGCGAGCCCGGCCCGACGCCGAACATGGCGCGGCCGCGCGTCATGTAGTCGAGCTGCATCAGCCGTCCCGCGACCGTGAACGGGTTGTGGTAAGGGAGGGAGACGACGCCGGTGCCGAGGCGGATGCGGCGCGTGCGCTCGGCGGCCGCGGCGATGAACATCTCCGGGCAGGCGATGATCTCGAAGCCGCCCGAATGGTGCTCGCCGATCCATGCCTCGTGATAGTTGAGCCGGTCCAGATGGACCAAAAGCTCCATGTCGCGCTCGAGGCAGAGCAGCGGGTTCTCGGTCAGCGCATGGAACGGGGCGAGAAAGATGCCGGTCTTCACGAAGCGGTCGTTCATGGGGGCTTCCGAAATCGTTGGAATGGCCGTGAATGCTGGTGAATACGGGCGCAAAAGACAAGTAGTGCTCGCATCGAAACCGCTCCGGCGCTAGCCTGAGGTTGTGCGGCGGCGGAATGGCCGCCGGGAGCCGGGGAGGGATCGATGTCGGTGGAAATGAAGCTGCTGATCTGGTCGGCAGCGCTCGCGTTCATCCAGATGCTGGTTGCAGTGGCGGGTGCGACTTTGCAGGTCGGCCTGCCGAAGCTCGCCGGCAATCGCGACGACATGCCGGCAATCAAGGGCTGGGCCGGGCGCGCCGACCGCGCCTTCCGCAACATGATGCATGGCCTGCTGTGGTTCGCCGTGCTGGTGCTGGCCGCGCAGATCGCCGGCAAGCTCGACGCCACCACGACGCTCGGCGCGCAGCTCTTCTTCTGGGGACGCGTCGCCTATGCGGTGGTCTATCTCATCGGGCTGCCGTGGATACGCACCGGCGCGTGGGCGGTGTCGATCGTCGGCTTGGTCATGATCTTCACCCGGCTGGTGTGAGGCGGCGCGCGCCGGCCGTCTCGGCGGCGGCGCGGCTGCGTCGCATCGGCAGCGAGATCACCGCGGCCGTGAAGATCGCCATCAGGGTCCACAGCAGGTAGCGCAACTCGGTTGCGACGCCGATGACCAGATAGGCGAACGCGTAGGGCAGGCCGGAGAGGAGCAGGGCGAGCGCGGCATCACGCGATGCCGCGCGGCTGGCCGCGCGCGCCGACGCGAGCCGGACCAGAAGGACGGCGCCGAGCGCAAGCCATATCGCTGACGCCGTCACCGCATCGTAAAGCACGACATGCCACGGCGTTGGCGTGACGGAATCCGGGTCGCGGTCCGAGGCGCCCCGCGCGATCTCCGATCCGAAGTGGGCCAGCCGGTGTCGCGCGTAGGCGACGGGATGGCGGACGATCGCCGCGATCCAGAGGTCGCGCAACGCCGGATTGGGCGGCGCCCCCATGGCTGTCCGCGCATCCACATGTTCGTTGGCGGCTTGCTGATCGGGCGCCACCGCGAGCCTGTTCCAGAAAAACCCGCATGTTCCCCAGGGCGACAAGCGGTCCCAGTAGGTCGGCTCGTAACAGCGGGTCACCTCGTCCCGGGTGAACGCGTTGCCGGGTCCAAACACCTCAAGATCGTCGGCTTGGAACGCGATGCCGGTGATATCGAATACCTGCAAGGCGCGGATCGCCATCAACGGTTGCGCACCGAGAAGGCGGTGGTTGACGAGGTTCGCGGCGGGAATGAGCGCCAGCGCAACGGGCAGCGACAGCACCAATAGGCGCCAGGGTCGGCCCAGCCATTGCGGCCGGATCAGGTGAACGGCGAGCGGCACCACGGCAAAAATCGCATTGGAGCGGACCAGCCCGCCGTAGAGCAGCAGGACGGACGATGCCACGGCGGTCGCCGCCGGTACGTCGCGCCCCTGCGCGCGATGCCAGAACAGGGCCGCGACGGCGGTGAGGAACGTCACCGCCATCCCGACATCCCCGAGGATCTGGGTATTCAGCGTCGCCATGGATGGAAACAACGCCACGCCCAGCATGGCCCATGCGGCGCGCTGCCGGCCGATGCGGGCGAGCGCATGCGCGATCAACCCGAAGCCCAGCCAGTAGCAGGCGACCTGAAAGCAGAACATCGGAGCGTCGCCGTCCACCACCAGGCGAAAGACCGACCACAGCCGGGCCATGACCGGGGGATGCCAGTCGTCGAATTGCCCCGCCACGACCTGGGCGTATTGAGCTTGGCTGTCGGGTCCTGCCTCGCCCGGGAACCCGAGGGCCAGATTGGCGGCGGCCAGCAAGGTGGCCGCCACAGCCACCGCAACCGGCATTGCCGCGATGGAGCCCAGGCGGTGGCTGACGTGGCGCATTGGACGCCATGTCGTGCCGGGCGATACGCAGCGCTCGGCGGCAGGCGTGATCGACCTAGTGATTGAGCCCCAAACCATTGATGAGGTTTTCTGCTCGCAGCCCGGCGTGACCGTACATCACCATACAAACGGCATGAATGTAACGGCGTTCCGGTCGCCGGTAAGTCGCCGGCCAGAGCCCGTTGCCCCGGGGCGCCGACGCTCGGCCCACCCTCGGCAACGCGCCCCAAGGGTGGGGGGCTCAGGGGCGGCGCGCGCAGATCGGGCAGGCCGTTGCAAGAACAGGGCAGCACGCATTCCCCGCCAATTCCTGCGTCACCGAAACGGCATTAACTTGTTGTACAGCCAAGTCTAGCGCCGCCTTTGAGCCTGAGCTCGCAACGCGCCTGTCGAGAAAGTCTTGCGAATGTCGGGTTCGCGGCACTAGAGTAGTGAGGTCATCGAGCCACGCTGTCACGCCAATCGGGCACGACTTCGGGAGGGAATTCATGGGGCGTATTCTTAGCGTCGCGGCTGCTGTACTCGCTTTGGGCTTCGCATCGATATCGGTCGCGCAGGCGCGCGACATTCCGTCGGATGGCGTCACCCTCGAGGATGTCCAGGCCTGGCTGCGCGACCAGGGCAACGAGGCGCAGATCACCAATGACGGCGCCGGCCACACCATCGTCAGCAGCAAGCTCGGTGGGACGAAGTTCGGCGTCTACATGTTCGACTGCAACAACGCCAAGCGCTGCGGCTCGATCCAGTTCGCGGCGGGGTGGCCGACCAACGGCAAGATCCAGCTCCAGAAGGTCAACGAGTGGAATCGCACCAAGCGCTGGGGCCGGGCATACCTCGATGAGTCCGGCGGCATCTGGCTCGAGTCGGACTGCGACATCACGCCTGGCGGCACCTACGAGCTCTTGAACGACATGTTCGCCACCTGGAAGAAATCGGTCGAGGGCTTCAGGTCGTTCATGAACCTGAACTAGCCCGCGCGGGCAACGGCGGCCGCCGTTTGCCGAGTGCCGCGGCGCGCCGCATGTGCGGCGGCGATCATGACTGCGGAAATCGAAGTCGATCTCCTGGTGGCGGGCGCGGGTCCGGCCGGAATGACGGCGGCCCTCGTCGCCTCGCTCGAGGGGCTCGACGTTCTCCTGTGCGAGAAGTCCGAGCAGGTCGGCGGCACCGGCGCGACTGCGGCCGGCACGCTGTGGATTCCCGGCAATCACCAGAGTCAGGCGGCGGGCTTCGACGACAGCGCGGCGGCGGCCGAGCGCTATCTCGACGCGCTCATCGCCGGCACCGACGGACGCGAGCTGCGCGCGGCCTTTCTGGCGACCGGCCCGGAGGCGATCGACTACCTCGTCGCGCGCACCGACGTGCAGTTCATCCCCTGCGGCAGGCACCCGGACTACCGCGGCAACCTGCCGGGCGCCGGCGTGTTCGGACGGGCCATCGTTCCGCAGCCGTTCGACGGGCGGCTGCTCGGCGCCGATTTCGACCGCGTGCGCCCGCCGATTCCTGAATACATGATCCTCGGCGGCATGATGATCGGCAAGGACGACATCCCGCGGCTGATCGGCCGCTTCCGCTCGCTCGCGAACTTCGTCTATTCGGCAAAGCTGTTCGCCCGCTATCTCGGCGATCGCCTGCGCTACCGGCGCGGCACCCGGCTGATGATGGGGAACGCGCTGATCGCGCGGCTGCTCTACAGCCTGCGCAAGCGCAACGTGCCGATCCGGTTCGGCACCGCGATCGCCGACGTGCTCGGCAACGCGCAGGGCGTGCACGGCGCGCGCCTGCGTGCCGGCGATGACGAGATCGTCGTGAAGACGCGGCGGGGCGTCGTTCTCGCCACGGGCGGCTTCGGGCACAACCGCGCGTTTCGCGAAAAATTCATGCCGCAGCCGACGCCCGAGCATTCGCTCGCGTGCGAGAGCAACTCCGGCGACGGCGTTGCGATCGGCCTGCGGCTCGGCGGGCGCGCCGCGCCCGCGCGCGGACATGGCGGGCTATGGACGCCGGTGTCGCTCACGCGCCGCCGCGACGGCAGCACCGGGCTCTATCCGCACCTGTCGCTCGATCGTCCCAAGCCTGGCCTCCTCGCCGTGGACAGCGCCGGACGCCGATTCGTCAACGAGGCGGTGTCGTATCACGACTTCGTCGAGGCGATGTTCGAGAGCCACAAGAGCGTGCCGACGATTCCCGCCTGGCTGGTCTGCGCGTCGTGGTTCATCGAAAGATACGGGCTCGGCGACATTCACCCCGGCACGCGCGACCTCGGCGCGTTCGAGCGCAGCGACTATATCGTGACGGCGCCGACTCTCGACGGGCTCGCGCAGAAGATCGGCGTGCCGCCGGCGGCGCTCGCCGAGACGGTGGCGCGGCACGACCGCTTTGCGGCGACCGGCGTCGACGTCGACTTCGGCAAGGGCGAGACCGAGCTCAACCGCTTCAACGGCGACGCGAGCCACCGCCCCAATCCGTGCATCGGTGCGCTTGGCGAACCGCCCTATCACGCGATCGCGGTGTGGCCGGCCGAGATCGCGGTCAGCACCGGACTTGCCACCGATGCGGATGCGCGCGTGCTCGATGCGGAGGGCAGGCCGATCGCCGGCCTCTATGCCTGCGGCAACGACATGGCGTCGATCATGTCGGGGGCCTATCCGGGCCCCGGCACGACGCTCGGGCCTGCCACCGTGTTCGCGTATCGGGCCGTCATGCATGCACGGCGCCGCGTTGCATGACGCGCTTCCCATGGGTTGCGTGCCGCGGTGAATTTCTCGGAATTGGACGTGGTTTGGAACCGTGCCGGCGGCGGCCGCATGGCTGCCAGTCCGGGAAGTTGGAACCCGATCTCACCAGCATCCGGTGTGAGAGTACGTGAAGCAGGTATGATCGAGGCGGAGAGGGGAGTGATTCGCATGGCCGGTGGGCCGATGGATTCCGTGCGATGGACCATCGGCCAGGAGGGGGACGTCACGTGAGGCCATGATCGCCATGAGGCCAATATGCAAATGATCGAGCCTTTCCTGCTTCC
>Ga0126371_10002714_pt1 | contig 15295 bp, 16 predicted proteins | sample PanSoiMetaPlot_4_FD_110145 | JGI IMG/M metagenome (GOLD analysis project Ga0126371, IMG submission 110145) | Tropical forest soil microbial communities from Panama - MetaG Plot_4 | ecosystem: Environmental > Terrestrial > Soil > Tropical forest > Bulk soil | place: Panama | collected 2016-02-17 | reverse complement strand
TTTGGTCGGAATGTTTAATTCCTAGCTTTTTTAAGCAAGCCCAGAGAGTAGCTTGGTTACTGCTGATTACGGGCTTATCGAGGTCGCGCTCCAAATCCTCGATGGCTTCGATCATACGCGTGTTCGTGCAGCTGAGAAAGTAACCGTCGGCATCCGATCGGGTGTTTTCCTTCACGATTTTTTTCCATTCCTCAGGAGTAACGGAGGAATAGGCATGAGTCTCCAGTCCGAGGCCTAATTCGCGCACCACCGTGTATCCGGTCTCATTGAGATAATTAACCTCCAGTTGATTCGTTTCCTTGACGTAGGGACTGATGAGGACGAGCTTCTTTATGCCGAAGTGCCGGAACGCCTGGGTCAGCGCTTGCGCCGTCGTGATCGTGGGGCACTGACTTGCTTGCTCAACGATTTCTAAGATGGCCTTTTCATGAGCCACCCCCGCCTCCATGGAGTTCGCGGTGCAGTGGAAAACAATCACGCTCGGTTTTACATCGGAAAGAGCCTCGGCCGCCTCGGTGAGCGGGCGCTTCAGCTCGTGCAACGGCTTACGAAACTTACCCGTCATGCGCAACCGTGTGATGTGGATACCTACGCCCGCCGGCGCGTAAGCGTTGAACTGCGGTTCTGTCAGTCGATTGCTCGACGGTATGATCAGCCCGATGCTGGTTGGCGCATTCATAACCCCACCACGCCGAGATTGTAAAATCTTCGCGCGTTGCCGTGCAGAACGGCAGCTTTGTCGGCGTCAGTCATCTCGCGATTCTCAAGCATTTCGTTAATTTCATGTTTGCAGAACTCGTTATTGACTTCGTGTGGGAAATCGCTGGAGTAAACCCAAGCCTTGTTGCCGATCCTCTTGATTGCATGGGCGATATCCGGCTCTTCGCCTTCGCAGCCGACAAAGACGCGTCCTGCGTCGACATGGCGAGCGATATATTCGCTCACCTTTTCCTTGGGCCGAAGATCCAAAAACCGCTTGCGTGGATCATGCTGGATGTGAGTTTCCCACGAGCGATCGAAGCGTTCCAAACAGACGAGAAACCAAGCGACGCCTCCCTCCATAAAACCGAACTTAACGTTGGGAAACTTGTCGAAGACACCGTTGAAAACCATACCGCCAAAAGAGATCATCTGCCCGAACGGATGGCCAAGGGCATGGACTGGGGCATACGGCGTCACGTCGTCGAGACCCAAATTTTCATGAGCGCCTCCATGGATGCCGATGGCGCAACCAAGCCCGTCGGCTTCGCGGTAAATCGGCCAATAGCGTGGATCGCCGAGGTTCGCTTGAATCCCCGTCGACGGTAGCATCGCGCCGCACATGCCAAGCTCAGTGACGATTCTTTTCAACTCCTCAACCGCCGCATCGGGTTCTTGCAATGGAATGAGTCCCATCCCTTTAAAACGCGGGCTGTGCTTCATATAAGTGTCATGCAGCCAGTCGTTATAGGCGTGCGCTACGTCGATGGCCCAGTCACGGCTTACTATCTTGCCGAAGGCCAGACCGAGGGTAGTGTATAAGACCGTGGTTTCTATGCCCACGTCCTCAAGAAAATCCACCCAACCGTCGGGCCCGACTTTGTTGAAAGCTCCCGGTTGAAAGTCATGCAGGTTGGATGAGTGGAGGTGATCCAATGGGGGAAAAGGATTAAAAAAAGTATGGGTTTCATACTTTTCCCGATAGGATTTTGGCATGTGGTTGACGATGGCCTGACAATCTTCAATCACGTGCCCATCGCCGTCGATAATGGTATTACCTTTGTAGCCCATGAGCCGTTCCTCCTGTTTCTTCTTCTTTCATCATCAAGAGCTTGTCAATAGTTCGAGTCCAGCGTCTAGTGTCTTGGGTCTAGCGTCTGGAGTTAGTGCCTAATTCAAACGTGAGACTCTAGACCCTGAACGGGAGCTCACGATCCTTGATCGCCGAACCATTTGGCGTATATGCGTTCATAGGTGCCGTTTTCCTTTAAGCGCAGGAGCGCCTCGTTGACCCGTTTTCGTTCGGGACTGTTGGATGGAAATAAAATTCCGTAACTCTCTTTGTGAAAAATCGGACCAACGACCTGAACCTTTCCCTTTCCCTCGTGGGATGCATAATAGAGCAGCACCGGCGCATCGTAAACGACGGCGTCAACAACGGACTGTTGCAGCGCTGCGTAGGCATCTTCAACTTTAGGAAAGTCCTTCGCCGCAATATTGTGCTGCTTCAGATAGTCCACGGACGTGCTTCCGGTGACGGCTGCCACGCGCTTGCCGGGAAGATCTTCCGGCCCTTTAATGTCGCCGCGCAACTGCTGGACGGTCAGCGATGACGTTACGGCAGCGGTAAAGTAAGCGATAAAAACCACCGCGGTGAACATCCAAATGACCGCCACAACTCTTGCGACCGCGCTTCGAGGCATCTGGTCGGCTTGAGTGGCCAAGGTCGAAGCCGACCACCAGCAGGATTCGAAGATTCCAGGAAAATAGGAATTGCTGGACAGCATTCCATTGGGCCGGCGGCGCTCGAAGAACCATACCAAGTGGCCGGTCACTACCACCGTCAGCAAAACAAGTCCCAGGATTGGTAAAAACGACGAATTGAAGACCGCCGCTATGATTCCGGCCATCATGCTACCTTCGCTTCCCGAGGCGGGAATGAGGATCTGCAGGCCGGCGTCGAACATGGGTTGGGAAAAATCGAATTCCGCATCGCGCTCTGCCGTAATTGAAATAGCCGCGATGCCTAGATCCGCTTCTTTTGTTTCTATGCTTTTGATCAACGCTTGGACTGTGGGCTTCACCAGAAACTCCGACTTCATATTCATTTGCCTGCTGATTTCCTGCCAGAGTTCGATGCTGAAGCCGGTGAGTTGACCGCCTTCTTTGAAGACAAAAGGTTTAACGAGACGCGTGGCCACTTGGAAGGTGGCTTCGCGAGGCTGGGCCCAGAGCGAAGGCACAACCAGGAGAAGAAAAAGCGCAATAATGAGACGCTTCATCAAGATTCCCGAATAGTTTTAAAAATCGGAATGGGCGCGCCGTACCCGGATACGGATTCGTCTGAGAGTGTTAACAACCGGCGGGTTTTTCGTCAACCGCAACTACTGCACGATAGCGGTCACGGTGAGATTAGTTTCATTAGTGCCGCTGGTGGTCCAGTGGCCAAGAATTTGCCGGGTGATTTCATGGATCTTTGTCGTCGAGCTACCGAGGAAGACCGGTTGGCCGTTGGGGACGATCAGCTCCGTAACGGCTTCGGTAAAATCGATGGCGCCGGAACGTTCTGCGGAGAAATAGCTGATTCTTGGCGTTAGCTCAATTCTGATCTGATTGTCCGGAAGAATATTGGCGCTGACCCGAAGCGATGTTCCCACATCCGTGAATACGAGCTGGCGTTGGACATAACCAGCGCCGGCCGCATAGTCGTAGTAGTAGGCGGCCTGATTATAGGGCACTTTGGTGGCGACGGTCAGGATCGACTCCGCACCGTCCTGCACTAGCGTAAAAATCCCCGTGGAGCGTTGAACTGTCGTTTGTCTATCGCCGCCGATTATACGACCGGAAGGATACGTGTTGCCTCTTCGAATAATGACGCCCGCGGCTGCTCCCAAGCCTGCGTCGTTTTGGTTCCCGGATTGTTGGGACTCGACAATAACCTTTACTTGGCGGCGGCTTTGACAGTAGCTTTGCGGTGCGCTGCCGAAGATACAATAGAGCCCCGCAGCTGACATGAGCACGATCTTCCGAATCAGTCGTTGCATCATCATTACCGAAACTATTTAGCGGGCTTGCGGTAACATCGAAAAGTCGACCACTTTCTGCACGTCGAAATCTGCCGGTATCGGGCGTTCTTGGCGCAGAAGGTCGAGATAACCGCGTGCGACCTTAGGATTTAATCGGCCATCCTTATTAAGCAGTTTAATCAGAGTTGCGTAGGTGTTCTCCGCCTCGGCCTGGTTTACTTTAAATTTGTCTACAATCATCTTGGAACTCTCGGCGCGATTGGCGCGAAGCCAAGCAACGGAGTCAAATAGAGCCGCTATCGTCCGGCGAACGGGCTCGCGGTTGTTTTTGACTTCCGCTTGGGAGGCCACCAGGCCGACGTAGGGGATGTCGGCCAGGTCACCGAGGAACATGAATTTCTTGTAACCGAGGGAGACCGCTTTGTCATCGAACGGGGGGGTTAGAACTGTTCCCACGACTCGGTTCGTTGTAAGCGCGAGGAAACTATCCGATGTACCGCCGGTCGTGATGATGCCGACATCTTTTTCGGCGATCTCCCACTTTTTCAGCGCTGCTTGTAACATGTACCAGGGCGATGTTCGGATTCCTGAAATGGCGACAGTCTTGCCAATCAGATCCTGAGGTTTGTTGATGTCCTTGTTAGTGACAAGCATCCAGGGCGAGCCATCGCAGAAGTTGAGAACAATGACCAAGGGAAGGCCCGCAACGGCCGCCGAGATTCCAGTGGAGACCGAAGTAAAATAGTTAATATTGCCAGCGACCACCGCCTGGGGCTGAATGGGCGTGCGCATCTGGATGTACTCGGCTTCTAACGCATGCTTTTTTAAAAATCCTCTCTCCTGCGCGACATAAAAAGGCATGTAAGAGAACGCCAGGGAAGGAAACCCGATGCGAATTTTATACGTGGGTTCCGCGCCGATAACGGGCGCGAAAAGAATAAGAGCGAAAAGACAACTGACGAACTCAAATCCAATCATTTTTCGACCCTCACCCTTCCCTCTCCTCCAAAGGGCGCGGGTAAGAAATCGGAAGGCACCGGCAAAAAATATGAAGTGACACGACCAATTTTTGGATATTTGCATCGGTTTGCTATAAACGACTTCAGTCGGGCGACCTAAGCATTCGCTGCTTTGGCTTGGCCGTTCCAGCTCTGTCGTGCGATCTTGAGCGCATTGGGCTGCGGTAGATTTTTCAACTCGAAGAAATCGACGGCGTTGCGGCTGAGGAGTTTTTCTTTCTGAGCGAAGGATAGATCTTTCCCGTCGACAATGTCTTTAACGGAGTAGGGAAAGTGGCAATCCCAGTGGCAGTAATCCGAGGCGTAGAGAACCGTGCTGTCACCGGCGGCGGCGAAAACACGATCGAGACCGGTTTCCTCGGATTCGCAAGTGAGGACGACTTGCGGGCTCCTGATGATGTCACTGGGACGGCGCTTTAATTCCGGCATCTGCGGCGCAAGCTTTTCGATGTGTTCGTCGAACCGCTCTGCCCAGAAAGGCAGCCAACCTGCTCCCCCTTCCATAAACCCAACTCTAAGTTTCGGATAACGATCGAAGACTCCCTCGCCGATCATATGCATCATGGCGATCATCAGCTCGAAAGGGAAAGCGGTCATGTGAACGTAGACATATTTAAAGAAGCGTTCGCTGCCCGCGCCCATGACTCCGGAAACTCCGGGAACGCCGTCATGTCCGGTCTGTGGATGTACACTCAATGTCATGCCGAGCGATTGCGCGCAATCATAGATCGGATCAAACATAGAGTCGCCCATGTTGCGGCCGTAGACGTTGGTCGGCAGCATGGCGCTCACGGCACCGGCCTTGGCGAGGAATTCGAGCTCTTTTACGGCCGCTTGGGGCGCCTGACAGGGAATCAGGCCGACGGCGAGAAGACGCTTAGGATCGGCCGAACAATATTCCAGCAGCCATTCGTTCACGGCCCGGCAAAGCACCGTCGCCAATTCACCGCTCATTAGGCCATTGACCGTAAGCGCGATCTGCGTGCCGAAAAGAATCGCCACGTCGATGCCTTCGCTATCCATGTCTTTGAGCCGAGCAAGGGGGTCCACCATCCCGGCGCGATAGCCACGCGCTTTTTCCGTCATAGGACCGGACACTCCCGGTCCCGGCCCTTGAGAGGCGGACCAAATACGACCTTCCAACAGAATGCGGGAATTGCCCTCGTTGTCTTTCAAGCGAATCGGTGCCTGAGAACGCCACTTCTCCGGCATTCGAGGGGTGAGGTCCACGTTGCCTTCATAGACATGACCGTCGGCATCAATAACCAATACATCATCGAAATTGTCCATGGCCAAATCCTCCCTTAAGCGCTCCGAGCATAGGTAGGGGCTCCGGCGGTGTCAAGCGGACGATACATTGCGCAGCAGTTTCTGCCAAACGCGAGACTCAAAACCCGAAACCCGAGACAGGCAAGGTTGCTCCGCGCCCGGTTGACCCTCTCGAGCCGATTCGATATTCAAACTAGAGATGAACAAACTGTTAAAAAATTGCCTGAGCGGGAAAATGCTCGAACGCCACGAAGCGCTCACTTTGGTCCACGCTCACGGCGACGAACTTGAGGACTTGCTTGCGGCGGCGGCCGCATTACGCGATCAGCATAAGGGCAAAATAGTTACCTTTTCGCCGAAGATTTTTGTCCCGCTCACCAATCTGTGCCGCGATTTCTGCGGTTACTGCACTTTTCGTAAAGCGCCGGCCGAACCCGGAGCGAAAACGATGACTTTGGATGAAGTGCTTCGGGTCGTCCGTCAAGGAAAGTCGCTCGGTTGCACGGAGGTCCTCTTCAGTTTGGGAGATAAGCCTGAAGCGATCTACCCTGAAATGAAAAGATTTCTCGAGCAGCGTGGGCAGCGACGCACGCTCGACTATCTTTACGAGGCATGCCAGGTGGTGTTGGAGGAAACCGAGCTTCTGCCCCACTCAAATCCCGGCGTAATGGGGAAAAAAGATCTCCAGCGGCTTAGAGAAGTAAATATCAGCCTCGGCCTCATGCTGGAAAATATCAGCGATCGCCTTATGCGGCCAGGAAATGCCCACGATAACGCGCCGGATAAAAAGCCGGCGCTGCGGCTGCGGACGATGGAAGAAGCAGGCAAGCTTCGTATCCCATTTACCACCGGCATCCTCATCGGCATCGGCGAGACCTGGGAAGAGCGCATCGATTCGCTCTTTGCCATTCGCGATCTGCAAGCGCATTACGGTCATATTCAAGAAGTCATAATTCAAAACTTTCGCGTCAAGCCAGAGATTCCGATGCGCCATCACCCCGAGCCCGGGCCTAAAGAAATGCTCAAGACCATTGCACTGGCGCGTTTGATCTTCGGCGGTGCAATGAATATCCAAGCGCCACCTAACCTGGAGCCAAATAATTACGAGCTTTATCTCGATGCGGGCATTAATGATTGGGGCGGAGTGTCGCCTCTGACACCAGATTTCATCAATCCCGAAGCGCCCTGGCCCGCTTTGCAAAGTCTAAGGGAGAAAAGCGCCGCAGCCGGTTTCCAGCTCAAGGCGCGTTTGCCAATCTATCCCGAATTTATTTCTCAGGGCGAAAGACTTCTTCCTAGATCGCTCGTTCCTTACGTCGAGCGACTCTCGGGTGTCGACGGCTTAGTAAAAGACGGTGGACCGCTCGGCAGCCTGTTAACCAGAAGTCAGAGATCAGAAATCAGAAATCAGTAAATTCTTAATTCGCTATCCGCAACTGAAATCGGAAACCTGTCTCGAGCCCAGTCGAAGTATCAAAAATGTTAGTCGTTCTTTCAGGCGGCACCGGGGGTGCCAAGCTCATTCAAGGCCTTAGCGAAGAGGTCGACCCTTCAGAGCTAACAATCATTGGCAATACTGCCGACGACTTCGAGCTGCACGGCCTCCATATTTCGCCCGATCTAGATACAATCATGTACACGCTCGCTGGCGTGGCGGATGGTTCCACGGGTTGGGGAATTCACGGAGATACGTTTGCGGTTCTCGCGCAGCTTGGAAAACTCGGCGCGGAAACTTGGTTCCGGCTCGGGGACCAGGATCTTGCGACGCATATTATGCGCACGCGTCTGTTGCGCGAAGGGCTTCCGCTCTCCAAGATCACAGCGCGACTCAACGGCTATCTCGCTGTCAAAGCTAAAATTCTACCTATGACTGACGATGCAGTCGAAACCCGAGTGAAAACATCGCAAGGGGAAATTTCTTTTCAAGAGTATTTCGTGAAGCAGCGCTGGCAACCCGAGGTGAAAGAAATACATTACGCCGGCGTTGAAAATAGTAAACCAGCGCCCGGCGTCATCGAGGCGATACGAGGTGCGCGACAGATTATCATTGGTCCGAGCAACCCGGTCACAAGCATTGGTCCCATCCTCGCCGTTCCGGGGATCAAAAATGCAATCAAGACGGCAAACGCTTCTGTTATTGGTGTCAGTCCCATCATCGGCGATTCAGCCATCAGTGGTCCGGCGCACAAACTGATGATGACGCAAGGGTGCGAAGGGACAGCTTTCGGAGTAGCCCAGACTTACGCCGACCTGCTCCATTCGCTTTTGATCGATAAAGCGGACGAGACCCTCTGCGGAAAGATTCAAAGGTTGGGCATTCAGGCGATCGCGATCCCCATCCGAATGGATTCTCACGAGGAGAAAAGACGTTTGGCGCGCGAGGTCTTGGCCTTAGCCGAGAAATAGTGTTAAAAATTTTTTTTCTGGTCCGACACATGCAAGTAACCGCGCTTATCCCGGCGAAAGGTTTTCACAATGCCAAACAGCGTCTCAGTCCGCTCTTGCCCGCGGAGGAGCGAGAGCAACTTGCCGAACTCATGCTTCGCGATGTCCTGAAACAGACGATGCGAGCACGAGGCTTGGTCGAAACGGTTGTGGTAACAGGAGACGATGAAGTGGCTCAGCTCGCGTTATCCCTGGGGGCACGTGTGATCCGGGAACAGGCGGAAAACGGCGAGACAGGCGCGGTGGATTTTGCGCGCCAGGAGTTAAAGAGCGCGGGATGTGAAGCCGTTCTGATCATGCCGGGCGATATGCCATTGATTCGCGTGGAAGACGTCGAACAGGTTCTAGCTCAAGTCCCTGAGAGGGCTGAGCCACCTTTCGCGCTGTTGGTGCCGTCCCATGATCGGATGGGCACCAACGCGCTCTTGCTGGCGCCGCCGGACATCATCAAACTGCGCTTCGGTTACGATAGTTTCAGCTATCATATGAGTCAGGTTTCCGCGCAGGGTCTCCCGCTGCGGTTTTTCGACAACCCACGGATCGGTCTAGATATTGATGATCCCAAAGATCTCGAACGCTTTTTGTCCTTTGGAATGGAAGGCGGGGAGTGCGCGCGTGCTGCGCATGCGATGCTAGCGCGCCACGACGGACAAAAAATCCGCCGCTCGGGAGGATTATGAAGCGGCTGGAATTGATCGGCATTGAAGGGTTAGCTGAAATTCGTGCCGGTGATTCGGTGGGCGCGCTGATCTGTGAAGCCTGTTCGCGGCAGAGCATCGGCCTCTTCGACAACGATGTCGTGGTTGTCGCTCACAAGGTTGTGTCAAAGGCCGAAGGAAGAATGGTTTCCTTAGATGCAGTCCAACCATCGGCACGGGCGGTCGAGTTGGCACGGGAACTCGATAAAGAGCCGGCCCTAGTCGAAGTCATTTTAAGAGAGAGCCATGGAATCGTCAAAGTCGGAGGGCGAGCGCTCATCGTCGAAACCCATCATGGCTTTATCTGCGCCAACGCCGGCGTAGATCAGTCAAATGTTGGTGTTGGGCAAGTTGCTCTTTTACCCAAGGATCCGGATGGCTCAGCGCGAGAAATCCGACGAGAAATTCAACGACAAACGGGAAAAAATCCTGGCGTAATTATCAGCGACAGTTTTGGCCGGCCCTGGCGCGTTGGCACGGTAGACGTAGCCATAGGAATTGCCGGCCTGAAACCCGTAAAGGACGAAAGAGGAATGAAAGATCGCCACGGCTATCAGCTCAAAGCCGCTGTGGCGGCAATTGCCGATGAAATCGCTGCAGCAGCGGAGTTGGCGATGGGAAAAAGAGACGGAGTTCCCGCAGTGATCGCTCGTGGCTGCGAAATAGAAAAGGAGGATGGATCGGTGCGAGAGCTTCTTCGGCCCGAGGCGGAAGATCTCTTTCGCCATTTCTGAGAAATCATGGATGCACAGTTTTCAGTGGCTATTGTCGGCGGAACCGGAAATCTCGGGAGCGCCTTGGCGCTTCGGTTGGGTGCTCCGGGAGTCAAGGTGATTATCGGATCCCGTGATGCTCAAAAGGCGCAAAATGCCGTTGCCACGCTTAAGCCAAAAATGCGCGCGGGCGAGCTCGCCGGAACGACGAATCAGGAAGCGGTGAAGCAGGGCGATTTCGTCGTCATTGCGGTCCCCTACGAAGGCCATCAACAGTTGGTTCAGGATCTCAAAGGACAGCTTGCCGGCAAAATTGTGATCGACGCGGTCGTGCCGTTAAAAAAAATCAGGCCGTTCGTGCCGCCTGCTGGCTCGGCTTTGGAAGAAGCTCAAAAGATTCTCGCCGGCGAGGCACCGGTGATCGGCGCGCTCCATAATATTTCCGCAGTCGATTTAGGCGAAGTTGATTCGCCCCTGGGTGACGTTCTGGTGTGCGGGGATAACGAAGAAGCGAAGCAGAAAGTCATGGAGATTATTCGTCGCATTGGAGCGCGACCGTTTGACGGTGGTCCGGCAGCCAACGCTTACGTGGTCGAAGGGTTAACAGGCGTTATTATTCACCTCAATCGCAAATATAAATCCAAACACGGGAGTATCAGGATAACCGGCATCGGCGACTGACGACCCCCTAATCCGAATTCCTCACGTGTCAAGGTGATCGAGCGTCGAACTCTCCAGAGTGAGGCGCGCGATAGCCTCGATTGTTCACAGAACAGCGGCCGAGGAGCACGGTCCCTCGCGCTCATGGACCTCCCGCTCTTTACGTTGGTTTGACGTACAAAGCGAGTTATCAGATAGTGTCGACCCTATGAAAACAAATAAGCTCAAACCGTTCATTGCGACCGCCTCATTGGTTATCACAGTTGCCGCCGCGCTTAATAACGCGATTAGCGGCCTTACTACCTCGACGCAGATCGAAGTGCGGATCGGCAACTCGCTCAGCTCCGCAATTGCCAAGAACGGCGAGTTATTCAACGGCACCGTCACGAGAGAGGCTGTTGTCGGCGGTAAGACAATGGTGGCTGCAGGCACGCCGGTGAAGGGCAAAGTCATTTACGCAAAGCCGAGCAGCAAATCAGGAGCTAGCGGCATCCTGCGACTCAAATTAACCGATGTCGGTGGTCAAAAGGTAAACTCTTCGGCTTTCATACAGCACGGCAACAATAATAAAGGCGAAGCACTGGTTGGGAGCGGCACCGTTGTGAGCTTCACAGTTACCCCGCCGCAAGGAGCCAAATCGGCGCCTCGTCATCGGTGAAGGCTGATTACAGTTAACCTGCTAATTTTGCATGACTTTTATTGCATAGGCTCATGTCCCCTTTTCCCATTAACGATGTTAACTTTTGGCTTTTTTCTACGTCTAAATTGTTAGTTAGGGCGCTAAAACGCGAAGTTAGCAGAGGGCGGCAAGAATCACGACCCAATGAATCAGACCTCTCTACAAGATCTTCGTGATGAAGAGCTGGTGGCTCTATGCCAGAGCGGCCAAGGTGAGGTTTTTGAAATCTTGGTGCGGCGTTATATGGAAAAAGCATTTCGTATCGCGTTAGATTTTACGCATAACACGGAGGAGGCAAAGGATCTTTCCCAGGACGCTTTTTTGCGCGCCTTCTCGCGCATCAAACAGTTTGACGGTCGATCCAGCTTTTACACGTGGTTCTATCGCCTTGTTGTCAATCTTTGTTTGGATTACACCCGGCGCAAGGGCAGAGTGGTTTGGGAGCGCCTCGAAAACGAAACTGAGGGTGTTGTTGCCCCCGCCGGTTTGACGGATACGGTCTCAGGCCCGGACCAAGAAGCGATGGCCGGGGAAACCAAACGTCGAGTGGACCTTACATTGGAAGCCATGCCCAAAAAACAGAGGACGGCATTTTTGCTGCGCAACCACCAGGGGCTATCGATTCCAGATATTGCCAAGGTCATGAAAACGACTGAGGGCACAGTCCGTGTCTATCTGCATCGGGCCGTGGCGGCGCTGCGGCAAAGCCTGGTGGAGTTTGTCTAGGGAGAATTGCCATGAATAAACGCACATGCACTTTGGAAAACGCATGTAAGGAATTTGAAGCGGACCTCGTGCTCTACTATTACGGAGACGATTCCGAAGCCGACCGCTTGCGGGTGGAGCGCCACTGTCGAGAATGTTCGCGTTGCCGTGGTTTTTTGGAAGATTTGCGGAAACTTCTACCTCAGATAGCCACGCCGCAAGAACTGCCTGCGAGCTTCTGGGACCGTTATTATAACGAAATGGTCGAAAAGCTCGCATTGCAACGAGAGCAACGCTCTTGGTGGCGCTTTTTCACCCCCGTTCGGGCTTGGGCATTGCCCGCATTTGGCACCGCGGCGGTGGCTGCGCTCGCTTTGTTTTTGATCTTTGGCAGAGGTGAACATAGGTCTGTTCCGCCACCGATCCCTCCGGAGGTTTTGACTGACGCGAATTCACTGGAGTTTTTTAACTCAATGGATTTGTTGGAATCTTTGGGTACCCTGGAAAAAAGTGACGGACCTCGAACGGATCTAGGAGCGATCAGGCACACCTAATGATTGATTTAAAAGAAAGGTATCCAGGGATGTCCCGCCCGAACAGCAAAACAATGCGAATGGCCAAGAGAACCTTATTGGCTTTTGGTTTTTGCATGATTCTCATGTCCCCCAGTTTCGGGTGGGCCCGAGATGCCGGAGACAGCTGGCGTAACCTTAGCCCCAAAGAAAAGGATAATGTTCTGCGCAATTATCAACGCTGGCAAAATCTTCCACCGCGGGACAAAGAACATCTGCGCGAAGAATGGAACCATTGGCAGAACCTGCCGCAAGACCGGCGCGATCAACTTAGACGGCGCTACGAAGACCAGCGTCGCCGGCCGAACGACTGAGCGTTAGTCCGTCCAATATCTTTTTCTTTCGTCTCGACAGCGTTCAGTAATTCACTTTCTTACATGGCGTAGTAGGCGGCGCAGTTGTCCCAAAGGATTTTTCGCTTGATGTCGTCGGCAAGCGGAAGCTTGAGAAAGTGATCAACCGCTTCGGGATATTTGGAATCGCCGTGCGGATAATCGGTCGAGAAGACGATTTGGCCGCCGCCGAGATAATTAATCACATGGATGACTGTTACTTCATCCGGCTCGACGGAGACCACGGCCTGGCGCTTGAAATATTGACTGGGAGCCATGGTCAAATCCGGAGCCCAAATATCGCCCTCACGCTCCCAGCCTTCGTCTAGCCGCCACAAAAGCCACGGCAGCCAACTGCAATTCGCCTCCAGAAAAGCAGCGCGCAGCTTCGCATGGCGCGCGAAAACCCCTCCTGCGCAAAAGCTTCCCAAAGCCATCATTTGCTCGAAGGGCTGCGCATAAACCCTGCGCAACATAAGATTCGGTTCGAATCGCTCGCCGATCTGTTTCTTGCCGGTACCGGTGGATTCGTGGAAGCCCAAAGACAAGCCAAGCTCTTCCAAGGCATCCCAAAGCGGCTCGTAGTAGCTGTCTTCCCATCGATGATCGACGAGCGGATTGGCTCTAAGAAAGACCGCGCGAAAACCGAGTTCTTTCGCACAGCGCCGCGCTTCTTCGACGGCGTCGCTCATATCGAAGGGAGAGATCATGCCGGCGCCAATCAAACGCGCCGGATCTTTCTGGCAAAAATCACAAAGCCAATTGTTGTACGCGCGGGCCATCGCCGCGGCGAAGCCGGCATCCATGTCGTTCACCACCAACGCTCGCAGGCCCCGCGTGGGATAAAGCACGGCTACGTCGATCCCTTCAATGTCCATCGCTTCTAGTTGGACTTCCGCGCTCCAGCCCCGTTGGGCGTAGGAGCGATAAATCTTTTGGTTGCGCTCGAAGTTATGGCCGCGGGTCTCATCGCTTAGCCTGGTACTTTTGCGCGCCCAGTCTTTGCCGTCCGGATAAACCATGCGGAGGTCTCTGACGTTTTCACTGGTGACGCCTCGTGGCGCCCGCCCCTTGTATTTGCCCTCGATGTACCGCTCCCAAAGATCCGGCGGCTCCATAATGTGCATATCGCTATCGAGAATCTTGAAACCTTGCTTCGCCATTTTCGTTCTCCTCTTCGAGCTTACAGTACAATACAATGATCTGGAGCTGTCAATGAACGAATAAAGTGACGTGATGGGGGATTTCCTGCCGCAGTCCGAGACTGGCAATCGAGTTTGTGCCGCGATATAAACGGGCCGATGGATTTGTAACGTGGAGGAATAATATTATGGCAAACAGCAAACGATTGGCGGTATTCGAAAAGTTCATTCAAGATGCGCGGTCCGCCTGGGTTGAGCTGTCCGATACCGAGGCGCGCATGAAGAGGCTGCAGGTGCTGCTGGAAAAGTTGGTGAATGATCCAACTATGAAAAAACACGCGAAAACCTGGCCCTGCACTGAAGGTCACAAAAACCTGCTTCTGTACGAAGATCCGGATTACAATTTTGTTGTGAACGTCGTTGTGCGCACTCCAGGTCGCGACGGAAGAATTCATGATCATGCTCATGCATGGACAGCTTACGGCGTGCTCGACGGAACGGAGCGGCTTGAGCGCTACCGCCGCGTGGATGACGGCAAAAAAGAAAATTACGCATTGCTGGAGCTAGAGAGTCTAACCGAAGGCCACCCAGGCAAAGTCGATCTCGTACCGCCGTTTGCTATTCACTCCGAAAAAGGCGGTCCCGCGCGATCCGTGGCCGTGATCGTACGCTCCGAGCGACTGGTGGGCAAAACACTACAAGGGCGCTACGACGCGAAAACGGATCAATTCGAACAGGGGCAGGGTCCGACTCAGCTACCATTCGAGATCACCTAAAACTGGGTCGTGAAGAGAAGGGTGATCGTTCTTTCACCGGACAGAGTAGCCCGATCGATGTAATTTTCCCTTACACCCCATTTTCAGATAAGTTCCTGTAAAGAATCGAGATATTGGCGTAATGGAATAGTGTTAAGCTTCTTTACACCTCTGACCCCCTCCACAGTAAAATAACTCTTAAAATTCGATACTTGTACGTGGCACAGGGGTTGCTCCGTTATTTTTGTTTAGCTATTTTCCGACGCTCATGGAGATGATGCGCCACGTTGCCTCGGAGCATGCTAAAGGCGGGTGACCTCGGGAGATCCAATTGTAGGAGCCTTCCAGACGGTCTTTTAGTCTTCCGCCGAAAGAAGTCAGCCGCGAAAGAGATGGGGAGAGTCTTAATGAAGTAGAATCGCCGACTGAGGAAGAAGAATGCAGGATAAGATCGGAAGCATGAACGCTCTGCGCGATCTATCGCCGCAGTCAATTCCGGATTGCTTCGAGCAACATGCGCGAAATCATCCTAACCGAATCGCTTTCAAGACCAAGAAAATAGTTCTTACTTGGGATGCGCT
>Ga0126371_10002712_pt1 | contig 15298 bp, 9 predicted proteins | sample PanSoiMetaPlot_4_FD_110145 | JGI IMG/M metagenome (GOLD analysis project Ga0126371, IMG submission 110145) | Tropical forest soil microbial communities from Panama - MetaG Plot_4 | ecosystem: Environmental > Terrestrial > Soil > Tropical forest > Bulk soil | place: Panama | collected 2016-02-17 | reverse complement strand
TTTGTGCAGTGGCGGTCGACAAACCGCAGACGATCAGAAAGGCTAGAAGCGTTACGGTGAACTTTCCATGTATCAAAGCCGTCTTCCCCCTCGAAGACTCCAGTGCACACACAAAGGACGTGATCACAAGTCTCTTCTGATTTCACGAAGCGGTGCATTGTAATTCTTTGCCGGGCCGTACGCATAGCGTTTTGCACTCGAACATTCTGCGGGATCGGGTACATCGCGCGTCATGAAACTCTGTCCATTGCTGTTGGCTGGAGTGGTGTCTAGAATCTAGTAGAGCTCGAAAACACTCTGGTCTCTGCTGATGTCCATTTTCTCGTCATACACGATGCGGTTCGCGCGCACTGCAGTCATAGCGGCGCTAATCTTGACCGTTTCTTCGTGGGCGACGGCGCAAACAGCGACAGTCAAAGGCTGCATCCGCAATGGTTCAGGTCAGCCGGTAGCCGGGGCCGTGGTCGTGCTGGAGAGCCCGAGCGACACAGCCCTCGTGTTGTCGACGAGAACGGACGGGCACGGCCTCTACCAGATCTCCGGACTGAAAGTTGGCGTATATCAACTCCGTATCGGAGCCGACGGTTACGAACGCAAAAAGCTGGAAAGCATCACGCTCAAAGCCGACGAGATCAGGGTCGTCGACCTGAACATCACCGCGTTAAGTGCAACTGGACAGGCGGAGCCCCAGTTCTACGATGAGCCTCAGTTTACGGTCGCGGGCGTCACGGACACCACGAATCTGGGGACTCATGGCGCTGACACTGTGGTTCGAAACACGGAGTCTCTGGTGCGTGATACTGCATCCATGGGCAAAGGAGCGCTTAAGAAAAGCGAGTCGGCAGGCGACAGCGAGAGGCTTAAGCACCTGCAACAGGCTGTGAGGGAAGAGCCAAAGAGTTTTCAAGCCAATCACGATCTGGGCCAGTTCCTGTTGGACAATGGGGACGCACACCAAGCTGCTCCCTACCTTGAGCAAGCCGCTGCTTTGAAGCCGGCTGACGCTGAGGCGTCCTACGCTCTTGCCACCGCGTGTGTCGCTATCGGCGACTACGACCACGCCCGCAGAGCGCTGCAGTCTTCGCTTGAGCATTCCCAATCCGCAGACAACTATCGTTTGCTTGGCGATGTCGAGGAGAAACTAGCAGACCCGGTCTCTGCGGTGCATGATTATCAGCGGGCAGCAGAACTACAGCCCAACGAGCCAAACCTGTTCAGCTGGGGTGCGGAGTTGCTGCTTCATCGTGCGTTCGAGCCGGCCAGTGAGGTGTTTGCGAAGGGACTTCACCTCTATCCGCATTCCTCACGAATGTTGGTGGGGGTCGGAGTCAGTCTCTACGCTCGCGGCTCCTATGAGCAGGCGATCGAGCGGTTCTGCCAGGCTTCCGATCTCAACCCCGACTCGCCCACGCCGTACATTTTTCTTGGCAAGATTCAGACCATCGATCCGGCGCAATCCCGCGAGGTAACCGATAGGCTCGCACGTTTCGCAAAGCTGCATCCCGAGAATGCACAGGCATCCTTCTTCTACGCGGTGAGCCTTTGGAAGGCGAGACGGGGTCCGGAAGACGTGGAGGGTTTGGTTCGCATCGAGTCTTTGCTCGGGCGGGCTGTCGAGCTAGACCCAACGTTCGGCGAGGCGTTTCTGCAACTCGGAATTCTCTACGAAGAGCAACAAAAGTTTCGTGGTGCACTCGACGCTTACCAGAGGGCTGTAACCGTAAACCCGCAACGAGAGCAGGCGCATTACAGACTGGCGCAGCTCTATCGCAAACAAGGTGACGCGGAGAAAGCCAAAGCAGAATTCCAGAGATACGAGGAAACCTCGAAGCAAGCTACCGCAGAGGCCGAGCGTCAGCAACGCGAGATGCAAGGTTTTGTCTACACAATGCGCGACCAGACCTACGGCGCGCCCGCGGTAAAAAAAGACACGGCTGTTCAGTGACCTGGTGTCTGACCAGTTAGCAAGTCAACGAACATTTTGTAAAACTTCTCGCGATCCAGATCATCCTGAATCTCGACCTGTTGCAGGGAGATCTTCGGCTTGTCTTTCTCCGTCCACGTCAGCGTATTTCCGTAACCCGCGCCCTTACTCAGATCGACGTCCATGTACAACGTTTCGCGTTTCGTGATGATCGCGGGATCGATCCACGCGGCGGCAGCGAGCTCGTCCCACATGATGTCGGCTCCGGGGCCTTGCTGGTAGAAGCGCGACACGTAACTTGCCAAGGGCGTTGCGCTGGCACCAATCTGCTTCATCATCTCGGGCGTGAGCGTCGTTTTGACCGAGATGTCGGTGGGCGTGCAGACGATCTTTTTCCAAGGCGCACGCAAGACGATACTCGCGGCCTCAGGATCAAACCAAAAATTGAATTCATGGCGCGGGTTGTTCGCCCACTCGGCATTGTCGCTGATCGGCCGAAGGCTTCCGCCCATAAAGACCAGCTCGTTTGCAAGTTCTGGAAATTCAGGATCGATGCGGATGGCCGTTGCAAGATTGGTCATGGGGCCACCCTCGTAGATGGTGACCTCGCGGGGAAGCTTGTGAACCATGCGTATTAGAAAGTGAGAGGCATCCTCTTCGACGGGCTTGATTTTTGGCGGGCCCTCCGGTAGCTCGGGTACCACGTTGGCTTCATGCCACCACCGCTCATCCCATGCCCCCGCGTATGCCACCTTCCCATATCGCTCTTGCCACAAAACCGCTTCGTCACGCCGACGGACCAGCGGGAAAACGGCCCCGGGCACAACGGGGATGTCTGTGCGACCCATACTTTCGAGCAACCGAAGCGTATGCGCGACCTCTTCGTCGCGCCATTGATCGCCACTCACAACGGTGATGCCTAGCACTTCGACTTGCGGCGACTGGATGAGCAGCGCGACGGTCTGAAGGTTACTGCCACCGGGCCCAGAACAGTCCTGATCGATGATGATCTTTCGCCGAGGTTGGCCAAAGGCGCAGCTCGCGAGCAACAGAGTGCCCACCGGAATCAGCTGGCGAAGATTGATGGAGACTCTCATTTGTGAAGTTGCAGCGGTTTCGAATAGCACCAGGCTCGGGAAGCGCGCAGGGCGATTTTCAATGATGTGTTCCCGGCGGTCTCGTCATCAAATCGATGTAGATCTTATAGAACTTCTCTGCGTCGATATCGAACTGGACATTCGCCAGCCGTAGATATGGAGGCACCTGCGCCTTGGCGTCCCAAAAGATCGTCTTGCCGTAGCTGGCGCCGTGATCGATGTCGATATCCATGTAGAGCTGCTTTTGCCCGGTAATAATCGACGGGTCGATGAGCGCGACGCCTGCGATCTCGTCCCACATATAGCCGGGCAGGGAATACTTGTCGAGGTATTGCGTGATCGGGGTGTTTGCCCTCCCGATCGTTGCCTTCATCTCGTTGGTGTAATGCGTCTTCACGGAGATGTCGATCGGTGTGATGGTCATTTTTTTCCAGGGCGCGCGAAGCACGATGCGAGCCGCTTCCGGATCGAACCACCAGTTGAATTCGCGGCGAGCGTCGATGGCTCCTGTATCAATGGCTCCCTTGTCAGCATAGAGTCCGCCGCCCATCAAGACGAACTCTTTCGCGAGCGTTGCGACCGACGGATCAAGTTTCAGTGCCAGCGCATAGTTCGTTAGCGGCCCGCCTGCCCAGAGAACGACCTCGCCTGGATACTTGTGGACCATCTTGATGATGAACTCCGCGGCCGTTCCCGCCGCAGCTTCAACATGAGGATCGCCCTCAGCCAGCGGAGGGACAATGTCGGGTGCGTGGTAGGGCATCTCGAACACGATCGAGCGCTGCGCCTCGAACCGATCGGTCCATGCGCCTTTGTACTCAAACTTTCCGTACATCGCCTCCCAGCGTTCGCTTTCCTCCTTGGAGTTGATCAGAGGGAACTCCGCTCCCTGAATGACTGGAATGTCCGCGTGGCCTGAGATCTCGAGCATGCGCAGCACGTGCTGCGTCTCTTCCTTGACCCACTGATCGCCACTGACAGTAGTGATACCGAGGACGTCGAACTTTTCCGATTGCAAGAAGACGAGAATCGCTTGCTGATCGCTTGTCCCGGGCCCGCGAGCGTCCTGATCGACGATGACTTTGATTTTTTGGGCGGAAGCGGAGAGTGAGAGCAGCAAGACACTCACTACGAAGAATGCAGTCCTGCGCGGGCGAAGGGGCATGGTTTCCTCGGAATGCGTTTACGGTTGGAGCGATGCTGGCACAAAGATAAAGGCAGACTGACCAAGAGAGCTTGCCTCTGTTCAGTCTGCCCGAGAGATCACAGTCTGAAATCTAGCTGCACCTCGCTGCTCAGCCTCAGAAGTTCAACTTCAGCGCGAACTGAACGACTCTGGGGTTGTTGACCGTCCCGTTTACGACACCAAAGCTCGAGAAAGCGTTCACATCCTGCATGCCGCTGCTGCCGCCCTGCAGATAGAACTGTGGGTGGTTGAAAATGTTGAAGAACTCGGCTCGGAAGTCGAGGCCGAGGCTTTCACGGATCGGGAAATGCTTGATCAGTGACAAGTCGGTATTGACGAACCGAGGCCCATAGAACGGAGCTCGATTTGAAGTGCCAAGTTCTCCAGCGGTAGCGTGAACAAAGGCACAGGGATTGAACCAATTTTGAAGAGTGTGGATCTTCGCCGGAGCATTGCAGGTAGGGTTGGCGGCCACCGGTCCGGCCTTATTCGGATCACCCACCATGTCAGGTCGATTCAGTCCGTTTCCGTTCCATGAGAAAGCGACGCCGGAAGCGTTGGCGCTATCCACTGCGAACAATGGGAAGCCGGAGGTGGCCTTCACGATAGCGTTGATTTCCCAGTTGCCCAGGATGGCATTGGGTACAGCACTCAGGTTGCTTCCGAACTCTTTTCCCTTGCCGAAGGGTAGTGAGTAGAGAACGCTCGCAGTGAACTGATGATTGAGGTTGAGGGTGGAGAGCGCCCAATCCAGTTTCTGGTATCCGGGCAACGGGAAATACGTAGCGCCGGGGAATGTGCCGAGGCCATCTGGCATTCCAGAATCGAACGTACGAGAGTAGGTATAGCCCACCAGAGCATATAGGCCGTGCTGTACGCTCTTCGTTTCGGCCTTGATTTGCAGAGAATCGTAATGAGCTTTTCCTACGTCGTTGCTGTTGTTGATCGTGAGTGGGAACAGGAATGTTGGTGGTCCCCACTTTGGGCCGAATGCAGCTCCGCCTGGGCCGCAACCCAATGTGTATCCCGGCGTGCCGCACGCGGACGGCGACCCAACGTTAAGGTTGAGGCCATCCACTAATATGTGGGAACTGCGAGAGCCGGCATATCCTGCCGTCAAGACGACATTCCCGGGCAACTGGTGCTCGATGTTCAGATTGAACTGCTGCACTCGACCCTGCTTAAAGTCGAGATTCTGAGACACAACAGCGCCAGGGTACTGAGAGGGTAGGAGAGGCGCGGTGATCGGATCCAAGAACATCCGCTGCAACCCGCAGTTCTTCGGACTGGCAGATGTCGCATTGTTGAAGGGGCAGAGTCCGAAGAAATTGTCTGATTCTGCGAAGTAGGGAGGATTTTCCCAAAGTCCTTGCGCTCCCTGATTCCAGGATGAATCGTGGAAGATAGCATAGCCCGCACGAATGGCAGTGCTCTGGCTTCCCATCACCTTCCAGGCGAGTCCGATGCGTGGTTCGAACGCCGTTTTATCCATCTGAACGCCCGCACGAGCGTCAGAGTGGACGCAGAAAGAACAGCCCGCGATCAGAGAACTTGATCCGGCCACATAGAACCTGCCAGTGGCAAAATCAAAGTTGGCTTGGCGATTCTGGGCTTCGGTGATAGGGGTGACTAACGCCCAGGCAAGCCCCAGGTTCAGAGTGAGGTCTTTCGTTACACGCCAATCGTCCTGAACATAAGGGCGAAAGAGCTTCCACCGGCGGCCCGTCGTCGCGCCGAAGAAGGTCTGGTCATGGATGCCGCCGCCCAATTGGCCCAAGAGCAAGTCTGCCGAGGCATCTCCGCTCATGCCGAAGTTGATGAAGAAACCGTCCTGAAAAGCATTGGTCAAGACGTTCATCTGCTGAGCGCGAATGCTACCGCCGACGCGGATGTTGTGGTTGCCCCGGATCATGTCGAACGAGTCGGAGATCATGAATACGTTCGTGCCGCCCTGGAAAGGCGCGAAGCCGCGATCGCCCAGAGCCCAGTAGTTGTTCATGAGCGTGGAGCTCAGACCGCAGCTTACGCAGTCCGTCGTGGACTGCGTTGGCACGCCGGCCGGAGCGTTCGGACATTTGCTGTTTAGATTTGCTCCCTGGATTCCGATGTTGGCGGACTCGCACGTTGAGTCACCAAATGAAATGATGTGGTTAAAGATCCGATTGAACCCGAAACTTGCCTGGTTGATGTTGTTGGGCGAGAAAATGTGGGTTTCGGAGATCATTGCATTGCGCCCATGATTCGTAATGTGCTGGGTGCTGCCGAAGGCGTTCTGTTCAGCAAATCCTGGTGAACCTCCGGGAACAAACGAGGTAGCCTGGTCGTAGCTGAAGCGGGCGAAAATTGAATCCTTGGTTGAGAAATTGTGGTCGAGGCGAACGTCGAATGAATTCTCGTCCAGCTTGCGCACTGGAACATCGGCGAAATTGGTCAGTGTTGAAAGATTAGGTGCTGTGCTCTGCGGATACAGCTTCATCATCGCAAAGCCCGCCGAGTCGAACATATTGGCGGGAATCTTGTTGCACGGAGTGCCGCCCGTCTGCGACCCATCTGAGTTAGCGGGAATCGGATTCCCTGTGCCGTCGCACGCAAAGGGGACAGCAGTCGTCGAACTAGAGCTGTAAGGATTCTGGAGGTTTCCGAAACCGTTGGCATTCGCAGGCAGGGAGTGGCCTAAAGCATCCCAGCCCGGACGATCTACGCCGAGCGGGTCTTGGCTAAAGTTCCCATTCACCATCGCCTGGGTCGGAATCAAGCCGATGAACGGTATGCCGTGGCGCTGATGCTTTCCCTGATAGTCGGCGAAGAAGAAGGTCTTGTCTTTCTTGATCGGGCCGCCGACTGCGAAGCCAAATTGGTTCAGATTGAATTGCTCGCGGGAACTGGCGAAATAGCTGCGCGCATCGAGACTTGTATTGCGGAAGAACTCGAACACGGAACCATGGAAATTGTTGGATCCTGCCTTCGAGCTAACGAGCACCGTCGGACCGGCGCGCGTGCCGTATTCCGCTGAGTAGTTGTAAGTCAGAACCTTGAATTCCTGGATGGCGTCGATCGATGGCAGAATTGCAATGCCGCCTGCCGTGAGTTCGTTGTTGTCGATTCCATCCAGCAGCCAATCGGTACTCTGGGCACGGGACCCGCCGACGGAAAGGGAATAGACTCCTCGCGCCGCAACTTCACTGCTCGCTCCGTTTGTGAAGAAGCTGTTCGGATTTGTTTCCTGGGTTGTTCCTGGCGTGAGGGTCGCTAACTGTACAAAGTCGCGGCCATTCAGCGGCAGTTGCGTCACCTGCTCTGAGGTGATGACCTGCCCGAGCGTCGGATTCGTCGTTTCGACCGCCACCTCCGTTGCGCTGACCTCGACCGTCGAGGTCACCGACGCGGGCGCTAGCGTGAAGTTCAGTTCTCGATGCTCGTCGACCTGCAGGCGCACATCTTTCTCTTCCGCCGCCTGAAATCCTTGCGACTCCACGTGCACCGTGAAGTACCCAACGGGCAGCAGCGGAATAAGGTAGTGGCCTGTGTCATCGGTCTTTGCTTCGCGCACAAGACCTGTGCCTTGCGACGTAACTTTCACGGTTGCGCCGGCGATCACCGATCCGGTTTTATCAGAAACTGTTCCTGAGAAATTTCCGTTGGCTTGGCTGTAAACCAGTGAACTGAAGGAAACCACCGTCACGCAGAAACAACAAAGAAGCAGCGCCTTCTTGCTGAACATCCACACCCCCCCTCGGTGCCCACCCACCGATGCAAACGGGACTCTTCCTTTTCCCCACAGAAAAGTAGAAGGCCCCTTTTTACAGAAGCGGCCATCTAACTGGACTTTCCTTTCAAAGTCAAGGACTTTGTAGCGCTTACGACGTCGATCCTGTGGTCACATTTTCATTTTTTGTAGAGTCGTTGTGCGCTGGTTGTTGTGACAGGATCTTGTCTGACATCACATCGAAACAACATCGTTCTTTTACTGATAATTCAGAGTTCTCGCGAGTGATCGTTTCGCGGCGACGAGTGGATACAAATTGTCATTGCACGCTACGAATTTTGGAATGCTCAGGATGGCAGCATCATGATGCGGGAATCAGTGAAGTTATGTTGCGGGTCTGATCTGTCAGCTCGCTTCGTTGCTCGCCGATCTTGTAACCCATTCCGCGTCGTAACGCGCTCGATCGTAGAAAGATTTTTGGGTGCCGATTCCTGTCGTCGATAGACCCGCATAGAGATTCGCACGGCGTACTGCTTCGAGTTCGGGCAATCCTTCGGCGAGAAAAACCGCGAAGCTGCCGATGAAAGCATCGCCGGCGCCGGTACTGTCGATCGCTTTCACGGAGAAAGCGGGAACATGTTCCATGCCCTCTCGGCTCGCGAGCAGAGATCCATTCGATCCGAGCGTGATGATGGCGCGGCTTATGCCGCCTACCAAAAACGTTTCGGCACATTTCCTGGCGTCTTCGAGATTGCGAACCGGTTTTCCGGTGATCGTTTCTGCTTCACTTTCGTTAGGAACGAAATAATCGAGACCGGTCAGAGCCTTCCTATCAACCGGCTGCGCGGGAGCGGGATTCACAATGCAGCGAATGTTGTTTTTCCGGGCAAAAGCGACTGTGTAGTACACGGTCTCGATTGGAATCTCGAATTGCAGGACGATGCAGTCCACGGATTTCAAGGTGTCGGATGCGGCGTCCACATCCGCCGGCTTTAGTGCGTCGTTCGCGCCTTTCACAACGAGAATTCGATTCTGGCCGTGTGGATCAACGAAGATCGGTGCAACGCCGCTCGAGAGTCCTTCCACCTGTTTCACTTCGCGAGCATCAATCCCCATCTTTTTGAAATTCTCGATAGTCGCGGGACCGAACAAATCGCTTCCGACGCGCGCAACCATGAAGACATCGGCGCCGCACAAACGAGCGGCGACTGCCTGGTTGGCTCCCTTGCCACCAAACCCGAGATCAAACTTCTGACCGAAGATAGTCTCGCCGGGTTTCGGAAACTGTTCCGTAAACGTTGTGAGATCGATGTTTGCACTGCCGACTACGGCGATTCGGGGACGCTTTGCCATAACTTTTCGCTTGATGCTGAGAACGGGCGAGTTTAGCCAGCGAGTGCTTGAGTGTCAAACCACTCAGCTCAATGCTGTGCCATTTGACGGAAGATGATCGGAGCGGGAGCCAGCGCCTGAACTATTCTCCGTAGGGCACCCAGATATTTTTCACTTGCGTGGAATGCTGGAGGAACCATCGGCCCTCCGCCTGCTTCGGGTCGAACCAGTCGATCGCCCTTCCTTCATTTGTGAAAACTTGCTTCAGATTGCCGACTGAGTAAGATTTTGCCGTTGCAGCGCTCGCTCCGTCCGTGAAGCTCCAGATCGCATCTACGTCATCATGTTCGGCGAGCGTTTTCAGAAGCTGTGACTGATAGCCGGAGACCAGGTTGACGACGCCACCCGGCAGATCGCTGGTATCAAATACCTGGTACAAGTCGCCGATGATTAGTGGGTAGGTCTCGGAGGGAACAGCCACAATAGTGTTTCCTGTCGCCAGCGCAGGCAAGACAAGCGACATCAATCCAAGTAGCGGGGCTTCGTTCGGACAAACAATGCCGACGGTGCCGATAGGTTCATTCATCGCAATCGCGATCGTACGAAACGGGGGATTGTGCACCGCGCCGTCGTATTTGTCGGCCCACGCAGCATAGGAGAAGATGCGCTCGATCGCAGCCGCCACTTCTTTCTCCGCGTGGTCTTTACCGACGGCAGCCGAGAGCCGCTTGGCAACCTCTTCCTTGCGCAAAGACAAATTCTCCGCCATGTAATAGAGGACTTGCGCACGATTATGCGCGGTGCTCTTGGCCCATCCAGATGCCTTCCGCGCAGCTTCCACCGCATTGCGGATGTCTTTGCGGTTGCCTAGTGGAGATTCTCCGAGAAGCTCTCCGTCTTTGCCGTGGATCTCAATGCTGTATCCCGAGTCCGGTCGTGCCTGCTTCCCTCCGATATACAACTTCACGGTCCTGTCGATCGCCAGGCCAGCGTGTTGGTCTTCGTCATCGGAATCAGCCAGCGTATTCGGGGAGGCCGGGAGCGACGGTGCCGACTTGAACCATGTGGGTTCTATATATTCGAAGATTCCTTCGCGTCCGCCCTCGCGGCCATACCCGCTCTCGCGGTATCCGCCAAAGCCGCAAGCGGCGTCAAAAAGATTTGTGCAGTTGACCCAGACAACTCCTGCCTTGATCTGTGCGGCGACCTGAAGAGCAACATTGATGCTCTCGCTCCAGACCGATGATGCAAGACCGTAGACCGTGTTGTTGGCGAGTTCTACGGCCTCCGCCGGTGTGCGGAAAGTCATCGCGGCAAGAACTGGTCCGAAGATTTCCTGCTGCGCGACGATCGAAGTTGGATGAACGTTGCTCAGGAGCGTTGGGGGAAAGTAAAGTCCGCGCGACGGCATCGCGATCTGCGGCTGCCAGCAGGTTGCGCCTTCAGCAACCCCCTGGTCTACGAGACGCTTGATCCTCTCCAGTTGAACGGGAGCTACGATCGCGCCGATATCAATGGCCTTGTCGAGCGGTGGGCCCACGCGCAGGGTGCTCATGCGCGCCTGAAGTTTCTCGATCAACGGCTGGGCAATGCTCTCCTGCATCAGAAGGCGAGAGCCTGCGCAACACACTTGTCCCTGGTTAAACCAGATTCCATCCACCAAACCTTCAACCGCGCTATCCAGATCGGCGTCTTCAAAAATAATGAATGGCGATTTGCCGCCGAGCTCGAGCGACAGCTTTTTGTGACTGGTTGCCGTTGCGCTTCGAATCGCGCGTCCAACTTCGGTGGAGCCCGTAAATGCGATTTTGTCTACGTCCGGATGCTTTACAAGCGCCTCGCCCGTCGCACCGTCTCCCGTAACAATGTTCACTACCCCGGCAGGCAGGTCGATCTCTCTGCAGATGTCAGCGAAGGCAAGTGCCGTCAATGGAGTGAACTCGGCGGGCTTCAAAACAACGGTATTCGCGGTGGCAAGCGCAGGTGCGATCTTCCACGCCAGCATCAATAGCGGAAAATTCCACGGAATGATCTGTCCAACGACGCCGCAAGCTGTGTAGCCCGGAAATTCCGATTCAAGCAGCTGCGCCCAACCGGCGTGATGGTAGAAATGTCGGGCAACGAGGGGAATATCAATGTCGCGGCTCTCGCGGATGGGTTTTCCATTGTCGATCGTTTCGAGCACCGCGAGGCGGCGGGAGTGCTTCTGCACCGACCTCGCCATCGCGTACAAGTAACGTGCGCGCGCGTGGGGAGTTAGGGCCTGCCAGGCAGGAAGCGCATTTCGTGCGGCCTGCACCCCAGCCGAGATATCAGCCGCAGAGCCCTGCGCAACCGAAGCAATCTTTTCTCCGGTTGCCGGATCATTCGATTCGAAGAAGACTCCTTCGACCGGGTCGCGCCACTCGCCGTTGATGAAGTGTCCGAAGCGCCTTTTGTGGCCGTCGAGCCAACCCAATGCATCTTTCGGATCCTCGGGTGCTGGCCCGTACTCCATCGTTACGAATTTTTCAGCGATGCTCATGCTTCGTCCTGGTTCAGTTCCTTCCGTGAGCTTTATGCAATCGGATGACGGTAGTCGGCTGAATAGCGACCTGTCGCGTGATGTTCCAACTGCCGCTCGATATCGTTCAGCAGGGAACTGGCGCCGAAGCGAAATAGATCGGCCTTCATCCACGGATCTCCCAACTCTTCTTTCATGAGTGCCAGCCAATCCGTCGATTGTTTTGCTGTCCGGATTCCGCCTGCAGGCTTGAAGCCGACTGCCATTCCGGTCTCGTTCGCATATTCGCGGATTGCCCTGACCATCACCAGGCCCACAGGCAATGTCGCGTTCACTGACTCTTTACCGGTCGACGTCTTGATGAAATCGGCGCCCGCCATCATCGCAACCACGCTGGCGCGCGCCACGTTCCGTAGAGTGAGGAGGTCTCCGGTGCCAAGGATCGCTTTCATATGTGCATGGCCGGATGCTTGCCTGAAAGCGGCAACTTCGTCGTAGAGTTCCTGCCAGCGTCCGCCCAACACGAGAGCGCGAGTGATCACGATATCGATCTCGTCCGCACCGGCTTCGACGGAGCGCTGAATCTCGGCGATGCGCTCCTCAACAGGAGACAAGCCAGCAGGGAAGCCGGTGGATACGGCCGCAACGCGAATGCCACTCCCTTCGAGCGCTCTCGCTGCCGTTTCAACGAAACGGTGATACACGCAAACAGCCGCAACCTTGATGCCGAGGGCCTCAACGCCAAGTTGCTTCACCAGAGCTTCCTGCAACGGGTGCTTGGCCTTCGCGCACAGACGGCGTACGCGTTCGTCGGTGTCGTCTCCGGAAAGCGTCGTCAGGTCCATGCAAGTGATAGCGCGAAGCAACCAGGCAGCCTGCCAATCTTTCTTAACGGTTCGCCTGGCGACGTGACTCTGCGCTCTCCGTTCGACGGCACTGGTATTCACACGCACTTGTTGAACCCAGTCGAGATTCAGCGGCACGCCACGATTCGAAAGAAGTGCTTTACCCGAAAGAGTGGCGACTGGCGTAACGGAACTTGGGGCGATTTTTTCCGCGGTGTTGCTTGGGGCGCTTACCGCGATCCCGGACCGCTTGGTGTGTTCTCGAAGCATCTTGTCAGCATTGTACGGCAGATGTCGTAGGCGAGGCGAAATCAGGGCAACGTTCACCTTGACACGATTTCGGTCGCAAAGCTAGGCTACGCTCCGGTTTAAGTCTGGAGAAAACCACTGAAAAACATCGGCCCTGCCCACGAGCGATCAACGTCGTTGCCAAAATTTCTCCCGCTAGTATTGATCGTCGCGTGGTGCTTACCTCTCGCGGCGGCTCCCAAGAAGATAATCTTTGACACCGACCCTGGAACCGACGACGCGATGGCCCTTATGCTGGCGCTCAACTCACCGGAGTTGGACGTTCGCGCAATCACGGTCGTTCCGGGGAACGTCACGGCCAAACAAGGGCTTGAAAACGCATTGCGCATGGTATCGCTTGCGAACCGTTGCGACATTCCTGTCGCCGGCGGCGCGCAACACCCGCTATTCCAGAAGCTCATTACGGCGGAGTTCTGGCATGGCAAGAATGGATTGGCCGATATCGAGCTCCCGCCGAGCAAATGTAAGGCCGACGAACGCTTTGGGCCTGACCTGATTATTCAATTAGTGCATGCATCGCCTCACGAGATAACGCTCGTCCCCGTTGGGCCTTTGACGAATATCGCGCTGGCCGTGTCGAAAGACCCGTCAATGGTTTCGCTCGTAAAGGAAGTGGTGATCATGGGCGGTTCGATCTCGGGCGGGAACGTGAACGCGGCGGCAGAAGCGAACATCTACAACGACCCCGAAGCTGCGCAGATCGTCTTTCAGGCGGGTTGGCCGCTGACGATGGTCGGGCTCGATGTTGGCGACAAGACGCTGCTCTCGCAAAAATACCTTGACCAGTTAAACGTAAAGCACGGCCCGGTAAATGATTTCATCCACGACGTTGCTCAATTCCTGGTCACTTTGTCCGCTAAGTTCGGCTCGCCCGGCACTCCGATGTACGATCCGCTCGCGGTGGGCGTCGCGATCGATCCAACACTGGTCAAGGCACCCGCGATGCATGTGGATGTCGAGGGCCGCGGGGAATTCACGCGTGGAGAGACCGTCGCCAACCGGCGCGGGGCGGTCGAACGAAATGTGCTTCATGGAGATCGCTACATCATTGAAGGCGTCGACGAGGTAAAGGCGAACGCTAAGGTGTGCACAGAAGTCGACGCTGATCGCTTTCTGCAGATGTTTGTTGCACGAATTCAAGGGAAGTGACGGGTGCCAACCCTGGTGCGACAGTGCAGAAAGTCGCGGACGTAGAATCATTCGCGAACTATTAATAAGGAGCCACGATGTACACACCTCAAACCTTGAGTGTCGCGCTGTTGATGATGATCACGAGCGCCATCTGCTGGGGCTCTTGGGCCAACACGTACAAGGGAGTCAAGAATTACCGCTTCGAGCTTTTCTACTGGGATTATGCCATTGGCATTTTTCTGATCTCGCTCATCCTCGGCCACACCATGGGGAGCACGGGGCACAATTCCCAGAGCCTCGTAGAGAACATCCACTCCACGGGCGTTTCTAACGTTGTCTATGCGTTGATCGGAGGAGCCTGGTTCAACCTCGCGAATCTGTTGCTTGTGGCTGCGATCGACATGGCGGGGCTGTCGGTGGCGTTTCCGATCTCGATCGGCATCGCGCTGGTGGTTGGCGTTGTTCTGAGCTACATACTGCAACCCAAAGGCAACGCGATGTTGCTGGCCTTGGGAGTCGCATGCGCGCTTATCGCCGTCATTCTGGACGGCAAGGCTTACGGAAGTCTGGCTAGCACAGGGCGTGTGATTTCCAAGAAGAGCCTGATCGTCTGCATAGTCTCCGGAATTCTGATGGGCTTATGGGCGCCGTTCCTGACGCGCGCAATGACCATTGGCAACCCTCTGGGCCCGTATGCCGCGTGCGTTTTTCTCACGCTGGGTGCGCTCCTCTCCTGCTTCGTATGGAACATCTACTTCATGAAGCGTCCGCTGGTCGGAGAACCCGTAAGCTTCAGCGGCTTTTTCCGCGGACCAGCCTCAGGTCATGCCTTGGGCCTGCTCGGAGGATTCATCTGGGGAACCGGTACCGTCTTTAATATGGTCGCGGCGAGTCTTACCGGAGTCGCCATCTCGTACGCGATCGGTCAATCCGCGCCGATGGTTGCGGCCTTGTGGGGGATCTTTGCGTGGAAGGAATTTGATGGCTCAAGCTCGCGGGCCAAGCTCTACCTGGTGCTGATGTTTGTTTTTTATGGATTGGCGATTCTTTTTGTGGCGAAAGCGAATGGATAGCGGATCCTTGCCATTGCCGAGTGACTAATGGTGCGCCTGGGCGACCTGTGGGATCCGCGTTTGCGGAGAGCGCTCAACGCTCTTTGGCAGCTTTCGGCGTCCCGCCGTCGAGCTGTTTCCCCTCGCCTTCTTTTACGGTCGTGATCTTGTCGACGGAAACATCCGAGAAGCGTTCCACAAGACCGCTCGGCC
>Ga0126371_10002710_pt1 | contig 15304 bp, 15 predicted proteins | sample PanSoiMetaPlot_4_FD_110145 | JGI IMG/M metagenome (GOLD analysis project Ga0126371, IMG submission 110145) | Tropical forest soil microbial communities from Panama - MetaG Plot_4 | ecosystem: Environmental > Terrestrial > Soil > Tropical forest > Bulk soil | place: Panama | collected 2016-02-17 | reverse complement strand
TGAACGAGCTGGTATCAGGAGGCGCGGATGTCCGTTAGAGTATTGTTGCCGAATGCGTTTCAAAAGCATACGAATGGCGCGAAGGAGTTGCAGTCGAGCGCGTCAAATCTGCCGCAACTGATTGATGAGATCGAGACGAATTTTCCCGCGCTGAAAGCGCACCTGCGCGACGAAACGGGAAACGTGCGGCGGTTTATCAACTTCTACGTCAATGAGGAAGACATTCGTTTCCTGGGCAATGAGAAGTATGCCTTCAAGGACGGCGATGAGGTGCTGGTCATTCCTTCCATCGCCGGTGGATCTTGTTCGTGCTGCTCGTATTGCGGACAGGAAGAGTGCACCTGCTATTAGGTTCCTCCCCTAGGCCCTCCCAGGAAATGCGCGGATTTCAATCCGCGCATTTCCTTTTTGCGCAAAATTCCTTGACGAAAATTTGACGCCTGCTTCCCGAATCTTCGCTTGCCCGGCTGTCATCTGTGTAATTAGAATTCAAACGATTGTTTGAAACAGTCGTTTAAAATAGAGAAAATCATGGTTGCTAAAAAGAGGGTTGAGAAGACGGCACGGGCTGCGGAGCAGGAAGACGCGCGTACACGGCTGATTGATGCGGCCATCACGCTGTTCGCTGAGAAAGGCTATGAGGGTACGAGCGTACGCGATCTGGCGAAAGCGGCTGACGTGAATGTAGCGGCGGTGAGCTACCACTTCGGCAGCAAGGACGCGCTCTATACCGAGGCGCTGAGGGCCTGCCTGGCGCCATGCGGCGAAATACGAGAGCGGATGCAGGTCCATCTAGATGACGCGCGGCGCAGGAAGACCCGGAAAGCAGCGGAAGAGGCGCTGCGTGGATGTATCCGTGATTTTCTTGAGATACTGGTTTCCCCCGCGGCAAAGCACAGTCATCTGGTCATGCGCGAGCAATCGGAAGGCAAGCCGCGTTTTGAACCCGTAATTCGTGAATTTTTCATGCCGGTGGGAAGTATTCTCCAGCAAGTGATTCTGCTGCTTGCGCCGGAGCTTCCACAGTTGAGCGTCTTCATTGTGATTTCGGGAATCATCGGGCAGTGTCTGCACATGTGCAAAGCGCGAATCTCTTATCGCGTGCTTGCCGGCGTTGACTCGCACAGTCCGGAATACATCGATATAGTTTCAAAACACATGGCGCATTTGACTGCGCTGGGGTTGCGTGGGCTGGAGCGCGAGAAAGGGGCGGTCTAGCGATGTGGAAAATTGCGATCAAAATGCTGATGGGCGACCGCAGCAAGTATTTCACGCTGGTGAGCAGCCTGATTGTCGTCTCGTTTTTGTTCCTGCAGCAGGGGTCGATTTTCTGCGGGCTGATTCTGCGCACCGCGCGGCCTGTCGAAGTGGTTGGAGCGCCGATCTGGGTGTGTGATCCGCAACTCAGAAGTGTGGACGAGAGCAAGCCGCTGCTCGATACCGATTTGCAACGGGTCCGGAGCGTTCCCGGCGTAAAGTGGGCCGTGCCGCTGCTGATGCAGCTTGTGTCAGCACATTTGCCGGACGGGAATTTCCAGACCGTGCGCTTGTATGGGCTGGACAACGATACCTTCTTCGGCAGGCCGAAGATGATTTCCGGCAACGGACGGCTGCTGACGCAGGACCAGGCGGTGATTATCGGCAGGGCAGAGTCGGAGAAGCTGAACAATCCCAAGCCGGGTGATGTGTTTGAGATGAACGACAACCAGGCGCGCGTAGTGGGGATTGCTGATGTGCCGCGCGATTTTTTCTCGTATCCGTTTGTGTACGCGTCGTATGACCGCGCGTTGCAATATGCGCCGCAGCAGCGGAAGCAGTTGAACTATGTGCTGGTCGCTCCTGAGGACGGAGTGCCGGCGGAAGTGATTGCTCAGCGTATCCGCAAGATGACCGGCCTGGGCGCATACACCGAGCAGGAATTTCGCTGGCTGACGATGGACTACTACATGCAGAATACGGGCATCCCCGCCAGTATTGGGACCTCGCTGCTGATGGTGTTTCTGGTGGGCATGTCGATTGTAGGGCAGACGTTTTACCAATTCGCGCTGCAGAATGAGCGCTACTTTGGAGCGCTGAAGGCGATGGGCACAAGCTCGGCTACGCTGACGAAAATGATTCTGCTGCAGGCGCTGTTAGTTGGGCTTGTAGGGTTCGGCGTGGGCGCGGGGCTGGGCGGCGTCTTTGGACTGTTTGCCGGAGGACCGGACAGCAAAATTGCTTTTGCTACGCCATGGCCGATGGTGGTGATTAGTTTTGTGGCGGTCATTGTCATCTGCCTGCTGTCGGCGCTTTTGAGCATTCGCAAAGTTGTGAAACTTGAACCGGCGGTGGTGTTCCGTGGCTAGTAACTGCGATACGCAAAATGGCACACATGCCGCCTGCCTGCGCGGCGTGACGAAGTTATTCGGCGTGGGGACGACGGAAGTCCACGCCCTGAATCAGGTTGATTTCAATGTGCATCAAGGCGAACTGCTGTTACTGGTAGGGCCTTCGGGCTGCGGCAAGACCACGTTGTTGAGCGTGCTCGCGGGGATTCTGGATGCTACTTCGGGCGAAGTTGATGTCTTTGGGACGCGGATCGACCAGCTTAGTCAGCAGGAGAAGACCGTGTTCCGGCGCGACAATATCGGCTTCATTTTTCAGCAGTACAATCTGCTGCCCACGCTGACGGCGGCGGAGAACGTGGCGATTCCGCTGCTGATTCACCAGGTGCCTTTCGACCAGGCAGTGGCGAAGGCGCGGATATATCTCGACAGGGTTGGCATGGCGGAGCGCGCCGACTTTCTGCCCGCGCAGCTTTCAGGAGGGCAGCAACAACGCGTGGCCATTGCGCGCGCGCTGATTACGGAGCCGCGGCTGATTGTATGCGACGAGCCGACTGCGGCGCTCGACGGCGAGACCGGCAAGATGGTGTTGGAGATGTTTCGCTCGACGGCACTGACGGACAATCGCGCGATTGTTGTGGTGACGCACGATAATCGTATCTTCCCCTACGGCGACCGCATTGCTGAAATGCTGGATGGGAAGATTCTCTCGATTCACGAGAATGAATTTGCGCCCAGTCATGGAAAGGAGAATATCCAATGACAAAGCGGCTGAGCATTATCATCCCGCTGCTGGGAGTTGTTTTGATTGCGGTCTGGGTGACGGTTTCGGCGCGGCGTGTGCCGCATGAGAAGCCGCTGGCTGCACCGCCAACCGCCCCATATGCGAACTCGATTGCGGCAACCGGGATTGTCGAAGCCTCAGATAGAAATTACAATCTTGCGCCTCCCGTGTCGGGCCAGTTGAGCGCGTTGTATGTGAAGGAAAACGACATTGTGCATCGGGCGGACAAGCTCTACACCATCGACGACCGCGAGCAGCGTACCGTCGTTGAGCAGGCGGAAGCGAATGTCGCAAAAGCGCGTGCGACTGTGCAGACAGCCCAAGCCGATATTGTGACCCAGCAGGCGAACGCGACTAGCGCGAAGGCTGCTGTAGACACAGCGAAGGCCACCTATGATGATGCTGCGCAAATAGCCCAGCGCAATGAGGGCCTGCATAAAGACGGAATTATTTCCGACCAGGCAAACATGACGAGCGCGAAAACAAACGACGCTGATCATGCCCGCTGGCAGCAGGCGGTAGCTCAGTTGAAACAGGCCGAAGCGCAGTTAGGGAATGCAGAAGCGTCGCTCTCTGAGCAGCAGGCCAATTTGCAGACGATGATTGCCACGCGCGATCAGCAGCAGGTGCTGCTCGACAAAATGACGGTGCGCGCTCCGGCGGACGGTAAGATTCTGCAGGTGAACAACCGAGTGGGCGAGTATCTTTCAAGCACGTCGGGCACGTCGCCGGTGCTGTTTGGCGATACCGATTCGCTAATGGTGCGCGTGGACGTGGACGAGATCAACGCCTCGCATGTGCTGCCCGGCTCGACCGCGATGGCGATGCTGAAGGGCGATTCGTCGCGGCAGTTCCCCATGCAGTTTGTGCGTATCGTGCCCTACATGGTGCCGAAACAAAACCTGACCGGCTCGAATTCAGAGCGCGTGGATGTGCGCGTGCTACAACTAGAGTTTCGTTTTGCGCCGCCCTCATTCCCGGTTTATGTAGGACAGCAGGTGGATGTGTTTATTCACCCGCCGGAACGGGCGGCGAAATGATCAGTCTTCAATGACTCCGGCGAAAAGGGTTGTGTCTTCCGCCAGCGGACGCGAGTTGCGGGCGGCGGCGAGCAGATAACTCTCGTCATTCATGTGTTTGTCGATGAAGTCGCGGACGCGCTCAAGCACGCCGTGTTGTGTGGTGTGCATCTTAAAAGCCTCGATCTTCCGCTCCTTCCATTGGCCCAGTTCGAGAGTGAAAGAGTACGGGACGCGGGCCGCCTCAGCGCCTTCGTTCGATTTGTAGACAGACACCCAAGGTGTGCTGGAGTAGTAGAGCTTCTGTGGCGAATAAGGTGCGCCTGCGTCAGGGAAAAGCTGCCCGCGTCCAGCCCAATGGAAGGCAGCAGTAGCAGCGAGCGAGACGATCGTGTGATCGCGATGCAGGTTGACTCCGCCATCGCCGCCGAATGTGAGGACGACCTGCGGCCGGTACGTACGAATTTTTCCGACGAGTACGCCAGTCAGCTCATAAAAATTTTGTTGATCGAGTTTTCCGTCGGGATAGTTGAGCACTTCGGCATGCGTAAGGCCAAGCAACTGACTTGCCGCTTTGAATTCATCGCGCCGCAACCTGGCAAGTTCTTCGTCGCTGGCAGCGGTGCCGCGGAAGCTCCCTGCCGCACCTTCAGTGAGACAGATAACAGTGGTTTCCACTCCTTTATCGTGCGCCATGAGCAGCGCTCCGCCGAATGCTCCGCTTTCGTCGTCGGGATGCGCGGTGAGGCACATCATGCGATAAGACAAAGGTGTAGCTCCTGTGCTCTCAGTGTAACGAACAGGGGTATCTTAAGCAGGCAGCAAGTCGACGGGCACGTCGACAATTTCAGCTTCCGGCGGCATGTCCCACGGAAGAGAAGTTTGCGCGACGGGACGAAAGCTTTTGCGGTGGAGCGAAGTCGGACCGTACTTGTCGAGCGCGGCAAGATGCTCAGGCGTGCTGTAGCCCTTGTGCGAAGCGAGACCGTACTCAGGGTACTGCTCGTGTAATTCGCGCATGCGCTGATCGCGATAGACCTTGGCGATGACGGACGCCGCCGCTATGGATATAGACAGCGAGTCGCCGTAGATGATGCTGGTTTGCGCGCAGGGGTGGTCGATGCGGAGCGCGTCGATGAGCAGATGATTGGGTGCGGGTGCGAGCTTGAGCACAGCGTTAGTCATGGCCAGCCTCGACGCCTGGTAGATGTTAATGCGGTCGATGGTGGCAGCGTCGACTTCCTCGATGGCAATGGCGGTAGCTCTCTGCTCGACAATTTTGGCTAAGCGCTCGCGATCTTCGCGCAGGAGCTGTTTGGAATCGCGCAGACCGCGGATGCGGGTGTTCTCGGGGAGAATGACAGCAGCTGCAACCACACATCCGAAAAGAGAACCTCGGCCAACCTCATCTACCCCGGCGATGACAGTGAATCCCTGGGTGCGCGCGGCCTTCTCATACTTGTTGCCGCAGTGAAGCGAGCGCAGCATCCGCATCTTTCTGGTTGCTGCGGTGAGGCATTCTTCCTCTGAAATTTCGTCAGGTTCCAGAGTGAATTTTGGCGCGCGGGGCATTGAGTTGAGTTTAGCGCTGAAGGAGCGGTGGATGGTGGTGGAAAAGTGGGTACAGTTTATTCAGGCTGTGCCTCCACGTACGACCCACCGCACAGCAATGTGGAGTCATTCGGGAGCAGATTGAAGAACTCACGAGTGCATATCCTTTGAGTACAAAAACGATTTAGCATCCTATTTGCCCTGGAGCAAGTAAGTGCTTGTTCCAAAGCAACGCCCGGGGTCGGGCGTCAATGAGAACATCTGATCGAGCACTGACCACATAAGTTACAAATCTGCTGCCTTGGAGTTTACTTGAAGATTCAACGAAGGGATTTCCTTCGCTCTGCCCTTAGTGTGACTGCTGCCTCGGTTCTTTCATCCTGTAGTTCCCTCCGATCAACTCTGGCGCCAGCTCTGCCATTGCCGGAACATTCCGGCATCGAGCATGTCGTTGTTGTCATGATGGAAAATCGCAGTTTTGACCACTTTCTCGGCTGGCTGCCAACCGCAGACGGAAAGCAAGCCGGACTGAGTTACATGGATCAAACTGGCGCAATTGAAAATACACATCACCTGGCAGGCGATTTCACCGGCTGTGGCCACATTCAACCCGATCATTCCTATCAAGGCGGAAGAATCCAATTCAACGCGGGAAAGATGGATGGTTTTCTGCGTTCTGGAAACGACATTTTTTCACTCGGTTACTATCGGGAAGAGGACTTGACATTTTTCGGCGCTCTGGCACGTCAATACACTACATTAGATCGATACTTCTGTTCCTTTATGGGCCCCACGGCTCCGAATCGCATCTTTCTGCATTCAGCGCAGACGGACAGGATCGATGGCTCGCCAGGCGTTTGTGAATTGGAGACCATTTGGGACCGCATCTCAGATGCCGGGGTGAGTGGCCGCTGCTACTCTCAGGTGCTAAATCTCTGGGGTTCGGAGTACACGGGCTTCATTTACAGCTACGAAGATTATCTGAGTGACACTGCATCCGGCCAGTTACCCGCAGTGTCATTCGTCGATGCGCCCTATTCTGCGCAGACCGGAGCGGTTGATGATCATCCGTTCGCGGATATTCGAAATGGCGACGCTTTCCTGTCACAGACGTATCACGCTCTGGTGAATAGCCCCTGCTGGCCCAACTCAGTTCTGATCGTTACATTTGACGAATGGGGCGGCTTCTTTGATCATGTGCCGCCGCCCAGAGTCATTGCGCCAAACACGACGGATGCCGACCTGATCGACGGGCGCGCTCTTTTAGGCTTTCGGGTGCCAACCGTGATTGTGTCTCCTTTCAGCACGGGATCACCATCGTTTCCCCGAGTGAATAGCACGGTTTTCGACCATACGTCCGTGCTTAAGCTAATCGAATGGCGCTGGAATCTGCGGCCTCTGACAGCGCGAGATGCTTCGGCCGAAGTCGGGAACCTGGCCAGTGTTCTGGATTTCGCGAGACCACGAACTGAGTTGCCTGCGCTTCCGGTTGCAGTTCCGGTGGAGAAGTCTCCATGCGATGGCTCGGCTTCCGACTGAAGGCTGTTCCGCGAAATCGCTTCCGAAAAGACGGGGTAATGTGGATAAGTGTATTTGCGCTGCTATTTTCGCTTTAGAATCAAAGGCTTATAACTTCTCTTTCAGGGCGGGTGGCCGTGACAAGAAAATCTCGCAGAATCCAATCGGCGCGGTACTTTGTATTTTGGCGAGTTGTCATGCTCGATCTGAATTATCTGCGCTATCCCAGCCTCGTTCAGAAACCGTGAATCTGCCGTACGATTCGATGGTCCTATACCGCGCATCTGGAAAGTTCCTGCGTTCCCGTGATATCACGATGGAGCATGACTCAACCAACAGATGTCGCGGAAGCGGCGAAGCGCAGAGCAGCGGAGTGGGCCGCGCAACAGATTCACGACGGCATGGCTGTCGGGCTTGGCTCGGGCACGACCTCCGCGCTAGTGATCGAGGAGGTGGGCCGGCGGGTTGCTGCAGGCCTGTGCATCACTGCAATCGCCACCTCGGAGCAATCCCACCGCGAAGCGGTCTCGCTTGGCATTCCTATGACCGACTTCGCCCACCAGCCACATCTTGACCTAACGATTGATGGCGCTGATGAAGTCGAGGAAGGCACGCTCAACCTGATCAAGGGCCACGGAGGCGCGCTATTACGCGAGAAAATCGTCGCTATGGCCAGCAGCAAGCTGCTGATCGCGGTCGATCCACGCAAGCTGATCAAGACTCTGGGCTCGGTCTTCACAGTTCCGGTCGAAGTGGTTCCATTCGGCTGGGAGACAACGGCTGTGCGGCTGCGCGATTACGGCTTTGCGCCCGAGCTGCGCGTCAACGATGATGGCAAGCCCTATATCACCGACGGGCAGCATTACATTCTGCACTGCAGCCTGCCGAAGTCACGCCTGACGGCTGAACAGGCCGCTGATGCCTTCAGTCAGACAGTTGGCGTAGTTGAGCATGGGCTTTTTCTCGGAATGGCAAGCAGGGTGGTAATTGGGAGTGCGGATGGGATTCAGGTGCTGGAAGCGAGGCACTGACGTGGTCCGATGGTTGGATGGAGGCCTCGATGATTCAACTCAAGCGCGCTTATGATGCTGTGAACAATGATGATGGAACCCGTTTCCTCGTTGAGCGCCTCTGGCCGCGCGGCGTGAAAAAAGAAGATCTGCGCCTCGGTGGCTGGCTGAAAGATGTGGCGCCGAGCGCCGAGTTGCGGAAATGGTTCAGCCATGATCCGGAAAAATGGACGGAATTTCAGCGAAGATACTTTGCCGAGTTGAAAGAACGGCCGGAGGCACTGGAGCCGATTCTGAAGGCGGCCAGGAAAGGCCGTGTCACACTGATTTTCAGCTCCCACGACGCCATTCACAACAATGCGGTTGCGCTGAAGAGCTATATTGCAAGTCACACTCCATCTAAAGCAAAGAGACTCAGCCGCTGAAGAATCGCTCTTGTTGCTCGGACATGATCGGTGGACACTCCGGGTCTAAGCTCGGCGGCGGTATACCAGCGGCATGGTGCTGAGAACCGGCCGGGATTTAACCACTCCGAGATGTAGGATCACCCAAAGAGATGACATATTCCGCAGCGACTACAACTGCATCATGTCCGGAGCGACGCATTCTTTTCTAGCTTACTTACTCGCAGCCGCACCTAGCGACCCAAGTGCTTTGCTTCCGGATATTCATTAAAGTCTTGATTTTCCGAATCGCCATGCTGTAGTCTCCCCGCCAGTGTCAGGATGTCCCCATCTCCCCGGTAGTCTGCTCCTGAATTTCGATAAACCAGTAAGGCGGGATTCTCTGACTCAGAACTTACAAGTGTGTTTGTAGTTTTTCAGCCATCGGAAAGGGGAATTCATGAAACGAGTTGGAAAAATACTTTCGATTCTTTTGTTGTTGGGGTTTGTGTTCGCGACCACATCCGCTTGCTTTGCGCAGCAAAACGATGATCAAGTACCCATCAGCTTTTTATCAAACAAGTCTCACAAATCTGTTCAAATGGCGCCTCGCGGCCACCGCAATGGCCAAGCGCACACAAACGGTATTCCGAATATCGACTCCCTTGTGAACTTCAACAATCACTTCCAGGCACGGGGCGTCGATCAAAACGGCAACACGCAAGTCATCTGGTATTACAACATGGTAGGAACCGCGCCGGAGCATCACGGCACCACGACGCTCAATGCTCCGATCGTCCCCGTCACATTAGACCTGCGCAACTTCGATGGCTCGCCGAGGTTCGTTAACGGTCAGCCGCTCATCTCCAGCCCTGCACAATTTGTCCAGCCGACGGTAGACTCGCCGGTATTCCAAAACTTCACTTATTCGAGCAGCAATGACGCTACGCAGTTAACGGATGCCGTCCAGCGGGCGGAGTTCTTTGACCGGGCAAAGCCCGATTGGCATACGTTACTCAACCCGAGTGTAAAAACGGGAAGGACGATGGTTCTCATCCGCGGCACATATCGCTTTGCCCTCAATGCTGATGGAAGCTGCTGCGCATTCGTGCTGGTCGATGCCAACACTTTTGGGAATGCATTATTCCCTTCCACATACCCGTTCGACAACAGCACACCGGTAGGCGCCGCGGAGAACACAGGCGATATTACGACTCAGGACATCTCGACGTTCCTGTTCCCAAATACTTATCTCTATGTGAATGGCGATCCGAATCAGTGTTGCATACTTGGCTATCACACATACGACCTCGAGCCAGGCATCCCCAGCAACGGCAATCTCGAAAGACGCTACGTCCTGAACTATTCCAGTTGGATCAGTCCCGGCCTGTTTGGCGGCGGATTCGAGGACGTGACTGCGCTGAGCCATGAAGTGGCCGAGACCTTCAACGATCCCTTCGTCGCCAGCGATGGCATCCGCAACATTACACCCTGGTGGTTATCTCCAAATGGGAATTGCCAGAACAATCTCGAAGTTGGGGATGTGATCGAAGGACTTCCCGAAGGTGTATATCCCATCACGATGAACGGGATGACCTACCACCCGCAGAACGAGGCATTGCTGCAATGGTTCGAATTCGAAGCCCCGTCCAGCGCGATCAGCGGAGCCTACAGCTATCCGAATATTGGAACGCTAACAGCCCTCTCGCCTCCTGAAGGCGTGAACTGCAAGTAGGCGCCATCCACAAGCAGTAGCAGGCTGTCCTGGATCATTTCCGGGATGGCCTGCGAAACGTGGACGCTCTGGCGTCCTGGCTTTCCCAACCACACATCCGTTAGGAATTTGTGAAGTAATGCGGTTCCAAAAAAGAGAATTGCTAGCAGGCCTGCGGTAACTGCATCCTGTCCGGCGCAACCCACTCTCTTTTGGCTTTTTCACTCTGCAACAACTCGGGTGACCAGAAACGAAGCAACAGCTCTCCGTTCAGCCGATGTTCATTCAGCCGTAGAAACTCATGAAACGTAGGCTCGTGGTGTGAAGCAATCAGGCTCGTCCACGCGACCGTAATTGTTTCGTGGTAGAATTCAGGTCTTCCCAGGTGCGTCGCGTATGCCCTTATGCCGTTACGCACATTGTCGGTGGCGACCTCCAGCGGGTGCTGGTGAAGGTGAAGCCAAGCCAGGCGCAGATGGTCCACATGGCGGAAGCAAGCGGGCGGAAGTAGGCACGCGTGAAATGCCGCGAGGAATTCCGCATCGCTCAACGCCGATGAGGCAGGTTTCAGGGACATCTTATCTTTCTCCGTTCGTCAGAGGCCCCACTTAAATCTAGTAGGTGTGGGTTACCCCGGCATCCATGGGCCCGAATATCTCTTAATTCTAAAATGCTCCAGCACGGAGCCATGGAATGGGATCACACTTGAATCATTCGTGCCATAGCGTTCCCTGGCTGGGATCCAGAGGCTGGGTGAATATATTACTACTTGCCTGCTGCCTGCTGTGGTCTGTGACGAGTGCTGCGGCTGCAGGTACGGCCAATCTTTCGGTCACCCCAACCAGTCTGAGTTTTGGCAATGTGATAGTGGGGTCGGCAGCTACGTTGCCGCTGACAGTGACCTCAAACGGGACATCCCCGTTAACGATCAATTCGGTGGCAGTCAAAGGTGCGGGATTCAGCGTGCCCGGAGTGAGATTCCCTCTGACTCTGAATCCTGGCCAGACTGCAATGCTGGAGGTGCGCTCAGCTGCTTACACAATCGGCGCGATCACGGGCACCCTGACGATCAGGAGTAACTCTCCTACCAATCCGTCCATAGCGATTCTCCTCACGGGCACCGGTGTAGCTCGAACAATTGCACAGCTGAGAATAAGCCCGAACAGTCTGAACTTTGGCAACGTGACTGTGGGATCGGCTGCGACATTGCCGGTGTCAGTGACGTCAACAGGAACCGCTCCGCTGACGATCGGCGCACCAGCGATTACTGGGGTGTTCACGGTTTCGGGAGTAACTTTCCCTGTCACGTTGAGTCCTAAGCAGACGGTGACGATCAATGTCACGTCGACACCGAAGGCAGCGGGCACCACGGCAGGCGTACTAAGTATCAGCAGCAACGCGATCAGGCACAACAGGATAGCGATTCGCCTGATCAGCACAGGGGTGGCTCAAACCAGTCCGCAGCTGACAGTAAGCCCGGCCAGCCTGAACTTCGGCAACGTGAAGATAGGAACAACGGCAACAAGGCCGGTAACGCTGACTTCCAGTGGGACGGGTCCATTGACGATAAGCTCTCGAGCAATCACCGGGGCAGGGTTCACGGTGTCAGGCGTAACTTTTCCTATCACGCTGAATCCTAAACAGGCCGTGACACTGAATGTTAGGTCGACACCGAAAGCAGCGAGCAAATCGACGGGCACACTTACGATCAGCAGCAATGCATTGAGGCATAGCGGAATCGCCGTCGGCCTGACCAGCAATGGAGTGTCTCAAATCGGTCCGCAAGTGACGGTGAGCCCCGACAGCTTGAGTTTTGGCATGGTCAATGATGGCGCTTCAGCTGTGCTGCCGGTTACGCTGGTCTCGACTGGGACAACTCCGGTGAGCATCACCTCGGCAACGATCAAAGGTACTGGCTTTACTGTGTCCGGGGCTACCTTTCCTGTCACTTTGAATCCAACGCTGGCGATTACGCTGATGGTGCAATTCAGCCCGACGGCAGGCGTTGCAATGGCGGGCACCTTGACGATCGGCAGCAACAGTTCTGATGGACCATCAACGGTTGTCAATCTGAGCGGCAGTGGTCAATACGTAGTTAATCTGAACTGGGAAGCACCCAGAAGTTCTCCTGATCCGGTAGCAGGCTATGACATTTATCGGTCAGCAAAAGGCAGCTCTTCCTATCAATTGATAAATTCATCCGGTATGCAGACGACATATGTAGATAACTCTGTCGAATCCGGCTCTATCTATAGTTACTATGTGAAAAGTGTCGATCGTTCCGGAGTGCAAAGCAGTCCGTCGAATACGGCCGGTGTGACGATACCTTAAAGACTTACGCAGATTTGCTCGTCCGTTGGCGGGATGTGTGTCGCCAGCCGGAAACCGAATTCTGAATTGGCTTACTCTGGCGAAAGCTGCTGCTGTCCGGGATCGAAGCAAAAGCGATCTGAGCTGGAGCGGCGTCGCGGATGGCATGCGTGCCGCCTAAGTAGATGGCTTCTGCACCAAACAGCTTGTGAATTGCATCCATGGTTTCGGACAGCTTCTGATGCCGTCTTTCTTCCCGCAGAAAAGTTTCAGTATGCTGCTCGTCAGGGACAAGATCGTACAACTCCACTCCAACAAAGGTCGGCTTGCCTTGCGGACAATCGGCCCACATGCGCTTGAGCGGTGCCTGAATCGTGAAGACATCCTGCGCTTCTAGCATACGGCTGTGGCACTCCCATAGTTTCTTTTCACGGCCGGGAGAGAAGCTGAGATAGACGGCCAGTCCGCGCGCCCATAATTTTTGACTGCGCAGACGCGCCGTTGCGCGCGCCAGCAGCTTTTGCGCCACGGCCTTGGCCTTCTCCATGGTGCGCAGATACGGCGGTAGAATGTGCTCATGCCCGATGCTCTGCGGAATGGATCGCGGCTCGTCAAAGTCGTATCCCCGAAGCCAGTACCAATAGCGCTCGCCATAGAGATTGCCCCATGCGGCGCGCAGCTGTTTTGCGTCGAGCGCAAGCAGGTCTTGCATGGAACGGATTTTTTGCCGGCGCAGGCGGATCTCCATTCGCTCGCCGATTCCGGGGATGTCGCGCAGGCTGAGGCGGTAGAGCAGATTGGGGAGATCGGCGGCATCGATCACGACGAGGCCGTCGGGTTTCTCCATGTTGGTTGCGATCTTGGCCAGCAGTGCATTGGGGGCCAGTCCGATCGAGCAGCGCAGGCACTCGCCTACATCATTTCTGATTATCTGTTTCACTACTGCTGCAAGAGCAACTGCCTGTTGTGGCTCGCACTGACTGGCGATGAGCCTGCAAGCGATCTCGTCAATGGAAAGCACCTGCTCAACAGGCAGACAGAGGTTTACGGCTTCGAGAATTTTGTGGTGAAAGCGCGCATATTCGTGTTGTTTCGCTTCGACAAATACGATTTCCGGACAAAGCTTCCGCGCTTCGGCAACATCGGTTCCTGTCTGGATTCCATAAGCTTTGGCCTCATAGCTTGCCGCGATGCAGCAGGTTGTTTCAGCCATCACCGGAAGCACTGCCATCGGTCTGCCGCGCAAATCCGGATTTAGTTGCTGCTCTACAGAGGCGAAGTAGGAATTCAGATCAAGATAAAGCCAGCGAACGGTCCCAGGAACCGGGTACTGCATACCTTTGGCATAAGGGAAGATTTAGCGAAATTCCCGACCTTCCCCGGTTAGTAAAGTTTATTTGGCGGTCCTCTGCTTCAATGATTGGCATGATACTCTGGCTTCCGCATTTTGCTACTCCTTTTTCGGAGGAACCCATGCCGACGAAAACAGCGGAGAGAACTTTGCCGCTTGCCGATTCCCTTGTGCGGGCTCTGGATATCAACTGCCGCATTACGCGCTACCTAGCGGAGAATCTTGACCCCAAGGCCTGGCATGCGCCAACGCCGGATGGCAAAGGCCGGAACGTGGCAGCAATTGTGGCGCATATTCACAATGTGCGCCGCATGTGGCTGAAAGCCACAGGCAGCAAGGAGATTCCGGAAGAACTGAAAAAAGAAACACTCAACGCAAAAGAAGCTCTTGCCGGACTGGATAAAAGCGCCGCAGCCCTGCATGCGCTGGTCGCGGAATCACTCGCTACCGGAGTGCGCATCAAGGGATTCAAGCCGGACACGGCCGCCTTTGTTGGCTACATCATTGCGCACGATTCGCATCATCGCGGACAGATTGCCATGCTGGCACGACAGGCCGGATTTCCGCTGCCGAAGCAGGTTGAGTTTGGGATGTGGGAGTGGGGTGTACGGTGAAAGCGAATTCTGACACCACAATGCAAAAAGCCCGCTCGAAAGAGCGGGCTTTTTATGATTATGCCGGCGATCACCTAATCTCCCACACAATTTCTCGTGCAGTACCATCGGCCCAGCGAGGCTTAACTTCCGTGTTCGGGATGGGAACGGGTGTGACCCTCGCGGTATGGTCACCGGCAAATTGAGGCGCTTTCAAAGCGTTTACGCTTTGAGCCGAAATCCTGAGGGGCATTGCCCGAAGAACCTCGACGCCTTATAACTTGGGCGGCGCTTGGCGGGCTGTTTCTCCCGCAGCCAGGTAACTTCAACGAGCTTTTTCTCTCGGAAGCGAAAACGGCAAACTGGCGCCATATCCAACCTAATATCTCACAACGAAACCGATCGGGAATATTTCCCTTGAATCTTGTTACTTTGACCAAGCGTATTTTACAAGGCTTGTTGAATATCTTTCTGCGGCATTACTGCACAGAATTAATTCTATGGACAAGCCGAACGGGCGATTAGTACTGGTAAGCTACACGCATTACTGCGCTTCCACATCCAGCCTATCAACCAGGTGGTCTTCCTGGGCCCTTCAGGGAGATCTCATCTTAGAGCGTGCTTCCCGCTTATATGCATTCAGCGGTTATCACAACCGAACTTCGCTACCCAGCCGTGCCATTGGCATGACAACTGGAACACAAGAGGTTCGTCCATCCCGGTCCTCTCGTACTAAGGACAGCCCTC
>Ga0126371_10002709_pt1 | contig 15305 bp, 13 predicted proteins | sample PanSoiMetaPlot_4_FD_110145 | JGI IMG/M metagenome (GOLD analysis project Ga0126371, IMG submission 110145) | Tropical forest soil microbial communities from Panama - MetaG Plot_4 | ecosystem: Environmental > Terrestrial > Soil > Tropical forest > Bulk soil | place: Panama | collected 2016-02-17 | reverse complement strand
GCACGTGCTGCATGAATATTGACGGCGTGAAGTACACCTTTTATGGAGCACCGGCACACCAACTGACGGCATGGAACGGCCGAAACGCCTTGGAGGCGGTGATCAAGCTGTTCAACAATATTGACAGCGTGCGCAGCAACATTCGCCCTGAAGCGCGGATCCAAGGTGTGATCACGGAAGGTGGCGCGGCGCCGAATGTCGTGCCGGACCAGACTTCGGCGGATTTTTATATTCGCTATCCCGACGGAGTGTATCTGGAGCAAGTAACCCAGTGGGTGGACGATGCGGCGCGTGCGGCGGCTTTAGCCACCGGAACGAAACTGAAAATCGATCATTACGGGAAAGATCGCGATGGCATTTCGCTGGCTAGCCTCGAGGAACTGTCGTTGGCCTATATGAAGCAATTTGGCGCGACCGGCGTGGAGCCGGATCTCGGCAAGCCCAAAGGCTTCGAGGAGACCGGCAGCGTATCGAGCCAGATCCCGGGCATCGGCGTGTCCGCGAAGTCCTCGAATTTCTCGAATCACACCTACGGCATGGAGGCGGACGCGCTCAAGGACGTCGGCCACCAAGGGTTTTTGATTGATGCGCAGACGATGACAGCAATCCTCTATGATTATGCCACGCATCCCGAACTGCGTGACGCGGTGAAGACCGAGTTCACGCGCATCCAAGGGCTTTTTGGCGAATATCAGACGGCCTTAGCGAAGGCTTATCCGAAGCCGGAGATCGCCGAGCCGAAGTAGCGCTGGAAGAACCGCCCGAGCAAGCGCCGGGCGCGGTCACAATTTCAGGAATCGGCTCCGAGAAAGCTCGTCACGGTGAGAAGTGGCGGAAACGACGGTTTATCTTTCGCTCGGATCGAACATCGGAGATCGCGAGAAAAATCTGCGCAAGGCGATTCGAGCGTTAGCCGAAGCGAACATGCGAGTGACGCAGGTGTCGTCTCTCTATGAGACCGAGCCGGTAGATTTGCGCGAGCAGCCGTGGTTTCTGAATTGCGCCGTGCGAGGCGAGACAGAAGTTCCGGCGCTGGAATTGTTGCGCGCGCTCCGCGGGATCGAATCGCATATGGGAAGCGAGAAACTCGTTCCCAAAGGCCCGCGATTGATCGACATTGATATTTTGCTCTATGGCGAAGACACCATCGACCTGACGGAATTGCAGGTGCCCCATCCGCGCATGCTTCAGCGCAAATTCGTGCTGGTCCCGCTGACCGAAATCGCCCCGAACTTGAAGCATCCTTCCTGGCCCGGAACGGCCAAGCAGATCGTGAGCAATCTGAGCGATCGAAGCGTCGTGCATAAATTTGAAGCTTCTATCTAAGAGCACAGCGCATCGTAGCCCGGCGGAGTCCCGCGTGGCTCCCCTGGAGCGGAGGCTTTTCATCGCGGGCTTAGCACCACGCGCTCGTCTGGCCAGCAGGCTCGCGGTGCCCATGGAGCCACCGATTTGTGCCGGAGAGCTTTCATGAGAATCTGCCACTCAATTCCAATTGCCTCGATTCGGTGGCTTTGGCTGCGCCCCGCCCTCGAGAGCTTGTTTCGATTGAAAGCTCGCTGGCCTCACGAAGTGCGGTGTAGAAGCAGGCGGTGAAGCTTCATCGGCTTTGGCTGCAGGGCTTCGAGCTCGATTTCGGCGAGATGGCCTTCGCTGATTTCGCTCCAGCGGTATACGCCGGGCTCGGTCTCCGTGGTTTCCCGGCCATTCAAGCGGCGCAGAAATTCACCGGCATTTTCCCGCGAAACCGTCGCACGTATTGTGGAGCGAGCAAGGGCTTCGACCGCGTAGCTGCGCAAAAGTTTGTGCCAGTAGCGGTTGAACAGGTCGCCCGATGCAAAGATGTCGCTCCAAGCGACGTCGCCGCCGTAAGCGACGACCACGCCGACGACGCGCTCGCCTTTGAGGTCGGCAGTCGCGCGGCCGAAGCGGCGTTCGACTTCGGCAACGAAATCATCGATCGAGACGCCAATCGCGCTCGACTGATAAATCTTCTCGTAGGCCTCGGTGTGTGCATTATCGGCGATAGCAGACTGTAAACGACGCTCGGAGATCATTGGCCCGGGAGCGCCGGCAGATGCCGGCGCGGTGGTGCCGTTTCGAACGGCGCTCCAAACTTCGGTTTGCTTCTGGTCCACGGCTGCCCTCTCGCGCACGCTGGGATGAACTATCGTTTGTGCTGCGGCAAATTCTGAGCTGCCCGTCCATCGTCCATGCTCGACGCAAAAGACATCCAGCGGAAGCGGTGGCGCGCCCACGGGTACGATGCGGTCTTTGCCAATGATGCGGTCCTGTTTGCCGCCACTCACCAGTTCGCCGGCAAGCAGCAGAAGCGGGCGCTTGCTGCGGTTGACCAAGACAAGCTGGTTGACCGAAGCGCCCGTCGTTTGGGGAATGTAAACTGGGCGGCCATCACGACCTCGGACCATTTCTTCGGAGCCACGTTCTCGGACGACAACTTCCCCGGTGGCCAAACCCTCTTGCAAAGTCAAAAAGGCACTGGTGTCCTGTCCGTAGGAAGCGACGACCGGAAACACGGAGATGTTTTCGTAAGCAACGGGATCGAGGATTCGCCAGTCCCCTTCCGGTTTGGGCTGGGGCGAGGGCGGCGACGGGGGGCTAGCAAGGGGTTGCGGATTCGAATCGAATTCTGGCCCATGCGAGACGAAAGCCAGACCAGCGAGAGAAAGGATTCCCAGGAATCCGCCAAAAATGGCGGCAAAAATCGAGCGCTCCATAAATTACTCCTGTGCGTGAACTTGGACCAACTCTCCGGCGAGCCGCCGCAAGGGCGGTTCACGGTTAGAACGGGGAGCGCGGAATTTCTTGCAAAGACGCTTGCATTAGGCAGGACGGAGGAATTCTCGGAACCGAGGTCGGCAGGAATTGGGGCTGGATGCCGGACAGGGGCGCAGGCGTGCTGGCGCCGCTGCTTTCACGTCAGCCGGCGAGCAATGACGTGCTTTGCGGTTTGAAACCCTGCCGTCGCCCAGAGGGCTTCGCGCAAGATTAACTAGCTGTAGGGATCGCCAAGATTGATGCGCGTCTTCCGCTTGTTCGTGGCGGCTTGCTGTTCCTCGCGCTCATACTCGGCGATCTCCTCCTCGGTGTACGAAAAACTGTCGCGCGAAGCGAACATGGAATTCAAACGTGAGGCTTGCTTCTTTCTCTTGCGAAGGGCGCCAAATTCGCGGCGAACTAGGCGGATGGGCGCCTCGATGACCTTGATTTCCACCAACAGGTCGCTGACTTTCTCGAGGAAATCATGAAGGTGGTAGGGCCGGACCACGTAGGGCAGACGCGCCGCCTCGATTTGTTGGGTGAACTGGCGCTCGGCGGTTTCGGGAATGATAAAAAGCGCCCGAATGCGACCGCCCGCCTCCTCGGGGACCGTGGCGATCTCGCGCAAGGTGAAAAACGCGGGACTCTCAAGATCAAGCGCCGCGGCGTTGGCCACAACCAGAGACCAATCCGCGCTTTTTAGTTCGGAAAGCAGCATTTTTGCGTCGGGAACGACGCGCACGCGCCAACCTTCGGAGTCCAAGACCTGCTTCATCGCGCTGGCGCCGTGTGGATCGTTGTCAAGGACAAGAATGCCCACTTGACGGCGGGCCACCGTAGGACTGGTATCCATAACCTTCAGTATAGAGGAGTAGCAGCACCCGGCGCCGGGCCGTCAAGTTCCTTGAGGCTTATAAAATACTGACCGGCGGGACAGGGCTCTCCCGAGATCTTGTTTTCACTCAGATGGTCTACAAGCCCACAAGAAGGGACGTTCCTGCGATGTATCTCTGCAAGCCGATGCCATCCCAAAAAATGCGGTAGGTGGCCTTGCGCCTTGCGGAATCTGTACCCGTCAAAAAGATTTGGAACCCATCGCGGGACCACTCCGCCTCGCTTGCCGACAAATTCGGTACCGGGATGAGCGTTCGGCGCTTCGAGCGAAATTCATAGAGAAAGAGCGCGCCTGCCTGACCATTCTCTACTGTCGGAATCCCGGTCGGCGGATGGGCAAATAAGGCCGAAACGAGAACCAGGTCGGGATTGCTGGGATGCAGTCGAACGGCGAGCTTGGCGCCGGGAACAAAATCGGGCCCGCATAAATCCCTAATGGGAAGAGCCTGCGCTGGCTTGCCGTCTTCCCCGATCCAGGATAAGCCGGCCTGATTGGCCATGACCGTAAGAAGGGTGCGCGGATCACTCCAACCCTGAATGCTTTCGAAAGCATCCGCGCTAAGGACCGCCGCCTTTGCCGGATCGTTTGACGGGAAAGTCCAGAGCTGCCATTTGCCGCCTTGGTGATTGAGATAGGCCACCCGGGAATCGTCTGGAGACCAGAGGGGATTGCGAACCTCGCCGTGAAGCAATTCCTTGACGCTGTTCAAATCGTAAATGTATTCGTTGATGGTGCGGACACCCCCCGCCTCGCGGGTGAAGAGCAGCTTTTTGCCGTCGTGGGACAGCCACAAATCAGACCCGGTTCCTCCAGGAATATCGCGAACAACCGGGCCCCGCTTGAAAACGAGCTGCTGGCTGGCGTTGAAGTAGGAAACCGCGACGGGAGATTGGAACTTGATGACACTGGAGGCTGGGACGGGCGGCTTCTTCTTGGTGTCCACGTCCTGGTCGGGCTGGTTGTTAATTTTGGGGAAGAGCTCGGTGGCGATACGCGCGCAACCCTTTAGGGGGCCGAGCTGGGCGTGATCGACCGAAACTTTGAAGGAGTATCTTCCGCCAAGCGGAGGGGCAGCGGTCAGGGTGTCGTTGGCGGCGTCCGTGCAGGCTTCCCGGGACACCCGGACAGCCACCGGGGCGCCGGTGGCGGAATCCTTAGCGTGGTAGATCCAGGATTCCGGAGTGGCGTCCTGGGTAACCTCGCCTGGTTCCAGCGAGATAGGTGGGTAGCCCTCGCGGTCGAAGCGCTCCGGGCCCTTCAGCCCTATCCGGACGTTCCAATTGGGCTGGTTGCCAAAGGCAAGTAGCAGAATGGGGTAGTGCTTTGAGTGGAGGGACGGTAGCCCCGCCGGCAGGCTTTTCTGTGTCGGTGCCTGGGCAGGCGGTTGGGCGGAGGCTGGTTTAGCTTGTCCCCAGGCGTAGGGAGTTTCGAAGGCGCTCGATAGCGCCAAGGCACAAACAAGGATTTGAAACTTTTGGGCAATGCGCAAGATGTCCCTCCGAGGGCTAAGATGAGGATACCGCCCCGAGCAGTGCTAGGCAATTAGTCTGAGAGTAATAGCACCAGCTCTTCAGAACCGGCCCGGCGTGATGTGGAAAACGATATTTCCTCGAGACCGAAGACAAAGCGAAAATAACTGTTGACAAAGCGAACAAAAGGCGAAATACTCGAGGTCCTGCTTCGAGGCGGGCCATGTCTCCAGTTCACTCCACAACGGAGCCGGATCCAGTGACCCGGCACCACCCCGTTTCACCCACTCCAGAAACACTCTTTCCCGAGTGTCCTGACGACCTGAGCCCAAAGGAAGTGGCCGGCAACCTTGCCTCGGTTGCGGGCCAACACGGCGGTATTTCGGATCGTGCGACGCCGGATTGCCCCCCGGCGTCCCCGGCTGATGACGCTGGGCAAAGCCTTGCGCACGGCCCGGTTCGCAATTCTGCCGCGAACCCCAGAAAACGCGCTCGCGCGCGGCTGGTTGGCATTGCCCGTCTCGCTGCATCTTCGCCGCCGGCGGAATCGAAAAGAAAATCAGCGGAGCGGCCCGAATATTTTGTACTGCCTGTGAAATCGATTTTGAACCGGTGTAATTCACAGCGCGTCCCTTTTGAATGGACCATCAATCCCTATAGGGGATGCGAGTTCGCGTGCAGGTACTGCTACGCACGCTATACCCACGAATATATGGAGCTGGACGGCGGAGAGTTCGAGAAGAAAATTTATGTGAAAAAAGATGCGGGGCCGCTGCTCGTTTGGGACGTGGCGCGCAAATATTCCTATGCGTCGGAAGCCTCCGGCGGAACGCGGCCGGATCACATCGCGATTGGGACAGCGACCGATCCATATCAGCCCGCGGAGCGAGAATATGGCGTAACGCGCGCCTGCCTCGAAGAGCTGGCTAAGATGGAAGGGCTAAGCGTGTCCATCATCACGAAGTCCGACCAGATTGTGCGCGACATTGATGTGTTGAAACGGATCAGTGAGCGGTCGAACCTGTCGATCGACATTACGATTACAACGCTGCGCACCCGACTGGCACGAATGCTCGAGCCGCGCGCCCCGCGGCCGGACTTGCGGCTCGCAGCAGTGAAACAGTTGACCGAAGCCGGGCTGGCCGTGGGCGTGTCCGCATCACCCCTGATCCCTGGCATCACGGACAAAGAAGGAGACTTGGAAGCCGTGGCCGCGGCAGGAAGAGAGGCAGGCGCTCAATGGTTTTTCTCCGGCGTACTTTTCCTGATGCCGTCATCCTCGAAACAGTTCTTTCCTTTCTTGCGCGCGAAGTTTCCGCGGCTGGTCCAGCAGTATGAAAAGTGGTTCGGCAAGACCGGCTATGCACCGGAAGAATACCGCCGCAGAATAGCCGAGCGCGTTGCGCGCATTCGGCAGATGTACGGCTTTCGCTCGCGCCCGTTCACGGAGAAGAAGCACTCGACGCCATGCATGCAAATGTCGTTGGGCTGGGAGGCCGCAGCGGTAGCGCAGCAAGTGGATCAAAGAGGCTACACATAGAGAACGCGCTATGGAACGATGATGCGCGATTCTTCTCGCTTGAGTTCAGGGGCTTGAGGAAATTGCCCCCGCAGAAACTCGATGAACAGACGCGAACGTGGTCGCCCATTCGTGCGCAGCAAGCCCATTCTGTAAACGAAGACCAGCAAATAGAAAATCTCCATGTCTTTGAATGAGGCGGAGGCGCCACGCTCCGCCTGCTGTTTTTTGACTTCGTTCAGGAAAGTGATGAGCGCGGCGTAAAGCTCACCAGGCAGCCGCGCTTGCGGCGGTTTTTCGTAGATCAGGCCCGAACTCAATGTTTTATAGGTTTGTGCGAGGGCTTCCAGGGCCGCGAGGATGTCGTTGTCCACAACGGCCGGTTGCGCGGCGCAGAATTTCGCTATGGAAAAGGCAATCGCAGCCATGAGTTGTTGATGCATATGGATGACATCCTGAGGAATGGTTTCGTCGAGGAGCGGAGTATTGGCCGGGAGGTCTCGCGGATGTTCGCTTTCGTACCGATGAGCAGCAATAAGGTAAGTACAATCCGAAGGGCAGTCGATGGTAACTTCGCGCTCCTTGCCGCAGCACACGGCGCAAATCTTTTCCGCCTTTGCGGGGCAGAAGCGTTCCGCCTTCCGCCTTTCACAGATGGGACAGGACACGAAATCTCCTCAATGCGAAGACAGTCCAGCAGAATACGCTGAGGAACGACAAAAGACAAAAAGCCGCGATCAGTGCACTCTTTCCTCGAATGCTGAAATCATCCTTGCGCTTAATCGAAACGATCACAGCAAAGCACTGCTGTCGCGGGGTGAGCCGACCGAGCTGCTCACGCCATGATGACTTTGTTGCGGAACCGTCGCGCAGCGATGGTCAACAAAGTGGCGCCGAGAATGCAGAGCGCCAGCCCGTCCGTCCAAAGGTGAACCAGGCTCGCGCCGCGCAGGATGATGCCGCGAGTGATGTTGATGAAATACGTCGCCGGAATGAGATAGCTGAGCGGGTAGAGAATTGCAGGAATGGTTTCGCGCGGAAAAATATATCCCGAGAAAAACACGCTGGGAAGAATCGGAAGAAATGCGAGCTGCATGGCCTCAGCCTGAGAAGAAGCTTTGCTAGAAATCAAAATTCCCAGCGAAAGCGCCGCAAACAAATAGGGCAGCGACAGCAGGGCGAGAAGAAAAACATTCCCGTGAATCGGCACAAGGAACACAAAGCGCATAAAGAAAAGGAGCAGGCACAGCTCGAAAAATCCGATACCGAGATAGGGAAGCAGCTTGCCAAGGAGAAGCCCGAACGGCCGCACCGGCGTCACGAAGAGCTGCTCGAGCGTTCCGCGCTCCTTTTCCCGCACAATGGAAAACGCAGTAAGGAACGTGGTGACGTTAAGCAGCATGATGGCGGTCAGGCCGGGAAGAAAGAAATTCGGCGAGCGGGAATCCGGGTTGAAAAGCAGCTTGGGACGCATATCCACGGCGAAAGCCGCGCGGTCCTGGAGCACGCGTCGCAAAGACTCATCGAGCCCGATCGCCGTTGACACATTAATCGCCTGGCCTGCCACGGATGAGTCCGAGCCGTCAATGAGCACCAAAACCTGCGCGCTCATGCCGTGCAGGAGGCGGTCCGAATAATCGACTGGGATCTTAATGCCCACGCGCGCTTTCCCCGCGATGATCATATCGTTCAGGTCATGATCGTTTTCAACATAGCGAATCACATGGAACGTGTCGGAATTTTTGAAGCGATCAAGCAATTCGCGGCTTTCGCGGCGGTCGTCGGCGTTGTAAACCACGGTATTGATCTGGCGGATGTTTGTATCGATCGCGAAGCCGAGCAAGAACATTTGCAGCAGTGGCATGGTGAGTGAGAAAAACAAAGTGCCGGCGTCGCGCCGCACGTGCAGCGCTTCTTTATAGAAAATGGCGCCGAATCCGCGGAAAAGATTAGTCACTGGCGGCCCCCAGAAGCGACTGATGCTTGTACGTAAGCTCGACAAAAACGTCCTCGAGGCTCGGCGCGAGCGGGCGAATCTCCGTAACGTTGATTCCTTCTCTCTTCAGCTGACTGCGAAGAACGTCCAAATCAAAATGCTCTTCCACGAGCGCGTGAATGGACTGCCCGAAAATCGTTGCGCTTCGAATCCCCGGAATGTGCCGGGCAAGCCGCAGCGCGCGCGTGACTTCCGGGGCCATGATTTCAATGCGCATGGTTCCGTGCGGCTGCACGTCCGGAAGCTCGCGCAGCGAATCGGGCGTGCCATCGGCAATGAGCTTGCCGTAATAGATGTACGCCACATGACTGCAGCGCTCGGCTTCATCCATATAGTGCGTGGTCACAAAAAAAGTGATGCCATGCCCGGACAGTTCAAAAAGCAAATCCCAAAGCTGCCGGCGTGCGACGGGATCGATGCCCGCGGTAGGCTCGTCGAGAAACAGCAGCTTCGGCTCGTGCAGCATGGCGCAACCCAGGGCAAGCCGCTGCTTCCACCCACCAGAAAGCTGCGCGGACAGCCGCTTCAGGTAAGGACCTAGCCCGTTGATCTCCACGATTTCTTCCATGCGGCGTTTGAGCCGCTGCGAATCGAGGCTGTAAATTCTGCCGTAAAACTGCAGGTTTTCTTCAACCGTCAAATCGTAGTAGAGACTGAAATTCTGCGACATGTACCCGATGCGCTCGCGCACCCCCTCGGAGTCCGCCCGAACGTCAATGCCTTGCACCAAAGCGGAGCCGCCGCTGAGCGGCAGCAGGCCGGTGAGCATCTTGATGACGGTAGTTTTTCCGCTGCCGTTGGGCCCGAGAAACCCGAAGATTTCGCCTTGCTCGACGCGGAAGCTCACGTCGCTCACGGCGGTGAAATTGCCAAAGCGGCGTACGAGATGCTCCGCGGAAATGGCGGGTTCAACGGACGATGGAGAGGTGCAGGACACTTCTCAATTCCCTTGTTTCAATGTCACGTCAGCCGCCATCCCTGGCAGGACATGGCCGGCGGGATCGTTGATGCGAATCTTTACGCCGAAAACTTGATGAACCCGTTCTTCCTGGGTTTGCACATTGCGAGGAAGAAATTCGGCTTGCTGATTTATTTGTTCCACTTGGCCATCGAAGACCGTCTTCGGAAACGAATCGACGTGGACTTCCGCCTTTTGTCCAAGCTTGATTCGGCCGTATTCGGTTTCCGGAATGTAAATGCGAACGTACGTTTGATCTTTCTCGAGAAGCGTTGCGACCGGCGTGTTAGGAGCGATCAAGTCGCCCGGCCGGACATCGAGCACTTCGACAATCGCCGCAGAAGGCGCGACGACTTGGCGCTCGCGGAAGCGCGCTTCGTCGAGTGCGTAAGCGGCTTTAGCCTGCTCGATGTCTTCACGCCGGTTGCCGTGCTTCATCTTTTCGAGGCTGGCCTGTGCCTGAAGATAACGCGCTTCGGCCGAAGCGATTTCCTCCGGGCGGTAGCCGCGCTGCATCTCATCGTATTTGTGCTGGCTCATCTCCTTCTGCGCCCGAGCCATTTTCCAATTCGCTTCCGCGGTATCGCGCTGCTGCTTGGAGACTAGGTCGTTCTTGGCGAGGGCATCGTAGCGGGCAAAATCCAGCCGCGTGCGGATTTCATCGGCTTTCGCGCGTTCCAAGTCGTCCTCCGCCGCGCCAATATCTTCCTTGCGGTAGCCGTTCTTCTTCAGCTCGTAGTCAGCTTTTGCCTGCTCGGCGGCGGCCCGAGCCTCGGCAATTTCTTCAGGGCGATAGCCGCGCTCGGCCTTCAGTGCGCCCGCACGCGACACTTCCAGGGCGGCCTGCAGTTCCTTGTCATCAAAAGTGATCAGAACCTGGTTGGGCTGAACGGCGTCCCCTTCGCGAACCAGCACTTTGTCAATGCGCCCGCCCACTTTCGAGCCTACTCGGATGTTCCGCGCCTCCACGGTGCCGGAGCCCCGGAGCGAGTCGTCCCGTCGGAACCAACTTGCGTAGACAGCGGTGGCCGCCAACACCGCCGCCACAGCGATAATGATGAAAACGAGCTTCCGGTTCATGACCGTTCTCCTGCATTAAGAAACGACCCTGCCTGTGAATTGGTCACACCGGGACGCGCCGCTATGCCCGTCCACAGCAGATTGAAAGCGGACTCGATGCGAGACTGCAAAGTGGCGTCCCCATGGAGCGACCAAATCAAAACCGTGCCGAAAATGATTTGCCGGAAAGCGTACGCTATTTCTTCCGCCGGCAGGTCACCGCGAATCTCACCCCGCTCCTGCCCCAGCCGGATCATTTGCGTATGGAGGGCTTGCACACGCTTATGCAAGTCGAGCATGGCCTCACGTACCGGAGTAGTCGAAAGAAAGGCCTGCAGAAGAGCACGAATAATCTCGGGGTTGCGCGCCGGCTCCTGGATCATACGGGGGCCCAGCGAGCGCAGAAACTCCGAAGTAGGCTTGTTGGTGCGCCGTACCTCAGCAATGGCCGCTTCCAGCTTGGCTAACTGCATTTCGCCAAAAGCGACGAGGATGTGGTCCTTGCTCGGGAAGTAATTGAAGAAAGTGCCTTTGCCCACGTCGGCGGCTTCGGTGATGTCTTCCACGGTCGTTTCGGCAAAGCCCTTCTGGGCGAACAGGCTCAGCGCAGCGCGAAAAAGGCGTTCGCGAATTTCGGCGCTCCGCCGTTGGCGGCGATCTGGAGAGGAAGCCGGTAATTCAGGCTTGGTCGAGGCGTGTTTGGACGTTAGAGTCATTCTCATGACCAACAATCATCTATGACTATAAGTCATCTATGGGCCGAAGTCAAGTCCAGAATTTGGCGTCTGTGGAAGAAATCTGTTCTTTGGCTCCATCATCAAGAAAATGAGGGCATTGTGGGTGTAGAAACAAAAAGCGAGTACCCCGGACTTTCAGGGTACTCGCAGAATACAGACTTGCGAGGAGAAGCTAGTCCTTCAGAGAAGCGGGATCGGAAAGGTTCTTGGGAGACTTCTTGTTGAGTACGGAAACAAGTTCCTGCGCGGCAGGAGGCACGGGAACCGCGCCATTCCGCACGATGTCCACGGCCTCGACTTTCTTGCCGTAGAGTCTCTCGTTTGCGCCATTATCCGGACGCACGGTCGAACCTTCCAGCGAGACCCCGGCGAACAGCCCCCGGGCTCTCGAGTAGCTCAGCACCTCGGAACGCATGGTGACATCGGTGGCCGCCTCGGCATCACGCCCTTTGGGACCGGCGGCAGCGGAGGCATCAGCGCCAAGCTTAACCTTGCTGCTCAGGATGGCCTTAGCGCCGCGCGGGTTCATAACCAGGAGGACAAAATCCGTGGCTTGGCCGCCAAGCTGAAGCCCGAAGCTGCCGCCTTCGAGGGCCATCATGGTGGGCGCGCCCCAAGGACCGGTAAAGTGTTCGCCGGTGCGGCAGGTCATGGCCCCACGGCCGTAGCTCCCGCCAACGATGAAGGCAGCCTTAAGGACCGACGGAAAAATGATGACGCATTCGGCTTTGTCGAGCAGGTCTTGCGGAATATTGTCGGGAATGTCGAGAATTTCCTTGAGAACCGTTCCGCAGTTTTCCAGGCGATCCGCTTCTTTTTTGGTGTCTTTTGCGGTGAGGGGCAATGCGACCAGGGAAAACGCCATCAGCAACGCGAGCATTCGCTTCAACACAATTCACCTCGTCGTAGTTTTATCGGGCGCGAACATCATAGAGCGCATCAGCGCTTTCATGCAACCTGGGAGAAAGCGGGCTTGAGGGCGGGCTTGGCTTCCAATTGTGACGCTGCGCGCGCGGAATGGGTTGCCTTCGACTATAATTTCGCAGGGCGGAATACGGCGCGGACAACATGAACAAGAAAACAATGATTCAGCGGTGCGCGGTAGCGGTCTTGACACTTGCGATGGGTGTGAGCTTGAGCATGGCGCAGAAAACGGAGACGCGCAAAGCGGCAAATCGCCAAGCGTGTTGTGGTTTGCAAAAACCGAGTGCGCTCACGAAAAAACAAGCCGCGACATTTGCGTCGCGGGCGGAGGCTTTGCTCGGAACCGGCCCCGCCGGGAAGGGCCAGTGGGGATTGCTGATTGTCGACGCCAACACCGGCGAGACCCTTTATCAGCAAAATGCCGACCGTTACTTCTTGCCGGCTTCGAACATGAAGCTTTTCACCACGGCGCTGGCACTGGCGAAGCTAGGTCCCGACTACCGCTTTCATACCACGCTCGAAACCCGTGGAAGCATAGCGAACGGAATCTTGACCGGGGATCTGGCGCTCGTGGGGCGCGGCGATCCAAACCTTTCGAACCGCAGATTTCCCTATCAGCAGAAGGAGGAGTTTGACGGACTGCCGGAAAGAGTGCTGGCGGAGTTGGCGGATGGGGTGGTTAGGAAAGGCGTGAAGGAAGTTTCCGGAGACGTGATTGGCGATGACAGTTATTTCCCGCGGGAACGCTATCCGAGCGGCTGGGAAATCGACGACATGGTTTGGGAATACGGCGCGGCGATTTCCTCAATCGTGGTGGACGATAACACCGTGACGCTGACACTCACTCCCGGCGACCAGCCGGGCGGCGCGGTTCAGGCAACCGAAAGCCCGGCAACGCCCGACTTCTCTGTCAAAAACGAGGTCATCAGTTCCGCCCCGGGTGTCAAATCCGACCTGACCCTTACACGCGAGCCGGGAGCGAGTCTGGTGGTGGTGAAAGGCTCGATGCCGGCCGGGGGCCCTCCGAGGAAGCTGGTGCTCGCAATTGAAGAGCCCGCGCAACATGCGGCGACGCTACTGAAGCACTTGCTGGAAGACCGTGGGGTACGCGTTGACGGAGTTGCGCGAGTCCGCCATGAAGCACCAAAGACGCAGGAGGATCCAGCGGTCTTGGCGGAACATGTTTCCGTGCCGTTAGGCGAGGCCGTCAAACTGATAAACAAGATCAGCCAAAACCTGCACACGGAAATGCTGCTGCGAACCGTGGCGCGACAGGGCGGAATGTGGGCCACCCCGGATGATTTAATGAAGGTACCGCAGGATTTTTATGCGTCGGCGGGAATCGACCCGGATGATGTGGTTCAATCGGACGCCTCCGGGCTGTCTCGCCATGATCTGGTGACGCCGCGGGCTATCGTAGCCCTGCTGACCTTCGCCCAAGGCCAGCCCTGGTTCGCGACCTATTACGATTCGCTTCCCGTCGCGGGCGCGGACGGCACGCTCGAAGAGCGCATGAAAAACACTCCGGCGGCCGGGCACATTCACGCGAAAACGGGTTCGGTCGAGCACGTGCGCACGCTTTCCGGTTTCGCCGAGACTCTCGGCGGGCGGCGGCTCATTTTTTCTTTCCTGAGCAACAATCAGGGAGGGAAGAATCACGAAGCTGCGGACGCGCTGGCCGGGTTGTGCGTGGCCATGCTCGAGGAGTTCAACGTGACACCGCCAAAGCAGCTCCCGAAACACAAGCGTGCGCATTGAGGAAGCGATACGCAAATGCCCACGGAAATCATTGTCACGGTCTTTGGCAGCTCGCGGTCGCTGGAAGACAGCGCGGACTATGAAGAAGCACGCGTGCTCGGGCGAGCTTTGGCGAAGCACGGTTTTGCCGTTTGCAGCGGGGGCTACGCCGGGGTGATGGAAGCCGTCTCCCGTGGAGCGAAAGAAGCGGGGGGAAAAACCTATGGTGTCACCGCAGAATTTTTCAAATCGGCCAAGTTGAATCGTTGGATTGACGTCGAGGTCCGCAAAGAAACTTGGGAGGAAAGACTGTTCGAATTGATCCGCATGGCGGACGGTTTTGTGGCTTGCAAAGGGGGCACGGGAACCCTCGTCGAGCTGGCCGCGGTTTGGGAAATGTTGAACAAGTCGGTGATCTCCAGGAAGCCATTTGCCGTGCTTGGAAGTTTCTGGGCTCCAATTCTCGATCGCGTAAGACAAGTGGAACTGGGCCAGCGCGCGCACTGGGGGGAAGCAAACGGGCGGCTGGTGTACGTCGCGGACTCTCCCGGAGAAGCCGCGCAGCATCTCCACAATCATCTCAAATAACGAAATGGCACGCTCAGCGCAAGAGGTACTCGAGTTTGACAAGCTGCGGGAATTGCTGCGGCTGCGCACGACGTGTGCGCCCGGCCGGCGAGCGGTGGACGTGCTTGAGCCAGGAACGAACCGCGTCGCGCTGGAATCCGCGTTTGCGCTGATTCGCGAAGCGCGGGAATGGCTGCGCGGGGGGCACGAATTGGGCTTCGGTACGTTGGCTGACCCGCAAGGTTGGCTCGACCGTATGGAAGGCCCAGGCGCGGTGCTCGAGCCTGGTGAATTGCTCGACGCGGCGTCTTTGCTGGAAACGGCGAACTGGCTGCGGCAGCAATTTCGAGAGGAAGCGCCAAAGTTTCCTTTGCTTGCCGGGCGCGCCGCTTCGATTGGTGATTTCCGCGACGTACATGCGGCCATTCGCCGATGTCTGTTGCCGAATGGCGAGCTTAGCGATGATGCCTCCAAGGCGCTCGGTCGAATTCGCGCAAGCATCGCGCAGACGCGCGAAGCCATCCAGAAAACACTGAAACAAATCTTGCGCGCGCGGAATGCCGACGCCGGAGAAGACTACGTCACGTTGCGCAACGAGCGATTCGTGATTCCTGTGCGGGCGGAAAATCGGCGCAGCGTGCACGGCGTGGTACACGGAGCGAG
>Ga0126371_10002708_pt1 | contig 15305 bp, 9 predicted proteins | sample PanSoiMetaPlot_4_FD_110145 | JGI IMG/M metagenome (GOLD analysis project Ga0126371, IMG submission 110145) | Tropical forest soil microbial communities from Panama - MetaG Plot_4 | ecosystem: Environmental > Terrestrial > Soil > Tropical forest > Bulk soil | place: Panama | collected 2016-02-17 | reverse complement strand
GAGCTTGACGCCGTCCTGGTCGATCGCGAACAGCGGCGCGAGATGCTTTTCGTTACTGTCGTCGACGAGCTCGGCGCGGCGGTTGTCGAGGACGAGCCAGCGCCCGTCCTGGCGCGCCGCCAGAACGGCGTGGTCCTCGCCCAGCGCATTGTCGCGCGCGAGCACGATGCGCAGGTCGCCCGCCTCGACGCCGGCTGCGCGCAGCGCGACGTATTTGGCGATCGCATAGTCCTCGCAATCGCCGCGCAGCGTCGCAAAGGTCGACAGCGGCGACGACCACAGATCCGGCACGCCATGCTGCTGCATGTCGGTCATGTAGACGATCGCGCCGTTGACGGCGCGGTTGACCGCGTCGAGCCGCGCGCGTCCGTCATGGCCGCGCGCCGCATCGACGACGGTGATGAAGCGCGTCGCGGCCGGCGTGCAGGCCTGCGCGAGCGCACGGCAGCGCGCCATCGCGTCGAGGTCCTCGGCGATGTCGGCCGACACGCCGCGCCATTTCTGCCACAGCGCGCCTTCCGGCGCCTGGAACGCGAACAGGCCGAACGGCTCGCCGCCTTGCTGCGGCGGCAGCGACGATGCGGCGTCGCTCAGCGTGTCGCGATCCGCACGCGCGGCGAGCCGCGTGTCGGGCGATCCGCGACCCTCGAGCTTGGCCAGGACCCTGTTGATCGTGAAAAAGCGCGCCGGCGCCGCCGCGACCGGCGGCACCGGATCGTGCAGCGGCGGCAGCTCGATGCGCGGCAGCGGGCCGAATCCGGTGAGATCGACCACATGCGGCTTGCGGGTCTTCGCCAGCGCCGCGCCGGCACCCGCCGTGGCCAGCACGCCGAGCGCCAGCAGCGCGGCCAGGACATACGGCGCCACACGCCGCACGATCGCGGTCGGGCCGGCATCGGCGAATACTTGGGCTTGGACCGTATTCCTCATCCCAATGCCTCAGAATTGCTGGAGCATCGGGGAAATACACGAGACTATTTGCAATCTCGTGCGAGTATTTCATCGAATTTACTTCAGATTGCTCAGTAAAGAGTAGTTATTCAGTAACCAACTGCCTCGAAGGCAATTCTCTTGATAAACCAGCAAGATAAGCTGCTTCCCGCATCTGCATCGCCGCCCCGAATTTTCGGGGAGCAAAGATGACGGTTCTTGCGGATGTCGCCCTTCGCCCGGATGCTGACGAGAAAAAAGGAGGCGTGTGCAGGCTCGGGCTGGCGCTGATCTCGAGCGGAAGCAGGTAGGGCCAGATCCGAGTGCGGCGACCAGCCCACGGCCGCCGCTGGCCCGGCCGAGCAAAACAAAGCTAGAAAGTCGAATGATTTCAGTGGACGTCGGATCTGGCGGTGTCAGCGCGCCAGGGGCGTGAACCGGGAACCGAGGCCGTTTGGCAGAACGAACCTAGAAGATCGAATGATTTCAATGGCGGCGGATCTGGCCGGTCACGGCACCGGGCGAACACCGGATGAAGCGCCGGAAGGAGCACCTTTGCCCGAACGAAGCCAAGTGCGGGCGCGCAGGCGACGACCGAGCCATTCGTCGACGTGGGACGAAAGCGCGCCTCCGCCCTCGCCTAGCGCTCGCGCAGCGCTTCCTCGCGCAGGAGCCGCGCCGGCTTGGTGAGATAGTCGAGCACGGTCTTCTTGCCGGTCAGGACCTCGACGGTCGCCACCATGCCGGGGATGATCGGCAGCGGATGCTCCACCGTGCCGAGATGGTTGGTCCCGGTGCGCACCATGATGCGATAGAAGGTCTCGTTCTTCTCGCCCCGCTCGCCCGGGCGCTCGTCCGCGATGGTGTCGGCGCTGATCCGCTCGACCCTGCCCTTGAGCGAGCCGAAGACGTTGGAATCGTAGGCCGAGATCTTTACCACCGCGTCCTGGCCGGGCCGGATGAAGGCGATGTCCTGCGGGCGGATGCGGCCCTCGACCAGCAGCGTGTCCTCGAGCGGCACGATCTCCATCAGGCTCGCACCGGGCTGCACCACGGCGCCGATGGTGGTGACGTTGATCTTGTTGACGATGCCGTAGACCGGCGACTTGAGATCGGCGCGCCGCACGCGGTCCTGCGCCGACTTGATGTTCTGCTCGAGCACCGCAAGGTCGCCGCGCGACTTGGCGAGATCCTCGTCGGCCTGGGCGCGGAACGCCGCGGTCGCGTTCGACTTGCGCGCCTTCACCTCGGCGAGCTGGCCCTTCATGTCGGTCGCCTGGCGCGTGAGGCGCAGCCACTCGATCTCGGGCACGACCTTCTGGTCGTACAGCTTGCGGGTGAGGTCGACCTCGCGGTTCAGCAGCGCGAGCGTGTCGGTGAGCCGCCTCTCCTGCTGATTGAGCACGTCGAGGTCGTCGGCGAGCTTCTTCGCCCGGGTCTGGAAGACGCTCATCTCGGCCTGCACGGCGGCGGGCGCGGCCTTCTTCAGCTCGTCGGGAAATTCGGGCGCGGCGAGCCCCTGCGTCTCCGCCTCGAGGCGGATGACGCGCGCCGCCATCGCGTTGCGCCGCTCGCGCACCTCGCCGAGCTCGGAGGCGAACTTGGTGTCGTCGATGCGGGCGAGCACCTGGTTCTGCTGCACGGTGTCGCCCTCGCGCACGTTGAGCGCGCCGACGATGCCGCCTTCGAGCGACTGCACGACCTGGATCTGGCGGGACGGGATGACCCGGCCGGCCCCGCGCTTGACCTCGTCGAGCACGGCGAAATGCGCCCATACGACGCCGGCCACCATGAGCGCGAGCATCGCGAACAGCAGCATGCGCGAGGTGCGCGGCGTGCGCAGCTCGACGGCGGCGCGGACGTCGTTGGCGAAGGCGAAGTCGGTTGCGTGCATCGGTGCGATCCGGGCTCGCTCAGACGGCCGGCGGCTCGGGCGCGCGGCGCGGGCCGCCCTGCAGCAGGGCGAGCACCTTGTCGCGCGGACCATCAGCGACGAGCTTGCCGCGCTCGAACAGCAGCAGCCGGTCGACGAAGGAGAGCAGCGAGAGCCGGTGCGTCGAGATGATCACGGTCAGGTTCTGCTGCCCCAGCGCCTTGAGCCGCTCGAGGAAATCCGCCTCGCTGCGGACGTCGAAATGCGCGGTCGGCTCGTCGAGAAAAACCACCTTCGGCTTGCGGATGAGCACGCGGGCAAGCCCGATCGCCTGCTTCTGTCCGCCCGAGAGGCTGGAGCCGCCCTCCGCGATCGGCATCTCGTAGCCGAGCGGATGGCCGGCGATGAAGGCCTCGACGCCCGACAGGCGCGCCGCCGCCACCACCTCCTCGTCGGTCGCGGCCGGGCGGCCGAACGTGATGTTGTCGCGCAGCTTGCCGTAGAACAGGTCGGTGTCCTGCAGCACGAAGCCGATGCCGGTGCGCAGATCCGCCGGGTCGTACTGGCGCAGGTCGATGCCGTCGACCAGCACGCGCCCCTCCTGCGGCTCGTAGAAGCCGACCATCAGGCGCCCGACCGTGGTCTTGCCCGATCCGACGCGGCCGATGATGCCGATCCGCTCGCCGCCCGCGATCTTGAAGGAGACGTTCTCGAGCGCGTTCTGGGCGCCGGTCGGGTAGCGGAACGTCACGTTCTCGAAGGCGATCGCGCCCTCATCGATGCGGCGCGCCACGTAGGTGCGGTTGGCCGGGCGCTCGCGCTCGAGGCTCATCACCCGATCGATCGCCTTGAGCGCGATGATGGTCTGGGTCGCGCGCGTGATCACGGTCGCGATGCTGGCGATGGGGGCGAGCGTGCGCCCCGCCAGCATGGTGGAGGCCACCAGCGCGCCGACCGTGATGCTGCCGTCGATGATGAGAAAGACGCCGATCACGACCATCAGCAGGTTGGTGACCTGCTGCGCGGTTCCCGAGGCGGTGAGCGCCATCGAGGCCCAGAAATGCACGTCCTCGCTCGAGCGCGCGGTGGCGGCGATCGAGCGCTCCCAGGCGGTCTGCATGCGCGGCTCGGCGCCGATGGCGCGCACCGTCTCCATGCCGGACAGGGCCTCGACCAGGACGCCGTGGCGCGCCGCGGACTCGGCCTGCAGCCGGCGCATCGCGCGATCGAGCGGACGCTGGATCAGCAGGCCGACGATGATCATCACGGGCAGGACCGCGAGCGGAATCCAGGCGAGCGGCCCGGCGATCATGAACAGCACCGCGATGAAGACGAGCGCGAACAGGAGATCGGTCGCCGACACCACCGTGCCGGAGGTGAAGAACTCGCGCACCGAGTCGAAATCGCGCATCTGGTTGGCGAGGATGCCGACCGAACCCGGCCGCTGCGCCATCTTCACGGCCTGGACGTGCTCGAAGATGCCGGCGGCGAGCACGACGTCGATCTTCTTGCCGGTCATGTCGATGATGCGGCTGCGCACGGTGCGCAGCACGAAGTCGAACAGGATCGCGATGGTGAGCCCGATCGCGAGCGCGGTGAGCGACGCCACCGCGCCGTTCGGCACCACGCGGTCGTACACGTTCATGATGAACAGCGGCGAGGCGAGGGCCAGCGTGTTGATGATGAAGGCGGCGAGCGCGACGTGGCCGTAGTTCGCCCAGAAGCGCTGGACCACCGACCAGAACCAGTGCTCGCGCGGCACGTCGCCGGCCGCGGCCACGCGCGCGTCGGCGGTCGCGAGCGGACGCAGCAGGAACGCGTAGCCGAGATAGTCCGCCGCCTCGGCGCCGAACGGCCGCGGCGCCGCGCCGGGGCCGTCGGAGGGGTCGACGACACGGGTCTGGCGCGGGTCGGCGTTGCGCTCCAGCATGATGCGGGTGCTGCCGTCGCGCATCACGAGCACCGCCGGCAGCACCAGCGCGGGGATGTCGGCGAGCGCGCGCTTGACGGGCTCGGCCTCGAGGCCGGCGCGCCGCGCCGCGCGGTCGAACAGGGCGACCGACAGGTGGCCGTCGATGATGGGCAGCCCGGCGACCAGGGCCTCGCGGCTCAGCGCGCGGCCGTGGTGGGCGGCGAGGAAGATCAGGGCGTCCGCCAGCGGGTCGCCGCGCACGGGCGCCGGCGATGGCTCCGGGGCTGGCGGCGCCGCCGGGCGATCCAGGACGACGGGCTGGACGGACAAAATGGACCCCCTTGCGACCCTTGCAAACCGCGCCTTTGGCCAGCGGCTGCGTCAGCAGATACCACCGTCGAAATGCGGCAATTCTTACGCCGGAGCCTTGCGGAACCCTGAAAAGGGGGCCGCCAAAGCGCCGCCGGGCGCATCCCTGCCGCCTGGATGCCTGGCCGCTCCGGCGCTGCGCCGACAAGCGCATGCGCAAGGCCGTTAAAGCATGATCACAACATGCCCCAAAGCGCGATCGTCGCTTAACGTTTACGCCCGTGACCAGGGCGTAACGGGGCCTAGCGGGCGGTGCCCATGGTCAGCGGCGCGCTCAGCATTCCGTCGGCCCAGTCCGGCTCGATCGACAGCGTGGCCGGCGGCACCTGCGGCTCGGCCGGCAGGTGGGGAAACATCAGGGCGGCGCTCGGCCAGCGGCGGCCGATCTCCGTGCTCGGCGTTTCGCCGGCATATTTCATCGGCCCCGGCACATAGGGCGCGGGCGGCACGTGCACGGGATTGAGGGGCTCCGATCCGGAGCGCGGCAGGTGCAGCAGGATCGGCGGCAGCTTGGTCGGGAAGATGCCGATCGGGATGGTCTCGAGCGGCGCCGCCTCGACCGGGACCGGGGACTTCACGTAGGAAAGGAGCTGCCCCATCGCGGCGAGAAGCTGGTAATCGGCGAAGATCGCGACCGAGCGGGTCGACTCGAGCGACACCAGCGCGCCATAGAGCTGGTTCTCGGCGTTGAGCAGGTCGATCAGCGAGCGCTGCCCGAGCTCGTATTCCTTGGTGTAGGCGGTGATCGCCCGGCGGTCATACTCGACCTGGCGGATGAGCGCCGACACGCGACTGGACGTGATGGTGCGGGCGCCCCATGCCTTGTCGAGCGACTCGAACGCGCCGCGCTGCAGGCGGGCATGCGCCATGGTGGCTTCGGTGTAGCGCTCCGCCGTCTCGGCGCGCTTCCAGCTGTTGAGCCCGCTGGTGAAGATGTCCCAGCTCAGCACCACCTTGGCGCTCTCGTCCGACTGGCGGCCGAACACCTGGTCGACGTTGCGCCCGCGCGATGCCCTCGCCTCGAGCGAGACCTGCGGCAGGAAATTGCCCATGGAGCCGTGAAACGCGTACTTGGCGGCATCCACGTCCGATTGCGCGGCGCGGATCGTCGGATTGAACTTGAGCGCGACCGCCAGCGCATCGTCTTTCGTGCCCGGCAGGCCGCTCAGGCGTCCGGGCGGGCGCACGTTGAAAGGCTCCTGCCCGACCACCTTGCGGTACGTCGCGCGCGCCGCATCGAGCTGCTGCTGGAAATCCGCGAGCTGGGCCTGGGCGGCGGCGACGCGCTCGCGCGCCTGATCGAGATCGCCTTCGCCGGAGCGGCCGCCCTTAAAGCGCGCCTCGACATTCGAAAGCAGCTTCTGATGCGCGGCGAGATTATCGGATGCGATCGAGATCAGCCGCGTGAAGCGCACGACGTCGATATAGGCCTCGGCGGCGTCGAGCGCGATGAGCTCGGTGCGCTCGTGCACCCGGTAGGCGGAGGCATCGACGCGGGCGGTCTGACGCCAGATCTCGTTGATCGAGGCGAGACCGTCGAACAGCTTCTGGCGCACGACGATCGAGCCCTGCGCGCCGTTGAGCCATTGGTTGTTGCCCTGCGGCGGCGGCACGACGTCCATCTGATTGAATCGTTCGCGCCCGGTGTCGGCGTCGAGATGGACCTGCGGCAGCAGCGTGGCCTGGCTTTGCCGCAAATTGGTCTCGGTGGCGCGCCGGTTGGCGGCAGCCTCCCCGACCCCGGGATTGGAGCGCACCGCCTCGTTGATGGCGTCGAAGATGGTGAAAGGGCTGCCCGCAAAGACGCCCTGACCGCCGACCCAGAGGACGACGGCGGCCGGCAAGACCCAACTGACAACGGACGAACAGCGCATTGCCCCGTACGCCGCATGGCCGAACGGCCATAACCTTACTGCGGCACCCCATTTGACCCCGGCAAATTCGTACCAATTAATCGACGCGGCGGCAATCAAGGCGACCGCCTTGTGCAACCCCGGGAACCGTGCGAGCGGATTTGGTTGCGGTATGTTGTAAACGTGCATCACCGCTGAGGATTGGCGACGCAAAACCCACTCCAATTGACAGCACAAAAGCCAAAATTTCGCTGAATCTGGATATGCATAGGCGGGATTGTCCAATCGCTTGATGAACGAAGGCGAGCGGCGCCCATTGCGTGCATACCCATGGCTTTCCCGCAAAGGATCGCGCCGAAGCGCCCACCCGGCGCGGGCCGGGCGACGGTGGGCCGGTGCGGCACAGAATCCGAGCCTCTGTCGGACATCCGACCCGGCAAAAAACAGGATGTCGGCTAATCCGTTACCAGCACCGGCTCGCGGCCGACCAGCCGCGCGAGCTGGCGCAGCCGTGCGAACAGGCGCTCGCCGGCGAGCGCCGCGTGGCGGCCCTTGAGCTTCAGCTTGAGCTTGCCGCGCTCGACCCGCAGCGGGGTTTTCGGCAGCACGCCGGGCATCGCCGAGGAGACCAGATAGGCGACGCGCATCACGGCGCCGAGAATGCGCGCGCGGTCGATCATGCGTGCGGTCGCGAGCTCGCGCACATGCGGCGCGAGATCGTCGTCGTTGAGGCCGATATGACGGAAGAACACGGCGAGCGCGAGGAAGGTGCGGCCCGGATGGTCGACGCCGATGAAGGCCGCATGGGCGATGATGTTGAGCGACTGCTCGCCGCGATAATCCGGATGCGCGCGCCAGCCGATGTCGCCGAGCAGGCAGGCGGCGTAACGCAGCCGCCGCTCCTCCGCGGTCTCGTCGATCCCGGTCGACGCCATGAAGCGATCGGTCCATTCGGCGAGCTCCTCGCCGTGCCGCGGCGAGCGCGAGCGCAGGAGATTGAGCTCCTGCGCGCCGGTGATCAGCGCATCGCGCTTCTGCTCCTCCTTGCGGAGCAGCGAGTAGAGCAGCCCCTCGCGCACGCCGAGCGCCGACATCACGACCTGCCGGGGCCGGGCGATGCGCACGATGTTCTCCAGCACCAGCGCCGCATAGGCGAGCAGCGGCCGGCGGGCATCGGCGACGATCTCGATCTGCGACAGGGTGCTCGGATCGACGCGCTGGACGAGGCGCGAGAACTCGGCCGCCTCCTTGGCCGGGATGACGTAGCCGTGCATGACGTGCAGCGGATAGCCGGTCTGCCACATGTGCAACCGGCTGAGCGCGCGCCAGGTGCCGCCGACCGCGTAGAAATTGCGGCCGCGCCCGGCCTTGAGCACGCTCACGTCGGCAAGCTGGCGCTCGACGAATTTCTCGGCGTTCTTGAGCGAACGCGCCGAGATGTCCTGCAGCGCGAGGCCGCCGAGCGGCAGCGTCACGCCCGGCCGCACCTTGCGCCCGCTCACGTCGGCGAGCTCGAGCGAGCCGCCGCCGAGATCGCCGACGATGCCGTCGGACTGATGGATGCCGGAGACGACGCCGAGCGCGGCGAGCTCCGCCTCGCGCCGCCCGGACAGCACGTCGATATGCGTGCCGCAGATCTTGCGCGCCTCGGCGATGAAGGCGCGTCCGTTGCGCGCGTCGCGGCAGGCGGCGGTCGCGATCGCCCACATGCGCTTGACACCCATGGTGTCGCACAGCCCGCGGAAGCGCATCAGCGCGCCGAGCGCCTTCTCGACCGCGTCGGGCGCCAGCAGCCCGGTGGTCTGCACCTCGCGGCCGAGGCCGGCGAGCACCTTCTCGTTGAAGATCGGGGTCGGGCTGCGGGTGAGGCCCTCGTAGGCGACGAGGCGCACCGAGTTCGAGCCGATATCGAACACCGCGACCGGCGGTCCGTGATCGATTCGCCCTTGCGCCGATGTCCTGCGACGGCTGCGTTTAGCCACGATCCGCCCGCCGCGACAAGCTGCGGGGCGAGGATTCCTTGAGCGATTTGCCGCGGCCCGACAGGCTTGGATTGGTCATGAAGTACTTGTGCGCGTTGAACGGCTCCTCGCCGTCGGCGGCCTTGATACGCGTGGACGCGCCGTCGGGCAAGAGCGTCCAGCTTGCTTCGTTGTCCTTGAGGTTGGCGATCATGATCTGATCGAGCACCTGCTCGTGCACGGTCGGATTGAGAATCGGACACAGCGCCTCGACGCGGCGGTCGAGATTGCGCGGCATCATGTCGGCGGACGAGATGTAGACCGCCGCCTTCGCGTGCGGCAGCCCGTGGCCGCCGCCGAAGCAGTAGATGCGGCCGTGCTCGAGGAAGCGCCCGACGATCGACTTGACGCGGATGTTCTCCGACAGGCCCGGAACGCCGGGCCGCAGGCAGCAGATGCCGCGCACGATGAGATCGATCTTCACCCCGGCGCGCGAGGCCTCGTAGAGCGCGTCGATGATCTCGGGATCGACCAGGGCGTTCATCTTCATCCAGATCGCGGCGGAACGGCCGGCCTGCACGTGCTCGATCTCCCGGGCGATGTGCTCGAGGATGCGCGCCTTGAGATTGAGCGGCGACACCGACAGGCGATCGAGCTGGTCGGGCTCCGCATAGCCGGTGATGAAGTTGAACACGCGCGCGACGTCGCGCGCGATCACCGGGTCGGCGGTGAAGAACGAGAGGTCGGTATAGATGCGCGCCGTCACCGGATGGTAGTTGCCGGTGCCGACATGCACATAGGAGAGCGGCGCGCTGCCCTCGCGCCGCACCACCAGCGACAGCTTGGCGTGCGTCTTCAGCTCGATGAAGCCGTAGACCACCTGCGCGCCGGCGCGCTCGAGGTCGCGCGCCCAGCGGATGTTCGCCTCCTCGTCGAAGCGCGCCTTGAGCTCGACCACCGCGGTGACCGACTTGCCGGCCTCGGCGGCCTCGACCAGCGCGCGCACGATCGGCGAGTCGTTCGAGGTCCGGTAGAGCGTCTGCTTGATCGCGATCACCTCGGGATCGCGCGCCGCCTGCTGGAGGAACTGCACCACGACGTCGAAGGATTCGTAGGGGTGATGGACGATCAGGTCCTTCTGCCGGATCGCCGCGAAGCAGTCGCCGGCATGATCGCGGATGCGCTCGGGGAAGCGCGGATTGTACGGCACGAACTCGAGATCTGGCCGGTCGACCGCCATGAGCTGGGAGAGCTCGCTCAGCGCCAGCACGCCGTCGACCAGGAACACTTCCGCGTCGCCGACCGCGAGCGCGCGCTGCACCGACTGGCGCAGCTCGACCGGCATCGCGGCCTCGATCTCCAGGCGGATGACCGAGCCGCGGCGGCGCCGCTTGAGCACGCGCTCGAACTGGCGCACCAGATCCTCGGCCTCTTCCTCGATTTCGATCTCGGAGTCGCGCAGGATGCGGAACGCGCCCTGCCCTTTGACGGTGTAGCCGGGAAACAGCCGCGGAATGAACAGGCCGGTCACCTGCTCGAGCGTGATCAGCCGCGCGATCCCGCCGTCGGCCGGCGCCGGCAGGCGGATGAATCGCTCGACCTTCTGCGGCACGCGGATCAACGCGTTCATCGCCTTGCCGTCGCTCTGGCGGGCGAGATGCAGCGCGATCGAGAAGCCGAAATTGGGAATGAACGGGAACGGATGCGCCGGGTCGATCGCGAGCGGCGTGAGCACCGGGAAGATGTGGCGCAGGAAATAATCCTCCAGCCAGGTGCGGTCGGCCTTCTTGAGCGCCTCGCCGTCGACCAGCAGGATCTGCTGCCCGGCGAGCTCCTTGCGCAGCTCGCGCCAACGCGCCTGCTGGTCGCTCGCAAGGCTCGACACCGCTTCGCTGATGCGCGCGAGCTGCTCGGACGGGCTCAGGCCGTCCGGGCTCTTGTCCGCGATGCCGGCGCGCACCTGGCCCATGAGGCCGGCGACGCGCACCATGAAGAACTCGTCGAGGTTGTTGGCCGAGATCGACAGGAAGCGCACCCGCTCGAGCAGCGGGTGGTTCGGGTTCTCGGCCTCCTCGAGGACGCGGCGGTTGAAATGGAGCCAGGACAGTTCGCGATTGATGAACCGCTCCGGACCGTCCACCGTGGCCGGCGGCGCAACCTTTACGCGGGGTTCGTCCGCGGTCGGCTCGGCTCTGGATTCGGGAGGAATGACAACGGCTTGTGCGCGATCAGCCATGCGAAGTACCGCCCTTTTCGGGCATTGTCGCGGGCCATAATGACCCGGCGATGACGATTGTGACACAACTAACTTAACGACCCAACCGGCCCTTTTGGTCCGCCTATCCCGCGACCGGCGTCCAGCCCGGATCAAGTCCGGAGCGGGGCTTTCGCCGGGGCAATGCTAACGGTCGCGCAGCAGCTCGGCGGCGAGCTTGCGCCCGACGTCGCGGCGCTGGCGCAGCGCCTCGCGATCGAGCTCGGCGACGATCGCGCGGGCGCCGGCAAACGAGCGCTCGATCCGGGTCAGGAGATAGGCGATCAGCTCCTCGTCCACGCGCAACTGGCGGTCGGCGAACAGCTTGACCAGCACGGCGCGCAAGAGCGCGTCATCGGGCGGCGCGAGCGTCACGACCGGAAGCGCGCGCAGGCGCGAGGCGAGATCGCGCAGGTGCACCGCCCAGCCGCTCGGCGGCGTGCGCGCCGTGATCAGCAGGAAGTCGCCCTGCTCGCGCGCGAGATTGAGGAGGTGAAACAGCGCCGCCTCTTCGCACGCGCCGGGCGAAAGATCCTCGACCACGAGCGCGCCGGTCGCGAGCGCGGTCGACAGGCTTGCGGTCTCGATCGCGTGGCTCGCGATCGCGCGGGCGCCCGCGCTCTTCGCCCAGATTGCCGCGAGATGACTCTTGCCGGATCCCTCCGGACCGACCAGCGCGACCGCCCGCGCGGGCCAGTCGGGCCAGCGCTCGATCAACGCGAGCGCCGTGGCGTTCGAAGGGCCGGCGAGGAAATCCTCGCGGCCGAAGCGTTCGCGAAAACCGAGCGCGAGCGCAAGCTGGCGCGGGAGCTCGTTCATGTCAGGCGCTGGCCGCATTCATGTGCCGCCACCATTCGCGCACGTAAAAGCCGACCGAGATCAGCGTCAAGGCGGCGACCGTCCACATCAGGACGGTCCGCAGCCCATTGGCGTCGAAGCCGAAACCGAGCGAGGCGAGCACGAGGCACGCGAACACGATCTGCGCCGCCGTATTGAGCTTGGAGACGAGCAGCGGCTTGACCGTCATCGGATGGCCGAGGAACCAGGCGAGCATGACGCCCCCGATGATCAGAATGTCGCGCGAGACGACGAGGATCACGAGCCAGGGCGAAATGTCCTGGGTGATGCCCAGCGACACGTAGATCGAGACGATCAGGGCCTTGTCGGCGAGCGGATCGAGGTGGGCGCCGAGCTCGCTCGCCATGTGGAAGCGCTTGGCGATGAAGCCGTCGACCGCATCGCTGGCGCCCGCCGCGACGAACAGCAGAAAAGCCGCCTGCATCTGGCGCTGCGTGATCGCCCAGACGACGACCGGCACCAGCAGGATGCGGGCAATCGTGATGAGGTTGGGAAGGTTCAAGTCAGCGCCCCGGTCCGGCCGCCCGGCACGTGTTCCGCCGGACGCCCGTCCCGCCCCCGGTCCGAGATCATCAGGTCCATCGAAAACCACACGCGCCAGCTCAACGGCCCGCCCTGGCCAATGTATCCTGCCCTGCCGCCTTGCCAAGATAGGACGGGGCGCCCAGCCACGTCAGGCATTGCACGCTGCGCGAATCCGCCCTACCACCCCGATGAATTGTGAATGTCGGCGCAACGCCCAGGGTCCACCCCCATGACGACGAAGGCCCTCAACGCGCGTGCCTGCTCGGGCATCACGGCTGGAGCCGCGTGAGCGCATGGCGCGCCGGCGTGTCGCCATCCTGATTTCCGGCCGCGGCTCCAACATGGCGGCGCTCGTCGCGGCCGCCAAGGCGCTCGACTATCCGGCCGAGATCGCGCTCGTGCTGTCCAACCGGCCGCACGCCAAGGGGCTGGCCACCGCGCAGGCCGCCGGCCTTGCGGTCGCGACCATCGATCACGTGCCGTTCGGCAAGGATCGGGAGGCGTTCGAGCGTGCCCTGCAGGACGAACTCGACGCCCACCGCATCGACCTGATCTGTCTCGCGGGATTCATGCGATTGTTCACGCCCGGCTTCGTCGAGCGCTGGCAGGGCCGCATGCTCAACGTCCATCCGGCCGTGCTGCCGGCATTCAAGGGTCTCGACACCCATGCGCGCGCGCTTGCGGCCGGGGTGAGGATTCACGGCGCGACCGTCCACTTCGTCATTCCCGAGATGGATGCGGGACCGGTGATCGCGCAGGGCGCGCTCGCGGTGCGCGACGACGATACGGCCGAGACGCTGGCGGCGCGCGTGCTTGCGATCGAGCACAAGATCTATCCGGCGGCGCTGCGGCTGGTCGCGGAAGGGCGCGTGCGCGTCGAGAACGGGCGGTGCCGCATCGACGCCGTGCCGGCGAGCGACGGCGTGCTGCTGGCGCCACCGCTCGAATCTTAGACGTCGGCGAGGCGCCGACGCGCGGGCAACAAAAAACCCCCGGGGGGCTCCGGGGGCTACGGGATGACCCGTGGACCGAAACGATCGGTCGGAGCCGCTTTACGCGACCTTGAGGTTTTCCGCCGAGGTCTTGCCGCGGTTGGTGACGAGCTCGTACTCGACCACCTGACCCTCGTTCAAGCTGCTCAGACCCGCCCGCTCGACAGCCGAGATGTGGACGAACACGTCCTTCTCGCCAGTCGATGGCCGGATGAAGCCGTAGCCCTTAGTCGGGTTGAACCATTTGACGGTGCCCTTTTGCATCGTCTGTCTCCTAGTCAGTCAGAACGCCTTGTGAACGCGCGAAAGCATTCGCTGCAATCCGCGCGACAACCCGGTTTTTGGAGGGAGTCCGATTCGAGAGCGCCAGCTTGGAAATCGACGTTGACGATCAGCATTGACGCACAGCGGGCCGGAATGGCCAAAATCCGATTGTGCATGGACATGATAGGAGAAATGCGGCCGAAGCAAGGCTCGCCCGCATCGCGGGTGCTGTCGCGAAACACGCGCCCGAGCACCCCGACGTGTTGCGCATTCAACACATCCCGACAATTGTAGCGAATGCGGCAACACGCGGGCATTGACCGGACGGGGAAAAACGAAAGAATCTCCGCACTTGGCGCAACGCTTTGTCGATGGATGGCGGCTTCGCATATTTCGGTGTCGCGCCGGCGATAAGAGGTTTTAACCGTGCTGAACGATTGCGCCTCGCGGGCTGCCGCCCATGCCCGCGCAAAGCCTGCGGTGCGGCCGACCTTCCGCGTCGTGTCGCGCGCGGTGGCCATGGCGGCCTTCATGCTTCTCTTCGGCGTGCCCGCCGCATACGCGCAACGACCGCCCCCGCCGAACCTGCCGCCGACTCCGTCCGTGTCGACCACCTCCGCGGCGATCGGCTCGGCGTCCGACTATGCGCTGTGGGCGCTCGGCTCGCGCTACCTGCAATACCTCGGCGACAAGGGCGGCTCGTCCTCATACCGCAGCCTGTTCGGAACCGGCGCCAATCCGAATGGTGGCGGCGCACCAGCTCCCACCGACCAGACGCGCTGGACCGCGTGGACCCAGCTCTACGGCATCGCGACAAGCACCGGCGCGCAGAATACGTATCCGGGCGATACGCGGCGCACCTACGGCGGCACCGCCGGCATCTCGCTCAACGTGACGCCCGAAGCGACGCTCGGCCTTTCCGTCGACCAGAGCCACAGCGGGATCGATATCGTCGGCGTCCCGCAGCACGCGAAGCTCGACCTCACCCAGGTCGGCCTCAACGGTGCCTACCAGTGGGGCGCGTGGACCTTCTCGGCGGCCGGCGTCGCCGGGTTCGGCAACATCGATTCGAACCGCGACACGCCGTCGGGTCCCGCAACCGCGTCCTACGACGCACACCTGTGGGGCGTGATCGGCGAGGCCAATTACCTGATCCCGCTCGGCTCGGCCCGCATCGTGCCGAAATTCGGCGCCGATTGGACCCAAACCCACGCCGATGCCTATACGGAGGCCGGCGGCGTCGACGCCGTCTCGGTGCCATCGGCCCAAGCCGAGCGCGGTCGCATCTTCGCCGGGGTCGAGGTCGGCAACACCTGGGCCACCAACGCGACCGTGTTCGACCTCTCGGGCTATGCCAAGGCGATGGACATCCTGGTCCAGCACGTGCCGGCGCTGACCGTGAGCGCCGCGGGCGGCGGCGCGACGCCCGTGACGGTGCTCGGGGTGGCCGAGTCGAAATACGGCGTCGATGCGGGCGCGACCGCATCGCTCCGGCTGTCGGCGACGACGCGCCT
>Ga0126371_10002707_pt1 | contig 15306 bp, 21 predicted proteins | sample PanSoiMetaPlot_4_FD_110145 | JGI IMG/M metagenome (GOLD analysis project Ga0126371, IMG submission 110145) | Tropical forest soil microbial communities from Panama - MetaG Plot_4 | ecosystem: Environmental > Terrestrial > Soil > Tropical forest > Bulk soil | place: Panama | collected 2016-02-17 | reverse complement strand
CGTCGCTGTCGAAGCGTTCCGCGCGGCGGCGACGGGACGGCTGCCCGACGCTGCGGCCATTGAGACGGCGCTGGAAGCGCTCGACCTGTCGCGGTTCGTGAACGACCGGGGCGAGATCGACCGCGACGCTATCGCGCGGCTCGTCGAGAAGCTCGCGCCGCCCGCGCCGTCAGGCCCGCGCATCCCCGCAGGCTCGCACGGCGGCGGGCCGTCGCCCGATGGCGACTTCCTGCGGAACGTGCTGCGCGGCGGGCGCGCGTAACGACTCGCGCTCGACGAGCTGCGCGCGGCTCTGTGCGCGGCGCTGCGCGGCGAACGGCGGCGCGCTCGTGCGACGAGCTGCGCGCGATCTCGCGCCGCTCAGCGTTGCTCTCAGCGCTTCGCGGTCGTAGCCTGTCCCCGATGCCCGTGCAGCGGGACGCGGCGGGCAGCCCGGTAGCCGAATCCGGGCGCGAGCGATGGCGGGACGCCTAGGCCCCGCGCTGGTGCAGCGAGACGCGGCCAGCGCCAGGTAGCGCGGAAAGCGGCGCGACGATCCCTCTCGCGCAAAGGACTTTCCGTTATGGCTCTCGGCGACTTCAGCGGTGTTATCCCCGCTGAGTACAGCACGGCAATTCTTCAGCAGGCGATGCGGCAGTCGGCCGCGCTTCAGCTATGCCAGAAGATCCCAATGGGCACCAACGTAAGTTCGATGCCCGTACCCAAGACCCTGCCCACCGCGTCGTGGGTGTCGTCGGCGGGCTCGGGCCGCAAGCCCTATACCGACGTTGGGCTGAAGCCCGCGACGCTCACCGCCGAAGAAGTCGCGGCGGTCGTGGCGATCCCGGACAAGATGATCGAGGACACGTCGATCAACCTGTGGGCCTATACCCGCCCGCTGCTCGCGCAGGCAATCGCGATGGCGCTCGACGGCGCGGTCCTGTTCGGGCAAGCCGCGCCCGCGACGTTCCCGGCTGGCGGCGTGCGCGGTCACGCGGCGGCGGTGAATGCGGGCAGCGACGCCGCCGACACGATTAACAAGACAATGGCGGCAGTCGAAGCGAACGGGATCGACCCGAACGGGATCGCCGCCAACCTTCCGGTGCGGTCCCGGCTCCGTGGGCTGCGCGCGACGACTGGCGAGCTGATCCTCGGCGTGCAGTCGCTTGGCGACTATTCGGTGCCGACGCTGTACGGCGTCCCCGCCGCCTATACCCCGTTCCAGGGCTCGGCTGGCGTCAACCCCGCCGACGTGATCGTCGGCAATTGGGATTGGGCCGTGCTCGGCGTGCGCCAGGACATTCGCTACCTGCTCGACCCGTCCGGTGTTATCGCGGACGCTTCCGGCGTGGTGCAGGTGTCGGGTTTCCAGGACAACGTGACCCCGCTCAAAGTTTGGGCCAGGTTCGGTTTCACCATCATTGACCCGGTGACCGTGCTCGTGCCCGCTGGGGCCAACGCATTCGCCAAGGCGGGAACGGCGGGCGCTTCCGGCGCAGCGCCGACTGCGGCTGAGGGCGAAGCGCCTGAGAGGTCCGCCAAGAAGTGAGCGCGCCCAGCTTCGAGGTCGAGGCAGTCATTGCGACCGGATATTGGGACACCCAATCCGGCTCGCCAGCGTCGGCACCGGGCACCGGGAAATACCGGACCGACAACTGGACTGCCCCGACCTTGGTTGCTGTCGCTGGCACCGATGCGAATGGCTACGACCGCCAGGCGGGAATGCTCGCCGCGCAGCCGGGCGACTTGATCTGGCAGCGCTCGCCCACCGATTCGCAGAACTACCAGCAATGGAGCATCACCGCCGTTACCGACATGACGACGTTTGTCCAGTTCGGCGTGTCGGTGACGGCGACCGGCGCGACATTCACCCCGCCCGGCTCTAACCAGCGGCGGCTATTGGAGCTGCTCTCGCAGACTGTGCCGCCCTCGGGCGAGCTGCCGCCATTGTGGTCACTATGGGCACCGCCTCTCGATCCGCCGACAGCGGGCGGGCTTCCCGCCGACGTGGCGCAGATCATCGCAGACGCGACGTGGGACGTTGACCCGCACCTGTGCGCCGCGCTTCAGTGGGAGGCATACGCTGCGCAGTTGCCGCCCGCGCCCGCTGTCGCGAGCGTCTCGACGGGCGCGCAGTCGGTGACGTACTCGCCGCCGATGCCGGGCGGCGACGCGGGAATGGCAATGGCCCGCGCCGCGTGGCATCGCTCGCTCATGGGCAATGGCGGCACGATTCCGCTCGACCTCGCGCCGCCGTCGCAGCCGAGCGTCCCCGGCAATCCGTGGGCCTATTACTACTCGTCCTGGTGGCCGGTCGCATGAGCCTGCTACTCGCGCCCGATCTCGTCGCCCTCTACGCGCCGCAGGGCGCAGACGGTCACGGATGGGCGCAGCTCGACGACAGCTCGCCCCCGGTATGGGAAGGGGCGGGCAATCTTCAGCGCTCGCCCGGAAGGGCCGACGCGCGAGCTGCGGACGCGGGCGGGCACGGTCCCGCCGATCCAGCGCATTCGCAGCTCGCGACGTTGTACCTGCCAATGGACGCGCCGGTTGCAGACGGCGCGGTCGTCGTGATCGGCGGGCAGCGCTTCGCCCTTTCCCAAGCGCGCAAGGTGACCGATCCCACGGGCTCGGGCTGGCTCGACTGCTGGGCGGCGACAGCAACGGGCGTCGATACCTACGGGGGCGCGTGATGCCCGGCGTTGAGTATCACGTCACCCACCCGGAGGCCCCGCGAATTGCCGCCGATCCTGGGATTGGCCACGCGGCCGACGCCATTCGCGACGACTGTGCGCAGCGCTCGCCCGTCGATACGGGGCGGCTTCGCGCGAGCTGGCAAGTCGTCGCGCACGGCGAGCCCGGTTACCGCGAAGTGATCAACACCGCGCCATATGCCCGGTTCGTCGAGTACGGCACCAAATACGACGAGGCGCAGCCAATGCTCGGCCCGGTCGTCGCGCAGTACCGGGGGGCGTCGTGACTTACCCCACGGTTGTGATGCCCGACGTTGAGGCTTGGGTGTGGGACAACATCGGCCAGCTTCCCGGCGTCACGTCGTTTATGTACGCGGCGGTTCACGGCTGGCCGCACTGGCTCGTCGCCTATTCGGTGCAGATCGACGCGCGCGCCAAGACCAAGCAGGCGGCGAGCAACGTCGCTGAGCAGGTGCGCCAGATCATCTGCGCGCTTCCCGGCGTCGCGTGGCCCGAGGGCGTCGTGTCGTACTGCCAGCCCGTCGAAGGCCCGTTCTGGAACCCCGACCCTGACGGCGGGCCGCGCTACTGCGCCCGTTACGAAATCCGCGCCCACCCGCTCCAAGTGGCCCCGTGATCCCGATGGTCGCGACTCGTGCCGCCTGGTCAATACGGAAGGGATGATCGAATGTCCACCGCTACCGCAGAACGTGCAGGCCCAACCCCGCAGGTCGCATGGGCACCCACGCTGACCGGCTCCGAGGTTCACGTCGGCACGCCCAATACTGGCGGCGGCTTGTGGGTCGCCCCAGCCGGGACGGCTTTGCCGACCGACTGCAAAACGGCGTTCACAACCCCGTGGCTCCCGCTGGGTTACATCGCGGAAGAAGGGCCAACGGTCGGGCAGAACGCGAGCCAGCAAGACCTGACGCCCTGGCAGTCAATCGCGCCCGTGCGCTCGGTGATCACCCAGCGCGCGGTAACGCTCCATTTCATTCTCTGGCAGGTCAACGTCCAGAGCCTCGGGATTTACTTCGACGCCGATCAGCCGGTGCCCTCGGTCACGGACGGGTCGTTCACGATGCCGGTTCGCGCCGACAAGGGCGGGCACCTGTATTCGTTCGCTATCGACTCGCTCGACGGTAACAACGTGATCCGCATTGGCATGACCCGCGCCAGCCTCACCGACGCGGGCGACATGGCGCTTTCCCGTGGCGCGACTGTGCCAATGGAATGCACCCTCACCGCCCAGGTGGATAACAACGTGCTTTGCACGATCATGGTCGGACCCGGCTCATGAGCCCTAGCCCAAACGGGCACCGGGGAAAGTTCGATCTCGACGCGGCGAGCGCTGCGGCCCTCGCTGAGTCGAAGCCGGTCCCGTTTCAGTTCACCTATAAGGGCAGCGATTACGAGGTTCCCGCTGCGGTGCTGTGGCCGCTGGAAGCCCAAGCGCTGATCGCTCAGGGCGAAATAGCCCAAGCGCTAACGATGCTGCTCGGCGCGGACAATTACGCGCAGCTCGTCGCCGCAGGGATGACAGTCGGTGAGCTGACGACCTTGTTTGAGGCCGTGGGCGAAGCCGCTGGGGTCGGCGGCCTGGGAAACTCGTCGCCGCCTGCGCCGGTCGTTTCGATCCCGACCTAGAGGCCGCAATGCTTTGCGCCTACGGGATCGACGTGCTCGACCCGCGCGTCACGGTGCGGCGGGTGTGGGTGCTCGCTCAGCGCTTGCCGCCGTGGGCTCGCGCGATGGGCGAGCCGTGGGGTGCTGAGTCCGACCTGCTCGCGCTCGTCTGCGATCACCTGGCGCAGCTCACCTGGGTAACGCTGAAGCTCGGCGGCGCTAAGAGCGTCGTCAGGCCGAAGCCGATCCCCCGCCCTAGTCGTGCCCGCGCGAACGCTGAGAGCCGCTCAGCGTCGCGCACAGAGCCGCACGGCGGCGGTTTCGCAGCGGTCGCCGCGCAGCTCTCAGCGCTGCCCGGCGTGGTGGTGAGCGATGGCGGCTGAATACGCAACCCTGAAAATCCCGGTCACCGCCGACACTCGCCCGCTGATCGAGCAGACCGCGAACGCCGCCAAGACTGCGGGCGAGAAGGCAAGCGCGACGATCTCGGGCCACATGGGCAAGGGGCTGTCACGATTCGCGCCCGTGGCGGGGAAGATCGGCAAGAGCGTCGCTGTCGGGCTCGGCGTCGCGACGACAGCCGTCGCCGCGTTCGGCGTTGAGGCATTCAAGGCCGCGAGCAAATTCGACGCGACACAGGCGAGCCTGCGCGCGCTGGGCAAGTCGAACCATGTCGCCTACGGCGAGATCGTCCGCAATGTTGACGCGCTGCGCCGACAGGGATTGGCAGCGAGCGACGCTCAGAAGCTCGTCGGCGACATGGTTCGCACGCACATTGACCTCTCCCACGCGACACAGCTCGGCACCATCGCGCAGAACGCCTCCATAGTCACGGGCAAGAGCGTCGCGACTACCGAAGTGGCGATAACCAAAGCCATCGCCAGCGGCAACGCCACCGCGCTAAAACGCGCCGGGGTCATGGTCGATTCCAAGACCGCCATCGACAAATACGCGGCGAGCGTTCACAAGCTGCCCGCCGACCTGACGCCCGCCGAGAAGTCGCAGGCCGTGCTCAACGCGACCCTAAAGGCGGGGAAGAATATCGCGGGCGCATGGGCCGCGCAGATCAAGACCCCAGCGGGCGCGCTGCGGGCGATGAAACTCGAAGCCGAGGAAGTCACCCTCACCATTGGGCAGAAGCTAACCCACGCCCTCGCGCCCGCCTTCACCGGGTTCGCCAAGCTCGGTCACTCGATCCAAGAAGCCATCGCACCGGGCGGCAAGTTCGCGCCCATCGTCAACGCCATCGGGGTTGCCGCCTCGCGCCTGGCCGCGCCGCTCGCAGGGCTGGGCGACAAGCTCGCCCACTTTATCGAGTCGGTGAAGCCATCGACGATCAACGCCATTGCCAACGCCATCAAGAATTTCGGTCCCGCCCTCGCCGGGGTCGGCGCTGGCGCTGCGATCTTCACCGGGGCGGGGCTCTTGCATGAGCTGCCCCTGCTCGGCCCCATGCTCGGGCACCTGCTCGGGCCGATCACGTCAGTGATCACGGACGTGTCCAAGCTAAAATCGGTGCTCGGTTTCCTGACTGGCCCGGTCGGAATCATCCTGACCATTTTCACAACCCTCATGGCTGTGTCGCCGCAATTCCGCGCCGCCGTGATGGGCCTGGTCGAATCGCTGATAAAAGCGCTGATGCCCGCCTTTATGGCAATCGTCGAAGCGCTGAAACCGCTCATGCCTTTGATCGCCCTGCTCGGCCGACTGCTGGGTCAAATTCTCGCGCCCGTGATTCAGGCCCTAACCCCGCTGCTCGTCTCGCTCATGCCCCTGGTCGTAATGCTCGCTCAGCTCTTGGGCCTCATTGTCAAGGTGGCCGTTGCGCTGCTCGGCCCGATCCTGCGCGTTTATGCCGCGTTCCAAAAGTGGTACGCGATGAAAATTCTCATTCCGATAGTCGGCGCGCTTGTCCACGCGCTGACATTCTTGGTCCACATAATCACCGAAGTGGTCCACTGGATATTCGGTCATTCGCCTGGGCTTATTCCAGCCTTTGAGGCGTTGCAGCATATCGTCACCACCGTTACCGGCGTGATCCGTTCCGTCGTCGTGAGCGGATTCAATGCGGTGAAGAATGCCATCGTTAACGCCTGGCGCTTTATCTCCCGCGAGAGCGTCGCCGCGTGGAACGCCATTAAGAATGCGGTGCTAACCGTCGTCCGCTTTATCGGCCGCCAGCTCACCAACAGTTTCGAGTTTTACAAAAACCTGGTCGTCGGCGCGTGGCGCTGGATCGTCCGAATCACGACGACGCTGTGGGCTGCCTGGGGCAATGTCATCCGTGGCGCGGTGCGAGCTGTGATCGGGTTCGTCCAGAACGCCATGAGCACGATACGCGGGATTTTCTCGCGCGGCTGGCAGGCCGTCGTCAACACCGTTAAGAACGTGATCGGCGGGCTCCGCTCGGCGGGCTCGTCTGCCGTTCACGCGCTGCTCAACGGGATCAGCTCAGCCATTAGCGGGGTCGGCTCGTGGATTAAGGCGCACGTCGTTGATCCCGTGGTGAACGCCGTTAAACACTTCTTCGGCATCCACAGCCCGTCGTCGGTGATGACCGACGTGGGCAAGAATGTCACCGCTGGGTTTATCAAAGGGATCGTCAGCCAGAACCCGCTCGCCGTTGCCAAGAGCGTTTTCGGCGGCATCCCGAGCGCCCTCGGCGCGCTCGTGACCAAGGGGATCGTCAGCATCGGCGCGCTGCCCGCCAAGGCCCTGTCCGCGCTGGGCAAGGTCGGCGGATTCCTGAAGGGCGCGCTTACCAAGATCGGCGGATTCTTCGGGCACGTTTTCGGCAGTGGCGGGGGCGGGGTCATGCAGTGGGCTCCGATCATGCGGGCGGTGCTCGCCCACTTCGGCATCCCGCAATTGTTCGACGTTTTCATGACGCAGATGCAGACCGAAAGCGGAGGCAATCCGCGAGCCATTAACCTCTGGGATAGCAACGCCAAAGCAGGTATTCCCAGCCAAGGTCTAATGCAGGTCATCCCTCCCACCTTCGCCGCGTATGCGGGACCGTACCGCTCGCGCGGAATCATGGACCCTTTGGCGAACATTTACGCAGCGGTCGCGTACGCCATTTCCAGGTATGGCCGAAGCATCGCCGCCGTCCTGGGGCACGGTCACGGTTACGCGGGCGGCGGCATTCTGCGCGAGCACGTCGTCGGCCTGGGGCTTCGCACGGGGCAGGCGTACCAATTCGGCGAGAATGCGCCGCGCGTGCCTGAGCTGTGGACGCCGCTCAACGGGCAGACGCCGAGCCCGCAGCCGTCGAAGCGCCACGCCGCCGTGATCAACGTCTATCCGCAGCAAGGCCAATCCGAGGTCGAGATCGCGGCGGCTGTGTCGCGCCGTCTCGCGTGGGCGACAGCAACGGGGAGGGCGTGATGATCCGCTACGCCTGCCTCGCCCTGCTCGTCGCGCTCGTCGCTGCGCTGATGGCCGTCATCGGCTGGGAGCTTGTGACCCGCCCCGCGCGGCTGTGGATCGTCGGCCTGTTCGTCGCCGGGGGGCTACTCGGCGTCGCGCTCGACCGCTGCCGCGCGCGATGCCCGCCGCGCGGCGCTGAGAGCGGCACAGACGAGCGCGCAGCTCGACACGCGCACGACGACACGCGACGCGCAGACGCGCGCTCAGCGACGCGCTCAGCGTCGCGCAGCACATCAACCGGAGGTAGTGATCATGGCGCTTAACCCGTTCATATCGAGCCCCGCCGCGCGAGCTGCGGCCGACGCCGTTTGCGCGCTTTGCAACGGCGGCACGATCAAGGTCTATTCAGGCACCCAGCCCGCGAACGCCGACGCCGCAGTCGCCGGGACGCTGCTCGTAACGCTCGGCTTCAGCGCGACCGCCTTTGGCGCTTCGACCGGCGCGGGCGTCGCGACTGCGAACGCCATCACCGCAGCGAACGCTGTGGCGAGCGCGACCGCGACATGGTTCCGCGCCTACAAGAGCGACGGCACCACAGCGGTATTCGACGGCAGCGTCGGCACGAGCGCCGCCGATCTCGTGCTGTCGAGCGTCGCGCTGACCAGCGGCGGGAATGTCGCCGTCTCGTCGCTGACCTACACGCAAACCCTCTAAGGGGCACCCATGCCACCGCGCAGGAGCAGGGCGGCACCCGCGCCGCAAGCGGCCAGCTCCGTTTCGACGTATTGCTGCCAGGGGGTCAACCTCTCCACCGGCACCTACGTGTTTAACGTGAGCGGCGCGACCAGCGCGGGCGACACGCTGCTAATGGAAATCCTGTGCAACCAAAACGGCTCCGCAGTCTCCAACGTCACCGACAGCAAGGGAAACAAATACACCCTCCTGGGCTCGTTCACGACCAACACCCCGAACCGTTACGCCTACTACTCGCCCGGCGCGACCGGGGGCAGCGGGGGCGGGCCGACCGCAGCTCTCACGACGAGCGACACCATCACGATCAGCGCAGCGTCCAAGGCGATGACCACGAACATAATCGCGGTGAACGTCAACGGCGCGGGGCCTATCGACGCGAGCACGTCGCAAGGCGTGCAAGGCGTCCTCAGCTCGACGCTCAGCCTCACGACGACCCAGGATCACGACCTGCTCGTCTCGCTTTCCGGCTGGCAGACCAGCGGCGGCGCGGGCTCGTGGACTGCGCCGTTTGTGCAGTCTGACCAGCAGACAAACAACTTTTCCTTTTCGGCCGCGTACCTGCTCGACGCGGGCACGGCGGGCAGCGAGTCCTGCACCTTCAACGTCGCCGTGGCCTGTAACGTCGGCCACTCGCTTTACGCATTCACCCAGGTGCAGGGCACGGGAGCCATTGCCGCGAAGAAGGCCAAGCTCGCCGGATCGGGCACCTATACCGCGCCGGTCACCGGCACGGGCGCGATAGCCGCCAAGAAGATCAAGCTCGCCGGATCGGGCACCTACACGTTCCCCGCCTTCACCGGATCGGGCGCATTCACCGCCAAGAAGATCAAGCTCGCGGGATTGGGCACGTTCGGCAGCGGGGTCGTCGGCACGGCGACATTCACGGCCAAGAAGATCAAGCTCGCCGGAACGGGCACCGTCAGCGCGCCCGCCGCCATCACCGGCACCGGCTCGTTTACCGCCAAGAAGATTCAGCTCGCGGGCTTCGGCGTGTTCCCGTATGTGCCGCCCGTCGTCGTCACGACGACCGCGCCGCTCACAGACACGAACCTGATCCCGGTCGTCTGGGGCGACACGAACCTCAACATTGGCGACCGGGGCGACGGCCTATATGCGCTGGTCACCGACGTAGAAGGCTGGTACGGAACGCCGCCGCTGAATGGCAACGACCTCACGCGGCTGCTCGCTGACGGCTCCGTGTGGGGCTCGAAGATCACCGCCGCGCGCGTCGTCGCGATAACCGGGGCGGCGATTGGGCCGCGCCCCGTTCTGCTCAGCTACGTGCGCGAGCTGGCAGCGCTCGCCGTTGACGACAGCACGAGCACTCTCGCCATTACCGAGGACGACGACACGAGCACCCCGCCCGTCCTGACCGCCGAGGTCCGCGCCGACAGCGACGCGCTCGTCATTGCGTGGCTGGGCCGCGAGGCGATCACCTGGCAGCTCACCCTCACCGCAGCCGACCCGCGCCTTTACGAGATCGGCACGCGCAGCATCGTGCTCACCCCAGCCGGGGGCGGCGGAACGGGGCGGACGTACCCGTTCACACTGCCGCGCGTCTATGCCGCCGCCGACATTCCCAACCAGGCGCAGCTCGACAATCCGGGCGAAGTCCCGACGCCCGTCCTGATCATTTACACCGGGCCGCTCGGCTCGTCGCAGCTCACAGACGGCACCAGCTCGATTTACCTTCAGGCGTTGCTCGCCGGGGAAACGGTCTACGTCCGAAGCGACACATTGGCGGCGAACGCTGAGGGCGGCGCGACGCGCGCCAGTTACGTGCTCGCCGGATCGCAGCCGTTGCTCGTGCCCGAGGGCGGCGCGAGCTGGGACCTGTACGCAACGGGCAGCGGGTCGGTCGAGCTGAATTGGGCGGGGGCGTGGGCGTGACGCTTCCCGAGTCGTGGACGTTCTGGGCCGACGCATCGGTGCCGCCCTATACGGCGATAGGCCCCGTGGACGTGCTGAGCTTTACCTGCTCTTGGGCATTGTCAGACTTCGGCGCGGGAGAAGCCGAGATCGCCGTCGAGCGGGGCGGGCTCAGCCGGAACGATCTCCTGGGTTTCTACCGCTGGCGGTTGTGGGCCTTCTACGGCGGCACCCCCGTATGGGCGGGACTGCCCACCGCGCTAACCGACGAGGGCGGCGCGTCGGTAAAGGTCGCGCTCGACGAGCTGCCCGCCTATCTCAACCGCAAGGTGTATGCGACGACTCACACCTATACCGGCGTCGAGCAGACGACGATTGCCGCCGATATCGCGAGCCGACTCGACAACATCGGCGTGCCCCGCGTGCTCGTGCCCGGCGCGGGCCGGAACCGGGATCGCACATACGACTACCTGGGACAAAACAACCGCGGGGACATGCTAAAGGAACTGGCCGGGGTCCAGAACGGGATCGAGTTTCGCGCCGAGTACGCCATGAGCGCGGGACGCCCCGGCTGCACGCTGAAGATCGCCTACCCGCGCGCCGGGGGCGCGACCGGGCTCGGGCTCGTGCTCCCTGGTGGCCCTGTGAGCGTCTCAGCGCAATGGACAAGCGATCTCATGCGGACGCGCACGTTTGAGGTAGGGGACCTGCCTAACAACGCTGCGAGCACCGCTCAGCGTCCCGTGGCGTATCTCGACGCTGAGCAGACCGGGCTGCCTGAGCTGGACGTGGCAACCGACCGCCCCGGCGTCGTGCTCACTTCGACGCTCAACGAATACGCCAGTTCCGACAGCTCGATTTACGGCAGCGCCGCGCTGGCGCTCACCGCGACAATGCCCGTATCCGATCCGGCGCTTGGCGACTATGGGGTCGGGGACGACGTTGCCGTGCAAATGGCCGACCCGCTTCTGCCCTCGGGAATCGCGACGACGGGGCGGCTCACCGCAATGCAGGCAGACGCCGGGGCGGGCACAGTCGCGTGGACTGTCGCGATAACCCAGCCCCCGCCAGCCCCGACGCATTCGCTCGCGCGCCGTCTGCGGCTGCTCGACCGTAACCAAAAAGGCGCGTTCCGTCGTTCGCTCGTGCCGCCGCCAGGAGGGATCAACCCATGACGACACCAACGGGCCTGCTGGAATGGGGCCAGTCGGGCAACTACAACGGGATAGACGACCGGGGCGTGATCACCGCCCTGGCACAAGGCTCGTCGCTCGGGATCATCGGCGCGCCGCCGACGCTGACCCCGCAGTCGGGGCTGACCATTTCGATTGGCCCGTGGCGCGCGCTCGTCAACTGCGGCGACGGGACGCTCGCGGTGATCGGGTCGCGCACCGCGCAGACGATCAACGAAACGGCGGGCGGCGGGTCGCAGCGCACCGACGTGATATGGGCCGACATCAACCCTGATGGCGGGTCGTGGACGGCGAGCATCGTCGCCTCGCCCGTTTCGCCAACGCGGACGGGCGTCGCGCTCGGAACGGTCACCGTTCCCGCTGGCGCGGGCACTGCGGCGGCGATGGCGTTCACCCCCGCCGTTTGCGCGGCGTCGGGAAGCTGGAGCACCTTCGACCCGACGACTCGCACGATCACCCAAACGACGCTGCACGACCTGAGCGCCACGCTGACCATTCCCGCGAACGACGCGCAGGTCGGGGACATTTACGAGGTCGAAGTCCACGGGCACGGCACCTGGCCCACGGGCACCGCGCAGTCGTTGACGCTTCAGCCGAACCAAGGCGGCAGCTCGGCCGGGGTGACTTACGCCGCCGCCTACCTCGGATCGGGCAACACGTTCCGATGCCATTACCTCGCGCGGCTGATCATTCTCTCGACCGGCCCGTCCGGCAGCTACACCTCGTGGCTGATTGGGGAGCTGACCGGGCAAGGGCTGCTCAACCCGGCCGGGGCGTCCAATCAGATGACCAGCGGAATGGTGCAGGGCCAGTACGCGGGCCAGCCCATCGACACGACCGTCGTCCAAACCCTGAAAATCCAAGGGCTGTGGGGCGGGGCCAACGGTACGATCAACGGCGACGTGACCCACCTTCGCAAGCGCGGAATCGGATTGGGGTGAGTCCGTGCCCGATTGGCGAGTCCGTGGCGGGCTGGTGATCATGGCGGCGGCGTGCCTCGCGGGCGCTGTTCTGATCCCGATAGTGCCCGACGCTGAGCGGAACGATATCCTCGCGGTCGGGCTGGGCCTGGGTGGGCTGGCAATGCTGATCGTGGCACTATGGCAGCGGAGCAACGGCACCAAGGGGTGACCCACATGCCAGATAGACCGCACCTGTTCGCGCGGCACCGCCGCGACGACGACGGCGACGACGAGCTGCGCGACTGGCAGGAACGGCGCGGGCGGTTCGCCGACTGCGACCCCGACACGCCCGACCGCCCGCAGATCATGCCCGTGCGCCGCCCCGACGATCCGCAGCGCGAGACTCACGCGCACGATCCCCGAGGGACGTACCGCGATGGCGATTAAACGGAAGTGGATGCCCTCGCCCAGCTACCACGGGCGCAACTACAACGGCGTTCGGATTATCGTCATCCACACCGCCGAGGGCGCGACGACGATTGAGTCGCTCGGCAACTTCTTCGCCAATGGGTCTAATCAGGTCAGTAGCCACTGCGGCGCAGACGACAAGAAGGACATTCTCGGCGAATACGTCACGCGGGGTAACGCGGCGTGGACCCAGGCGAATTTCAATAACGAGGCTGTGAGCCTGGAGCTGTGCGGGTTCGCGAAGTGGTCGCGCTCGACGTGGCTAAACCAGCATTCAAACATGCTCGACAACTGCGCCGCCTGGGTCAAGGAAGAATGCAATAAGGCCGGAATCCCTATCGACGCGCTTAACAACTCCCAGGCGCAGGGCAACGGGCACGGAGTCTGCGAGCATGTCAACCTCGGCTCGGGCGGCGGCGGGCACGTTGACTGCGGCGACGGGTTCCCGCTGGATGAGGTAATCAAGCGAGCCAAGGGCGGCGGCAGCAAGCCGAAGGAGCCCGATCAGGAGGAAGTCGTGCCGTTCTATCTGGCCGAGGTGCCGAATAGTCCCGTGTCACTGCCGCGCCAGCGCGGCGACAAGCTGCGCCGGGTGCGCCTGTTCTGCAACGTGGCGACCGTTGAGATCAAAGTGGACTTTATCGGCACCCCCGATAAGGCGACCGCTGAGCTGGTCACCGACTACGGGCTGGGGCCGCAGGGCGTGGACATTCCCGAGAATGTGAACGCGCTAGTCCTGCGGCGCGGCGACCCGCCCGACGAGGGCTATCCGCTCGTCTCAGTCGAGATACTCACGTAACCGCCGCCGCGCGGCTCTGTGCTCGACGCTGAGGCGCGCGCGCAGCTCGTCGCGTGCGATCAGTCGAGCGCGCGAGAGCGACGCTCAGCGACGCACACAGACGCGAGAGGCGGGGACGAGCCCGACGCCCGTCCCCGCCCCGCCCAAACGGCGCGGGATGCGTTAGCCGTCCGGGGGCTCGATCTCTTGCCGCTCGCGGGCATTCAGCTCGCGCGCGAGCTGAGAGCGAGAGGGCGCAGCGATCAGCACCCCATCGCGCCGCGCCCACAAGTAGCGGTAGTCAGGCCCCGATGCTGCGGTGACGAATGCCGAGCCAAACTCGTAACCGGGAAACGCCCGCGCCAGCGCCGCCACGTCATCCGAGACGACTTCGCCGTCGAGCGCAACCCACGGCATCGCCGTCACGTTATCGTCGCTCATACCGGCCCCAGCACCTTAGTTCCGACCTGGTGAAACAGGAACGTCCGGTGATACGCCGAGCAGTATTTGCGCTCGGTCGCATTCACGAGCGAGCCGGGGCCGTCGCTCGGGCAGATATCCAGGCCGGGGCTCACCTCATCGTCGCGGTACTCGACGCCGCCGCCGTTCTGCGGGTGCGGGGTGAAGTTCTGCCCGTGATCCGCGCCGCACTTTTCGAGCTTGATATCGCCAGCCTCGGAAGTGAAGCACCAGCTATGCGCGGACGCCAGCCATATCTGATTGGTGTCCTCGTCAACGCAGACGCGCCACGCGACGCTGATTGGCTCGGCGCGGGCGATCTGCCCCGCGTAGGGCTTCCGGTTCGGTCGCGCCGAAAGCGCCGAGCCTTTCCCCTTGCCGTCCTGTAGGAATGAGCAGGTGGTGTTTCGGCGCTCGGCTGCTGCCGAGGCGTGAGTCGCGCATCCAGTCGCGAGCACGGCGACGACTGCGGCGAGCGCAGCGACGGCCTTAGCGCGGGGGATCAAAGCTCAGCCCTTCCGCTTCCTTGTGCGCGGCCCAGCGCCGTCGCAGCTCCGCGCCGTAATAGATGTTCCCGCCCGTTTTCCCGCGCGGCCCGTCGCCTTTGGTCCGGTACGACAGCCCGTGCTCGTCGGCCCATTCGCGCAGCGCTGCGGTTTCCTGGGACGAGAGCCTTTCGCTGGTGATGCCCGGATTGGCGCGCCCTCGTGCTCGCGGGCGCGGCGCGTTGTCAGGACGACGCCCTACCTTCAGATAAGGGGCGAGCAAGGCGTCCAGCTCGACGGCGTGCTCGTCGCTCAGGTCAAGCTCGACGAGCTGGTCGCGAAGCATGATCCGCACCGTTTGCGTTGCGGGCGTCTCTAGCCCGCCGCCGAGATCGAGGTCGTCGATCAGGTGAACTACGGCAGCCATCACGTCTCTCCGTTCCCGCTTCGGCGGCTCAGCGCGTTTTCAAGTTCGCCCAGGTCGGCGGCCTTGATTCGCCCGCCGCCCGCGTGAACGGCAACGTACTTCACCGGCTCGCCGTTGCGCTCGACCTTGCTGATTGACCAGGCCGGATTATTGACCTTGATCCTTGCGAGCACCGCCGCTGGCGTCGTGCCCATACTGCCCTCCCATTGTTCGGTATGCTGTCAGTCAAGCGCAGTCTATGACAGCGCGTAACGATTAGTAACACGATTGGGGTTGATGGTGACAACTCCTGCCAGCGGGATGCT
>Ga0126371_10002706_pt1 | contig 15311 bp, 28 predicted proteins | sample PanSoiMetaPlot_4_FD_110145 | JGI IMG/M metagenome (GOLD analysis project Ga0126371, IMG submission 110145) | Tropical forest soil microbial communities from Panama - MetaG Plot_4 | ecosystem: Environmental > Terrestrial > Soil > Tropical forest > Bulk soil | place: Panama | collected 2016-02-17 | reverse complement strand
TCGGACCAACTGCGCGGCGCGGCGTCACTTGCGCCCGCCGCCGCAGCGGACTACTTCTTGCCGGCCTTCTTCTTGCCAGCCACTGTCTTCTTCTTGCCCTTACGGGTACGCGCGTTGGTCTGCGTCCGCTGACCATGCACCGGAAGGCCGCGACGATGCCGGATGCCCTGATAGCAACCGATCTCGATCTTGCGGCGGATGTCAGCCTGCACCTCGCGGCGCAGGTCACCCTCGACCTTGTAGTTGGCCTCGATCCAGTCCCTGAGCCGGATGACGTCGTCATCTGAGAGCTGATGCACCCGGGTATCGCCGCTGAGGCCAGTCGCGCCCAGCGTCTCAAATGCCCGGGTGCGGCCAATGCCATAAACATATGTAAGTGCGACCTCAAGCCGCTTGTCGCGCGGGAGGTCGACGCCGACGAGGCGTGCCATCGTGGGCAGTGCTCCTTCTCATTCTGCGGAGGTCCTGCGCACCGCCTCGCGTCCCTGCCCGGACGCGCCCCGGCCTCCGTCCGGGGGTGGTCCGCTACCGGCTAACCGGCAGCGGATCGCGGTGCGTGAGTATCTAGTTGTCGCCCGGGCCAGTGCCTCAGCCCTGACGCTGCTTGTGCCGCGGGTCAGAGCAGATGACCATGACCCGGCCGTGCCTGCGGATGATCCTGCACTTGCTGCAGATCTTCTTCACACTCGGCTTGACCTTCATTGCCTGGTCGCTTCCTGCGGCGCCGCCGATCTTCAGCCGACCGCGCCTTGCTCGATTTACTTGTACCGGTAGACGATTCGCCCACGACTGAGGTCGTAGGGACTTAGCTCCACGACGACCCGGTCATCGGGCAGGATCCGGATGTAGTGCATCCGCATCTTGCCGCTGATGTGGGCCAGGACCTTATGCCCGTTGTCCAGCTCCACTCTAAAGAAGGCGTTCGGGAGCGACTCCACTACCGTGCCCTCAATCTCGATGGCGCCGTCTTTCTTGGCCATGCCCTCCGCGCTTCGCTACTTGGTTTGGCCAGCCCGCTGTCGTCAGCAAGCTCGCCGCTTGTGGTTGGCTGATCTGCGTCCGCGGGCTCAAGCCGGTTGTCCTGGGACCAGACCAACCAGTCCGACGCAAGAGTTGGCGTGCCAGCTCCTACGCAGGGTCTGCTGAACTCGGACAGGACCACGGACGACCCGGCTGCCTGAGGTCGCATTGCGCGGCGCTAAACCCCGCACCCTGACAACAGCCCATGGGCCGTGGAAAAGTCTACTTCAGGAGCGCTTGCAACGCGAACTACGGCCCGACAGTCGCCGATCGGACAGTGTAACCAGGGCTAGGGCCGGGATATTCCGGGCTCCCCGCCGCCCGCCGGGTCAGGTACCTGGCCTGCCTGGGAGGTCCTCGTCGCCGCGCGGCAACTGTCCGCGACCCGAATCGCCGCCTATGCCGGTATGGCCCGGACCACTTCGGCCTGCATTGGCGGCGAACCAGCTACAGGCCAAGATGGCGCCCCAGGGTCCGGCCACCCAGAGCGGCCAGATGTAGCCGGGTGCGCTGGTCAGCCCCCAGATCACGAAGCAGACAGTGCTGACGGTAAGCCAGACACCCCAGGCAGCGCGCCACGCTGCCGACCTCCGCCCGGAGCGCGGAGCCGCGGCATAGCGCTGCCGGGGATAGCGGGTGAGGGAAGCGTCAGGGAGCCGATAGAAGTCGATGCCGGGCAGGTCTTTGAGCAATGCGTCGATGTCGCCCACGGTCTTGGCCGCGAGTGCGCGGTCGAGTCGCTCGCCAAACTCTTCAGTGGTCAGCCGACCGGCCGCGTGATGCTCCCGGAGCAGCGACGCCGTCCGGTCCCGATCAGCGTCGGAAGCACGGATATTAGGGTCATAGGCCATTGTCTGCCCCTTCCACCGTCACCCCGGCCGGACTGGCGCCAACCTCCTGAGGCCTCAGGATCTGCTGCCCGGCTCGCATCGCGGCGAAGCCCGCCGTCCCGCCGTCCTCGGCTGTGAGCACGATCGGCCCGTCCTCCGTGATAGCGACCGTGTGTTCGAAATGAGCGGCCCAACTGCCGTCGGCTGTCACGACTGTCCAGTCGTCTGCCAGCACGGCCGTCTGCGGGCTGCCGAGCACCAGCATCGGCTCAATCGCAAGGGCCATACCGGGCACGAGCACAGGGCCACGGCCTGCCCGCCCGTAGTTCGGAACCGACGGATCCATGTGCATTCGCGTGCCGATGCCGTGGCCGGTGTATTCCTCGATGATTCCGTACCGGCCAGCCTCGCGCGCCGCCTGCTCCACCGCGTGCGAGATGTCGGTCAGGCGGCGGCCTGGCTCCGCGTGTGCCAGGCCGTGCCACAAGGCGAGTTCGCAAGCCTGCAGGAGGCCGGCAAGCTCGTCCTCGCGATACGCGCCGGCGGCGCCCGCGCTACCGACGCGCGTGGTCACGGCTGAGTCGCCGTGCCAGCCGCGCACGATCGCGCCGCAATCGATGGACAGCACGTCGCCGTCTCGCAGCACCTGCGCGGCACTCGGGATCCCGTGCACAATCTGCTCATTGACAGAGGTACAGATCGTGGCCGGGAACCCGAAGTAACCCTTGAAAGACGGAACGGCACCTGCCGACCTGATCTCACGCTCGGCGATTGCATCAAGTTCAGCCGTAGTAATGCCGGGCTCAACGGCGTCGATGACTGCACGCAGCGTCGCCGCAGTCACCAGCCCGGCCTCGCGCATGATGGCGAGTTGATCCGGTGTCTTTACCTCGATCGGCTCGTCCCGTCTCAGCCGCATCACGCCTCCCGACACGTCCCGCGCAACGACTTTCACGGTACCCCGCCGAGACAGCTTGCGTTTCAGGTGATGAACCGCCGCAAGGCGGCCATTGCCCTCGCGGTGATCTCTTCGACCGGCCCGGTGGCGTCAACGCCGAGCAGGATGCCATCGTCGGCGTAGAAGCTGATCAGCGGGCGAGTCTGCTCGGCATAGACGTCGAGCCGGTGCCTGATGGTCTGCTCCCGGTCGTCGTCGCGCTGGAAGAGCTGCCCGCCGCAGTCGTCACAGAGCCCGGCCCTGGTGGGCGGCTCGAACAGCACATGCCAGATGCGGCCGCAGACGCGACATGTCCGGCGGCCAGACAGACGCCGGACTACCTCGTCGTCGTCGACGACGAGTTCGAGCACGATGTCGAGTTTGGTGTCCCAGTCGGCCAGTAGCTTTCGCAGCGTCTCGGCCTGCGGAACATTGCGGGGGAATCCGTCGAGGAGGAAGCCGCTCTGCGCGTCGTCCTCTTGAAGCCGCGCAATCACCATCGCGATCGTGACCTCGTCGGGGACTAGGTCACCCCGGTCCATGTAAGCCTTCGCCTGCCGACCGAGCTCCGTCCCTGTGCTCACATTGTGCCGGAAGATGTCCCCTGTCGAGATCTTCGGTATCGACAGGTGCGAGGCTATGAACTGGGCCTGTGTCCCCTTGCCCGCACCGGGGGGCCCGACGAGGACGAGTCGCACTACCGCAGGAAGCCCTCGTAATTACGCTGCTGGAGCTGGCTCTCGATCTGCTTCACCGTATCGAGACCGACGCCCACCATGATCAGGATGCTCGTACCGCCCAGCGGGAACTGCGCGGTGGCGCTGAGGAGCCCGATGGCGATCACCGGGATCAGCGCGACGAGCCCCAGGTAGAGCGAGCCAGCGGCGGTCAGCCTGCTGAGCACGTGACTGAGGTAGCCCGCTGTCGGGCCGCCCGGCCTGATGCCTGGAATGAAGCCGCCGCTCTTCTTCATGCCATCGGCGACTTCGGTCGGATTGAACGTGATCGACACGTAGAAGTAGGTAAAGAAGACGATGAGCAAGAAGAACGAGATCGCGTAGACAGGCCGGTCGCTGATCACCAGGTTCTGGTTGATCCACTGAGCCCAGCCGGTGACCGAGTTGTGGCCGAACATCTGCGCCGCGAGCTGCGGGATGTACAGGAGCGACGAGGCGAAAATGACCGGAATGACGCCAGCCTGGTTGACCTTGAGCGGGATATAGGTCGACGTGCCGCCGTACATCCGGCGGCCGATCATGCGCTTGGCGTACTGGATGGGGATGCGCCGCTGAGCCTGCTCCATCAAGGCTACGAACGCGATGATGGCTACGCCCATGATGAGTACGAGGGTGAAGGTGAAGGGGCCGCGCTGCCGCAGGATCAGGCCTAGCTGGCCAGGAACGACGGCGATGATCTGAGTGAAGATCATCACGGACATGCCGTTGCCGACGCCGCGGTCGGTGACGAGCTCGCCCAGCCACATGATGACGGCGGTGCCGGCGGTCATGCAGATGACCATGGTCGTGATCGTGAAGACTGTCGGGTTCGGGATCAGCGTCGCGGAGCACCCGGGGATCAGGTTGCCGGACCTAGCCAGCGCGATGATGCCAGTGGACTGCAGGATCGCCAGCGCGATAGTCAGGTACCGGGTGTACTGCGTGATCTTCGCCTGCCCGGTCTGACCCTCCTGGCGCAGCGCTTCCAGCCGGGGGATCACGACCGCGAGCAACTGCAAGATGATGCTCGCCGTGATGTACGGCATGATGCCGAGAGCGAAGACGCTGAGCTTGGTAAGCGACCCACCGCTGAAGAGGTTAACCAGCTGAAGCGGTCCGGTCTTGGATGCCGCGCCTTCACAGATCCGGACCGCAGCCTCCGAGACACCAGGTGTCGGCAGTGAGCAGCCGAGGCGGAAGACGGCGAGGATGAAGACCGTGAAGAGCAGCTTCTTGCGCAGGTCGGGCGTGCGAAATGCCCGGATGAACGCGGTCAGCATGCGCCGTCCCCTACTCGATTGCTCAACATCATGTGCCGCTCCTGTCGCGGGACAGCACCACTAGTCGCCAGCTTGCGCCCCGGCAACGGGGGCTGACTGCTCGCCGAAGTCTAACGTGCTGTTGGAGGTCCGCTAGCCATGCAGCGCGCATGGTGCCGACCGCACGCAAGTGCGGGCCAGCGGAGTCTAAGCTGGCCCGGACGTGACCTATAGCCGCAATCATCTCACAGTTCAGTAACGGTTCCGCCGCGGGCAGTGATCTTGGAGCGGGCCGAGGCGGAGAACTTGTGGGCGCTGACCTGCAGTGCCGCAGTCACTTCGCCCTGGCCGAGGATCTTGATCAGCTCGCCAGCGCGGACCGCGCCCTTAGCAACGAGACTCTCCGGGGTCACTGCGCCGCCCTCTGGGTAGAGCGCGGCCAGCCGGTCCAAGTTGACGACTTGGTAAGTCGTCTTGAACTGCGAATTGGAGAAACCCTTCAGCTTGGGCAGCCGGCGGTGCAGCGGCATCTGGCCGCCCTCGAAGAACTCCGGGATCTGGTTGCGGGCCTTGCTGCCCTTGGTACCGCGCCCGGCCGTCTTGCCCTTGGACGCCTCACCGCGGCCGACCCTCGTGCGCTCGGTGCGCGCACCGGGCGCCGGGCGCAGGTGGTGAATCTTCAGGCCGGCCCGGCCGCCTGGCTCACCAGCCTTACGGGTGTCGGTGTCTGCCATCGTTAGTCAACCTCCTCCACGGTGACCAGGTGGCGCACCGCCTTGATCATGCCGCGGATCTCCGGCCGGTCTGGCTTGACGACGATGTCGCCGATGTGGTGCAGCCCGAGTGAGCGCAACGAGTCGCGATGCTCTTTTTTGGCACCGATCTTCGACTTGGTCTGGGTAACCTTCAGCTCTGTCATCGTCTCGATCCGCCTCAGCTTGTCGTCTCTGCTGGGGCCTGGGCACCTGCGCCGTTGCTGGCCGCGCCGACGGACGCCGCCGCTGCACGAGCCTTCAGCATGGCGGCAGGCGCTACGTGCTCGATCGGCAGGCCGCGCCGAGCAGCGATTTCTTCCGGCCGGTTCAGGCTCTTGAGTGCCCGGACGGTTGCGTGCACGACGTTGATCGGGTTCGACGACCCGAGGGACCTGGACAGCACGTCATGGATGCCAGCGCACTCCAGCACCGCGCGAACAGGGCCACCTGCGATGACGCCAGTACCGGGGCTCGCGGGCTTCAGCAGGACGACGCCCGCTGACTCTTCGCCCTGAACAGTGTGCGGGATTGTGCCGCCGATCCGGGGAACGCGGAAGAACGCCTTCTTAGCGGCCTCGACGCCCTTGGCGATCGCGGCCGGTACCTCTTTGGCCTTGCCGTAGCCGACGCCGACCATGCCATTGCCGTCGCCCACAACGACCAGCGCGGTGAAGCTGAACCGCCGACCACCCGACACGACCTTGGCCACGCGGTTGATCGTGACCACGCGCTCGAGGTATGCGGTGCCCTTCTCCGGCCCTGGTCCGCGGCGATCGTCGCGACGATCGCGCCGTTCGCCGCTGCCACCGGCGCCGCGCCGCGGTGTTGCTGCCATCAGATCTTCCTCTTCTGTCGATGGGCGCGGGATCGCGCGCCGTCCGCTGATCTGCTCGGTGCTGGGCTCGTCGGTTGGCGACTCACTGTCAGCTGATGTGTCATCAGAGGGCCAGCCCGCCTTCGCGCGCGGCATCGGCAAGCGCGGCTATCCGGCCGTGGTACGCGTTGCCGCCACGGTCGAAGACCGCCGCGCTGATGCCGGCCCGCCCGGCTCGCTCCGCTAGGAGCGCTCCTACCTGCTTTGCCTTGGCTGTCTTGTCGCCCGCCGCGCCACGGATCGATTCATCAAGCGTAGACGCAGATGCGAGCGTAACGCCCACGGTGTCATCGATGAGCTGAGCAAACGTGTTCCTGGCCGAGCGCGTGACCACGAGTCGGGGCCGTGCCGCGCTGCCTTCGATCTTCTTGCGGACACGCAGGTGCCGCCGCTGGCGCGAGGAAATGCGCGGCGCGGTCCGGCCGGTGATCCGGCCGTGCGCTCTGGTCTTGGTACCAGACATCTCTTACTTACCAGCCTTCCCGACCTTGCGGCGAACCTGCTCGCCCTGGTATCGCACGCCCTTGCCCTTGTAGGGGTCAGGCTTCCGCAGCTTCCTGATATTCGCAGCGACCTCGCCCACCTGCTGCTTGTCGATACCTTCCACCACGAACCTCGTGGGCGTCTCGACCCTGAAGGTGATCCCAGCCGGCGCAGTCACCGGCACCGGGTGGCTGAACCCCAGCGCGAACTCAAGGTCCTGGCCCTTGGCCTGGACGCGATATCCAACGCCGACGATCTCCATGGTCTTGCGGTAGCCCTCGGTGACACCAGTCACCATGTTGGCGATCAGCGAGCGGGACAGGCCGTGTAGCGCCCGGATCTCGCCCTCGTCGCTCGGCCTGGTCACAGTGATCACGCCGTCGGCCTGCTGGACCTCGATCGGCGTGGCGACCTCCAGACTCAATTCGCCCTTCGGGCCCTTAACGCGCACCTGGCGGCCGTTGATCGTGACATCGACACCGCTCGGGATGACGACCGGCGTGCGTCCAATTCGCGACATACCTGATTCCCTACCAGACGTAGGCGAGGACTTCCCCGCCCACGCCTTTCTTCTTCGCCTGCTTGTCGGTCATCAGACCGGACGACGTCGAGATGATCGCGACGCCGAGGCCACCGAGCACGCGAGGCAAGTTGTCCTTGCGCGCGTAGACCCGTAGTCCCGGCTTGGACACGCGCTTCAGGCCCGCGATGGAGCGTTCCCTGGTCGGTCCGAACTTGAGCGAAATCACCAGGTTCTTGCCAACCTCCGCGTCCTCCACCTTCCAGCTGGCGATGTAGCCCTCCTGCTGGAGAATCTCCGCAATGTGCACCTTGATCTTGGAGTGCGGCATCGTGACGGAGTCGTGGTAGGCCGAATTGGCGTTGCGGAGCCGGGTCAGCATGTCTGCGACCGGGTCAGTCATGGTCATGGCCTTGTGGCCTTCCTCGCCGCGGTTTCCCTGTGCTTCGAGGCACCGGGACCTTCGGCGTGGTCAGTGGGCGCCGGGTGGCACCCAGGTCGATCATTACCGTGGGAGCTGATGCTCCCGATGTGCCGCTCGCGCGGCGGTTACCAACTGGACTTGGTGATGCCGGGGAGCTCGCCACGGTGTGCCATCGACCGGAAGCAGATCCGGCACAGGCCGAACCGCTGGTAGACGGCACGCGGACGCCCGCACCTAGAGCACCGGGTGTAGGCGCGAACCGCATACTTGGGCTTGCGCTTGGCCTTGGCGATGAGGCTCTTCTTCGCCACTGCTTAGTTCTCCTTGAACGGGAAGCCGAGCCGCCGCAGCAACGAGCGGCCCTCTTCGTCGGTGGTCGCGGACGTGACGACGGTTACGTCCATCCCGCGCTGCCTGTCGACCTGATCGGGGTTGATCTCGTGGAACATCAGTTGCTCGGTGAGGCCGAAGGTGTAGTTGCCGCGGCCATCGAACTGCCGGTCGCTCAACCCGCGGAAGTCACGGATCCGGGGCAGGGCCAGCGACAGCAGCCGGTCGAGGAACTCCCACATACGTTCGCCGCGCAATGTGACGTGTGCGCCGATCGGCATGCCCTCGCGGAGCTTGAACTGCGCGATGGACTTGCGCGCCCTGGCCACAGCCGGCTTTTGGCCGGTGATGATCGTCAGGTCCCGGACCGCGCCGTCGATGAGCTTGGCGTCCCTGGCTGCCTCGCCAACGCCCATGTTCACCACGATCTTGGTGACGGTGGGCACTTGCATGACGTTCGGGTAGCCGAACTCTGCCAGCATGGCCGCATGAATCTCGCTGCGGTAGCGCTCCCTCAGGCGCGGCGGGACGCGCTGCTCGCGATCAGCAGTCGCAGCGTCGTTGGTCGTGGTGGCAGCCATCAGATGTCCTTACCGCTGGCCCGGGAGATCCGGACCTTCGTGTCACCGTCGAACCGGTATCCGGCCCTCGTCGGGACCTTCTTCTCCGGATCGATCAGCTGAACGTTGCTGACGTGGATCAGGGCTTCCTGCGTCACGATGCCGCCTTCTTTGGCACCCCGACGACCCTGGTAGTTGACCTTGGTGTTCTTGCGGATGAGGTTGACGCCCTGCACGAGCACCTGCTGACGCTCCGGGCGGACGCTGATGACCGTGCCCTCGCGGCCGCGATCCTTGCCAGCGATCACGAGTACCTTGTCGCCCTTCTTGATCTTCATCCGGGGCGTCTTCCCCGGCTCCGTCTTCCTGGGCCCAGGCATCACAGCACCTCCGGTGCAAGCGAGATGATCCGCATGAACCGCTTCTCGCGGAGCTCGCGGCCGACCGGGCCGAAGATGCGGGTACCACGGGGGTCTCCGCCGTCCCTGATCAGCACGGCTGCGTTCTCGTCGAAGCGGATATAAGAACCGTCACCGCGCCGCCGCTCCTTGCGGGTCCGCACGACGACGGCCTTAACGACGTCGCCCTTCTTCACCCCGGCACCGGGGAGGGCATCCTTGACGGTCGCGACGATGATGTCGCCGATGCCCGCGTATCGCCTGCTCGAGCCGCCGAGCACGCGGATGCACAAGATCTCCTTGGCTCCGGTGTTGTCGGCGACCTTGAGCCGCGACTCCTGCTGGATCACGTCAACTCCTGCTTCTTCACGCGCCTGCCCGCCCGGGTTGTCCCGGCTGGCCTTGCTACTTGGCCTTCTCGAGGATCTCCGCCACACGCCAGCGCTTGGTCGCTGACAGCGGGCGAACCTCCATCAGCAGCACCCGGTCACCGACGCCGCAGGCATTCGCGCCATCGTGTGCCTTATACCGCTTCGTCCGCCGGATGATCTTGTCGTACTTGGGGTGCTTGACCCGGTCTTCGACTTCGACGACGACGGTCTTGTCCATCTTGTCGCTCACCACAAGGCCCTCCCGGACCTTGCGGTAACCACGTGCCTGTGCTGCCGCGGTCGTCTCACTCATCGGCCAGCTCCTCACTTTCGACGACGACGATGCCGAGCTCGCGCTCGCGCTTCACCGTGTAGATGCGCGCGATCTCCTTGCGGACAGCCCGAAGCCGGCCGTGGCTCTCCAGCTGGCCGGTCGCCGCCTGGAAGCGGAGGTTGAACAGCTCGATCTTCGCCTCGGTCAGCTTCAGATCAAGCTCTTCCTCGGTCGACGTACGCAGGTCAGCGGCTGCCAGACCCTTGGCCATCACGCCTCCCCCACTTCGCGCTTCACAAATTTGCATTTCATTGGCAGCTTGTGCATGGCTCGCCGAAGAGCCTCTCTGGCCACCGGCTCCGGCACGCCAGACAGCTCAAACATCACCCGGCCCGGCTTCACGTTCGCGATCCACCACTCGGGCGCACCCTTACCTGAGCCCATCCGGGTCTCGGCCGGCTTCTTGGTCAGTGGCCGGTCCGGGTAGATCGTGATCCACACCTTGCCACCACGCCGGATGTGACGGGTCATGGCGATACGAGCGGCCTCAATCTGCCGGTTGGTGACATAGGAGTGCTCCACTGCCTGGATGCCGTACTCGCCGAACGTCACCCTGGTGCCGCCCTTAGCCATGCCGGACCGGTCGGGCCGGTGCTGCTTGCGGTGCTTGGTCCGCCGCGGGATCAGCATGACTTAGCCCTCCTCACCGGGCGCAGCTGCGGGATTGGCAGTGCCGTCCTGAGCACCCGCGCTCGCTTCGGTCGTCGGCCCTGCGGCTGGCCTGCCCGACCCGTCCGGCGTGCCCGGCCGACGGCGCTGCTGGCGCTGCGGACGGTCCCGGCCGGAGTCCCGGTCTCGGTCGCGACCGCCACCGGGACCGCCGCCCGGACGCTGGGAAGCCCGCAGGGCCGCCTGAGCGGCCTCGCGCTCTGCCCTGGTCGCCGCCGCTTCGCCGCGGTAGATCCAGACTTTCACGCCGATCCGGCCGAACGTCGTGCGTGCCTCATAGAAGCCGTAGTCGATGTCAGCGCGCAGCGTGTGCAGCGGCACCCGGCCCTCGCGGTAGAACTCGGACCGGGACATCTCAGCGCCACCCAGCCGACCAGAGCACTGGACTCGGATGCCCTTAGCGCCGCTCTTCATCGCCGTCTGCATGGCCTTGCGCATAGCGCGCCGGAAGGAAACACGGCTTGACAGCTGCTCTGCCACACCCTGCGCCACCAGCTGAGCGTCAACCTCAGGATTCTTGACCTCGAGGATGTTGAGCTGAACCTGCTTACCGGTCAGCTTCTCCAGGTCGCCGCGGATGCGGTCAGCCTCAGCGCCGCGCCGGCCGATAACGATGCCCGGCCTGGCCGTGTGAATGTCCACGCGAACCCGGTCCATGGTCCGCTCAATCTCGACCTTGGAGATTCCGGCCCGCTCCATGCCGCGCTGGAGTAGCCGCCGGATGGCGACATCCTCGGCGACGTAGTCCTTATACAGCTTGTTGGCGTACCACCGGCTTTTGAAGTCGGTGGTGATGCCCAGCCGGAACCCGTGCGGGTTCACTTTCTGGCCCACTAGCGGGTCCTCTCCCTGCTCCTTGACGCACCGCTGGTTGGCGCACCGCTGCTCGCTGCGCCCCTAGTCGAGGTGCCCCTGCCTGACGAACGCCTGCTCGACGTGCCGACGTTCGAAGCGCCTCTAGTCGAGCCGCCGTCGTCGGACACGATGACGGTGATGTGACTGGTTCGCTTGTTGATCCGGTAACCACGGCCCTGAGCTCGCGGCCGGAAGCGCTTCAGCGTCGGCCCTTCATCCACCCAGGCGCGGCTCACGACGAGCGAGCTGGCATCGAGGTGGCTGTTGTGCCCGGCATTGGCGATGGCGCTGGCCAGCACCTTGCCGATAGGGTCGCTCGCCGACTGTGGCGCGAATGCAAGCGTCGCCTGCGCCTGGTCGGCAGGCATGCCGCGGATGAGGTCCACCACGCGGCGGGCCTTCCGCGGCGTGACGCGCACGTACCGCGCCTTAGCCCTTGCTTCCATCTCAGTCTCGCTCTTCTTCGTATCTATTAGCTGGTCGGTTTGTGAGCTGGCCTGTCGCTAGCGCCGGCTACGCCGGTCGTCTCGCACGTGGCTGCGGAAAGTGCGGGTCGGCGCGAACTCGCCGAGCTTGTGCCCGACCATCGACTCGGTGATGAACACCGGCACGTGCTTGCGGCCGTCGTGCACGGCGATCGTGTGGCCGAGCATCGCCGGGACGATCATTGAGCGGCGCGACCACGTCTTGATGACGTTCTTGGTGCCCTTGTCGTTCTGGCCGTCCACCTTCTTCATGAGGTGGTCGTCCACGAAGGGACCCTTCTTAAGGCTACGAGGCATCGCTGGGTACTCCTACCGCTTCTTCTTGCCGCGCCGGCGGGTGATCATCTTGTCGCTGGGCTTGTGCGCCGGGCGAGTCCGACCTTCCGGCTGGCCCCACGGGCTGACCGGGTGGCGGCCGCCCGATGTCTTGCCCTCGCCGCCACCCATCGGGTGGTCAACCGGGTTCATGGCGACGCCGCGCACCGTTGGCCTGCGGCCCTTCCAGCGACTGCGACCCGCCTTGCCGAGCTTGATGTTGCCCTGCTCGGCGTTGCCTACTTCGCCGACCGTCGCGCGGCAGGCTGCGTCGACGATCCGGATCTCGCCTGACGGCATCCGGAGCGTGGCGCGGCTGCCTTCCTTGGCCAGCAACTGCACGCCAGAGCCAGCGGACCGGGCGATCTTTGCGCCGCCGCCTGGGCGAAGCTCGATGGCATGCACCATCGTGCCGGTCGGAATGTTGCGCAGGGGCAGGCAATTGCCCGTCTTGATGTCGGCGCCTGCGCCGTTCTCAACCCGATCACCCTGCTTCAGGCCGACAGGCGCGATGATGTATCGCTTCTCGCCGTCGGCATAATGCAGCAGCGCGATCCGTGCGGTCCGATTGGGGTCGTACTCGATGTGCGCGACCTTCGCTGGCACGCCGTCCTTGTCGGCGCGGCGGAAGTCGATCAGTCGGTACGCGCGCTTGTGCCCGCCGCCTTGGTGACGCGTCGTGATACGGCCGTATACATTCCGCCCGCCATGACCGTGCAGCGGACGCACCAGGCTCTTCTCCGGCTCGTCTCTGGTGACGTCTGAAAAGTCGGAGCCGCTGGCGCCCCGCCTGCCGGCGGTAGTCGGCTTGTACTTTCTGATGGCCATCTGCTAAAGCTCCTCGTGATCGCCGGCTAGCTGACCGGTCCGCCGAAATGCTCAATCCGGTCGCCAGCGGCGAGGCTGACGATGGCGCGCTTGGTGTCTGGCCGCTTGCCCCAGCCGAACCGGGTCCGGCGGCGCTTGCCAGGCCTGTTAATCGTGTTCACGCCCGTGACCTTGACGTTGAAAGTGGCCTCGATGGCCTGGCGGATGTGGACCTTGTGTGTCCCTGGCGCGACGATGAAGGTGTACTTGCCCTCGTCGGCGAGCCGGAGGCTCTTCTCCGAGATGACCGGGCGCAGCAGGATGTCGCGCGGATTGACCGTCTTGTTCACTGCTGCTCGTCCTCCTGCTTCGTCGCGGCGCCGGCCGCTGCGGTCGTCCTGGCCACGAAGTCGTCGAGCGCATCCTGGGTGAAGACGACGTGGTCGCTCACCAGCACGTCCCTGGTGTTCAGCTGACCCTCGGTGAGCACGTGCACGCCCGGCACGTTGCGCAGGCTGAGCCTGGTCAGACTGTCGCTAGCCGCAGTGACCACGAGCACGTGCGCCGCCGGCCCCGTGAGCGCCGTCAGGGCCGCGAGCGCGGTCTTCGTCCTGGGCGCATCGCCGTCGACGAGCCCGGGGACCACGTGCACCCGATCGTGCCGGGCCCGGTCTGACAGCGCACCGCGCAGCGCGGCAACCTTCATCTTCTTCGGCGTTCGCTGCTCGTACGAGCGAGGCTGCGGACCGTGTACCACGCCGCCGCCAGCAAATTGCGGCGCGCGTGTGGAGCCCTGCCGGGCGCGGCCAGTGCCCTTCTGCCGGTACGGCTTCCGGCCGCCACCGCGCACGTCGCCCCGAGTCTTGGTCGCATGCGTGCCCTGCCGGGCCGCAGCCTCCTGCGCCACGACTACCTGGTGAATCAGCGGCACGTTGACCTTAGCGTCGAAGATCTCCGGCGGCAGCTGCGCCGTGGCCCTAGTGGCCTTGGCGGCCTTAGCCACAGTCTTGGCGGCCTTCGGCTCGCTCATCTCGCCTCACTCTGGACTTGGGACTTAACGGCATTGCGCACGAGAACGAGCGAGCCAGCTGGCCCGGGGACGGCGCCCTTGATCAAAAGCAAGCCGCGATCGGCGTCGACGCCGTGCAGCGTCAGGTTCGCGGTAGTCGTGCGCTCGCCGCCCATTCGGCCAGCCATCCGCACGCCCTTGAACACGCGGCCCGGATAGGCACAGCCGCCGATCGAGCCAGGTGCCCTGTGCTTGCGCTTGGTGCCGTGCGACGAGCTGAGACCCTTGAAGCCGTGACGCTTCACGACGCCGGCGAAGCCTTTGCCCTTGCTAGTCGCCGTCACGTCAATCAGCTCGCCGGCCGTGAACGTCTCGGCCGTGACCTCCTGGCCAAGCGTGTAGTCGGTGGCGTTGTCGGTGCGCAGTTCCACCAGATAGCGGCGCGGAGTGACGCCTGCCTTCGCGAAGTGCCCCGCCACCGGCTTGGTCACCTTGCGCGGGTCGATCTCGCCGAATCCGAGCTGAACGGCCGCGTAGCCATCCGCGGCCGGCGTCCGCACCGCGGTGACGACACAAGGGCCGGCCGCGACCACCGTGACGGGAACGATCCTGCCGTCATCGGCGAAGACCTGGGTCATGCCCAGCTTGGTGCCCAGGACCCCTTTGATCTGCTTGGTCATCACAGTGCTTTCTGTTTCTCCGGCCGCCGGCCTACAGCTTGATCTCGATGTCGACACCGGCTGGCACGTCGAGCCGCATCAGCGAGTCGACCGTCCGCGGCGTCGGGTCGATGATGTCGATCAGCCGCTTGTGCGTGCGCATCTCGAAGTGCTCGCGCGAGTCCTTGTACTTGTGCGGCGAGCGAATGACGCAGTAGACGTTCTTTTCGGTCGGCAGCGGCACCGGGCCGGCGACCTTGGCGCCGGTACGAATCACCGTATCGACGATCTTCCGCGCCCAGCTGTCAATGACCTCGTGGTCATAGGCCTTGAGCCGGATGCGGATCTTCTGTCCCGCCATGTGGCTTCGTTGTCCTTTGTGTTTGCCCCGGGGTCGACCCCGGGATCCCCGCTGGCACTCACTCGGGCTGACCTTCGGCCAGCCTTCGCGATCGCCATTAGGGACGTCCGCTGCCGTATGCGGCCGTCTTGCGACGGCCGCGTTGTAACGGGCCCGGGTTTCCCCGGGCCCGTTACTTCACTACTTAGCGATCTTCGTAACCCGGCCGGCGCCGACGGTACGGCCACCTTCGCGAATAGCGAAGCGCAGGCCCTCCTCCATGGCGATCGGCTGGATCAGGTCGACCTTCATCTCGGTGTTGTCGCCGGGCAGCACCATCTCGGTGCCCTCCGGCAGGTGC
>Ga0126371_10002705_pt1 | contig 15312 bp, 7 predicted proteins | sample PanSoiMetaPlot_4_FD_110145 | JGI IMG/M metagenome (GOLD analysis project Ga0126371, IMG submission 110145) | Tropical forest soil microbial communities from Panama - MetaG Plot_4 | ecosystem: Environmental > Terrestrial > Soil > Tropical forest > Bulk soil | place: Panama | collected 2016-02-17 | reverse complement strand
CCTTCGAGCTAATCCTGCCTGGTGCGCCGTTCGGGAGTTGAACCCGCATCTGTTGGGTGTAGGCCAACTGTTCTGGTCCGTTGAACTATCGACGCGAAACATTCTTGGTAGAGGGTGCAGGAGTCGAACCTGCCTGGCCGCGCTAATCTGGCGCCAAAGTGCTTATAAGGCACTGCCCCTCCCGGAGGACCCTCTCCACAAACATTTAAATTTTGGTCCCTCTGGGATGAATCGAACATCCGTAGGACGGATATGAGCCGTCTGCTTTCCCACTAAGCAACAGAGGGATACAACTAAATTTGGCTGGCCGGGCAGGATTCGAACCTGCGCATGGCGTGATTAACAGTCACGTGCCTTTCCAGCTTGGCTACCGGCCAAAAACTTCCGTAAAAACCAAAAGGCCCCGACTTTTTGCCGGAGCCTTCGAGAATTTGGATCTGGACTAAGAAATATTACGGACAGACAAATCCCGAAGGCCGAGCGCGATTGATGCGCCGTCTCATCATGGATTTGTTCCGTATCATCATTGCAAAATCGAGTATAGCACGATTTGGTTTATTCAGTAAGTTAAATTGTCTCAAGATCAGCCACCATCCAGGCAGCCCCTGCAATAAGGAAAGTCAGGCCGAATTCGGACCAGTATCCATGCGCCTCTGGGTGAACGATCAGGCGCGGAATCCAAACCAACACGCCAAAGAGTGCCAGCATAATCGTCATGAGGCGCATCGCAAGCCGCGCCTGGCGATTGATGAGAATGGCTATCGCCGCCAGTGCAAACGCGATCGTCGTGAGTACCGCCCAAAATTTCTGGTTGGGCGGAATCCACTTTGGAACCAGGCTCGCCGTAAAACGAAGATAGAATATCTGACCCAGCGTGAATGAGATCGCACAGACTCCGAGTCCAAAACGCGCCAGTCGGCCGAACGCCACGGCCTTTGCTACGTTCGCCTCAGTCGCAGCGTACAGGGCAATCGCGCCACACAGCAGACAAAACTGCTCGAAGAAGCTTCCGTATTGTGCATAGACATTAGGTGCGGCAATGATGGCAGGGATGCAGGCCAGCGAGAAAAGCAAGTAGACAACGGCGAGAACGATCGCAGCCAGGCGAGTGGTCCGCGGGTACTGCATCCCAATCCCGCCGGCAATTTGAGCGATCATGAGACACCCGCCCATGACGGCGCCAAAAGGCAGCTTCCAGATCTGTTGTAGGTTTTGCCAGGTGTCGGGGTCCCACCACATCAGCGCGATGACACCGAACAGTACCGCCGACGCGCCAAAGACAATCCGAGCGTACACCGCCGTCTTCATACTGGTCATCACTTCCCCCGTTTCCACTTTGCCCTTCCGCGGCGCGAAGCCAAGGTGCCGTATGTTCCCAAAACTGTAGATTAGAGTGACTTCTGCAGCAGCGCCAGGGTGAGCTGGTTCAGCCGGACGGGATCGGCAACTTCCGATCCCTCCGCCAGAAGCGCCAGTTCGAACAATATCTCCATCGAGTCGCTCACCGCCGGGTCGTCTGCATTGGAATCGAAACGCTCATGGAGGCGCGCGATCAAGGGGTGGTCGGCATTTAATTCCATAATCCGCCGCTGCTTCGGTCCCCCTCCCTTTCCCTTCTGTAGCAATCGCTCCAGGTGCGGGCTGTACTCATGCTCCTCCGTCACCAGGCACGCCGGAGAACCCACCAGCCGCGTGGAAAGACGTATCTGCTTCACATATGAGTCCAGCTTTTTCTGGCAAGCCTCCAGAAACTTGCCGTATTCTTCTTCTTTTTTCTTGAGTTGCTCTTCCTGCTGCTTCGTTTCCTCTTCCGTGCCTAGATGCACTCTGCCCTTGGTTACCGATTTCAGCCTCTTTCCTTCGATCTCATGCAGGGATTGCACCATCAATTCATCTACCGGATCGCTGAAATACAGCACCTCGTACCCTTTTTGCCTGGGCGCTTCGAGATGGGGAGAGTTTTCAATCACCTTGCGCGATTCGCCGGTGAGATACAGAATCTCAGTCTGTTCCGGCTTCATCCGGTCCATATAGGCTTTCAGGGTGGTCAGTTCTTTGGGATCATTGGAAGATTCAAAGAGCAAAAGCGGCAGCAGCTTTTCCTTGTTCTCATAGTCGGAGCTCACGCCTTCCTTCAGCGCTCTTCCGAACTGGCCCCAGAACTTCAGGTACTTTTCTGCTTCCTTCTCTTTCATATCGCCAAGGGCATCCAGCACCTTGCGCGTCAGCCACTTGCGAATCTGGGTAATGTGGCGGTCCTGCTGCAGTCGCTGCCGCGAAATATTGAGTGGCAGGTCTGTGGAATCGACCACGCCTTTGATGAAACGCAGATACCGGGGAAGCAGGTCTTCACATTTGTCCATCACCATCACGCGCCGGGCATAAAGTCTGAGTCCTGATTCCGAACCGTGATAGAAAAGGTCGTACGGCGCTTGCGAGGGAATAAAGAGCAGCGCCTCATACTCGACAGTTCCCTCCGCTTTGAACGGCAACACCCTGAGCGGCGCCTCATTCCAGTCGTTAGCAATGTGCTTGTAGAACTCGTTGTAATCGCTTTCACTCACCTCGGAGCGGCTGCGCGTCCAGATCGGCTTCATCGAGTTCAGCGTTTTGGTTTCAATCTTGATTTCCCTGGTCTTGTCCTCCTCCACGCCCGGCTCCTGCGCCGGCCCTTCATAAATGATGGGATAAGCAATGAAATCAGAGTATTTGTGCACGATCATGGAGAGTTTCCAGCGATCGGTATAGTCTTCGATTCCATTCTCGGCGTCGGGCTGTTTGAGATGAAGCGTGATTTCTGTCCCGCAGCCCGCCTTCTCCGCCTCAGCCAGCGTGTAGCTGCCTTCACCTCTAGATTCCCACCGGGCAGCAGCGCTTTCGCCCGCTCGGCGCGTGAGGATGCTCACTTTGTCTGCAACCATGAATGCCGAATAGAATCCCACCCCAAATTGGCCTATCAACTCCGCCAGGGTTTCCGCGGATTGTGACTCCTTCATCCGCTTGCGCAACTCCTGCGTTCCCGAGCGGGCAATGGTTCCAATATGGTCAATCAGTTCCTGTCGGCTCATGCCGATTCCAGTATCGCTAATGGTCAGAGTGCGCGCTGCCAGGTCCGGTTTGATGCGGATCTCATATTTGTGGTCGGCGGGAACCAATTCAGAGTTGGTGAGCGCTTCAAAGCGCAGCCGGTCCAGAGCGTCAGAAGCGTTCGAGATCAGTTCCCTGAGGAAAATCTCTCTTTGCGTATAGAGAGAATGGATCATCAAGTGAAGCAGCTTTGTGGTTTCAGCTTGAAACTGAAAAGATTCGATCGTGGGGGCTGTTGCCATGATTGTTTCTCCTGAAGATCTGCACAAACGCTCGAATCCTTGGGAAAGCGAGTCCAGATACTGAAAATTAAATTTTTCCTATTTTACCCGGAATGTGGCTGTGGCCATTCCTGCTGCTCCAAATGGTGCCTCTTGCCCTCGACCACCAGAGCTGCTTTATAGCCCTCTGGCGCTTCTATGTCGTACATGCTCCAACGCGAAACCTCCTCAGGATCAACTGTCACTTGAAGGAGTGCGGCTGAAACTCCAGGTCCGAAGGCTACCGCGAAGCTATCCAGCGGGACAGAAAGCCCTTCGCCCAGCGCTTTGATGTAGGCTTCTTTTCTTGTCCAGCAGGAAAAAAAAGCTTCTGCCCTTTCGGCCGCAGGCAGCGCCTTCAACACATTGACCTCAGCGGCAGAAAAGAAACGCTCGGCAATTTCCTCGGTCGCAAATTCTGAATTGACCCACTCAATATCGACGCCAACCGTCAACCCTTGTGTTACCGCAAGAAGCGCCGTCTCAGAGGAGTGGGACAGGTTAAATTTGATCTCCGATCCCGCCAGTTCTCCAGACAGCTCCGGCTTGCCTTTGCCGCCATAAGAAAACACCAGGTTCTGGGGAGCAATGCCGGCATAACGGCCAAGAATTTGCCGCAGGGCCGCTCGAGCCACGGTAAAACGTCTTCTGTGCTTTGCAAAATGAAACCTGCCGGCACGCTGAATTTCATCCTGTGAAAGCAAGTCACGGCATAGTTGAGTTTCTTGCCCTTCTCCAGCAAGATTGATTCGCCAGATATCGACCTGTTTTGCAGTCAGAGTCAAGCTGTCCGCCCTGTGGCCTTTGGCTTGCGCGCAATACAGAATTGCATCAAGGCTTTGGTGTTACGAAAATCATGCGCGCAATAAGAATTCTGCCTGCACATCGCGACTCAGCACATTGATGAGGTTTGCGGTGGAGCTCTGGATGAAAAAGTGGTCTCCGGCGAACATTCGTGCTGTAAATTTTCTCGATGTTTGATGCGACCAGGCTTGCAGAGACCCGACAGGCACATCTCTATCCTGCAGCCCGCCATAAGCATAGATGGCACAGGCGAGCGGGTCCGCGGGCGCATATATGTATGTTTCTGTAATCTGAAAATCTGCCCTGAGCGTGGGCAAGAATAATTTCAAGATTTCAGGATCTTCGAGCAATTCTCTTGGAGTTCCATTCAGGCGCTTTAGATGGCTGATGAGATCCTGTTCGGGAAGGCCGAAAAGAGGCGGTTCAGTTGACGGAATCTGAGGAGCTCTGTGCCCTGAAACAAACAGGGCACCGGGCAGAGCATGGCTTCTGCGTCGAAGCTCGCGGGCCAGCTCAAAGCTGATGAGCGCGCCCATGCTGTGTCCCCAGAAAGCGTAGTTTTCCCTCACTAGAGGGACGATGGCGTCCGCAAGAACTTCCACGAGTTCTTTCAAAGAATTGATTGGTGGCTCGGCGATTCGCCTGCCCCGGCCGGGCAGATGCGCAAGCCACAAACTCACTTCCGAGGAAAAATGCCGTTGCCACGGCCGAAAGACCTGAGTGCTTCCTCCTGCATAGGGGAAACAAAAAAGCTGTAGCGCGCGTTTCTCTGACGGAACTACCGCTTCAAACCAATGGGATTGTGCAACCTTCATCATATTCGCTGGCGAATCAGGATTGTGGGTGGATATATATTACGTGTTTTCGGCCAGGGGCACTTGAGCCATGACTGCCGCCTTAGGCTCGATCAGGATTTCCTTTTCTCCATACAATCTTTCCGCCGTGATGCCGCGCTCCTGGCAGGCCCGTATGAGTTTGTTGGATTCGATAATGGGGCGTGATTGATCGGTATATTTGATGCTCATGACGTAATTCAACCAGGGCTCCTGCCCCATGGCATAGACGTACGCTTCGCGGCAGTGGAAGCAATCCACAATTTGCATTCCCTGTTCGTAATTGGAGCCAGCAAGCCGCCTGGATTCATCCATGGCACGCTCCAGTTTCTGGGTTAGCAGTGGGCCGTACAGCCAACTCAACGGCGCGCCATCGCACTCCATTCCGAGGAAGAGCGCGTCGATATCGCCCACCTCCTGGTGCAAATGCTCATAGAGCTTAGGCTCAATGTTGCACGAATCCGCGGCAAATAACATGGAGTGCGGCCCTATGCGTACGAGCCATGCCATTTTGGTGTGAATGTCAAGATCAGCGTGCTCTCCCAGGAAAGGCAACCCGGTAATGCGCACGTTGCCGGCCTGAATCTCCTCCAACTCATTCAATTCGATCACATTCTTGAAACCGCAATTCTCAAACAGAAGTTTAAGAGACGGGTCCTGCAAATGGCCGCGATTGTTCCGAGGCACCACAATGTTCTTCACCCTGTGCCGGATCTGGAGCAAAGTCTCAAAGAGAATGTGGTCCTGATGATCATGGGTTATCAAGACATAATCAATCGAATCGGGCAGATCGAGATAGGTGTAACGTGATGTTGCACTCTCGTAGGTATAACTGAGCACGGGATCGAAGACCATGCTCACTCCCTGCGACTCTATGAGAATGCAGGCATGCCCGAAATATCTCCATCGCACTCCAGGGCCTTGATATGGCGCATACGAAAGCGGCGACTCGGTGGTAAACAGTGAATGCACCAGATCATCCTGAGAGTCACGAATCTGAAGCATCTCTTTGATCTCATGCCAGGGCAGCGGGTTTGATTTCAGCCTGAACAGATCATCAACGATGGGAGAATCAAACGGAAGACGCAAATGGAGGGTATCGTCAGATTCAAGTCTGGGCGTGCTCAGCACGAAGGGGCGGTCATCACTGGAAATCTTGGACAGCATAAGGCTCTGTTGCGACCGGTCATAAAAACGGCTTTTGTACAGCAATGGCTCAATGAGGCGAAATGAAGGATGGTTGTTCAGATCATAGACCAGCTCCACATAGCCGCGCAGGATGCCAGGAATGTTCTGGTACAAAGGCTGGAGGCCGTAACCCCGGGCAGTTTCTCTCAGCATGCCATCGAGCGACTGCAAGGCGGCCGAGAGTTCAATAAGATGAGCCCGGTCCTTCCTGATGCGGTCGCGCACGGCGCGAATCTCATCCACTCTTTTTCCATCGTAATCAATGAATGGGCCGCCCAACATTTTGGGATTTTTGACGGCGTTAGCGTGAATCATGGGAGCGCTAATGTAGGAATCCATGATTTTCAGATGACGCTCGGTAATATTTCTTGCCGCAGTGGCCGGAGGGATGAGATGCGGCCACGCGTACCAGTGATCAATCAGAGGTTCAACCTGCACGTTTGGCCTGAGATACAATGGCTGGATATTCGACATAGAGACTGCTCCTGCTCTGGGATTACCGGACGCCGATATTTCCTATAATGGAGCATTCTATCGAAGATTCTTCCTGGAGAAATGAAGATGACGAACCCGTTTGAAAACGAAGATGGAGAATATCTGGTATTAGTGAATGATGAGGGGCAATACTCTCTGTGGCCTTCTTTTCGTGACATTCCCGCCGGCTGGACCGCGACCGGACCACGCGGCAAACGCCGCGAATGCCTTGATTGGATCGAGGCGAACTGGACGGATATGCGCCCCAAGAGTCTTATCGAAGCCATGAATAAGAAACAGAGCGCGTGAATCCAGGAAAAAATCCATGTTGGATTTTTTCACCTGGCGCGCTCGTCCTATCACCTCGAAACTTTGCCATCATCGAGGGCCGGGACGTGACACTCTCAGCCGGACATGACGGCAAAAATCACTTTTTATGGGTGAGGCCGAACCGCAAATAGCACAATCCTTTCCCGTTCGCGATCTCCTGAAGAATTCGAATTTTTGCCTTCTTTGGATCGGATCCACGATCTCTTTGTTCGGTGCTGAATTCTCTTTTGTGGCAGTGCCCTGGCTCATACTGCAGGTCAGCGGTTCCGGGGCGGCACTGGGAGCAATTCTCATGGTGGAGGCAGCGCCTCGTGCCGCATTCATGCTCTTTGGCGGCGTAACCAGCGATCGCTTTTCCTTGCGGCAGATCCTGGTTTTAACCACCACCGCCCAGATGCTCGTGGTTGCCGGCATATCTGTGCTGGTGCATTTTCAAGCAATACGTCTCTGGCACCTCTATGCACTGGCGTTCGCTTTTGGATTTTCCGATGCGTTCGCGATCCCGGCGCGGCGGGCCCTTTTGCCCGCCCTCGTGGATGAAACTCAACTTCCTGCCGCCAACTCGCTCATGAACGGAAGCGCGCAGGTAACTTCGATCGCCGGCCCGGCTCCGGCGGGAATCGTGCTCAGGCTATGGGGTATCACGGCTGGATTTCTCATTGACGCCGCATGCTTCATCTGTGCGCTGCTGACGCTCGTCCGTCTACGAGAACCCAAAGAGTGGAGGGCGCGACAACTGACAGAACCGGCGCAGGGCGTGTGGCGATCGGTTCTGGAAGGGCTCAATTACGTCTGGCAAGATCGCGCCTTGCGATCGTTGATGTTCCTGAGCGCCGCTTTGAACCTGGCCATCGCCGGGCCCCTGGTGATTGGATTGGCGGTGATTGCCCAGCAGCGGCTCTCTTCGGCAACGGACTTTGGCCTTATGCTTTCGTTTTTGGCCATCGGCAGCCTGGTTGGCTCTTTGCTGCCTGCGCTGAGAAAAAAACAGCGCCACAGGGGCTTATTGATGCTGATGTTCAGCGGCGCCCTTGGTTTCGGCATGATTGCGATTGGCTTGTTGCACCGTCTGCTTCCGATCCTATTGGTCATCGCAGCTCTGGGATTAGGGAGCGGTTTCGTTTCCGTTCATGTGCAGTCATGGTTTCAGGCCCACGTTGACCGCAGGATGCTCGGCCGTGTGACAAGCGTGTTCATGGTCGCGACCTTGGGTCTCGTGCCGGTTTCGTATGCCCTCACAGGCTTTATCGTCCAGGTAAATCTCACAGTCACTTTCGTGACCTCCGGCCTCTGCCTGCTGGCAGCCACTGGCCTTGCGGCAATCAACCGAGACGTGCACCGGATCGATTAGCAATTTTCCAGAACGGAACCGGAGTCTGTTTCGCCTTTTGTGGAATTCACACTGAACACTGCCAAACCCAATTGCGAACACAAATGGGGAAAAATCAAGGCGCCTTAACATTTCAATTGTTGCAAAATGCAAATTTGCACCAATAATGGTGGATTGTTACGGTTGACGAGACCCGGTAAAATCATTCATCTTAGAGTTATCAAATCAAGCAAATCAGGGCGCTTGTTTACAAAGTGACCCGTGAAGCAAAGAGTATTGCTAAGATCAACCGCTAAAACAGCGAACAGTTTGTAAGCAGACCATCTCTCAGCGCCGTCGTCGGAAGTTCCGATGTGCAAATACTGTTTGGGAGTATCAGGGAAACTCAGCTGATTCTCCTCTGACCTCTATAAACCTCGTGCTGCAACAGAGTACGGCACGCTTCTACACCAACGTTGGCTGGGGTACTCCGGGAAGTAACATGTCCATTGGCGTTTCCAATTTTGCACAAAAAACGGGATTCCGATCGTTGTCGGCCGCTCAGTTAGGCATCTGGATGGCGCAAAAGCTGGATGCTAACAGTCCGGCATTCAACATCACCGAGTACATCGAGATCCTGGGACCGATTGAACGGGAACTGTTCGAAGAGGCATTGCGCCAGGTCGTCAGGGAAACCGATGCCTTGCGTCTTCGCGTTGTCGAAGGACAAACCAGTCCAGAACTGTGTCTGGTTTCTGATCCGGAATGGGAAATGCTGTTTTTCGACCTGAGCGAAGAACCGGATGCTGAGAGCGCTGCCGAATCATGGATGCGCGAGGACCGGGCAAGACCTGTCGACCCGTCATGCGATCCGCTCTTCGCCTACGTACTCTTCCGTCTGTCACCGCGGCGTTTTTTCTGGTATACGCGCTACCACCACCTTTGCCTGGACGGCTTCAGTGGCGCTCTGCTAGCGCAACGCGTGGCTGCGATCTACTCAGCATTAGCGGCGGAGCGCAGTTTCGAAGACGCCTCATTTGGTTCCTTGCATACTCTCCTGGATCGGGAAGCCGAGTACCACGAATCTGCAGAGTATCAGATCGACGGCAAATATTGGCGTGAGCGGCTCACGAGCCTGTCAGAAAGAACAACTCTCTCAGGAAAGCCACCCGCGAGATCACGGACTTTCATACGCTGCACTGAGACTCTGCCATCTTCGTTAGTAAATTCGCTTGCTGCCCTGGGCAGAGCGCGTGGCGCCAGCCTGCCGCAGATTATTGCGGCCACCACTGCCTTTTACATGCAGCGGATGACCGGTACTGCAGATGTAGTTTTGGGCGTTCCCCTTGCGGCGCGCTTTGGTCGGGAATTGCGGCAGATTCCTGGCATGACGTCGAATGTGCTGCCTTTGCGGTTAGCCATCAAGCCCGAAGAGAGTTTTAGCGATCTGCTCCAGCAGGCTGGTCTACGGATGCGCGAAGCAGTGCGTCATCAGCGTTATCCAGCCGTCGATCTGCGTCGTGATCTTGGTCTGAGCCCCGAGGATCCGGATATCTACGGTGCGGTCGTCAACGTGATGCCGTTCGACTACAACCTGAGCTTCGCCGGACATTTTGCGCGCGTACACAACCTGTCGAACGGCCCGGTGGATGAAATCTCTGTCGTCATATATGACCGCCGCGATGACTCGGATGTTCGCCTCGACTTTGATGCCAATCCCGCTCACTACACGACCGAACAGTTATCTGCGCATCAGCAGCGGTTCGTCCGGCTGCTGAGACTGCTAGTTACGCATGCTGATCTGCCGTTGTACCGATTCGAGTTACTGAGCACAGCGGAACGACGCCAACTGCTGGAAGAGTTCAATCCAAGAGAAAAATCCCTGCCCGTCGGGACAGTCATTAGCCTTTTTGAAGAACACGTGAGGCGTGCCCCCGGCGCAACCGCTGTTGTTTTCGGCGGGAAGTCATTGACCTATGCCGATCTGGATCGGCGGGCCAACCAGTTGGCGCATTACCTGCAAGAACGGGGCGTCGGCTTGGAAATGCCTGTGGCAGTTTGCCTGGAGCGCTCGCTGGATATGGTGATTGCTCTTCTGGGAATCCTCAAGTCTGGTGCAGCTTATGTTCCCCTTGATCCCGCTTATCCCATGGAGCGGTTGGACTTCATGCTCCAGGATAGCGCTGCGGCAGTATTGCTGACGAACAGGGCCCTGCGAGATCGGTTGCCGGCCAGTTGGGTGCAATTCGTCGAAATGGATGCAGACTGGGATGAAATTCTTGAGCAGCCGGCTGACACGCTCCATATAGACATCGAAGGTCGCAATGCTGCGTATGTAATTTATACGTCTGGCTCTACAGGTCAGCCCAAGGGCGTGCTTGTACCGCATCAAGCGGTTGTACGGCTGGTGTGCGACCCGAATTACGTGAAGTTGGATGCGGCATGCCGCATTCTACAACTCGCGTCCTTAAGTTTTGACGCGGCCACCTTCGAAATCTGGGGTGCACTGCTGAACGGTGGTTCGCTGGTAATCATGCCGCCGGGGCCAGCCTCGGCCGAAGAGATTACGGATGTCATCCAGAAGCGGGAAATTACTACCCTATGGCTGACTGCGGGGTTGTTCCATGAAATGGCCGATAGTTCTTTGACGGCTTTCACCAACCTCCAGCAGTTGTTGGCTGGTGGTGATGTGCTATCCAAAACAAAAGTGGAGCAGGTACGCAATGCTGCTCCACAGTGCCAGATCATTAACGGCTACGGTCCAACCGAGAACACGACTTTTACCGCGTGTTACCCGGTACCGGGGAACGCCGATATCAGTACCGGTGTACCCATCGGTTTCCCCATCAATCACACTCGCGTGTATGTGCTGGACGGCAATCTGCAGTTGGTTCCTGCAGGGGTGAAGGGGGAGCTTTTCACCGCCGGCATAGGACTGGCGCGCGGATACGTCAACCGTCCTGGCCTGACCGCAGAGCGTTTTGTGGCCGATCCTTTTGGGGCGCCGGGAACGCGCATGTATCGTACCGGTGATCTGGTGCGCTGGCGTGCTGATGGTGCCCTGGAGTTTCTTGGCCGCGCCGATCATCAGGTGAAGGTGCGAGGCCATCGCATTGAACTGGGCGAAATCGAAGCCATGCTGCAGGGAGAACCAGGTGTAAAGCAGGCGGTGGTTACGGCTGACAATGATGCTTTCGGTGATAAACAAATGGCGGCCTATCTGGTTCCCGATCGCGAAACCGCACTCGATGTCGACCTCCTTCGCAGCAGGCTGCACGAGCGCCTGCCCGCTTACATGGTACCGGCAGCTTTCGTTGTTCTCGATTCCCTGCCATTGACGAGGAATGGCAAGTTGGATCGTCACGCTCTCCCAGCCCCGGAGGTGAACAGCCAGCAGCGTCGTCCTCCCAGAACACCAGAAGAAGAACTTCTGTGCTCACTTTTCGCAGAGGTACTGGGACGCAAGTGGATCAGCATAGAGGACAACTTCTTTCATCTCGGCGGACACTCTCTGGCCGCGATGCGTCTGGCCGCGCGAGTGCGTTCTGTGCTGGGAGCAGAACTAACCATCCGCGAGTTGTTTGAGGCTCCAACGGTTATTCAGCTAGCTTCATCATTGCGCCGGGCCGGCCCAACCGCTGTTCCCATCACCTTAAGGGTGCGTCCTCAACATCTGCCGCTCTCCTATGCGCAACAACAATTGTGGTTCCTCTATCGCATGGAAGGGCCAGGCGCAACCTACAACGTTCCACTCGCGCTACGCATGGAAGGAGAAATAAATCCCACAGCCCTGGAACAGGCGCTGGCGGATGTGGCCATGCGCCATGAAACATTGCGCACAATTTTTCCTGAGCTAGATGGAAGCCCCTTTCAGCAAATCCTTCCTCTGGAAGATGCACAGCCTGTCCTTATCAAGGAGGCGGTGAGCGAGAGCGATCTGGCCAAACGGATCGAGGCCGCCATCGCAACAGGCTTCAATCTATACAGCGAAATACCATTCCGGGCATGGCTATTCCAGATTGAGGCGCGATGTCAGGTGCTGTTGTTACTGCTGCATCACATCGCGTGCGATGCCTGGTCCCTGAGATTGCTGGCCCAAGACTTTGGAAAAGCCTACTCTGCCCGCAGTCGCGGAGAAACACCCGCTTTAACCAGGTTGCCGATCCAGTATGCCGACTACGCCATGTGGCAGCGGGAAGTCCTGGGGCTGGAAGGCGATGTCGCGAGCCCAATGGGCCAGCAATTGGAGTTTTGGCGTAAAGCGCTGGCGGGTGCACGCGACGAGTTAAATTTGCCCGCAGATCGGCCACGCCCACTTGTTCCGAGCTATCGGGGCGCAATAGAGCCGGTACGATTCGGGCCGCATTTGCATCGTGAATTGCAGCGTATCGCGCAGAGTTGCGGTGCCAGCCTTTTCATGGTGCTGCAAGCAGGATTGGCGGCTTTGCTTTACCGGCTTGGCGCAGGAGAGGACATTCCGATCGGCATTCCCGTCAGTGGACGCGGTGAGCGCGCTACCGAGGAACTCATAGGATTCTTTGTCAACACGCTGGTGATGCGCTCAGACGTGTCGAAAAATCCGTCATTCACCGAACTGATCAGCCGTGTTCGGGCCTTTTCCCTGGAAGCGTACGAGAAGAAAGATGTTCCCTTCCAGCGTTTGGTGGAAACAATGCAACCGGCACGGTCACTCGCGCGTCACCCTCTGTTTCAGGTGATGCTGGTGATGCAGGACCCTGAACCCAGATTGGAACTGCCGGGAGTTAGCGTCCAGCGTGAACCAATTACCGAAAATGTAGCGAAGTTCGATCTGACGTTGGTGTTGGAAGAGCTGCTGGATGACCACGGACAGCCCCTGGGCATCGAGGGCGGGCTGGAGTACAGCCTGGATCTCTTCGATCCGCAAACTGCGGCGATGATTACAGAATGCCTGGTGCGGCTGCTCGAAGGAGCAGTAGCGCGGCCGAATGTTTGCTTGCGCGAGCTCAGTCTGCTGGATTCAGAGCAACTGCACACATTGCTGGAAGAGTTCAATAGAACTGTTGGATCCGCGCCGGCAGGGACCATAATCAATTTGTTTGAAGCCCAGGCAGCCAGCACTCCCTACGCGACGGCAATCATTTCTGGCGACGAGCGGCTTTCCTATGTTGATCTCAACGCTCAGGCCAATCGTCTGGCGCACTCTCTCATCGGCTCAGGTGTGGGACCGGAAAGTTTCGTAGGCATCTGCATGGAGCGCTGTCTGGGAATGGTGGCGGCTTTGCTGGCTGCGTTGAAAACTGGCGCAGCCTTTGTTCCTCTAGAGCCGGATCATCCTCAGGCCCGGTTAAGACAGATGCTGACTGACTGTGGCGCTACCGCAGTGCTCACCACGGGCAAGTCTTGCGCTCATTTGCCACATGACATCCCGATGATCGTGCTGGATGAAACGGAAAAGGAGAACAATCCGAAAGCGCCAACAGACAATCCTAAAACGGGGCTCCTGCCAGATCACGCGGCATATGTGATTTACACCTCCGGCACTACGGGTGCGCCGAAGGGAGTTGTAGTGAGCCACGGAGCTCTGGCCAATAAGATCAGCACATTGAACGAATATCTGGACATGACTCCGGATGCGCGTTTTGCCGCAATGACTTCACTCAGTTTTGATCCGCTGCTGGAAGAAGTGTTGTGTCCTCTGTGTGCGGGGGGAGCGGTGGTGATCATTCCCGACCATATCCGGGAGGATGCGCAAGCATTTGCGGAAGAGGTGCGCCGGCACGGAGTAACGATCGTCAATGGCAGCCCAAGACTGATCGATAGCCTGATTTTCAAGAGTGAAACATCGATACGTCTCAATGCCCTGCTGGTTGGTGGAGATGTTCTCTCTCTGGATCTTGCAAACGGACTCGGTGCGTCGGGAGTTGCCGGCCGCATCGTGAATTTTTATGGGCCCACAGAGATTTGTATCGATGCCACGGCCTATGAACTTGGGAAAGAAGCAATCAGCGGCTCAGTGCCCATCGGACGTCCGCTCGCCAACTATCGACTGTACGTTCTGGATGCAAACCTGGACCCGGCGCCGCTCGGGGTCAGAGGTGAATTGTACGTGGCGGGAGCAGGGCTGGCGCGGGGATACCTGCAACAGCCGGGGCTGACGGCGGAGCGGTTCGTGGCAGATCCGTACGGAACAAAGGCGGGCACGCGTATGTACCGCACCGGAGACCTGGCCCGGTGGCGCAGCGACGGCGTGCTCGAGTTTCTTGGCCGCGTGGACCAGCAGGTGAAGATTCGCGGATTCAGAGTGGAACTCGGAGAGATTGAGGCGGCTCTGCTGGAGGAGAAAGAAATAAAGCAGGCGGCGGTGATAGCGAGAGATGCTGGAGTTGGAGGCACGCGCTTGGTGGCGTATCTGGTGCCTGCCGATGGCGTCAGGGTGGAAACCGAAAAGGTGCGGAGGAGATTAAGCGAGAAGCTGCCAGAGTACATGATCCCATCGGCGTTGATGTTGCTGGATGCGTTGCCTCTCAAGTCCAGTGGCAAGCTGGATCACCAGGCATTACCTGCGCCGGAATGGGAAGTTCGCCGTCGCCGTTCTGCGCGCCCGGGGACCGAAGAAGTTCTGTGCCGCCTGATCGCGGAGTTGCTTTCACTCAAGCACGTGGGAGTGGAGGATAACTTCTTCCATCTGGGCGGAGACAGCATTCTGTCGATTCAACTGGTGAGCCGTGCCCGGCAAGCAGGATTGGAAATAACGCCACGCGAAATATTCCAACTACAAACCGTGGAGGCATTGGCGGCGGTGGCGCGGATGAGTGCGGATGAGTCGCCGGCGTCAAGTGCGGTAAAAAAAGAAGAGTTGGTGAAGCTTTCCGCAGAGGAGAGGCACCGTCTAGAAGAGGTTTATGGAGAGTTGGAGGAGGTACTGCCGCTTTCGCCGCTGCAGGAAGGTTTGCTCTTTCATTCTCTCTACGATCCAAGCGCGGCGGATATTTACACCGTGCAGTTGAGCATGGAGTTTGAAGGGCGGCTGGAGAGTGGGCAGATG
>Ga0126371_10002703_pt1 | contig 15315 bp, 11 predicted proteins | sample PanSoiMetaPlot_4_FD_110145 | JGI IMG/M metagenome (GOLD analysis project Ga0126371, IMG submission 110145) | Tropical forest soil microbial communities from Panama - MetaG Plot_4 | ecosystem: Environmental > Terrestrial > Soil > Tropical forest > Bulk soil | place: Panama | collected 2016-02-17 | reverse complement strand
CCGAAGCCGCACCCGGCATGATCGCCCGCATCGGCCCTGTCTACTCCGTGCAGTACACCGGCGCCGTGGCCGGCGTGAACGCGTACCGCAGCCCGTACATCCCCACCATCAACTCCAACGCCCTCTCGGTGCAGGCGGCCAGCCTCAACCTCCCCGCCACCGTCGGCACCAGCCTCGCCCACGGCGCCTTCCTGAACGCGGCCACTGCCCGCGAACCGGTCGCGGTGCTCGGCGCCGCCGCCGCGCAGCGCCTTGGCATCGACCGCATCTACCCAGGGGAGCGGATCTGGATCGGGCACCAGTGGTTCTACCTCGCCGGCATCCTCAACCCGGCCGTGCTCGCCCCCGAGATCGACACCGCGGTCCTGGTCGGCTTCCCCGCCGCCCACCACTACCTCGGCTTCGACGGGCACCCCTCGCAGATCTACCTGCGCGCCGCCACCGACCAGGTCGACGCCGTCCACTCGGTGCTCGCCGCCACCGCCAACCCCGAGAACCCGAACGAGGTCAACGTCTCCCAGCCCTCCGACGCACTCGTCGCCCGCGCGCAAGCCAAGGCCGCGCTCAACGGGCTGTTCCTCGGCCTGGGCGCGGTATCGCTGCTCGTCGGCGCCGTCGGCGTCGCCAACATCATGATCATCTCCGTGCTGGAACGCCGCAGCGAAATCGGGCTACGCCGCGCCCTCGGCGCCGCCAAAGGCCACATCCGCACCCAGTTCCTGTCCGAAGCCATGCTCCTCGCGCTCCTCGGAGGCGCCGTCGGGGTGGCCGCCGGCGCCCTGGCCACCGCCATCTACGCCCACACCAAACACTGGACCACTGTCATCCCCGCCCTCGCCTGGACCGGCGGACTCGCCGCCGCCCTGCTCATCGGCGCCATCGCCGGCCTACTGCCCGCCATCCGCGCCGCCCGCATGTCCCCCACCGAAGCGCTCTGGACGGTGTAACGCCAGGGCACAGCCGAACAGAAACGAATGCCCCGATGAATACCCATCACGAAGCCACCGCACGGCCGGTACACCGCACCGCCCACCCTCGCGCATCGGCGGCCTTGGCCCCGTCCTGAACTCACTCGCCGACGTCGTCGACCGGCTCTCGCAGAATTCGAATCCCGGCTCGGCCTGCCCGTCGTCGTCCCGAACTCCTCGAACGCCTCGCCGCAACGACCGCGCGACATCATCACACCCGCCCGAACGAACAGGCCCGCCGGCCACAACGTCACCCCCCACCACCCTGGCGCCGGCTCATCCTCAGAAACGGCATCCGCCTCATCCTCGCCACCCACGCCCTTCTGACGCCGATGACCGCGAGCGAGTCGTGGATGCTGCACACCTCCGCCCTGCCCAGACCGCCCGAGCCGAGCAGGTGATGCACGCTTGCTGAGTGCGCCCTTCCGCTTGACCGTCTGCACCCTCAATTTGCGGACACCTTCCGCCGCGGCGTCGGAACACAGCGAGCGGCGACGGTTCGACCGCTCACCCGGCGCGATGGCCGTGCGGACCTGCATAAAGATGCGGTCGGCTCATGCCCGGCATGTGCGCGGATCTGCCGCTGGGTGCGCGGTTACATACCCTGGTAGGTGACCCTGCCCTAGGCGGGTCGGTTCACCCCGACCGCCCGAGCAAGATGGCGAGGGAGGCAGCCCGTTCGAGCCGGGCCAGGGTGGGCTCACATCCGGACATAGCCGCGATCCGCGCGGTCATGCCGCGGCGAGCTCGCGGAGACGCCTGACGACGCGCATATCAGCGGTCATGACGACGGATATCCCGGGACCGAATCGGCAGCGCCTCGCACGCCGGTAGCACCCGAGACCGCTCACCCTCCGTGAACAGCCGCGAATCGCGAGGCCGTGGCCGCCAGCGCCCAGATCGTAGTGGCCGCCGACAACTGCACCACGAGGGAGACGACAGATCACCGCGAAAGCCGGAACGACAAACCGCTGAGAAGCGCACCGAAAGGCGGCTCATGCCCACATACCTCAGAGATCTCAATCGAGAAACTACAGACTTTGTAGGGAGTCATTTTATGTGCCTCCTTTCTCATCGGCCTGTCGCTGAACTTGTCGGTTACGAAAAGCAGGATGAGAATTCCAGCGCGCAGCCTGCGAGCCGGCCGAACCGCGTTAACGGCGCGTAGCTCGTAAGTGCTCTGGCGCGCGCTGGAGGTGCCGTTGCCGCGGCGGCGCACCATCGGGTTGACCCGGCACATCCAGGGACCGGGAACCGTTCACGCGCAACACCGTCTATCTGAGGGCCGAGGCGCCGACGTTCTCGCCACGCTCGAAGATCCCAAATCCAGGCGGTGCTGCAACGGCACGGCGCCCCGCCCAGGCCCACGACCGGCCAGCGCCTGAAGAAACGGCCAGATGGATGAGAAAGACCGTGGCCATACCAGTGAGAAACTGCACCGCCATGCCCGAATTGTCAACGGCCATCGGCCCAACCTGACGAGAAACTACAGACGACGTAGGGAGTCATTTTAGGTGTCTCCTTTCTCATCGATTTGTCGGTGAACTTGTCGGTTACGAAAAGCCGATGAATTGGCGGCTGCGCTGTGGGAGAGTCTCTCGCATGGCAGGCAGGGGGGACAAAGTCTTGGACCGGTTCCTGTTGCACGCGCTCGAGAGGGAGCGGCGCCGCAACGTGCTCCCTGATGAAGAGATCCTCGAGGCTCAGGTCGGCAAAGGGGTCTCGCTAACCAGAGGTGGTCAGCCGCAACCACTTGCATCGAAGTCATACCTCTTGCGCAGGCCCGGCAAGGCGTCGATGACTTTTTTCTGCCGCACGGCCAGACACGCGTTGGTCTACCTCGTCGGCAGACCCGGGCGGATCTTTCACTTCCCGTGGGAGATCGTCACCAGCATCACTCAAGAACCGGACGACGTGCTGGCCATCAGGGTGGCGCACGTCGGGGAACCTGCCGTGCTGCGCTGGAGGCCTTTGTCAAGCGAGATGCCGGACGGTTTCCCTGAACGTTTGCGGGCGCAACGGGAGGCACGGTTGGCGCAGCTGTCGCCTGAGGATCAGGCGGCGAATGCGCTCAATGTCGGCTTGGAGCTTTACGAGCGTGGTGAGCTGGAGGGGGCCAAGAGTGCCTGGACCCGGGCAGTGAACCTTTCGACCGGCGAATCACTTGCCGCTGCGACGATGAACCTTGGCCTGCTCGCCAAGCACGAAGGTGACTTGGACACGGCCGAGGCGCTCTACGATCGAGTGGCCGGTTCGAGTTACCAGGAGCAGGCGCTTCGGGCGCGGTACAACCGTGCATCGCTCCTCTGCAGTCAAGGCGACATCAGCGGCCATCGGTGACTACGAGCGTGTCGCCGAAGGCGACGACGCCGATGCGAGTCCATGGGCCGCGTATTACCTGGCCGAGCTGCTAGCCGACCACGGCGATCACACGGCAGCCTGTATCTACTATCAACGGGCCTTCACCAGCGGACATCCACAGGTCACGCCACTTGCCGAAGCTGCCCTGCGCAGCTACAGCCCCGGCGAGTACGTCGTGCTCGGGCCGTATCCGCTGTGTGCGCTGTGTCGCGAGGTTAACGGCGGGCTCGTCGCGGTCAGGCATCCTCAGGTCCACGTGCGGGCCCACGGCAAACAGTCCTGCGTGGACCGGGGTCTTGCGGGCTTGATCGCCAATCTGTGGGCGGTGTGCGACACCCGGAGCTGTTGCGAGGACGACAACGGCAAGGCCTACGTGGTGCCCAGCCCGGACACGCACGAGGCAGCCGAGCGGTTGCTCGTCAAGCTCGGGCTTCGCCCGGAGTCTAAGGACGGCACAATCTACTTCCGCGTGCCGACCTCGCTGCGACTGGATGACGCTGAGCTCGTCCGGCGAGCGCTCGGATAGCCAGCTACTCGCCTGTGACGCGACCACGGGGAATGTCCCTGAACGCGGACGCCCCTCCGTGGATGATCTGACGGCGCCTTCGCTCGCTTTTGGAGCCCGCTTGTTCGCGCAGCAGCATTGACAGCACGCGGCCGTATCCCGCTCTGACGAGTGCCGCGTGCACGGATTTCGGCAGGAGCGCGCACCCAGCGCGGCATTTCCGGGCGGTTATCGTTCCCACCGGGTAGTCCCACTCAGGATCGGCGGCCCCCGCGTCCACGGCAATACACGTCACCGCAGCTGGCTCATTCGGGTCCAAGAAACGGTCGGCGTCGGCGAGTAGCGAAACGTGGTCGCGATGACGAGCCCCGGCGCCGGATGAGCCGCTCTCGGACGTGGCGTCGATCGCGCAGCTCGGCCGGCCGGGGGCAGGCGTAGTGTCCAAGTTGCTGGTTCTCCCAGGAGGTCCAGGTTGGGCGGTTCCCCCGGGCGACGCATGACTGAGCCGCTGGTCGGGCGTGACGGTGAGCTCGAGTTTCTTCGCTCGTTCGTCGACCAGGCCGCTGTCGCTGGTGGCGCGCTGCTTGTCTGGGGGGACGCTGGCGTCGGCAAGACGGTGCTGTTGGACGCTGCCGCGTCGCTGGCTAAGGCCGCCGGCACAAGGGTGCTGCGCGCTCGCGGTGCGGAGTTCGAGGCCGAGGTGAGTTTCGCGGGACTCAATCAGGTCCTGTACCCCCTCTTTGACGGACTGCCGCGACTGACCGCCGCGCATCGTCGCGCCCTGAGCGTCGCGCTCGGGCTCCGCGAGGGCCGGCGCCCCGATCAGCTGGTCGTGTCGAACGCGGCGCTCTCGTTGCTTCGCCACGCTGGTGCCGACGGCCCGTTGCTATTGATCGTTGACGACCTGCCGTGGGTGGATCGGGCCAGCGCCGCCGTTCTCGGTTTCGTGGCCCGCCGCGTGACCGGCAGCCAGGTGGGGTTCCTTGCCGCGGCCCGCTCGAGTGAGGAGAGCTTCTTCGAACGCGGCGGCCTGCCTGGATACGAGCTGCAGCCGCTGGACGAGGCGGCCGCGGAAGCTCTAATCGGAGACCGCTTTCCAGCCTTAGTGGCCCGGGTTCGTCGGCGATTGTTGTCCGAGGCGCAGGGCAACCCGCTCGCTTTGCTTGAGCTGCCCGTGGCCCTCAGCGGTCAGCAGCGCGGTGCACTGCGCACCCTGCCGGCGATTCTGCCGCTGAGCCGGCGGTTGCAGGCGGTGTTCGCGGCCCGGGTGAGGCCCCTTCCGGCTCGCACCCGCCGCCTCCTTCTAATCGCCGCCTTGGACGACCGCGGCGATCTTCGCGTGCTGGGCGCGGGCGGATCCGCGCAGCGGGGGATCGACGAGCTTGCCCCCGCGGAACGGGCGCAGCTGATTCATGTTGACGAGGGGACGGGCCGGCTGGAATTCCGCCATCCACTGATCCGGTCCGCCGTGGTGGAACTGTCCACGAGCGATGAGCGCCGCCGGGTCCACCAGGTCCTGGCCAAACGGCATGCCGACCAGCCGCAGCGGCGCGCGTGGCACCTGGCTGAGGCCGCGGTCGGACCTGACGAGCAGGTCGCTGTACTTCTCCAAGACGCGGCACTGGCGGGCCTGCGTCGTGGCGATTCTGTCGGTGCTGTCAGTGGGCTGCTACGCGCCGGTGAGCTGAGCCCGCCCGGCTCCCGGCGGAGCGGCCGGCTGGCGGAGGCCGCGCGTATCGGAGCGACGCTGACCGGTGACCTGCGCGAGGTGCCGCAGCTGCTTGCCGCAGCGCGCAAGGACGACCCCGAGGGCGGCGGCTCGCTGTCTGCTGCCGAGGCAGGCGCGTACTACCTGGTCCTCACCCACGGCGACATCGATGGCGCGCGGCGGCTGCTCGCCGGCGCGATCGAATCCCTGCCTGACAGGCGCGATGCCCACAACGAGTCCCTCATCGCGGCGCTGTACACACTGAACATGCTGTGTTACCAAGCCGGACGCGCCGAGGTTTGGGAGTCACTCCACACCGCGCTCGGCCGGCTCGAGCCCCACCCGCCCGAGCTCTTGACCATCCTGTATAGGGCCCTCTCCGGAGCGGTCGAGGACGCCGCCCCGATGTTGGACCAGCTCGACAGTGCGATCGCGGCGCTGAGCAGCCAGAGCAGCCCGACGCACATCGTGCGTACCAGTTATGCTGCCGTCTACCTGGACCGACTGGCCGGATGCCGCGAGGCGTTGTGGCGGGTCGTTATCGACGGGCGCCACGGCGGTGCGATCACCCACGCGATCGAAGCACTGATCCTGCTGAGCAACGACGGCTACATGACCGGTCAGTGGGATGAGGTGATCCAGCTGACCGACGAAGCGCTCGCGCTGTGCCAGACTCACGGTTACCGGGCCGCGCTGGCGCCGGCACGGTTCTACAGATCGCTGGTGGCCGCCGCACGCGGCGACGAGGACACCACCCGTAGTCTGACCGACGAGATGATGCGCTGGGCGGTGCCCCGGCGACTCAGAACGGTCGAGGTCTACGCCCACACCGCCAGCGCACTCGCAGCGCTTGGGCGGGCTGACTTCGAGAGCGCCTACCAGAGCGTGACCGCGGTCAGCCCGGCCGGCATGCTGGCGCCCTACGTCCCGCATGCCCGGTGGCTGGTCATGGATCTCGTCGAGGCAGCCGTGCGCACCGGCCGCCGTGCCGATGCGAACAATCATGTCGCCGTCGTACGGCGCGCTGGCCTCGCCGCGCTCTCGTCACGACTCGGTCTGCTCGTGGCGGCGGCAGCAGCCATCGTGGCGCCCAGCGGCCGCGACCGCGATCTGTTCCAGGATGCCCTCGCCACGCCGGGCGCCAGCACCTGGCCGTTCGACCTGGCCCGCGTCCAGCTTGCCTACGGGGAGCGTCTGCGCCGGACCAAGGCCACCACGGAAGCGCGCGAGCACCTCGCCGCCGCCCTGGACGTCTTCGAGCGGCTCGGGGCAAAGCCCTGGGCAACGCGGGCAGGTAACGAGCTGCGGGCCACCGGTTTGACCATCGGCCATGCCCACGTCACGGGTACCGCGGCGCTTACGCCGCAGCAGCGCGAGATTGCCGGGCTCGCGGCCACGGGTCTGACCAACCGGCAGATCAGCGAGCGGATGTTCCTCTCCCCGCGCACCATCGCCAATCACCTGTACCAGATCTTCCCCAAACTCGGCATCACCTCCCGCGCGGCGCTGCGGGACGCACTGACGACCACGCCCACCGAACAGTCGGAATCAGGCGATCAAGAACGCGTTCCCTGACACATTTTCGTGGCCGGCCTGCCAAAGGCCGCGCCGCAGGCCGGCCCGCCGCTCGCCGGGCCATCTCCCAGGCGACTCCGATCTGGCTGTTGAGCCCCCGGCCGAGACTGCTTGCGTTGAGGAGGCTGCAGTGCGCCAGATTCCCGCGGCAGCGACCTCAGCGCTGCCAACACCCCAGTCACATGACTCAATCGGCCTGACCCGATCTGCGCCTAGCGTCGTAAGCATGTCCCACCGCGCGCCAGACGTCGCGACTACGCCTCCTCCATGGCCGCGCGCGATCGGCCTCGTCGGAATTTGAGCGTCCGCCCATGACAGTTCTCACCAAACCCCAGGTAATCGCGGTGATCCGCCGGGCCCGTGGACCTCTAGTCGCTGCGTCGCTGGCCGAGCAACTTCCCGAAACACTCGACCTCGACGACCCCCAACACTTAGACCTTCTCTTCCGCCTCGGGCTCAGCCGAGACCAGCTGTTCAGCGACCTCGGCGGAGAGCTTTGACCACCTGAAGCGGCCCGCACCGAGTTCCCGACGACGCGACCGGCCAGCGACGGAGCGTGAGCACTCCGCTGCCGCGGCCAGCACCTGCGCGCGAGCCCGTAATCCGCTACCGGTCATCGCTACGTACTGCCTGTATCAGAAACACCGCCGACCTTCCAGAGTTTCTCGTGATGCCCCTTGCCCGCGAGACGATCGATGACCAGACGTTGACCGGATCATCGCCAGCCCCGTCGGTGCCGCGACGATGCGATTGGCGTCACCGACAAGTGGACCTAGGAGTTTCAGTGCGTCACGGGTACGCCAAGCCGGTTGATCAACAACAAACGCTCACTCGCTGACGGGCTCTCCCGGACAATCCAGTCTCGCTCGTCGACTTCAATGCGCATTTCGGTGCGGGGCGGTTGCTCGGCCGGCACCGAGGGACTGCGCTGCTGTAGTCCGGAAACACGCGCGAGAGCACGGCGTTCCTGACTGCAGTCAAATGACTCAATCGGCTGGCACTACGGCGGCTTAGCGTTACCGATGCCCTACCCGTTCCGGGAAAGGAGATCATCATGAGTGCAGGTCCCGCAGTCAGGAACGTCGTTCTCGTACACGGCGGATTCGTGGACGGGAGCGGCTGGCGCGCTGTCTACGACCGGCTCACGCAAGCCGGCTACCACGTTGCCGTGGTGCAAAATCCGACCCTGTCCTTGCAGGGGGACGCTGCGGCGACGCGGCTGATCATCGACGCGCAAGACGGGCCGGTCGTGCTCGTTGGCCACTCCTATGGCGGCGCTGTGATTACTGAGGCAGGCACCGACCAGAACGTGGCGGCTCTCGTCTACATCGCGGCGTTCGCGCCCGACAAGGGCGAGTCGGTCAACACCCTGATCGCCGACCCGCCGCCCGGCGCCCCGGTGCCGCCCATTCTGGCGCCCATCGACGGCTTCCTGTTCTTGGACCGAGAGAAATTCCACGCGTCCTTCGCCGGTGACCTGCCCGCCGCCGAGGCCGCGTTCATGGCCGACTCGCAGGTGCCGTGGGGGGTGGACGCGCTCGACGGGCCGATCAGTGAACCCGCCTGGCGGATCAAGCCGAGCTGGTACGTCCTCACCACCGAAGACCGGATGATTCCCCCTCCGGCGCAGCGGTCCATGTCCGAACGCGCTGGCTCCACCGTGACCGAGGTCGCCGCCAGCCACTCGGTATACGTGTCCCAAGCCGCCACGGTCGCCACGGTCATCATGCAGGCCGCGGCCGGGGCCGCGGCCCGGCGGTAAGCGGGAGACCCCTATGCTTCGAAGAACTCCTCACCGCGCCATAGGCCGCGGCCTACTCGCCATTGCCGCGGCACTCATCAGCCTCGGCTTCGGTTTGGCAGCGACGGCCGCGTCGTCCGCGCCAGCTGGCCGTGCCACGCAGGGGCCCAAGCCAACAGTCGTGCTCGTCCACGGCGGGTGGGCAGACTCCTCCGGATGGAACGCTGAGGTCGCGAGCCTGCAAGCCCGCGGCTACCCCGTGATCGCGCCCGCGAACCCGTTGCGCGGTCTCGCATCCGACTCGGCCTACCTCCGCAGCGTCCTGCAGACCATCACCGGACCCATCGTGCTGGTTGGCCACTCCTATGGCGGCGCGGTGATCACCAACGCGGCCGTGGGGGTCCCGAACGTTAACGCGCTGGTCTACATCGCCGCCTTCGCGCCGGACCAGGGCGAATCGTTGGCCGGCCTGGTCACCCTCAACCCCGGAACGCAGATCGTGCCGTCAGCGCTTACCGAACGCCCGTACCCGCTGCCCGACGGCGGCGAGGGCATCGATCTGTACATCAAGGCATCGGCATTTCACGACGCGTTCGCCGGCGACCTGCCGCGCAAGACGACGGCAGTCATGCAGGCCACGCAACGGCCCTTCTCTGCCGCCGCCTTCACCGACCTGTCCGGACCACCCGCATGGAAGACGATCCCGTCCTGGTACATGGTCGCAACCGAAGACCACGCAATCCCGCCGGCGACTGAACGGTTCATGGCCCAGCGAGCCCATGCCGACACGGTCGAGGTCAAGTCGTCCCACGTCCCCATGATTTCCCAGCCGGACGCCGTCACCCACCTCATCCTCGAAGCCGCCGAGTCGCTCGGGTAGCGCGATATGCATGCCATGCCCAACTCCGAGGCCCACGACGCCATCGTGGTCGGCGCCGGACCGGCCGGCAGCAGCGCTGCGTACTGGCTGGCGAGCGCCGGGCTGGATGTCCTGCTCCTCGAAAAGGCCACCTTCCCGCGCGAGAAGGTGTGCGGTGATGGGCTCACCCCGCGAGGCACGCGCGCCCTGGTCGACATCGGCATCGATGTGAGCGAAGACGCCGGCTGGCAGCACAACAAGGGCGTGCGGGTCATCGCCGGAGGAACACAGCTGGACCTTCCCTGGCCCGAGCTGACCAGCTTCCCCTGCCAGGGCGCGGTCCGCCCGCGCGCCGACCTCGACGCGCTGCTCGCTACCCGCGCGGTCAAGGCCGGCGCCGACCTGCGTGAGCACACCGCCGTCACGGATCTGGTGATCGACCGCACCGGGCGGGTCGCCGGCGTGACGGCGGCTTCCGGACCGGAGAAGCGCCGCGTCGCCTACCGCGCGCCGGTGGTGCTCGCGTGTGACGGTGCCTCGGCCCGCACGGCCCAGCACCTCGGGCTGCACCGCAACGACAGACGTGCGATGGGGGTCGCGATCCGCCGCTACTACACCAGCCCGCGCAGCGACGACGACTACCTCGAGATCCACGCGCTGGACGACCGTCGGCTGCTGCCCGGATACGGCTGGATCTTCGGAATGGGCGACGGCACCGTCAACGTCGGGTTGGGCGTGCTGCGCTCGTCCGCCGAATTCGGCAAGACCGACTACCGGGCGATGCTGACCCGCTGGCTAGACGCGACGCCCGAGGACTGGGGGTTGCGCGAAGCAACCGCTATTGGCCCGATCCGGGGCGCCGGGCTGCCGATGGGATTCAACCGCACTCCCCACTACAGCCGCGGCATGCTGTTAGTGGGCGACAGCGCGGGATCAGCCAGCCCGCTAACCGGCGAGGGCATCCCCTACGCCATGGAGTCGGGCAAGTTCGCGGCCGAGGCCGTCGTGCAGGCGCTGGCCCGACCGGCCGGTCCGCAGCGTGATCGGGCGCTGCATGCCTACCCGGCGCGGATGGCGGCGGAGTGGGGTGGGTACTACCGCCTCGGCGCGACCCTCGTAAAGATGATCGGACGCCCCGCAGTGATGCCCGCATGCACCCGGCACGGGCTGTCCCATCCAACGCTGATGCGCTTAGTGTTCAAGCTGATCGCCAACCTCTACGACCCACGCGACGGCGACCTATCGGACCGGATCATCGCCGCCCTGACGAGGATCACGCCTGCCGCTACCGGCCGTGGCGAGGGCTGACGGGAACGGCGCGCTTTTACCGGGGCGCGAGGTGGACCGACTCCGCCCTCGCCGCCAACTCCCGGGCGACGTCGGTTCCGTCGAGGCAACCGTCTGATCGCGCGGTGCGCCGAGCGCATCAATGGCCGCCAAGGGCACGCGTTGATCGACAGATTGACTGACAGCTCGTCCACTACGGACAGTCCACAGTGGATACTCGCCAGGAACCTGAAGGGATCACGGCAGGAGCTCGAACGCGCGGTGACATGCAGGCAGTGGACGCCTGCGACAGTCGCTGCGCCGCTGCGACCCGCGCAAACGCCGCGATGCTCGAAGACTAACCGGTCCGGCCGCATTCGCCGGCCCCACCAGGTCAGCTGCCGGCACGCTCTCGTCGGGAATGGACTGCGACCGGGCACTGTACATCATCCGCGCGCAGCACCACGCCGTGCCGCGGCCGGGGCGCATGGTGTTGACGACGCGTTGCCCGACGACTTCGTCGCTGGTATTCGGTGCCCGGTGCTGGGTCTATTCGGCGACGCCGATGACGCTGTGCCGGTCGGCAAGGCGCGGGCATTCGAGGCACACCCGCCGCGTGAGCGGCAGCACGTCGTGATCTACCCCGGCGAGCACCACGGCTTCTTCGAGGAGCTGGCCGCCTGGTGCGGCAAGATCAGGTGACACCGCTCCACCATCGGCAGGATCGCGCACTCAACGCGGCAAATCCGGTCGGTTGTCATTGAAGGCCCGGTCCCTTCGATGCAGTCGGAGTGGACAGCGGAGCGCCAGCCGGCTTCCATCGTGATCGCAATGGCCGACCAGCGCTGGGAGCGCTGTGGACCTCATGATTATGCGTTCCGTGCCAGCGATAGACGCGCTATCCACAATTCCATGACTCCGGCTACTGACCCCGATCCAAGCTGCTTAGGAACTGATATGACCGCGACCGACGATCTCGAGCGGGCCCGAGCAGAACTGGTCATGATCAACGACCAGCCCTACAACGCCGAGGCACCACCCCATGCGCTGACGAGCGAGATCACTCCGACCGCACGCCACTACGTCCGTAGCAACTTCGGCCTCCCCACCCATGATGGCACCCTCACGGTCGGCGGAGCCGTCGATCACCCACTTACCCTCACCCTTGAGGACCTCCGCGCGATGCCGGCGGTCGAGCACGCCGTGACTCTGGAGTGCGCTGGCAACGGCCGCCTGGACATCCGGCCGCTCCCGGCCGGTGAACCTTGGGGCGGATACGCCGTCTCCACCGCTGTGTGGACCGGTGCCCCCCTAAGTGACGTGTTGCAGCTGGCACGGCCACACACGGACGGAGTGGAGGTCCGATGCGAAGGAGCAGACAGCGGCTACCACATCAAGCCGGTGCTCGCCGAGTCCGGGGACCGCCTGACCTTTGTCCGGTCCCTCGCCCTCGAGACCGCCGCCGACCCCGCCAGCGACATCCTGATCGCCTACGACATGAACGGCCAGCCACTCCCACCCGTCCACGGCAGCCCGTTCCGGCTCATCGTGCCTGGATGGTTCGCCGTCGCCTCGGTCAAATGGCTCACCCGACTCGACGTGATCACCCAACCCTTCACCGGTGAGTTCCAAACCGGCCACTACATCTACCAGTGGCCCGACCGCCCCTGCGAGCCCGTCAAGCACATGCGGGTCCGCGCCCGGATCACCGACCCCGACCCGGCAGCCGTGATCCCGGCTGGCACCTACACCGTGCGCGGCAAGGCTTGGTCAGGAACCGGGCCCATCACGGCGGTCCATGTCAGCCTCACCGGGGAAGGGGACTGGCACGAGGCCGAGCTCGAACCGGCTGCCGGACCGCACCAATGGCAGAACTGGATGTTCCGGTGGCAGGCCAACGACCGTGGCCGGCACAGCCTCCGCGCCCGCGCCACCGATGCCTCCGGCAACGTCCAACCCGACGTCCCGCCGTGGAACCGGCTCGGCTACGGCAACAACGCCGTCGAGGTTCAGTACGTCGACGTCATCTGACTTCTCACCACGCGGTACTCATCGAGCAGCCTCATACCTGAGCGTTCGGCTCGGCGACACGCAGCGATCCATCTGTATGACTGAACCGGTCGCCTCGGCGTGCGCAGATCGACGGGTAGGGAGCAGCCCGCCGCTCGATCGCTCGCTGCTCCAGCCAGGCCCCCGACAGCATTCACAACCGGCGACGTAACGGCCATGGCCACGCATGAAGGCCTGGTATGGGGGACATCAGCGACATGACGGCGGCGCGAATCGTCGACCGAATCATCGACAACGCGCTGCCCCTGTCGTCTCACCCGGTGCCCTTAGGCCCCCAGTACCTTGGCAGACGGGACATAATCGGCGTTCAGCACACAAACATAACCAGTCATCCTCTGAGTGTTTACCCGATGGTCCACATGAAGGTGCACGGGGCGGGCGCACGACATTCGGCAGGATCGCGCGCGACCTGCGGCAGATGTGGGCGTACCAATGAATGCAAAACGCCTCGGCGGGCGGCCGTCGACCATCAGGGCCGGTCGGGTAGGTGCAGTTCGATCCGTCCAGTGGACGGGTCCTCGCCGACAACCACGGCGTGGACAGCGAGCGTAGGTACCCGGTGCCCGACCATCATTTGTCGCACTGGCTTCGCATTGACTGCAGGGATCCGGCCGATCATCTGCTCTCCGACGTGCACCGTGAGCGTTCCGGCGGCGGTGTCGCCCGGCTCGGCAGACAGCCAGCAGAGGAAATCTCGATTCAGATCCTCTGCCGTCTCGTGGGGCGATCCCCACTCGCGCGGGACCTCCCGAAACAGCCGAGCAATGACCTCAGCCGCATTCGGGTCCAGCTCGGCCGTTGTCGGCACGTCTACCTGATCCGGCCGCCACCGGAGGCTCGCTGTCCCATCAGGCGGAAGCGTCCAGGTCGGCATCAGATGTGCTTCCGGCTCCGAGAAGACCTGCCGGACAGCTTTCAGCTGGCGCGCCGTCGCCCGAAGGATGGTTCGCCTCGGCGAGGTCACGACCGCCTCGACCAGTAAGTCCAGCTGGCGTGGAGTGAGGTCGGCAATCCCGTGTGCAGCGGCTTCCCGCCGCAACCTGGTGCGGATCTGCTCAGCAGGCTGACCCCTGAGCGGCTTCGTCGCCTCGAATGCTTCGCGCAAGGCGGCTCGACGCGGTGCGTTGGCCACGCGCTTGGCGCGCGCTTCCGCCCACGCCCTCCGCCAGTCGAACTGATCGTCCGACACGTCATCCCCGATCCCCGACACACGCAGGACGATTCAGTATGACGACCGCCGATCAAGATCAACGAAAGCATCCGGAACTCGGTGCGCGCTGACGCTGATGTGCGGACATCGGCAGAGTCGCGAGCTCAACGCGGCATGACCGGCGTTTCGCGCGCTGCCGATCTTCGCCGCGCCACCACTGTGTCACAGTTGTATTCGACACGAATGTTCATCGCTGCAATGGTGCGTTCGCTGCTGCGGCCAGGGCCTCGGCGAAGTCGTGGGGGCGTTCCACCGGTGTGAAGTGCCCGGCGCCGTCGAGGTAGCGCAGGCGCGCGTCGGTGAAGAATTCGTCGATGCGGTCGGACCAGGCTGTTGGGAACAGCGGGTCGTGTTCTGGCCAGAGCACCGTCGTCGGCGCTGCGATTCGATGGTCGGGCTGCGGTGGCTGTTCGGCGAGCGATCTGGCGACGGCGCCGGCGCCGGCGCGGTACCAGCCGATGGAGGCGGTGAACGCGCCCGGCCCGGCGTATACGGACACTAGGTGGTCGAGTCGGTCGTCGGTCGGTTCGTAGCCAGGCCCTGACCAGTGGGACCAGAAGTGGCGCAGGTATGCACGCACGGCCCGCGGGTGCCCGTCGATGAGCTGCTCGGCGAGATCGAGCCGGTGAAAAGACTGGTACCAGAACTCCTGTTGTGCCTGCCCGGTGAGAATTCGGTTGCCGATGCCCGGTAACGGCGGCGAGACAACCAGGGCACGGACGAGGTCGGGGCTGCTTCGTGCCAGGGTCTGGGCGATCCAGCTGCCAATGTCGTACCCGCCGATCACGGGATGATCCAGTCCGAGCTCCTCGATCAACCCCACAACGCTGCGCGCCTGCGCAGCGGCACTGTACGAGCCGGCTGGGTCTGACCGGTGCTTGTCCGACTCGCCGAAGCCGCGCAGGTCCGCGACGACGACCTCCACTGCCGACGACAGCAGCGCAACGACATCGCGGTAGTCGCTGCGATCGCCGGGCCACCCATGCAGCAACACCACGGCGGGACCAGCACCAGTACGCTCATATGCGAGCCGGAATCCATCGACGGGCCGT
>Ga0126371_10002702_pt1 | contig 15319 bp, 11 predicted proteins | sample PanSoiMetaPlot_4_FD_110145 | JGI IMG/M metagenome (GOLD analysis project Ga0126371, IMG submission 110145) | Tropical forest soil microbial communities from Panama - MetaG Plot_4 | ecosystem: Environmental > Terrestrial > Soil > Tropical forest > Bulk soil | place: Panama | collected 2016-02-17 | reverse complement strand
GTTGCAATTAAGCGCCCGCCGGAGGGGCCGGCGGGCGCGGATCCGGCCGCGAGAGGGGATGATCGCGGGTTTCGGATCGAGCGGCCGATGAGAGGGGATCGGCCGTTTGCTTTTGCTTAAGTTCGTTACGGGGCCTGCCGCCGGACTTGATGCTGCGAAGGCATTCGGCCGCTGATAGAAAACTCGGCCCGGCGCACCGCGTGGCTGAGACGGCGCTCGAGCGCGCGTTCGCGCAGGAGCGCGGTCGGGTCATCCCAGAAGGGCTCTGAAAAGGCGTCGCGCACGTCGGCGCGGGTAATGCCGATATCCGCAAGCATGCGCTGGTCGAGTCCGATCAACGCGTTCGCCTCGCGGCGGTGACGGCGCGCCTCCGCCAGTTCCTTGAGCCACCGGCTCACCAGGGCCAGCAAGGATGCAAATACCCCTATCAGCGTACCGCCGGCGATGGGTAGCATGGGAAATTTGGCGCTCATAGCAGTCTCCATTCAGTTCGTTACAGTGCCAAAATCGCAGCCGGCACCGCCCAGAACCACCCGAAATCCCCACCCGATTCCTCTGGGAGCAACGGTATATTGCACCGCGGGGATTGATTAGTGAAACGAATGTTTTTAATCTGACCAATCAGGAATAGTGATATAACTCGGACAGAGCCGGCCCCCAATAGGATCACCGCCATGACCGCAATGCTCGACATCGATCAATTGCGAACCTTCATCGCCATCGCGGAAACCGGAAGCTTTACGAAGGCCGCCGAAGTCGTGAACAAAACCCAGTCCGCCGTCTCGATGCAGATGAAGCGGTTGGAAGAACGGCTCGAGCGTCCGATCTTTGCGCGCGACGGGCGGGCCTCAAAACTGACGGACGATGGGCAGCGCCTGCTCGATTACGCGCGCCGGATCGTCAAACTCAACGTTGAAACATTGGCCGCATTTTCGGACGGCGAATTGTCCGGGCGTGTGCGACTCGGCGTGCCGGATGACTACGCCGACCGCTATCTGCCAGAGATTATGGCCCGTTTTTCGCACAGTTATCCGGCTGTCGAACTCAGCGTCATCTGCGAGCCCTCGGTCGACCTGCTGGAGCGCATCGATGCTAACGAGATTGATCTCGCTATCGTCACCAATTGCGAAAGCAAACGCGCTTCGGAAACATTCCGGCGCGAGCGCCTGTTATGGGTGACGTCCAACCGGCATTCGACTCACCTTGAGGAGCGCATGCCGCTCGCGCTCGGTCGCCCGACCTGCGTTTGGCGTCGTACCGCAATCGAACGACTTGAGGCGATCGGCCGACCGTTCCGTCTGCTGTACACGAGTTCAAACGCCGGCGCGGTTGCCGCTGCGGTGCTTGCCGGTCTCGCGGTGTCGGTGCTGCCTGAGTCGGGCTTGCGCCCCGGCATGCGCGTGCTGTCTGCGTCGGACGGCTTCCCTGATCTGCCCAGCTGCCGCGTTGGGCTCGTGCGCAACGCGCACGAAAGTTCGGCACTGGCCGACGCGCTGGCCGAGCACATCATCTCTTCGCTCGACAACTTGTCGGAAGCGGCGCAGGCAGCGGAGTAGATTCTCTTTGTCATGGCCGGCTCGCCTGGTCATGTTTTGCGGTGGCGCGGCGCCCTGATCGGGATCACCGGGACAGGCTCGGTGATGGAAAGGACTTTCAATATCTAATACGCGTATTCTTCGAAGATCGGCTCGACCGAGTCGTTCCATTCGCCGAGGTATTTCTCGAGCAATTCTTCGGCCGGCGTAATCCCACGCGCAATTGATTCTTCCAGTGGACGCAGATAGCGCGTCTCATCGCGGCCGTTGCGGTCAAGTCGCTTGCGGCGCCCGAGGCCGCGCGAACAGAGGCGCAAAGTCTCCTGGGCCAGCGTGAAGACGTTTCGGTCGCGAATCTCGGCCTTGAAGCCGAGCCTTGGCACCTCATCGCGCAGCTTCTGCCGTTCTTCCGCGGTCCAGCCTTTCACCATGTCCCAGCAGGAATTGAGTGCATCATCGTCATAGAGCAGGCCGACCCAAAATGCCGTGAGTGAGGGCAACCGTCGCCACGGCCCGCCGTCGGCGCCGCGCATTTCCAGATACCGCTTGAGCCTGACCTCGGGGAAAATCGTACTGAGATGATTGGCCCAATCGGAGATCGTTGGGCGCTCGCCCGGCAGTTCGGGCAGTTTCCCCTCAAAGAAATCGCGAAACGACCTGCCGGCCACGTCGATGTACTTGTCGCCGCGCTTGATAAAATACATCGGCACACCGAGCGCATAGTCGGTCCAGCGTTCGAAACCCATACCGTCCTCGAACGCCCAAGGGAGCATCCCTGACCGTTGATTGTCGGTGTGACGCCATATTTCGGATCGGAACGAGAGAAAGCCGTTAGGCTTGCCTTCGGTGAAAGGCGAATTTGCAAATAACGCGGTTGCGACGGGCTGGAGTGCGAGCGACACACGCAGTTTCTTGACCATGTCGGCTTCGCTTGAAAAGTCGAGGTTCGCCTGCACGGTGCAGGTGCGATACATCATGTCGAGCCCAAGCGTGCCGACTTTCGGCATGTAGGCGGTCATGATCTTGTAGCGGCCTTTCGGCATCTTCGGCATGTCGTTGCGCGTCCAGTTCGGCGTCATTCCGATGCCGAGAAAGCCAATGCCGAGTGGTTTGGCGACTTCGCGCACTTGAGCGAGATGCGCCATCAACTCAGCCGCCGTCTGATGCACACTGTCATACGGCGCGCCCGAGAGTTCGAATTGTCCGCCCGGCTCAAGCGAAATTGCACCGCCGCCGGTCACATCGAACATGCCAATGATGTTGTCCCCCTCCATGATCGGCTCCCAGCCGAGCAGACCATGCATGCCTTCGAGCAGCGCGCGGATACTGCGTTTGCCGGAATAGGGAACGGGGCGATGATCGGCGACGGTGAACGCGAACTTCTCGTGCTCCGTGCCGACCCGAAATTGCGCTTTTGGCTTGCAACCCGCTTCTAGCCAGGCGACGAGCTCGTCGCGCGTCTCGATGGGGGTCATGTCGATCTGGTCGCGCGCCATAGAGAATTCCGGGCAATCTTACGTATGCGCATGATCTTGTCCGAAAACCGGTATCGATTTTTCGGGAACGTGCGCGGAAGGGCCGCGACGTTAAACATGCTGCACTGCAAAGGGCAATGAGGGAGACGTAGTTCTGTCGTTTGGCCGGCGGTTGGCCTGCCGGTTTGTGCGGCCGTGTGGGATTGCTCGTGCCGAGGAGGCGTTAGAAGTATGCAGGCTCGCGCTAGGAATTTTATCAGAGCTGAATGACCGTCAACTGTTCTATTTTTGTTCTTCCGCCGGCTGCAGTCTTGCGCTAGTGGTTTAGTCAATGCCGCAATTCACTCCCCACCAGGATCAAGCCCTCAAAGCTGTCGCCGAATGGCTCAAAGCCAAGCCGGGCACGAACGGGACGCCGCAGGTTTTTCGTCTGTTTGGCTATGCCGGCACCGGCAAAACCACGCTCGCCAAGTACATCGCCGATGAGGTCGACGATGAGGTGAAGTTCGCCGCCTTCACTGGGAAGGCCGCCTCCGTCATGCGCGGCAAGGGCTGCGGCGGCGCCTCTACCATCCATAGTCTGATTTATCGGGCGCGCGAGAGCGGCGAGGAAATCCCGAGCTTCGATCTGTGGGACGAGGCGCCTGCCTCGAAGGCCGGGCTGATCATTATCGACGAATGCTCGATGGTCGACGCGGAACTCGGCCGCGATCTGCTGTCGTTCGGTGTCCCGGTTCTGGTGCTAGGGGACCCCGCGCAATTGCCACCGATCCAGGGCGGCGGTTTTTTCACAGAGGCCGAACCCGACGCAATGCTCACCGAGGTGCACCGGCAGGCGCAGGACAACCCGATCGTGCGCCTGTCGATGGATATCCGTGCCGGCGAGGACATCGAACCCGGGCGCTACGGCGAGACAGAAGTTCTGCGCAAAGGCGACCTCGATCCGCAGTGCGTGCTCGAAGCCGATCAGGTACTGGTCGGACGCAATGCCACGCGTCGTTCCTACAATGCGCGCATGCGCGAACGACGCGGCTTCGAGGACGAGATGCCGTCAGCAGGCGACAAGCTGGTTTGTTTGCGCAACAATCGGAAGAAGGGTTTGTTCAATGGCGGACTATGGACGGTGAAGGAGCGCAGCGGGCGCAAAGGCGCTAAGGGTATCAAGTCTAGTGTTCAGATCGGCATCATGACGATGCAGTTGTTGCCCGACGATGAAACCGCAACGCGTGGCGTGAAGGTTTCGGTGCGACCGGAATGTTTTCTGGGCGGGATCGAGCAGGTCGATTGGCAGCGACGCAAACCTTATGACGAGTTCGACTACGGCTATGTGCTCACGGTGCACAAGGCGCAGGGCTCACAATGGGACCACGTGGTTCTCTTCGATGAGTCGTTTGCGTTTCCTGACAGCCGTGGACGCTGGCTCTATACGGGCGTAACGCGGGCCGCGAAAAAACTGACCGTGGTGGTGTAACTGTCGCCGAGGACGACAAATTGAAAGGTCATGCCCTTTTTGCCGTTATCCGGCGCGCCAGAGGCAGTAAAGCCAGAGCGATCGTGGTGAATAGTGCGCCGGCATAAAATGTGCCGGCCGGGCCGATCATGCCCCACAGCGCGCCCGCAATAATACTGGCCGCCAGCAAGGCGATGCCACTCACCAGATTGAACACTCCGAAGGCCGTGCCTCGCAATTCAGGCGGCGCCGTGTCGGCGACAAGCGCGGCCAGCAGCCCTTGCGTCAGGCCCATATGCAAGCCCCACACTGCAGCGCCAATCACCACCATCGTAACGTTTGTACCAAGCGCAAGCGCAAGGTCGGCAAGAATCAGCAAGGCGAACCCGGCCGTGAGAACACCATAGCGGCCAATGCTGTCTGACAGCGCGCCGGCCGGCCAAGCGGAAATAGTGTAGGTGATGTTCATAACCACCATCACCACTGGCACGACGGCGAGGCCCAAACCGACCGACTGTGCGCGCAACAGCAAAAAGGCTTCGCTGAATCGGGCCAGCGTGAAAATCGCGGCTATGCCCACGATCGTCCAATAGATTGAGTCAAGGCGGGCAAGTTCGGCGCGCGACAACGGTGCACGCACGACACGCACATCAGGCTTCCGCTCCGGCTCATGCACCACGAAAACGATAATGGCAAACGAGATGAAGGCCGGAATGACCGCGATCCAGAATACTGTTGTGAAATTGTCGGCAAATGCTTCCATGAGTATGATCGCGGCAAGCGGACCGAACACCGCACCGATGGTGTCGAGCGACTGTCGCAGACCAAAGGCGTTACCTCGCAGATTGGCCGGCGTGAGGTCGGCAATGAGCGCGTCGCGCGGCGCACCGCGGATACCCTTGCCGATCCGGTCGACGAAGCGCGCGGCGGTAAGCCAGGCAATGCTCGAAGCCAGCGGAAACACGGGCTTAGTGAGGGCTGCCAAGCCGTAGCCAAGCGCAGCCAATAATTTACGCCTACCGAGATAATCGCTGAGCGCCCCGGAAAAGATCTTGGTGATTGAGGCGGTCGCTTCCGCGATGCCCTCGATGATTCCGACTGTCAGCGTCGAAGCACCGAGAACGCCTACCAGATAAAGCGGGAGCAGCGCATGGATCATCTCGGACGAGAGGTCCATGAACATCGAGACAAAGCCGAGTCCCCATACGCCGCCCGGAATTTCACGCCAACGGAACCACGAGCTGCTTTCGGCTTTCATGCGCCCCTTTCTGCGCAACGCATTCTTCAGTCATCCGCGCGAAAGCGGGGATCCATAGCAACCGGACCATCAACGGACTGCGGAGTATGGATTCCGGTCCTCGCTTCGCTCGGCCGGAACGACAACTCTCCAAATCACGCCGCCTCTTTGCGCTTTGTTGGCGCAAAGCGCTGATAGAAGCCTTCATCTTTGGCAGCCAGATCGACCAGTAGCTTGTTGGGCGCAAACCGCGGGCCGTATTTCTTTTCCAACTTGCGGCAGAGTTCTACAAAACGCTTGGTTCCCATCCCGTCGATAAAGGACAAGGTGCCACCGGAGAACGGCGCAAAGCCGAAACCAAGGATCGAACCGACGTCGGCCTCGCGGACATCGGTGAGCACCTTTTCCTCGAAGCAGCGCGCGGTTTCCAAGGCCTGAATACCAAGTAGCCGCAGCTTCATCTCCCCAATATCGATCTTTTCCGGATCCAGAAGCTTCTTGGGTTGTAATTCAACGAGGTCCGGCCACAGTCTCTTCGGTCCGTTAGCGGGATAGTCGTAGAACCCCTTGCCGTTCTTACGGCCGAAGCGCCCGCGTTTTTCGACCATTTCCTCCAGCAATTTCTTCTGCCGCGGGTCGACGGCCTTGGCGCCCAGGTCGGCCTCAGTCGCCTTGAGAATTTTCCAGGCGAGATCGACCGCGACCTCGTCGTTGAGCGAGAGCGGTCCGACTGGCATGCCGGCCATCCGACCGACATTCTCGATCAGTGCCGCCGGAATACCTTCGGTCAGCATCAAATGGCCTTCGCGAATGTAGGTACCGACCACGCGCGAAGTGTAGAACCCGCGTGAATCGTTGACCACGATCGGCGTCTTGCGAATGGCACGCACATAGTCGAGTGCGGCGGCGAGCGCCTTATTGCCCGTCTGCTTGCCGAGGATGATCTCGACCAGCATCATGCGATCGACCGGCGAAAAGAAATGAATGCCGATGAACCGCTCCGGCTCCTTGAATTCGGAGGCCAGCGAAGTGATCGGCAGGGTCGAGGTATTAGATGCAAAAATCGCGTTGTCGCCGATGACAGCTTGTATTTTTGCGATCACATCCGATTTGATTTTGCGATCCTCGAACACGGCCTCGATGACCAGATCACAATCCTTCAACGCATTGTAATCGGCGCTGGGCGTAATGCGCGCCAGCAGCTCATCACGCTCGGCGCCTTTCATGCGGCCCTTCATGACGCGGTCGCTCAGTGCCTTGTGCAGGCCGGCCTTGCCTTTGTCGGCGGTTTCCTGATCGCGGTCGATCAACACGACCTGCAGGCCCGCGCCTGCGCTGACCTGCGCGATGCCGGCGCCCATGAAGCCGGCGCCGACCACGCCGATTTTCTTCAGACTTGTTGGCGGCTCGCTCGGCGGGCGGCGCGCGCCCTTATTGAGATCCTGCATCGACACGAACAGCGAGCGGATCATCGCAGCCGCTTCCGGCGAGCGCAGGATTTTGGCAAACCAGCGCGATTCCACCCGCAACGCGGCATCCATCGCCAGCTGCAGACCCTCGTAAACGACCTGCAAGATGGCGCGCGCGGCCGGATAATTGTCGTAAGTTTCGCGACGATAAATCGCGTTAGCGGCGGGGAACGTCATCATGCCCGCCTTCGAATAAACGGGCCCACCCGGGAGGCGGAATCCCTCCGTGTCCCACGGCGCTTTTGCTTTGCCGCCGGCCTTGATCCAGTCTTTGGCGGCCGTGATCAGATCGGCCGGCGGGACCACCGCATCGATGAGCTTCATCGCCTTGGCGCGGTCGACCTTTAGCTGGTCGCCTTTGAGCAGGAATTGCAGAGCGTCGGCAGGTTGCAACATGCGCGCGACGCGCTGGGTGCCTCCGGCACCGGGAAACAGGCCGATTTTTATCTCTGGCAGGCCAAGTCGCGTTTTCGGGTTGTCGGACGCGACGCGATAGTGGCAGGCGAGCGCGAGTTCGAACCCGCCGCCCATCGCGGTGCCATTGAGCGCGCACACCCATGGTTTGCCTGATGTTTCAAGACGCCGGTACAGTTGCGACAACTTACGGCTTTCCTCGAAAACGAAAGCAGCAGCCGCCTCTTCGCCCTTCGTACGGACGAGATTGGCGAATACCGCGCCCATGCCCTCGAGCATCGTGAGATCGGCACCGCCGCAGAAAGCGTCCTTGCCGGAAGTAACGATAGCGCCCTTGATGGCGGCGTCGGCGGTGATCTTATCGACCAGCGTGCCCAATTCCTCGATCACGTTCGCTGTGATGACATTCATCGAGCGCTCGGCCATGTCCCAGGTAATCAGCGCAATACCATCGGCATCGACGTCGAGCTTGAAATTGGCCATCGCTGGCTCCTATTTATTTTTGCGCATGATATTTTCTGAAATCATGCACTAGTAAGGTTGGCCGTTCTTTTTGCTGTATCGCGCACCCTTCTCGTCGCGTGCTACCATCATGTCGATGTCAGAATAATATGCACGATCGGCTGCAGCGCGCGTGCCAACTTCGATAAAAACCGTGTCGCGGTCCGATCGGTTGATCAGGCAATGACCATTCGTTACGCCGGCTTTCCAGGCAGCGGCGTCGCCAGGGCGGAGTACGGTCTCGCCATCGTCCTCGCACAGCACCACTTCGCCTTCGAGCACGTAGACCAGCTCGTCTTCTTTTTCATGCCAATGCCGTTGTGAGGATGCCGCGCCAGGCTTGAGCGTGCAAATGTTGACGCCGAATTGAACCAACCCGGCGAAGCGGGCAAGGCGCTTGCGTGACCGGCCTTCGACCGCCTTATTGAACGGCGACGGATAGCCGGTCGCGGTGTCGATTGGGATTTTGTCGATGTCGATCTTCGGCATCAGACGCGCTCGATAATTGTCGCCGTGCCCATACCGACGCCGATGCAGAGCGTCACGAGCGCGGTCTCCTTGTCGCGGCGCTCGAGTTCATCAAGCACCGTGCCGAGGATCATGGCGCCGGTAGCGCCGAGCGGATGACCCATGGCGATTGCGCCTCCGTTCACATTGATCTTGTCGTGCGAAATATTAAGCGCCTGCATGTAGCGCAAAACTACCGACGCGAAGGCCTCATTGAGTTCCCACAAGTCGATATCTTTCTTGGTCATCTTGGCCTTCTTCAGGACCTTTTCAGTCACCGGAATCGGGCCTGTCAGCATGATTGCCGGCTCGGAGCCGATATTGGCGAATTGACGGATACGGGCGCGCGGCTTCAGGCCTGCCGCCTTTCCCGCGGCCTTGCTGCCGATGAGCACTGCCGCGGCACCGTCGACGATGCCGGAAGAATTGCCTGGCGTGTGGACGTGGTTGACCGCCTCCACTTCCGGATAGCGCTGCACGGCGACCGAGTCGAAGCCCGCCATTTCACCCATCTGCACAAAAGACGGCTGCAGGGCGGCAAGCGTCTGCATCGTCGTGTTCGGTCGCATGTGCTCGTCCTTAGCGAGAATCGTCAATCCGTTGACGTCCTTCACCGGAATAACAGAATTTTTGAACCGCCCTTCATCCCAGGATTTGGCGGCCCGCTTCTGGCTTTCGACCGCATAGGCGTCAACGTCGTCACGCGTGAGGCCATACTTCGTCGCGATCAAATCGGCGGAAATGCCCTGCGGCAGGAAATAGGTTGCAACCGCGATCGAGGGATCGACTGGCCAAGCGCCACCCGAGGCACCGATGCCGATGCGACTCATCGATTCCACACCGCCGCCGATTGTCATTTCATGCTGCCCAGACATGACCTGCGCCGCTGCGAAGTTCACGGCATCGAGGCCGGATGCGCAGAACCGATTGATTTGCACACCGGGCACGCCGTCGCCAAACCCGGCGACGAGTGCCGCCGCGCGCGCGATATCGCCGCCGGCCTCGCCGACCGGATCGACGCAACCGAGCACAACGTCATCGACCAGCGCTGGATCGAGCTTATTGCGATCTTTGACGGCAGCAAGCGTCTGCGCCGCAAGATTGAGTGCGGTTACCTCGTGCAGCGAGCCATCAGCTTTACCGCGCCCGCGAGGGCTGCGGACAGCATCATATATAAATGCGTCGGACATTGCTTATCTCCAATCTCTCTGCGCCATGCCCGGTCTCGTGCCGGAGAGGACGCCTGAATTTTTTGCGCGATACGAAGCCACTATAGACTTCGCGCAATCAGCAATTTCATGATCTCGTTGGTGCCCGCATATATGCGCAATACGCGCGCGTCGCGATACATCCGCGAGATCGGATATTCGTCCATATAGCCATACCCGCCGAACAATTGCAGGCATCGATCGATCACTTTGCCTTGCGTGTCGGTGAGGCGGTATTTGGCCATCGAGGCGGTAACCGTGTCGAGTTCGCCCTTGACATGCCGCTCGATGCAATGGTCGAGGAAGACTTTGGCGATTGTCGCATCGGTCTTGCACTCGGCAAGCTCGAATTGCGTGTTTTGAAACTCAATAATCGCCTGGCCGAAGGCCTTGCGCTGTTTGACATAGTCGATCGTGAGCGCGAGCGCTCGCTCCATCATTCCGACTGCATGGACGGCGACGATTAATCGTTCCTGCGGCAGCTCTTTCATCAACTGATAGAAGCCCTGGCCTTCTTCGGTACCGAGCAGGCTCGATGCGGGTAACTGCACATCCTCAAAGAACAGTTCCGAAGTGTCGGCTGAATCCATGCCGAGCTTTTTCAGCTTGCGGCCACGGCGAAAGCCTTCCGCATCGTCGGACTCGACAACAAACAACGACGTTCCCTTGGCGCCGGCCTTGGGGTCGGTCTTGGCAACAACGATGATCAGATTTGCGTGCTGACCGTTGGTGATAAACGTCTTGGAGCCGTTGAGCACATAACCGTTGCCGGATTTTTTCGCCAGGGCGCGAACGCCCTGCAGATCGGAGCCGGTGCCGGGCTCGGTCATCGCAATCGCGCCGACCAGCTCGCCGGTAGCGAGCTTCGGCAGCCACCGCTTTTTCTGGTCTTCGGTGCCATAATGCAGGATGTACGGCGCAACGATTCCCGAATGGAGTGGCGCGCCGAACGTGTCGAAACCCGCGAGTGCAAGTTCGCGATTGATAACCGCCTCGTGTGCGAAGGTTCCGCCAGCGCCACCATATTCTTCCGGCATCGATGCGCATAACAGACCTGCTTCACCCGCCTTGGTCCAGACGTCGCGATCGTAGATGTGTGCCTCGTGCCAGCGATCGAGGTGCGGGACAAATTGATCGGCAATAAAACGCCGGGCCTGTTCTTCAAGCAGGACCAGGTCTTCACTCATCCAGGCCGGTCGCGGGAGACTGAGGGCATCCATTTGGGTGACTCACCTCTTGCCAACAATAAGGCCGCTCGCTGTGGCGCGCGAGAGGGCTGCGAACTGCACGCGTCCGCAGGAGCTCGCAAGACCATCGTTACTTTTTAGCCGGATCCTTAACGCTCTCGATCTTATCGATCTCGACGTTTTGGACTTTGCCGTCGGCTTTTTCCACGCGGCGAATATAGACATTCTGCACGATGTCACGGGTATCCGGATCGATCGAAATCTCGCCACGTGGGCTTTCCCACTTCATACCCTTGGCGACAGCAATCAATGAATCGCCGTCGGCTTTGCCACCTGTCTTTTTCAGCGTCTCATAGATCAGATGCATGCCGTCCCAACCTCCGATCGAAAATACATCGGGACTGCGGTTAAAGTCAGCCCGGTAGGCCTTAACGAAGCTCTCATTCATCGCCGATTTGTGCTCCCAGCCATAGTGAAACACGGTCCGGATACCGAGCGCGCCATTTCCCATGCTCTTGAGCGCATTGTCGTCCATCGTGATTTCGCCCTGGCCAAGAATTTTGCTGCCGGGAAACCCGCGTTCCTGCATCGCCTTGGTCATGGCAGCCGGCTGCGTGCCGCCCGGAACAAAAATGAGGATGGCTTCCGGGTCGACGTCCTTTGCGCGTTGAACGAACGCCGAAAAATCGGCATTGGCAATCGGCATGCGCACCGAGCCGACAATCTGGCCGCCAGCATCCTTGAAACCCTTGGTAAACCAAGTTTCGGCGTCGATCCCGGGGCCGTAATCCGAGACCATGGTGTAGATCTTTCGGATGCCGGATTTGTACGCCCACTGCCCGAAGGTGCTTTCAAGCTGCGGAATGGTCAGCGAGGTGCGCGCGATATACGGCGACTTGGCGGTAATGATCGACGTGGCCGCATTCATGACCACCATCAATTTTTTCGCTTCCGCAGAGATGTCGGCGGCGCCCAGAGCTTCCGGCGTCAGTGTGAACCCGGCAAGGATGTCGACATGATCGCGCACAACCAGTTCTTGCGCGAGACGTTTGGCGACATCAGGATTCGGACCGCCGGTATCTTTGCGGATGATCTCAATCTTCTTACCACCGACCGTGTCACCGTGCTGCTTGATGTAGAGCTTAATGCCATTGTCCATCTGCGTGGCCGTGTCGGCGAATTGCCCGGAATAGGCCATAATCAGACCGACCTTGATTGTCTCCTGTGCATTAGCCGAGAATGCCCCAAGCAGTGATGCCACGACGAACAGCAAAGTTTTTCGCATGAGAATTCTCCCGAGCGCATCGGTAGGCAAGGAGACCTCAGAAGATAAAGCGCGGTCGGCGCAGACGCGAGCGGTAAATTGCTATCCAGCCCAATTGCGACGGTGGTCGTTCAATTTTCCTACCGAGTTGCGCGACGGGTTATTCGCTCGTTGAAGACCGTGCGTCAGCGCTTATGTAGAAGCGGGGCAGCAACATAGCTCCTCACCTAAATGAAGGGTGGTCGCGGTTGCTGCTGAGTGCTACGAGCGGAACGAGATAAGCCGGGCTTAGCAGCACCATGATCTCTCCGAACGGCGTCAAAGTGGCGCAAGTGATTGATTCGCCGACCGCATGGCTGCGCCTCGCTGTAGCCGTGACAATCTCCACTATTGGTGGCGTCGGCATGTGGTCGTACATGGTGGCGCTGCCCGCCATTCAGAGCGATTTCGGCGTCAGCCGCGCCGACGCGTCGCTGCCCTTCACTCTGGTCATGCTTGGCTTTGCGGGCGGCGGTGTGCTGATGGGCCGCCTTGCAGATCGATTTGGCATCGCCGTGCCCCTCGGGATTGGGACGCTGGCACTGTCGGCCGGTTATCTTGCGGCCGCATGGTCACCAAGCCTGTGGTTGGTCGCACTCGCGCACGGACTCATCGGAATCGGATGCTCGGCCAGCTTTGGACCGATGATGACGGACATCTCACATTGGTTCGAGCGCCGGCGCGGCATTGCTGTCGCGCTCGCGGCCGTCGGAAACTACATTGCAGGCGCCTTCTGGCCCCCGGTGGTGCAGCATTTCATTTCTACTTCGGGTTGGCGTGCGACGCATTTCGGAATCGGCTTGTTTTGCCTCGTCACCATAATGCCGCTCGTGTATGCAATGCGTGCGCGGATCGACGACCAGCACGCTGAGACTGATAACGCCGCTGCGCGCCGGCTCGCCGAAGCGCCATTTTCGCCACTGCCGCTGCAAATTCTTTTATGCATTGCCGGCGTCGGCTGTTGCGTGGCGATGGCGATGCCGCAGGTCCATATCGTCGCCTATTGCGGTGACCTGGGTTATGGCGTCGCCCGCGGCGCCGAAATGCTGTCGATCATGCTTGGTTTTGGCATCATCAGTCGCATCGCTTCAGGCTTTATCGCCGACCGGATAGGCGGCGTGCGGACACTGTTGCTCGGCTCGGTGCTGCAAGGCGTGGCGCTGTTTCTCTATCTCTGGTTTGACGGGCTTGCGTCTCTCTATGTGATCTCGGCGCTGTTCGGCCTGTTCCAGGGCGGGATCGTGCCGAGCTATGCCATCATCGTACGCGAGTATTTCCCTCCGCGCGAAGCTGGCACCCGACTTGGCCTTGTGCTGATGGCGACACTGCTCGGGATGGCACTGGGCGGCTGGATGTCAGGCCTGATCTTCGATCTCACCGGGTCCTACCGGGCGGCGTTCCTCAACGGCCTCGCGTGGAATCTCCTGAACGTGTCGATCATGGTTTGGTTGCTTCAGCGATCGCGCCGCCAGCCGACACTGGCGCCGGCCTGACTCAGAACGCATCGTCCGGCAATTCCATCATCGAGGCTGCACCGGCCTCGATGCGCGCAAGCCGCGTCGCGGTTTCCGGCAGCATGCGGTCCATGAAAAAACGCGCAGTGACAAGTTTCGCCTTCAACGCTGCCGTCGAACCGTTCGGCTGAGGTAATTTGACAAGCGCGGCTTCGGCGATCCTGCACCACATGTAGCCGAGCGCGACCAGCCCGAAGAGATGCATATAATCGTAGGATCCAGCACCCGCATTGTCCGGTTTGGCTATGGCATTCTGCATGAACCACATCGAAGCTTGCTGTAAGTGCGCCAGAGATTGGCCGAGCGGCTTGAGATAAATATTCATCTCGTCTCTGCCGGCGCGTTCCTTGAGATAGGTCTGCACTTCGTTGAAGAAAGCCATGATGGCACGGCCGCCGTCCTTGCCCAGCTTGCGCCCCACAAGATCAAGTGCCTGAATGCCGTTGGCGCCTTCATAAATCTGAGCAATGCGCGCATCGCGCACGAACTGCTCCATGCCATGTTCTGCGATATAGCCGTGGCCACCAAAAACCTGTTGCGCCATCACTGCGTTGGCGAAACCACCATCGGTGAGCACACCCTTGATCACCGGCGTTAGTAAGCCCATGTGATCGTCCGCGCTTTTTCGTTCTTTTTCTTCGTTGGACCGGTGAGCGACATCGCTTTTGAGCGCCGTCCACATGACCAGCGCCCGCGCCGCCTCGTTGAAGGCGCGAATGCTCATCAGCGCGCGGCGCACGTCCGGATGCACAACGATTGGATCAGCCGCTTTGTCAGGATATTTAGGGCCGGAAATAGAGCGGCCTTGCAGCCGCTCTTTCGCGTAGGCCGCCGCATTTTGATAGGCCACTTCAGAAAGCGCGAGACCTTGCACGCCGACGCCGAGCCGGGCCTCGTTCATCATCGTGAACATGGCGTTGAGGCCGCGGTTTTCTTCGCCGATTAGCCAGCCAGTCGCGCCATCGTAGTTCATGACGCACGTTGAATTGCCGTGAATGCCCATTTTTTCCTCGATCGAACCGCAACTCACCGCGTTGCGGTCCCCGAACGAGCCATCGTCATTCACCATGATTTTCGGCACGACGAATAACGAGATGCCCCTTGTGCCGGCCGGCGCGCCCTCGATTCGGGCAAGCACGAGATGGATGATGTTCTCGGAAAGATCGTGCTCGCCGGCAGAGATGAAAATCTTGGTACCGGATATCTTGTAACTGCCGTCCGGCTGGCTCACTGCTTTCGACCGCAATAATCCGAGATCGGTCCCGCAGTGCGGCTCGGTGAGGTTCATCGTCCCGGTCCAGACACCTTCAACCATTTTTGGCAGGTATTTCGCCTTCAGCTCATCCGATGCGTGCACCAACAAAGCCGCTATGGCACCTTGCGTCAGGCCTGGATACATCGCGAAGGCCATGTTGGCGGAGCAAAAGAATTCGTTGACGATCTCAGTAAGAGTCGCCGGCAGTCCCTGGCCACCGAATTCGCTCGGCACCGAAATTCCAATCCAGCCGCCCTCAATGAT